>Ga0316198_10000522_pt1 | contig 20356 bp, 19 predicted proteins | sample OudBieAanoxic_MG_FD_204935 | JGI IMG/M metagenome (GOLD analysis project Ga0316198, IMG submission 204935) | Coastal sediment microbial communities from Oude Bieten Haven, Netherlands - site A anoxic | ecosystem: Environmental > Aquatic > Marine > Coastal > Sediment | place: Netherlands...
GGGAAACAGGCAGCGACCTCAGTCGAATAAATGATTCGATTGAGGCAGGCAGTCGAATTTCGGCGCCACAGGCGGTATTACCGTTGATTATTGCTTCAAAAGACCTGTTCGAAAAAAGCAACGGGCTTTTTAACCCCGCGATCGGCAATTTGATTAACCTGTGGCAGATGCACCGGCATGATGAAAGTGACATCAGCCCGCCTGATGCAGCTGACATTGACAGGCTGGTAACGCAAGATCCTGATATGTCTGATATTCATATTGACGGAACATTAATAGAAAGCCGCAACCCGGGCGTTCAACTGAGTCTGGGCGCTTTCGCCAAGGGCTATGCAATTGATCTTGCCATGGAGTATCTGCAATCACAGGGTATTGAAAATGCGGTGATTAATACCGGCGGCGATCTTCGCGTGATTGGGCAACATGGCGAACGTCCATGGCGTATCGGCATTCGCCACCCCAGGAAAGACGACGTGATTGCATGGCTTGATGCCGAGCCCAATGAAAGTATCTTTACTTCGGGCGATTATGAACGCTTTTATATGCACGATGGCAAGCGCTACCATCACATTCTTGACCCCCGTACAGGCTACCCGGCTACAGGTTCCATTTCAGTTACCGTGATTCATCACGATGCAGGTATCGCCGATGCTGCTGCCACGGCACTGTTTGTGGCCGGCCCCGAACACTGGTATGAAATCGCCCGTGCCATGGACATCAAGTACGTGATGCTGATAGACGACGGGTATCGCATTCATATGAACCCTGCGATGCAAAAACGTATTCATCTGGAAAATTCCGAAACTTTCCACATTGTCATCAGCCAGCCACTATAATTAAGGCGACTCTGATCAATTATCATAATTTCTGGCGCAGCCCAAAAGCCAGAATCAAGGCATTGTTTTGATAGCATGTTAATTGCATGGTGAAAACCAATAACGCAGAGTCTGGCTTTTGGGCTGCGCCCCACAGGGCGTGCTTTTAAGCGTACATCTTCTGCGTTATGCTTCTTATGAAGGTAATCGCCCTTCATTACGAAACATGCCTTAAATCTGTACGCTTAAAAACACGCAGAATTTGATGAGAATTAATCAGAGTCGCCTTAAACTAATAGTCAGAAAATAACTGCTATACATATAATAATGACTACCGTAGCCAGGGCACCACAAATTACAGACAATGACCGCCTGGGGATGACACTGTTCCTGGCGGCTGTTTTTCATGGCATCGTCATTCTGGGCATCACCTTCAGTATCTCGCCCCCCGCAGAAAGCGAATCACTGCCGACGCTGGACGTTATCCTGGTGCAGACACAAAATCCCTCGGAAGCAGAAGACGCTAAATACCTGGCCCAGGTATCACAACAAGGCGGCGGCAATAGCGAGGAACAAAGCCGCCCCACAGACCTGTTTACAGCACCCAGCCTGTCAAAAAACCCCGGTATGGCCATGGCAACTTCACAGCAGCAACTAGCCAGCCAGAAGCAGGTTGAAGAAGTCGCACTGCTGCATCAGGATAATTCCAGCTACAGCATCGACACCGATGAAGATAAACAGAACCCGAACAAAGCCACCTTGCTAAACCGGCAAAACCAGAACCAGAACAGCAAGCAGGCGCGGCTGGCGCACGAGTTAAGCACTCAAATTCAGAACCAGGCGGAAAAGACACGCACCAGGTACCTGAATTCGAGCACCCGTGAATTCGTGCCCGCCACTTATATGCGCCAATGGATCAACAGGGTTGAACGTATTGGAAACCTGAATTACCCGGACCAGGCCAGGCGTGAGAAGCTGAGCGGTACCCTTATACTTGATGTCGTTATCAATGCTGATGGCGAACTGGTCAAGACAGACCTGAGGCAATCTTCCGGGCATCAAATACTCGACGATGCGGCAAAACGCATTGTGCAGCTGGCCGCGCCCTATTCGCCATTCCCACCAAAACTTCGCCAGCAGGCTGATGTCATACACATAACACGAAGCTGGGAATTCCTCAATGACAGCAGTCTGCGTACAAACTGATAATGACCGACAACAGCCTGACTAACCATTTCATAATCGCCATGCCGGGCCTGATGGATGAGAACTTCAACCAGGCGGTAACGTATATTTGCGAGCATGACGACAACGGAACGTTCGGTATCATCATCAATCGTGAATCTGAAATCTCCCTGGATGATGTGATGCAGCAGATGAAGATACCCTATCACCCGGACGACGCTGACGCGGGGCAGGTATTTACCGGCGGCCCGGTTCAGGCAAACCGTGGTTTTGTGCTGCATCGGCCAACAGGCAACTGGGATTCAAGCCTGATCGTCAATGATTCAATAGCGCTGACGACATCACGCGACATTCTTGAAGCCATCGCCGGCAACAGGGGCCCTGATGACAATATCATTACCCTGGGTTATGCCGGCTGGGGGCCCGGACAGCTGGAGCAGGAAATGGCCGACAATACCTGGCTCAGTTGCCCGGCAGAAGAACAGATCATTTTCAACACACCGGTTGAAGAAAGATGGCAGGCTGCCGCCAGCCTGATCGGCGTCGATTTACAGCTCATGAGCAATGACGCCGGGCATGCATGAGTGAGCCTGTAATCCGGTCAGTCATCGGCTTTGATTTCGGCCTCAAACGTATCGGTCTTGCCACAGGACAAACGATTACCGGTACCGCTTCACCACTGATCACCCTCCAGTCCGTCAATCAACAACCGGACTGGGAAAGCATCGGAGCACAGATCAGGCAGTGGAAGCCGGACGCGCTTATCGTTGGCATTCCCTGCCAGGCGGATGGTGGCGAAGGCGATATCACCCGGGCTGCACGCAATTTCAGCAGAAAACTCGAGCATCGCTTCAATTTACCGGTATACACCATCGATGAGAGCCTTTCATCTTATGAGGCTGAAGATCAGCTCAGGCAGGATATAAAAATTTCCAAGCACAACAAGCACGAGATTGATAAAATGGCCGCGGCCATCATTGTTCAAAGCTGGCTTAACTCGCAACAAGAGCGTTAATTCTATGGATGAAATTGCCAAACCAGATCAACTTCTGGAGAATCTGGCAGACGATCTAAAAATACTGCTCGTGGAGCGCGAGATCGATGATCCTTTGATGGTGGGCATCCACACAGGCGGTGCCTGGATAGCTAACAAGCTGCATGCAAAGCTGGGCATTTCACGACCGCTGGCCACTCTCGATATCAGCTTTTACCGCGATGATTTTTCCCGTATAGGAATGAATCCCAGGGTAAAACCATCCAGCCTGCCGCCACAGGTTGAAGACAGGCACATCATCCTGGTTGATGACGTGCTGCAGACAGGCCGCACCATACGCGCTGCCATGAACGAGATATTTGACTATGGACGTCCGGCCAGTATTACCCTGGTATGCCTTGTTGACCGCAGCGGAAGAGAACTGCCAATACAGGCAGATATTATTGGTCAGCATCTACAACTCAGCCCTCAACAACATATCAAACTGAGTGGTCCCGAGCCGCTTGAATTCGTTATCAAGTAAGCATGGGCGCGGATCTGAAAAACACACTGTATAAAACGACCCTGCCCTGCACAGGTGGACGCCATGGCCAATAGACCAACCCGGCCAACGGATCCATTGATCGGCAACGATAGCTGGAATATTCAGCTCGACAGCAACGGCAAACTGAAACATTTTCTCACCATTGAAGGGCTTGGCAGTGATATGCTGACCAGCATTCTTGACACCGCGGAAAGTTTTGCCAACGTAAATGAACAACGCGTAAAGAAAGTCCCTTTATTGCGCGGCAAAACCATAGTCAACCTGTTTTTCGAAGCAAGTACACGTACTCGAACAACATTTGAACTGGCCGCGAAAAGACTCTCGGCCGACATACTCAATATCAACATCAGCACTTCGGCAACCACCAAGGGCGAGTCATTACTGGATACCTTGCAAAACCTGCAGGCGATGCTGTGTGACATGTTTATCGTGCGCCACAGCGATTCAGGTGCAGCCCATTTTATCGCCGGCAATGTCGCCCCGCATATCAGCGTGATCAACGCCGGTGACGGTCGGCACGCGCACCCGACCCAGGCCATGCTCGATATGTTCACGATTCGACGAAACAAGGGACGGGATTTTGGCGGCTTGCGCGTTGCCATCGTGGGTGACCTGCTGCACTCACGCGTTGCCCGCTCGCAAATCCACGCATTGAATATTCTGAATACCGGTGATGTGCGAGTGATAGCACCCAGGACACTGCTGCCGACTGACATCGAAGATATGGGCGTTAGTATTTACACTGACCTCGAAGCAGGCATCAAGGACGCCGATGTGATCATCATGCTGCGGCTGCAGAAAGAACGCATGCAGGGCGCTTTCCTGCCCAGTGAGCATGAATATTACAGCCAGTACGGTTTAACTGAAGAACGCCTGCGCGTAGCCAGGGATGACGCCATCGTCATGCACCCGGGCCCGATCAATCGTGGTGTGGAAATTGAATCACGCGTAGCTGACGGTGAGCGCTCCGTTATTCTTGACCAGGTGACTTATGGCATCTCTGTGCGCATGGCCGTGATGTCCATGGTTCTCGGTCGCGAACCTGAACAGAATGCAACGGAGGCGAACTGATGAATCGCCTGCTGGTTTCAAACGGACTGATACTCGACCCGGTTACACAGTCGGTCAAGACCAGCAATGTTTATATTGCGGATGGCAATATCATTGCTATCGACCACGAACCCGCCGGCTTTGAAGCAGACCGGAGCATTGATGCGACCGGTCTTATCATCAGCCCCGGGCTGGTTGACTTAAGCGCAAGGCTGAGGGAGCCAGGTCTCGACTTCAAAGCCGACATCCACTCCGAAGTCACTGCTGCTGCAAGTGCCGGTATTACCACCTTGTGCTGCCCACCGGACACTGACCCGGTAATCGATGAGCCGGCTGTGGTCGAACTGATTCATCGCAAAGCCGCCAATGCAGCGCATACCCATGTGGTCACACTCGGCGCCCTGACCCGAGGACTTGAAGGTCATCTACTCAGCGAAATGGCCACCTTGAAAGCCGCCGGATGTGTTGGCGTCAGCAACAGCCGCAGGCCTGTTGCCAACACACTGATACTGCGCCGTGCTTATTCATATGCAGCCAGCTGCGGTATTACTATCTTTATCGAACCTGACGAGCACTGGCTGAGTACCGGCGGCTGCGCCCATGATGGCAAGGTTGCCACCCGGCTGGGACTACAGGGTATCCCCGTCTCGGCCGAGACAGTGGCCATTTCAAGAGCACTTGAACTGATACTGGAAACCGGAGCAAGAGCACATTTTGGCCGTCTTTCCTCCGCACACGGGGTCGAGTTAATTCGTCGTGCAAAAGAACGGGGTATGGCCATCACGGCTGATGTCAGTGCACATCAATTGTTCCTCAGCGAAATGGACATCAACAGCTTCAACAGCATGTGCCATGTACTGCCGCCGTTGCGTAGCCAGCGCGATATGGAGGCCTTGCGCGAGGCGGTCAAGGATGGCGTAATCGATGCCATATGCTCCGATCACCAGCCACATGAGCCCGATGCAAAACAGGCGCCGTTTGCCAGCACAGAACCCGGCATATCATCACTGGAAAGCTTGCTACCGCTCACCTTGAGGCTTGTGCATGAACAGGTGGTACCCACCTACACGGCACTCAGCCTGCTATCGACCCAACCGGCAGCGATTCTTGGTATTGAGGCAGGCGTGCTTGCAGCGAACAGACCGGCTGACATCTGTATCTATGACCCTGAGCAGGACTGGCAGCTTGACACGTCCACCATGCTCAGCCGTGGCAAAAACACGCCTTTTGCAGGCTGGAATTTTCAGGGCAAGGTTCGCCATACCATCATCGATGGCAGACTGGTTTATACAAGCTGATGTCCACTGCGCCGATACAACCGCTGTTCTTCATCGGACAACTCGTACACCACAAAAAATTCGATTACCGCGGCGTCATTATCGATGTAGATGCGGTATTTGAAGGCACGCAAGAATGGTATCAACAGGTTGCATTGAGCCGCCCGCCAAAAGACAAACCCTGGTATCACGTTCTGGTAGATAACAGCAATCAGTTAACCTATGTCGCTGAACGCCACCTTGAACAGGACCATAGCAACGAAGCCATCAACAATCCGGCTGTTGATATGTATTTTGATGAATTTGCTAACGGTGTCTATATCATGAGCGCAAAGAAGCAGTAATGTATTTTGGTATTTTGATCTGGACGCAGGAGCGGCCCTTCGACTTCTCTCAGCACAGGCTTTAGCCGCGAAGAACGCCAAATGCGCAAATCATTTTTATTATTAAAACATATCGCGTTTTTAGCGTTGTTTGCGGCGAAAAATAAATCTATCAATCGATAAATAATTCGCGGCTGCAGCCGCTACGACTGCATATACACAAATAATATCCTTTGCGTTCTCTGCGCCTTTGCGTCTTTGCGTTAAAAAAGTCAGGATTTCTTCAGGTCTACGTTAGTAGCCGGAAACTGCAGCGTATCCGGGTTTTGATCTTTTTGTTGCATATCCTTCACGCCACCACCAAAGTTAATACGCCACTCGAGGTCGCTGCTGGAATCGGCATTGGCCAGCGCAGTTTTCAGATCGATCCTTCCATCCTTGAACAAGGTATACAAAGACTGATCGAAAGTCTGCATACCAACGTCAGCGCCTTTTTCCATGATCTCTTTTATACCGTGAAAATCCCCGTCACGAATCAACTGGCTTATATAAGGCGTATTGATCAGTACTTCAGTAGCAACAACGCGAGCACCATCAGCCGAAGAAACAAGTCGCTGCGCAAGAATCGCATTCAGGTTCAGTGACAGGTCCATCAGTATCTGGTTGTGTGCATCACTGGGGAAAAAGTTGAGTATACGGTCCAGTGTCTGGTTTGAGTTTGTTGCGTGTAAAGTTGTCAGACACAAGTGTCCGGTATCGGCATAGCGCAGCGCGGATTCGACAGTCATTCGATCACGCGCTTCTCCAATCATGATGACATCCGGTGCTTCACGCATAGCCTCGCACAAGGCATTTTCAAACGACAGTGTATCCAGTCCGACTTCACGCTGACCGATAATGCATTTCTTGTGATGGAACATGAACTCGATCGGATCTTCGATGGTGAGAATGTGACCGGTATCGAGTGAATTACGATAGTCCAGCACGGAGGCAAGCGATGTTGATTTACCGGTTCCGGTTGCACCCACTATAAAAACAAGCCCCTTCTTTTTCTTCATGATGTTCTTATAAACAGCGGGTAACCCAAGATCATCAATCGAAGGAATATCTGCCTTGATATAGCGAATAACCATCGAAACTTCGCCGCGCTGCATATACATGTTGATGCGAAAGCGGCCGAGATCCGTGTATGACATGCCCATGTTGAACTCGAGATTGTTCTCGAAATCCTTAATCTGCGCGGGCGACAACAGGTCATACGCCAGCTTGCGCGTCATGCCGGGTGACAGCATGCTTTTTCCAACAGGGCGCATCTTGCCCTCAATGCGAACGCTCACAGGCGCACCCGTGGTGAAATACATATCAGAAGCATGTTGCTCTGACATTAGCTTGAGGTAGGGCTGCAAATTCATAGTGTGTGCCTTCGTGCAATATGCAGATTAACGCATAACCCTGGCAGTGGTGCTGTCTGACGATTCTTCCACCGAAAGACTGTCGAGTCCGGACATGATGTCTTCTTTCCTTGAGCCCTTGCTTTCGAGCTTGATACGCAGACGCAGATCATTGAGAGAATCCGCATTACGCAATGCATCTTCATAGGTAATGCTGCCGGATTCGTACAGGTCGAACAGGGCCTGGTCAAATGTGTTCATGCCAAGCTCATTCGACTTGGCCATGAGCTCCTTGATTTCATGCACCTGGCCTTTGAATATCAGGTCTGACATCAACGGCGTATTCAACAACACCTCCACCGCCGGTACGCGGCCTTCGCCGTCACTCTTTGGTATCAGACGCTGTGAAACGATGCTCTTCAGGTTCAGCGACAGGTCCATCAACAGCTGTGCACGTCGCTCTTCGGGGAAAAAGTTGATAACACGGTCAAGCGCCTGGTTGGTGCTGTTAGCGTGCAGGGTTGACAGGCACAGGTGGCCGGTTTCAGCGAACGCGATCGCATAATCCATGGTTTCGCGGTCACGAATCTCACCAATCAATATAACATCAGGCGCCTGGCGCAGCGTATTCTTCAGGGCGATTTCGTAGGATTCAGTATCTACGCCAATTTCACGCTGGGTAACAATGCAGTTTCTGTGGTTGTGAATAAATTCAATCGGGTCCTCGATAGTAATAATATGACCCTTGCTGTTTTCATTGCGGTAACCAACCATTGCTGCCAGCGAGGTCGATTTACCTGAACCGGTCGCACCGACGAAGATAACCAGGCCACGCGAAGTCATGGCAACATCTTTCAGAATAGGCGGCAAATCGAGGTCGGCAAATTCAGGAATATCGGAGCGAATCACACGCAGCACAACACCGGCCGAACCACGCTGGGTAAACGCATTTACACGAAATCGAGATACGCCCGGTAAACTGATTGCGAAGTTGCATTCCTGGCTGGCGTCAAACTCTGCCATTTGCCTGTCATTCATGATTGAATGCACCAGTATCTGGGTGTGTTGAGGGCTCAGCGACTGGTTTGACAGCGGTGTCATTTTACCGTCAACCTTGATTGATGGTACTGCGCCGGCGGTAATAAATAAATCAGAACCGTCCTTCTGCACCATCACACGCAGAAGATCATGCATGTACCGTATCGCTTTATCACGATCCATCTCGCCTCACCTCATTAATTTCGAGCGTTATCAAGAAAGTATAGCTATTTACTGCGCAATTTCACTGCCATCTCAAAGATTGGATCTCTAACCCGCATGTTGCATGAAAGATCCGGAATTCAGGGGAAAAGCTGCAAGCGGGCTAAAAGGCTTCTTTATTGGCGGCCTTTTTCATTGCCTCATCCTTACTGACGAGACCTTTATTGAGCAATTCCTGCAGGTTCTGGTCCAGTGTCTGCATCCCGATAGACTGGCCTGTCTGGATAGCCGAGTACATCTGTGCAATCTTGTTTTCACGGATCAGGTTGCGAATCGCCGGTGTACCCAGCATGATCTCGTGAGCGGCTACACGCCCGCCGCCGATTTTCTTCATCAGTGTTTGGGATATGACTGCACGCAGTGATTCCGACAGCATCGAACGCACCATTTCTTTTTCTGCAGCCGGGAACACATCGACGATACGGTCGATGGTTTTTGCAGCGGAACTGGTATGCAGGGTACCGAAAACAAGGTGACCTGTTTCTGCAGCCGAAAGTGCAAGACGAATGGTTTCAAGGTCGCGCATCTCGCCCACCAGGATCACATCCGGGTCTTCACGCAATGCAGAACGAAGTGCCTCACTGAAACCCAGGGTATCGCGGTGAACCTCGCGCTGGTTAATCAGGCATTTCTTGCTCTCGTGCACAAACTCGATAGGATCCTCAATGGTCAGAACATGGCCGTAGTGGTTTTCGTTCACATAGTTGACCATGCCCGCCAGTGTGGTCGATTTACCTGAACCGGTTGGTCCGGTAACCAGCACGATGCCACGAGGCGTATCGGATATCTCTTCGAATATCTTCGGTGCTTTAAGTTCTTCCAGTGTCAGGATCTTCGAGGGAATCGTACGAAAAACCGCACCGGAACCCCTGTTGTGATTGAATGCGTTGACACGAAAGCGCGCCAGGCCGGGAATTTCGAACGAGAAATCAGTTTCAAAATATTCTTCATAAGCTTTGCGCTGTTTATCGTTCATGATGTCATACACCATGCCATGCACAAGCTCGTGATTCATCGGATCCACATTGATTCGACGCACATCGCCATCAACACGGATCATCGGCGGCAAACCGGCCGACAAGTGAAGGTCAGATGCGCCATTCTTGACAGTAAAGGCCAGCAGCTGCGCAATATCCATTTTTTCCCCTGATGATGTAAGTTTCTGAATGAATTGTTATGTTATAGCCCATGTTATAGCCCATATCAGGGCAGACGTCATAAGCGGAAGAGAAACCGTTTTTAAACTGTTTGTGTCTTCACCAAACCTGGTAGGCCAATAAGAAAAATTTTTGCCACAGATGCCACAGAAAACACTGAGGATTTGTAGTTTTAAAGAAGCGACTTTCGTCGCGAACATCAGTTAACTGCATTTATTAATATTTGGTTTCGCTCCTGCTGGGGCGAGTTACGTTGCAAATCATGTACCGGGCGCTCGTGTTTCGCATGCCCGTAGGGTGGAGCGCAGGGATGTGCGCAATTCACGAAAAGTAACTCGCCAGCAAGGCGAAATAAGATGCTTATAAATACGATTCAACTGATGTTCGCGACTAAAGTCGCTCCTACAGTTAACAACAGGAAACCTCTGTGGCCTCTGTTGCAAATATTCGAATATTTACCCACGCTAACCAGGGAAGAGCCGACCGTTTAAAACACTCCATCAGAATGAATGTCGAAGGCGGTATTGCACAACAGCTATGCTAGACTGCAAAAATTTCGAGTCATCAGCGTAAAATAAGATAATGAGTACACGCATTGCATTTATTGGTGGTGGGAACATGGCTGCCAGCCTGGCAGGAGGCCTTATAGCCGCAGGCGCGAGTCCGGCTTCCATCATCGTTGCTGAACCTGATGCTGACAGGCGAGCGCAGCTGTCAAACCAGTTCGATGTTGCGACCACGGCGGACAATCTTGAAACGCTGCTGCAGGACGTCGTGGTGCTGTCAGTAAAACCGCAGCTGATGCAGACTGTCTGCAGGCAACTGGCTGAATCAGCGAATGTCAACAATCCGCTTTATGTTTCAATCGCCGCCGGTATAAGAACTGCCGATATTGCTCGCTGGCTCGGGGGTGATGTGGCCGTTGTCAGATGTATGCCCAACACACCGGCATTGATCCAGTGCGGCGCAACAGCACTGTACGCGGATAAATCCGTTAGCGAAGCGCAACAACATCTGGCCGATGAAATACTGCGCGCGGCAGGCATTACCGCCTGGGTAGCTGATGAAGATCTGCTGGATGTTGTAACTGCAGTATCAGGCAGCGGCCCGGCCTATTTCTTCCTGTTGATGGAAGCCATGCAGAAAACAGCAGTGGATCTGGGGCTTGATAAAGAAACCGCGGCCAGCCTGACTCTACAGACAGCGCTGGGAGCAGCTCGCATGGCAAATGAGAGCGAGCTGGACGTGCAGGAGTTACGTGCGCGTGTGACATCAAAAGGCGGTACCACGGCCGCAGCTATTTCCAGCTTTGAGCACGATGATTTTCATCGTAATGTAAGCAAGGCATTGAATGCAGCCTATAATCGCTCACGTGAACTGGCAGACGAACTGGGCAAGGACATATAAAAATGAGATCAGACAACCCGCTAATATTTCTAGTCGAAACACTGTTCGATCTTTATATTATCGTTTTGATGCTGCGTTTTATATTGCAGCAGGTACGCGCCGATTTTTATAACCCGATTTCGCAATTCATCGTAAAGGCAACGTCGCCGGTGCTGAACCCTGCAAGAAAAATGATACCGGGAGTCGGTGGAATCGACCTGGCAACGATCATTGTCGTGATTGCTTTCATCGCTATCAAAATCTTTATTGTTGCACTGCTATCAGGATATTCGCCGTCTTTACCGGCACTGCTGCTTACCGGAATCAGGGACTTCATCACCCTGGCGCTCAACATCTTTATCTTTGCCATTATTGTGCAGGCTATTCTGAGCTGGATAAACCCGGATCCATATAACCCGGTTTCCGGCATTTTATTCAATATCACCCGGCCGGTACTGACGCCGTTTCGCCGCCTGATAAAGCCGGTCGGTGGTCTGGATCTTTCACCACTGGTAGCCTTGATCGCGCTGATGTTTGTTGAACGCCTGGTTTCCTACCTGTTCCAGATGCTCTAGCCCGAATGTTGCACCCGTGAGTACTGGCAGGCAATAGACATTTTCAACGCAAAGGCGCGAAGACGCAAAGGGCGCAAAGAAAGTCTTTGAAGGTATTTCATTAACCCCCTCCAATCTGGGTAGCAGAGAACTAACTCCTGATAGAACGTAGGGTGCAATAGCGAAGCGTATTGCACCAAAAAGCATCCGGCGGATTACGGCTAAAGCCTAATCCGCCCTACAAGGTAAGTTGTCGATTTTATTAGAACTAAACAGGTTTCTTTGCGCTCTTAGCGTCTTTGCGTCTCTGCGTTAAACAAACCTGCTCAATATTCTGGATCTGCTCTGCGCCCTTTGCGTCTTCGCGCCTTTGCGTTAAACGTAATACCTGCAAGGTGGCAAGACCATGCTGAGCATGGACCGCCCGGACATACTGGTCGAGGAAATGCTGCGTGTTGGCTGACAGGACATACTGGAAAGGCCGGCTTCAACTCTGAATTCGCGGCATCGTGCCTGTCACCCGCAGTCTTCCCAACCACTGGTTCGATACGCCAAATATCCACCTGTGAACGGTGAACGACTTTGAAGCCCTGTGCAAACTAAAAAATATCAATATCCCGGAACGAACGGTTGTCGATCACACTCATAGTAAGAGCACGCTGCCGATGCGGCTGTTTCCGGACCTGTTTGATGAAATCGCGATTTACCGGTTCTGTCGAAATAGCGTGTAGATCAGCAGATAAACACAAGAAAATATTAGTAATTTGTTAATGTAATCATGTAGCCTGACTGCTATTATCCCACTGTCAATAGCTGTATATACCCCTGGATGACGAACCCGTTCACAACACTATATGCCAACACGGCTTACCTGCAGCAGATTTACCTGCGATTACCCGCAATAACAAGCCTGTTGCTGGTCATTGCCTGTGCCCATGCCATGGCAAAAATCAGCTGGATGTTTCTGCCTGAAGGCGAAACATCCACGCAACAGAGAGCAACAACCCGAACACCCGTAGTGAACCGGACCAACCAGGACCAGGCCATCAGACAGGTGGCCAGTGCCCACCTGTTCGGCGAAATGCAGAACTCCGCAGCCCCCCGAACAACCAAGGCCCCTGAAACCCGGCTGAACCTGGTATTGCGCGGCGTTATTGCGGCCGAGCCAATGACACTATCACATGCGATCATAGCCCGCGGAAAAAACGGCATGGAAGAAGTTTATGCTGTCGGGGATAAAATGCCGGGTGGCGTTACTATCGAGGAGGTGCACCCTGACCACGTCATTCTTAACCGTGGCGGGCAGTTAGAAACCCTGCAACTGTTAAAAGATGAAGATCTGGGTACAATACAATCATCGAGCGATAGCAGCGGTTTTCCGGCATACGGCACAGCGGAGCAACAACTTGTCAGTATTCGTCAGGAAATACTTCAAAACCCGACCTCTTTCGGTGATTATGCACTGCCGGTGGTGGTGAAACGAAACGGCAAGCAGCTTGGCTATCGCCTGCAACCGCAGCAAAAGGGCAATGAGTTGATGCAGGAAGTGGGGCTGGAAGCCAACGACGTGATTACCGAGATCAATGGTATCAAGCTGGACAATCCTCAAAACGGCATCGGCGCCCTGCGCCAGCTCAGTACTGCAAACAGCGTCTCGATCACGGTAATGCGAAATGGAAATGAAGTACCGCTCAACATTCAGCTACAATAAACCTAATCAATGCAAAAACTCGACCTTGAATAATCAACACACCATTAACGGTTTAAGAAAATTCACCATCGGTCTGATGGCCGCCCTGCTGTTCAGCACACAAGTGATAGCAGATGAGATCACGCTCAATCTCAAGGATGCCGACATACGCGCACTGATCAGCACGGTATCGAAATTTACCGGCAAGAACTTCATCATAGACCCCAGGGTCAAGGCCAAGATTACTGTCGTATCCTCAGAGACCCTGACGCCGCAGGAAGTCTACGAGGTCTTCCTGTCGATATTACAGGTTCACGGTTATGCCGCCGTACCCACGGGCAGCGTGATAAAGATCGTACCCGAGGTCAATGCCAAACAGGGTCCCTTGCCGATGAGCGCCAGCCGGGCAGGTGAAGGCGGCGACGAACTCATTACCAAGGTCATCAGCCTTGATCATGTCCCGGCTGCCCAGCTGGTGCCGATCCTGAGACCGCTGGTACCGCAGCAGGGACACCTGGCAGCCTACAACCCGACCAACACCCTGATCATTACCGATCATGCCGGTAACATTCAACGCCTGATGCGCATCATCGCCGGCGTCGACAAAGCCGAGAGTGACGAGCTGGAAGTGATCCCGCTGAAGCACGCCTCGGCGCCCGAGCTGGTCCGAATCGTCAATTCGCTGTACCCGCAAGCCGCAAAAGACCAGGCAAACCAGATCAACCTGGCTGCTGACGAACGCACCAACAGCATTCTGATGAGCGGCGAGCGCGCCATCAGGCTCAAGATCCGCACCACGATTATTCAGCTGGATACGCCACTGGATGACGGCGGCGGCAATACCCACGTGATCTACCTGCGCTATGCCAAGGCCGAGAACATGGTGGAGATCCTCACCGGTCTGCAGGAACAGACGACGAAAAAAACCACCACTGGCGCGCGCGGAAGGACAGCAACGACGGCGGCTACCCGCCCGGTAGCCGGTGCGAGCTTCGTCAGTGACACAGCCATCATTCAGGCAGATGAAGAGACCAATGCACTGATCATCACCGCTGACCCCAATACCCTGATGTCACTGAAATCGGTGATACGCCAGCTCGATATCCGCCGTGCACAGGTACATATCGAGGCCATCATCGCAGAAATCTCCACCAACAGGGACAAGGAAGTCGGTGTTGGCGCCGTCATTGATGGCACTGAAAGCAGCGAATCAACCTTTCCCGTCGGCATCAGCAACCTGGTCGGACTGAGCGACCTCATTGCAGCCGCTGCAGGCAGCGAAGAGGCGGCGCTGAATACAATAAGCAACCTTGGTTCAGGCCTCACCATAGGCGTTGGTGCAGAAACCAGTTCAGGTGTGCGCTACGGCTTGATCCTGAGAGCCCTGCAGACCGACTCCGCAGCCAATATCCTGTCTACACCCAGCATCGTAACCCTGGACAACGAAGAGGCCGAGATTATCGTTGCACAGAACCTGCCCTTCATCACCGGCCAGTTTACCGGTGCCGGTACAACAAATCCGCAAAACCCGTTCCAGACCATCGAACGCCAGGACGTCGGCCTGACGCTCAGGGTCACCCCGCAGATCAACGAGGGTGACACCATCAAGCTGGACATCGAACAGGAAGTCTCGGATGTGGTCACCATCACCGAAAACAGCGGCCCTGTCACGCGTAAACGCTCGATCAAGACCAGTGTCCTGGTCGATGATGGAGGCATCCTGGTACTCGGCGGCCTGATCGAAGAGATCGTCGACGATACCCAGAGCAAGGTACCCCTGCTGGGCGATATTCCTGTACTTGGCTGGCTGTTTACCTCGAGAGCCAGCACCAAGCGCAAGCAGAACCTGATGGTATTCCTCAAGCCCGAAATCCTGCGTGATTTCGACGACTCGGCCTACGTTACCAACGAGAAATACAATTACCTGCGAGCCGAGCAGATTAGGGATGAAGATGAAGATTTCGGCCTGATCAAAGGCGCACCCGTGCTGCCGCCGCTGGAACCGGAGACCCCGGATCAGGCGGCACAGCCAGAAGCAAATAAAGCCGATAATGCCGCCCCTGTACAACAGGAACCCGCAACTTCCAGCCAACCGGCTGAAGATGATTGGGACTGGGACGATGACGAAGACTTCATCTGAGGCGGTCGAGCACCAGCCCGAAGCAAGCCAGCCGCAGGAACTGACGCCTCAAACTTTGCCTTACGCCTTCGCCAAACGCCATGGCGTACTGCTTGGTCAAATCGAAGATGACCAGGTACAGTTGCTGCACCGACCGAATTTCAGCCCATCCGTGCTTGCAGAAATCACCCGCGTTACCGGGCGTAAACTGTCGTTGAGCCCGGCTACTGACGAGCAATTCGACGCCTTGCTGGCGCAAACCTACGAACGTGGCAGTGACCAGGCCATCGCGATGATGGAAGGCGTCGGCGAAGAACTCGACCTCGACCAGCTCGCGGAGACACTCGAGCCTGAAGACCTGCTGGAAGCCGAAGATGATGCTCCCATCATCCGCCTGATCAACGCCATGCTGACCGAGGCCATCAAGATCAATGCTTCCGATATTCATATAGAACCGTTCGAAAGCCGCATGCGCGTTCGTTTTCGCGTTGACGGCATGCTGCGTGAGATCCTGGAGCCGCCCGGCAACATTGCGCCTTTGATCATCTCCCGCATCAAGGTCATGGCAAAACTCGATATCGCCGAGAAACGCCTGCCGCAGGACGGGCGCATATCGCTGCGTGTCGCCGGTCGTGCCGTTGACGTGCGCGTTTCCACCCTGCCCTCGGGTCATGGCGAACGCGTGGTAATGCGTTTGCTCGACAAGCAGGCGGGCAGGCTCACGCTGGAAAACCTCGGCATGGCCACAGACGTGAAAACCCGATTCAACACCCTGTTACACAAATCGGACGGTATTATCCTGGTCACCGGCCCGACAGGCTCGGGTAAGACCACAACCCTGTATGCAGGCCTGGCGCGCATCAATGTGAAGTCGCGCAACATCCTCACGGTTGAAGATCCGATCGAATATTACATCGACGGCATCGGACAGACCCAGGTCAACTCCAAAGTGGGCATGAGCTTCGCGCGCGGACTGCGCTCGATCCTGCGCCAGGACCCCGACATCGTCATGATCGGTGAGATCCGCGACCTGGAAACGGCCACGATCGCGGTGCAGGCCAGTCTCACCGGGCACCTGGTACTGTCCACCCTGCACACCAACAGCGCGATTGGCGCCATCACCCGACTGCGCGATATGGGTGTCGAGCCTTTCCTGCTGGCATCGAGCCTGATTGGCGTGATGGCGCAACGGCTGGTTCGCAAACTGTGCCCCGCCTGTAAAAAACCGCACACCGCAACCGAGAGCGAGCGTGAATGGCTTAACCTGCCAGAAGGTGAAGCGCCAACGATCTATTCAGCCTCCAGCTGCGCCCAGTGTAACCACCTGGGTTATGCGGGACGTACCGGCGTTTATGAATTTGTACCAGTTGACGACAAGCTGCAGGACATGATCCACGACGGCGAAGGCGAACATGCGATGGAACAGTATGCGCGCACTTATGCAGCATCACTGCGCCAGGACGGCCGACGTCTTATTCTCGAAGGCATCACCTCGCTCGAAGAAGTGCTGCGCGTCAGTCGTGAAGACTAAAGGGCAATGAAAAATTAATAATGAATAATGAATAATGAAAACTGCGCAGGAAAATCAGCAATCAACCAGTAAGCGGCCGAATAAATTCGGCAAGCCAAACCGAAACCGGATATCTGGTTTTTCCTCGTCCCCAGTCCCCAGCCCCTCGTCCCTGTTTTAAAATGGGTGCATTCGAATACGTCGTTCTTGATGAAAAGGGCCGTGAGCGCAAGGGTGTAGCCGAGGGCGACACCGCAAGACAGGTGCGTCAGAACCTGCGGGAAAAAGGCCTGATACCGCTGCAAATCAATGCAGCAAACCAGAAACAAAGCGCTGGCACCAGCAAAGGATCGTTGTCATCATCCCGCATGTTTCAGCGTGGCATCAGCACCACGGAACTGGCACTGATCACCCGCCAGATGGCCACCCTGGTCCAGGCTACATTACCACTCGACGAAGTATTGACCGCCATTGCGAACCAGACGGAAAAACAGCGTACTCGAAGCATGATCATTGCTGTCCGCGCCAAGGTGATGGAAGGCCATACTCTGGCAGCAGGTCTCGGCGAATTCCCCAAGGTATTTTCAGACCTGTATCGCGCTACGGTAGATGCCGGTGAAAGATCCGGCCATCTGGATACGGTACTCGAAAGGCTGGCCGACTACACCGAAAACCAGCAGGAACTGCAGGGCAAGGTGAGGCAGGCACTGATATATCCGGCATTTCTGACAATTTTTGCCATTGCGATCGTCATCTTTCTGATGACCAATATCGTGCCCCAGGTTGTGTCCGTGTTCGAGGACATCGGCCAGGATCTGCCGGCCCTGACGCTGACATTAATTGCCATCAGTGATTTCGTCATAAATTATGGCGTTTATCTACTGGCCGTGATCATTGCTATCATCTTCGGCATACGGTCCATGCTGAAACGGACTCAACATCGTGAACGCTATCACCGCATGTTACTCAGACTGCCGCTGATTCAACGGCTGGTACGCGGTCTCAATACCGCGCTGTTTACCCGTACCTTCAGCATCCTTACCGGCAGTGGTGTCACGGTGATAGAGTCAATGAGAATCTCTGCCCAGGTCATCGGCAACCTGCCGATGCGCAACGCAGTCCTGGAAGCGACAGAACGTGTACGTGAAGGCTCGGGTATCAAGAAATCGCTGGATCAGAGCAAACTGTTTCCACCGATGACCTTGCAGCTCATCGCCAGTGGCGAGAACAGCGGCAACCTGGAAGAAATGCTCGATCGCGCAGCAACACAACTGGAACGCGAACAGGTCACCCTGATCGCCTATATTGTCGGTATTTTCGAGCCGGCCATTATCCTGACCATGGGAGTGCTGGTATTGATGATCGTACTAGGCATCTTGCTGCCGATTTTTGACCTTAATCAGCTTGTCAAGTAAGTGCAGGCTCCAGGTCAGGAATATCGCCACCAGCCCAGCTATCGCGCCGTACAGATGCGCCTCAACCAGCACACGACCGCCTGTCATCTGTTCTGAACCGGGCAAGGCGCCGTTCATATACTCCCAGAAAAGTTTGCCTGTGAGCAACAGCAACAGGATATAACCGCTGACAGGATAGAAACGTATTTCACGGATAGCCCCGTAGATGAACAAACCGTGCAAAACGCCGGAAAGACCCACATACCAGCCCAGCTCGGGATGAAACCAGTAGAGCCCCAGGCCGATCACAATCGCACTGAACAGCAGCACAAACAACCAGTCGAGTATGCTGCCATACAGGCTGAAAAATACCGCGACAATGACCAGACCTGCCATATTGAGCGCCCAGTGCGTCCAGTTGAGATGCACCAGGTGGCCAGTCAGCAGCAGCCAGTAATGGCCCTGGTCAATCAGGGCCCTGTCGAACTGGAAGGTGCTAGCCAGGCCTGCCGATTGCAGACTGAAGCAGGTGACGAACAAAAACAGCCATAACACATGGTTCCACTGCGCTGAAATCCGGTTTTTAATAGGCACTTGTATGCGCATTTGTTATTATCCCGCACAGGTTTTTTATTTGTACCCGCGTAACTGCACTCTACCCCGATAGCTGCAGTTTCGCAAAGCACTGGAGCTGTATCGTTGAAAAATATCAGTCTGCATCAAAAGGGTTTTACACTGATCGAAATCATGGTTGTGGTCGTTATCCTGGCCATTCTTGCCAGCGTTATCGCCCCCAGGATCATGGACAATCCTGACAAGGCACGCGTATCCAAAGCCAAGCATGACATCAATGCTCTGGAAAGCGCGCTGGATGTTTACCGTCTGGATAATTTCGTCTACCCGACAACCGATCAGGGCCTGGAATCACTCGTGACTCAACCAGCTATCACGCCAGAACCGCCTAACTGGAAACAGGGCGGCTATATCAAGCGTCTGCAAAAAGACCCCTGGGGCAATGAATACATGTATCTCAACCCGGGCCAGCAAGGTGAAATAGACATCTACTCACTCGGCGCAGATGGCGCCCCGGGCGGTGATGGTATCAATGCGGATATCGGCAACTGGGATACAGACTAGCCCGCGTTTCTCACCAGACCGCTGCATCTCCCGAGTAACAGCATGTTTAGGAAACCAGAAGCTAGATTTCAATCTAAAACAGTCTGTTCAGCAGGGCGCTATTTCGTTCCATGCACATCTGTAGAGTCTCTGCGTACCCATCTTCCTTCAAACCATAGCTATTGCTATGCTTTTCAGTCCAGACACGCACTCAGAAACACTACAGATGCACCTGAATCCGAAATCCTGGTGAGAAATGCGGGCTAAACTCTGCTCGGCCATCTCTCCGGGTCGAACATCCATGTACAGGAAACGGGACAAGGGATTCAGCCTGCTCGAGCTGCTGGTTGTCATTGTCATCATCTCTATTCTGTTCACATTCACCACCCTGGCCATTCGCGGGACCTCGCCCGAAGAACTGATTCAAACCGAGGCACAAAGACTGGACCGGCTACTGCAGCTTGCACTCGAAGAAGCCATACTCAAAGGTCAGGAGTACGGGCTGGAATTCAAACCAGACAGCTACCGGTTTCTGCTTTATTTCGAAAACACATGGCAACCACTGGATAACGACGACCTGTTGCGAGAACG
>Ga0316198_10000524_pt1 | contig 20349 bp, 12 predicted proteins | sample OudBieAanoxic_MG_FD_204935 | JGI IMG/M metagenome (GOLD analysis project Ga0316198, IMG submission 204935) | Coastal sediment microbial communities from Oude Bieten Haven, Netherlands - site A anoxic | ecosystem: Environmental > Aquatic > Marine > Coastal > Sediment | place: Netherlands...
CGTGTCGAATCTCCTGTGTCAGACCAACGTCAGGAGCATACTGCAACGGCAGGCCGAGCACGGGCAGGACCGCGCCATAACGCCAGATGCCCCTACCTTTGCCCCAGCCCTCTTGCTCGATCCGCTCACGTATTTCCTCCAGCTTGTAAACAACCACCAGCGGCTTGCCGGGTGCAGGGCAGCAGGAGCAGAGACCGATCGGCCGGGTGAAGCCGTGCGCGTCATAGGCCTTACCGGTAACCGAGCAGACAATCTTTTCGACGTCTGGGTTGAGGCGGATGCGTCCTTCGGAATCGACCATCAAGCATACCCCCGCGCCAGATTCTACAGCTTCCGGGAGGAATCTGGGGATGCGACTGACACCTGATTTTCGTCCTCGTAACCCACCATGACTCAAGTTAAGAGTAAAGGGTTAAGAGTCAAGGCGGCCAGTTGTTAGCTGTTAGCTGTTAGCTGTTAGCTGTTAGCTGCAAGCAGGGTGAGTCTTGATCTGTCACTTTGTCAAAATCTACTTATGAATCCACAAATCCTAGGTGCCGTGCGATGAGCTAATGGCTCATGGCTAAGAGCTCATAGCTTAACTCTTAACCCTTTACTCCAACGTAACGCCATGAGGGCCGGAATCGAGTTCGAGCAGCTCGAACGGATTGGTGGCTGGAGAATAGCTCTCCTCGAACCGGGCACGGTACGGATCGAGTCCGACCAAGAAGGCCTCCGGCAGCCCTTCCGGCCACGGCATCCGACCAGGGTCCTCATCGATGGCCGCAAGCTCGCCCGCAACCAACTCCTTCAGATCCGACCGGGTGGGATCGGCCGCGATTTCGTTTTCGAGGTTTCGCAGCATCGCCTTGAGGTCACGACGCAGCTGCCGCTCGGCGTGCTCGGTGTCCATGCCGTCGATGTGCATCTGCATCGAGCCGCCCGATTCGGCGCTCGCCTCCATGATGTCATTCAGCAGAGATTCGCCAACCGGGTGGCCGAGCCAGGAGTGGTAGGCGAGCCAGTAGATCCACGTGTACTCGCCCGGTCCCATGCCGACTTCGAGCAGGGCTTTGTTGCGCGCCCCGGCGAACTCGAGCAGGCGAGGCGCCATGCTGATTCCCGCCCTCGCGGCCCGCAGGCCACCAACGGCACCGCCTTCACTCGCGGGTGCAAGCGCTTCGACGGACTCGATCAGAGCCGTGCGCTGGGACGCCATCAATTCCCGGACCGCCAGAAATGCCTCGACGCGGTCGACGGAAAGCCGGCCGTCCACGGGCGGTGTGAACTCCTGGATCTGGCCGTACTCTGCCTCGAGCTGATCTTCGGCGCGCTCAGCCTCCTCGATCACCTCTGCGGCGGTCTTCGCAAACCGGTAGCCCATCCATGCGAGGCCGCCGAGAGCCACAACGACCAGAAGGCAGCCGACGGCGCAGCCGGCGAGGACCTTGGTTGTGGTGTTGCTCATGTGCCCCTCACATCAGGTCGTTGCGTTGAATTCGGGCTCGGCGAGAATCGTAAAGACCACCGCCGCAATCCCGACCGGAAAGAAACCGAAGACGGCAGCGATCGATCCGGCAAGGGCCAGACCCCAACGACGCCGATTGAATGCTGCGACACCGCCAGCAATGGCAACCACTCCCGAAACGAAACACAGGATCGCCAGCGGCAGGAACATTGCAAGGGGAATAATAGCGAGCGGGCGAACTTCCGCTTCCGGGAGCGAAGCGAGCACGCTGCTCCCAACCAACGCCAGCACTAACAGCGGAATGCCGCCCATAAGCCCGCAGATCCCGGCAACGATATCGCAGACGCCGGCGACGGTTGCTTTCGATGTCTCAGCCATCTTTCCTCCTGCATTGCATCCTTCTATCTCACAGTACGCGGATTGTCTCTGAGTTGTTCCCGGATTGCCACTCTTCGATCCGTGCCCGTCTCCGTCTCCGTGCCCGGAGTCCTCAGTGATAAATCTGGATTCGACGCACCCTTCTCCGGGCGCGCTCGCCGAGAGGATGCCAGGCACGCCGATTCGTCTTGAAGGGTTCACCCGATCTCTGCGCGCCTCAGCGAATCGGGAGCCAGGCACCTCCGGTCCACGCGCCCTTTCGCGACAATCAGCAACCCACTGCGCATATTCGCGTATGGTTACTGATCATGGCGCAAGATGATCCGGCGCCGATCCCCAATAGGGGTTCTTCGTCCCAGGCTGGAGCCTGGGCAACGATCAAGCTCGCCCTGACCGGCAAGGAGCTCGACTTCACTACGGGCCCGATCGGCCGCGCCATCGTCCTGCTCGCGATCCCGATGGTCCTCGAAATGGTGATGGAGTCCGTCTTTGCTCTCACCGACGCCTTCTTCGTCTCGCGCCTCGGCACCGACGCGGTAGCAACGGTCGGACTGACAGAGGCCATGATCAGCATCCTGTTCGCGGTTGCCATCGGCTCGGGAATGGCGACGACAGCAATGGTTGCTCGTCGAATCGGCGAAAAGGACACGGCGGGCGCTCGTGTTGCGGCCGCTCAGTCGATCCTGCTCGGATTGATGCTGACCCTGGTGGTCGCTCTGCCCGGAGTCCTGCTCGCCAAAGACCTGCTTCGCTTGATGGGCGGCTCCCCCGAACTGGTCGCTTCCGGTCATGGCTACACACAGGTACTGTTCGGCGGTTCGGCGACCATCATGCTGCTCTTCCTGCTCAATGCCGTTTTCCGCGGGGCGGGTGATGCAGCAATCGCCATGCGGGTGCTGTGGATCGCCAACGGTATCAACATTGTTCTCGACCCCTGCCTGATCTTCGGTCTCGGACCATTTCCGGAGCTCGGCGTCACCGGAGCAGCGGTCGCCACCACCATTGGCCGAGGAGTCGGCGTCCTCATCCAGTTCTGGGTCCTCTTTCGGGGCAGCAGTCGAATCCACGTTCGCTGGCCGCACTTCGTGCCACGACCGATGATCATCCTGCGGCTCTTCCGTCTGTCGGTGGGCGGCATTCTGCAGATTCTCATCGGAACCTCGAGCTGGGTGGTGCTGGTAGCGATCATCGGCGGCTTCGGCCCAGCGGCGGTGGCCGGCTACACCATCGCCATCCGGCTCGTCATTTTCGCCATCTTGCCGTCATGGGGTCTCGCCAACGCAGCAGCAACCCTGGTCGGTCAGAACCTCGGCGCCGGTCAGCCCGATCGGGCCGAGACTTCGGTATGGAGAGCCGGTATCTACAACATGGGCTTCCTCCTCGGGGTCGCCTTTGTATTCATAGCCGCTGCCGAGCCTTTGATCCGCATCTTTTCAGTCGAACCCGATGTCGTACGATTCGGCGTCGCCTGTCTGCGTTGGGTTTCCATCGGATACCCTTTCTACGCCTGGGGGATGGTCATGGAGCAGGCCTTCAACGGCGCCGGCGACACCTACACGCCGACCGTCATCAACATCTTCTGCTACTGGATTTTCCAGCTCCCGCTCGCCTATTTCCTGGCCTACCGAGCCGGCCTCGGACCGACAGGTGTCTTCATCGCCATCACCGCAGCCGAGTCGTTGATTGCGGTCGTCGCCCTCCTCGTATTCCGCCGCGGCCGCTGGAAGCTGCGGGAGGTCTAGCCCGACCAGCCAGCAGGCGCTACGGGGTTCAAAGCGCCCTTCTCCCAGCGTGCTTTCGAGGAGTGCCCCCTCTAACGATGTTTGGGGCTCGAAGCGCTCCTCGTTGGTGATTTGCATCACCCCAAAATCGTTAGAGACGGCACGTTTTGTAGCGCGCCCTTTCCGGTAATAATTCAGCGCATAGCAACCGTGCCGGAGAACAGCGCGTTCTCCGCAGGTCCAATATCCGAGCGCGGTTAGAGGACCGATTCGATCGCGCTCGTGTACGTGCCACTGGTGACGATTTTGGCGCGAGCCCTCTCGACGCTGCGTTTGCGCCAGAGCCAAACATCGTCAGCGGTGGCACTCTCCGGAAGCAAAATCAGAGAAGAGCGCCATGAAGCAGCACATGCCTTGCCTGAGCACGGGTCGGATGCGAACGTGGGTGGGCGGTTGGGCCCTGAACCCTGAACCCTGGATCCTGAACCCGGGCGGGCGGGTGCATCTCGGATCTGGGTGAGTGGCCGTCGGGGTTGACAAATTCCATACCCAGGCATATCTTCTCTTTTTTACTGACCGACCGGTCAGTCAGGATTAGGAGTCAATCTTGGTAACGGCTGTCAAAACCCCGAGTGACAAGCGCCTTCGGCTCGTCGAGGCGGCATGCGCCGTCTTTGCCGAGAAGGGCTACGGCTCGACCCGGGTCGCCGAAATCGCCGAGCGGGCCGGGGTCGGCAAGGGGACCGTCTACGAGTACTTCTCATCCAAAGAAGAGCTGCTCTTTGCGGTTTTCGAGACGATCAATGCCAACATCTCATTTCGGATGAACGACGCCCTCGCCGCCGGTAGCTCGACCGAGGAGCAGCTCCACAACCTGCTGCGCCTCGGCGCCGAGGTGATCTCGGAGCAGGTCGACCTGCAGCCGGTGATCCTCGATTTCTGGGCCGCCTCGAGGGGCAAAGATTTCGAGGAAACCTACCGTCGCGCCGTTGTCGCCAGCTACACCTTCTTCAGGAATCTGGTTTCAAATTTCATTCGAGAAGGGCAAAACAAGGGCGAATTCAAAGACTCGATCGACTCAGAGGCGTTGGCGGCTGTGGTCGTGGCCACAGTGGACGGTCTCGGCATCCAGCTCTCCTTCGACCGCTCGATCGATCCCCACTCCATAACGGAGGCCTTTGGCCGCCTGCTCTACGAAAGCCTGACAACGGAGTCCTTATGAGAATCGAAACTTCAGAACAGAGATCGCCGTATCAGTTGCCCACAGGAGGGCGCCCATGGGTTGGATGAATCTGAAAACAGTATGCGTGCTGGTCGCCGCGTCTCTCGTCACCCAGTCAGTTGCGGTGCAAGCGCAGGAGCTCGAGGGCGCCACACTCTCAGAGCTGGTCCTACAGGCTATCCAGACCCACGAGGCGGTCCAGATCGCCGACAGCGAAATCCGGCGCGCCCAGGCAGATGTTGGACTGGCAAGATCGGCCCTGATGCCCCGGTTCGAACTCAACGGCTCCTACACCTTCTACGACGACGATCTCTCGATCGAACTGTCGCCCGGCGACAGTTTCGTCGTTCGCCCGGCGCAGGACTTTACGGCGAGCATCGATCTTCGCCAGAATCTCTTTACCGGTCTGCGCGCGTGGCGGGCGAGGGACATCGCCAAGCTCAACCGCGACATCGCGCACCTCGACCGCTGGACCACCATCAACGACCTCACCCTCGAGGTCGTAAGGGCTTTTTACGACGCCGTCGCACTGGCCGAGTGGGTCGAGGTGCGTGAGATCGTCCTCGAGGAAAATAAAAACCAGCTCAAGGTCGCCGACCGTCTGTTCGAGGTCGGGGAGAACTCGGTCGCCGACGTCGCCCGTTGGAAGGCCCAGGTGGCTTCGGCAAAGCAAGCGTTGACGGTGGCGGTCGGCGACGCCAGCCTCTCCCGCAACCGACTCGAGCGGCTGGTTGGAGCAACCGACCTCGGCGAACTGACGTCACCAGGACCGATCCCGATCCCGGCGGGCACCGAGGATGAGCTCACCAACGACGCGTTCGATCAACGGCCCGAGATGCTGACCCTGATCCACCAGCTCGAAGCTGCCGGTCTCTGGGTCAGGCTCGAGCGCGGCAACTGGTACCCGCAGCTCGAGGCGGCGGGCCAATACTTCCAGCAGAAGTCCGGCTTCCCGGCCAGCGACTGGATGTCGCTGACCCTGATCCTCAGAGTGCCGATTTACGACGGCGGGGTCACCAAGGCGAATGTCGCCAAGGCCAAAGAAGACGTGCGCCAGGTCGAGCTCCTTGACCAGACTCTCCGTCGTACGATCGAGGATCAGGTCGACTCCGCCTATATCGGTTACCGGGCCGCGAGCGCCGTCTTTGACGCCGCCCGCGAGCGAACCGAGGCCTCGCGTCTGGCATACCGTCAGGTAGAGCGCGCCTACCGCGTCGGTGAGGCTTCGACCACCGATCTCCTGAACGCAACGACCGAGGCGACCGACGCCGAGACCTCACAGATCGTCGCCCGCGTGCAACGCGAGTTCCAAGCGATCTTCCTCCGCTACGCGGTGGGATTGCCGCTGCTCCCCGACCTCGACTTCCGCCAGACGAGCCAGGCGGACCCCCAGGAGAACTGAGATGAAAACCATCCGACGCCATACCCCGTTCATTCTTTTCGTAGTCCTCTTCGCGCCGTTCTTCGTCGGCTGCCACGGTTCGGATGACGACGATCCCGCCGCCGCCGCCGAAACTCTCGAGCGCGCCCTCGCACCGCGTGAGGTTCAGCTGGTCACCGCCGAGGTGCGCGAGGAGCGCCCATCGGTACAGCTGGTCGGTGAGATTCGCGCATTCGACACCGTCACCATCTCTTCCGAGGTCGGTGGCAAAGTCGACCGAGTTCTGGTCGAGGTCGGCGACCGGGTTGCCGCCGGCACCCCACTGGTCGAGGTTGACCGCGAAACCTTTCGTATTTACGTTCAGCAAGCCGAGGCCAACCTCGCGGCCGCCAACGCCGACAAGGCACTGGCCGAAAAGGACCTCGAACGAAAAAAAGATCTTCGGTCGGACGAGACCATTCCGCAGTCCGCCTTCGACCAGGCGCAGGCGGGCCACGATCTCGCCACCGCAAGGTTGGCGGCAGCGACGGCGGCCCGTGATCTCGCTCAGCGCAACCTCGAGCGCAGCGCCATCCGCGCGCCGGCTGCCGGCGCAATCACCCAACGGATGGTGGTGGCCGGGCAGTGGGCCGATGTCGGCACGGGACTCCTCAACCTCGCCGTAGGCAGCAAGATCAAGGTCTCGGCGCGGGTCCCTGAAGCGTGGGCGCCCGAGCTCGCCGGCCTCGAGGGCTTTACCTTCACCGTCGGTGTCTCCGGCCAGGTCCACACTGCCAAGCTCTACAGTGTCCAGCCGGTCGTCGAGCACGCCAGTCGGTCGTTCGAAATCGTCGGTTCCGCTGCAAACGACGGCTCGATCAAACCCGGGATGTTCGCCAACGTGGTTCTCGAGGCTCCGGCAGTTAATCAGACGCTGTGGCTACCTGCCGCCGCCGTCGCGACCTCGGATCTACCACAGGTCCTGATCATCGAAGAAGGTGTGATCTCTTTCCATCAGATCCGGATTGGCCGCCGCGCCGACGGTCTGATCGAGATCGTCGACGGGCTTTCGCCGGATGAGGCGGTGGTCGCCGACGTCTCCGGCCTCAGCCGCGGAATCCCAGTCACCGTGATCGAGTAGTGGAAGGCACCGTGACGACTGAATTCTCAATTCTCAGTTCTCAATTCTCAATCGGGAGGCACGACGCCACACCGGCGTGCGAGGCTGCGCCCTACGAAAATCCGAAATCCGAAATCCGAAATCCGAAATCGTCTCCGAAGGAACGGTCATGAATCTCTACGACATCGCAATCCGCCGTCCGGTCTTCACCGTCATGCTGATGCTGGCGCTGGTGGTCTTCGGTATCCTCGGGTATCAGGCGCTCCCGATCAACCTTCTGCCGTCGATCGAATTCCCGATGGTCACCGTCATCACCATCCTCCCCGGCGCCTCACCAGAGGTCATGGAATCCGACGTCACCGATGTCATAGAGGCCGCCGTCAATACCATCGAGGGCATCGACCAGCTGACCTCGTACTCGGGCCAGGGCGTGTCGCAGGTGACCGTGATGTTCACCACCGAGCGCAACGTCGATATCGCGGCCCAGGACGTGCGCGACAAGGTGTCAGGGGCGGTCGGCCAGCTGCCGCTCGACGCCGAACCGCCGATCGTCCAAAAATTCGATGTCAACTCGCAGCCCATGCTGTGGATGGCGCTCGCCGGTCTCGACGCTCGCGAGCTCTCGGACTATGCCGACCAGGTCGTCAAACCGGCGCTGCAATCGGTGCCCGGCATCGGCAACGTGATTGTTCCCGGCTTCCGCGAACCGATGATCCGCATCTGGGTTGACCGCGACAAGCTCGCCGCCCACCGGCTCGTAGTCTCCGACGTGATCATGGCGCTGGGCCGAGAAAACCTCGAGCTTCCAGGCGGCTTCATCGAAGGCCCCCTCACCGAGCTCGCAGTCCGCAACCTCGGTCTCTTCGAGACGGTAGAGGATTTCGATCAGATGATCGTCTCGACAGTCGACGGCCGGCCGATAAGGCTCTCGGACGTCGGCTTTACCCAGCTCGGCGTCGGTGACGAACGCGGGATGGCCCGTTACAACCTGACTCCGACCCTCGGTCTCGGTGTCGCGCCGCGCTCCGGCGCCAATCTGGTTGACGTCAATCGAGCCGCGCGCGAAAAGATGGACGAACTCGCCGAGGACTTTCCACCCGGCCTCTTCTACGACGTCGCATTCGACGGCGCCGAATACGTCGAAAAATCGATCGAGAACGTCCAGGTGGACATCGTCTATGGCGCCGTGCTGGCGATCCTCGTGGTCTTTGTCTTTCTCCGTTCGTGGCGCTCCACGTTCATCGTTTCGCTCGCGATTCCGACCTCGCTCATCGCCACCTTCGGCTTCATGCGCCTCTTCGGCTTTTCGCTCAACAACCTCACAACCCTGGCGCTGGCTCTGTCGGTCGGGGTGGTGATCGACGACGCGATCGTCGTCCTCGAGAATATCTTCCGCCACCAGGAGGAGGGCGAAGACCCCTTCACCGCCGCCCTCAACGGAACAAAGGAGATCGCCCTCGCAGCCATGGCCGCGACCTTTGCCATTGCCGCGGTCTTCATCCCGGTCGCCTATATGAAGGGGATGATCGGCCAGTTCCTCTTCGAGTTCGGAATTTCGGTGGCAGCGGCAATTCTCATTTCACTCTTCGTCGCCCTGACCCTGACCCCGATGCTGAGCTCGCGGATCTTGAAAGTGAAGCCAAAGCATGGGCGGCTCTACGACATTCTCGAAAATGGCTTTAAGCGACTCGAAGCCTCCTATTCGCGAGCCCTCGACTGGGTCCTGCGCCACAAGATCGTCACGCTCGTCGTATCGTCTGCAGTCGTTGTCGCGAGCCTCGGGTTGACACCCTTCATCGGCGCCGAGTTCGCACCCGCCGAGGACATGTCGGCGTTCATGATCATGGCCGAGGCGCCGGTGGGGATCTCGCTCGAGGCGATGGACCGCAAGATGCAGGAGATGGAGCGGATCGTGCTCGAGCAACCCGAGATCCGCTCGGGCTTCGCGGCGCTCGATATCGAGGAACGCGGTCAGGTCAACTCGGGAATCATGTTCATGCGAATGTACAAACCCTCGCAACGTGAGGCACCGCAGGCCGAGGTCGTGAAGCGGCTGCGGCGCGAGCTGGCCAAGATCGAGGGGTTGCAGGCCTCGGTCATCGAGTTCAGCTTCTACAATGTCGGTGGCGAGGGCGGCGAGAAGGCCCTCGCCTACTCGATCCGCGGCCCCAGCCTCAGCGAGCTCGACCGGATCGGCAACCGGGTCATCGAAAGGCTCCGTGCCGAGCCAGGTTTTGTCGATCTCGACACTAACCTCGACCTCGAACAGCCCCAGCTGTTTGTCAACGTCGATCGCGAACGCGCGGCGGATCTCGAACTCGACGCGGCAACGATCTTCGAAACCGTCTATGCACTGATCGCCGGGCGCGAGGTCGGATCCTTTACCGACGAAGGAAAGCGCTACGACGTGCGGATCAGGGTCCACCCGTCGCAGGCGCTGACTCCGGAAGACATCGGCCGGCTCCAGGTGCGGACCAGAACGGGCCAGATGGTGCGGCTCGACTCGGTGGTGGAGATCAGCCACGGTGTCGGCCCGATCAACATCAACCGCACCAACCGCGAGCGCAGCGTGCTCCTGACCGCAAATCTCGAGGGGGTCGTTCTCAACCGAGCTCTCGAGACGGTCGACCGCATCTTTGCCGAGGAGTTGCCCGACGGCTACTACGCCAAGGCGACCGGCCAGGCTGAGGAGTTTGCCGAGTCCATGAACTCCCTGCTCTTCGCCCTCGGCCTCGCGATCCTCATCGTCTACATGCTGTTGGCGAGTCAGTTCGACTCGCTGCTCCACCCCTTCACCATCATGTTCGCGCTGCCACCAGCCATGACCGGCGCGCTGCTCGCCCTCTTCATCACCGGTTACACGATCAACATCATGTCGGTGATCGGGGTGATCCTGCTCTTCGGGCTAGTGACCAAGAACTCGATCCTGTTGGTTGATCTGACGATCCAGAAGCAGGAGACCGGTCTCGATCGCGAGGCGGCGCTGCGCGCAGCATGCCCAATAAGGCTGCGGCCGATTTTGATGACTGCGGTCTCCATGATCTTTGGTGTGCTACCGGTCGCGCTGGCGATCGGCGAGGGTGCCGAGGCACGGGCGCCGATGGCGGTGGCGACCGCCGGCGGTATGACCACCTCGACCCTCCTCACCCTCTTCCTGGTGCCGGTGGTCTATGCCTACATGGATCGCTTCGGCAGCTGGATCCGGGGTTCACGCGAAAAACACGGGCGCGCGGACGAGGTGGCAGCGTCCGAATGAGGAGTTAGGAAGTAACCGTTCCCCCGGCAAAGACTGGCGATCTCGATTTGACCTTAGGGCCGCTCGTGAGGAATCTCTGATCCCGGTCTGTATTTGCGCAAAAGCTGCGCCCGGATCTCGTCTTCGGTGAATGCCACTTTCTTCAATTGGTTCCTGGCAAAAAGCTCAGCTTGATCGGTGTGATGGGGAGATCCCTCCTTCGAGCTTTGCCCGTAAGCCAACACGGAGTAAGCCTGCGGAGGATCGCTGAACTCGACAGCGAGAATCCAACCGTCACCGTTGGATGCAACCCATTTCCCCGAATCGCTCTCTTCGAAATTGAGGACACGAAAGCAGCCCAAACGACCGGGGCAACCGCCGACGGGAACGTCCACAGAGCCCCTCTGCAATCGGTGCACCTCCCCCCAGGCCACGTCCCACGCCCCGTACTTTTGCCGGGTTTCATCAGCGGCCTTACGAAAGGCTTCAACGGCTCGCTCGGGATTGCTCAATCCTCTCGGGGTTGTCAGAGGCTCGCTAGGATTCCATGAATGGAGGAAGGCTGATTTCCAGGATTCTTCTCTTTGCTCACGTGTTGAGCTGCTCCGCATCTCGTCATCCATGAGGTAGTGCTCAAACCACACACGAAATAGCTCTGCTCCGCGGCTTTCGGCTGCAACCGTGTTGTCCCAGTTCTCGACAATTTGAATGGCGCGACTCGATTCGGGCTCAGGGTTCGAGTTCCGAACGGCGACAATCAAATCTCCTTTGATCCGGTCGGCCAGAAGCATACGCATGCTGTGCTTCAAGTCGACCACTTCTGCGAGGGTGAGCTTGCGATCGTTGTTGATGAGCTCCAGGGCGTGCTGGCTACGGAGCGTTAAACGCGGCTCGGGAAAATTCTCCGGAAAGTCATCGGGATCGAAAATCTGATGGAGGTTAGTGTAGTGGAAGGAGTCGTTTTCATTGTGCAGATAGCCGCCTCCGGGATTGAGAAGTTGGGGCAATTCGTCGAACTCCGCCAGTTTTGTCCACACCTCATCGGACCGCGAAGCTCCAACCGCCGTTTCGTCCTCTCCTGAGGGGTGCGGCAGATCAGGAATGGCTGCGTTCCAGAGATAGAAGATGTTCCCCTCCCGGTCTGCATACGTGAAGTTGGAACTTGGTTGCGCCCGGATTCGCATGGCGGATTTCCACTCCTCGAGGTTTTTCGCCCTCATCATCTGTAAGAATTGCTCTGCCATCCGAAACTCACCGTCTGGAGCCGATCGGAAAACGAAAATCTTACCGCCACCGCGGTGGATCACCGGACCGAGCGGTGTATGGAAGAACTCTCGCGATTCGCGAGCCAAACCTTCTCCGTTTTTGAAATTGACCGTCACCGATTCTCGCCGGAGCGGCACCGAGCCCCCATCGAACAGATAATGATCAGGGTGGTCAGGATCGACCTGCAACGCATAGATCTCATCCAGATCCGGGTAATTGTTGGTGGTTGCCCACCCCAAATAGTCGTTGAATCCCCCGTTGTAGAAGAGCGGGCGCCCAACCCGGAAGTCGCCGTAGAAATTGATGATCCCCGGGACGGTAATGTGGGCTTCGTAATAGCCGGCATCCCAGCCGAGGTGAGGATTGCGCAACAAGATGGCGTCGCCGGAAACCGTGCGGCTCGGTGCGAATGCCCAGGCGTTGGACCCCGCTTCATCCACGAGAGGTGATTCCTCTTCGAGGCTGTCTCTTTCGTACTGCAATTCCAGAAATCGCTCGATCTTCTTTCGACTCACGCTGCCTATCCAGAGCGCGGCGACATCGTGAGGGCTGAACGAAGGCTGGACCCACTCGGGGAGCTCCTCGGGATGAAAGCGAATGTAGTGGTTCACCCCGGCGGCATAGCCGCGGAATACGTTCCTCGTATCCTCATCCAACAAATGAAAGGTCTCGACGGCCCTCGCATGTGAGGATCGGTTGAAAAAATCCGAATCCAGTTCGTCTCTGCCGAGAAATCTGGCCAGCTCACCCCGGCTTCGCACCAAACCCAAAACAACCCGCTCTCCGTGGTCTTCCAGATGGCAGTACGCCAGTCCAAAGAAGGCTGAGGCCAGGTCATCGGCCAGTATGTGCGGGATTCCATAGGTCGTTCTCCGGATTTCGACCTTTTCTGCCAGTGATTCTGGTTCTTCAGCGAATGCCGGCGAGGATGATGCGAATAAACAGACACTCAGCCAGACCACCAGAACTCGGTGCACAGAAGACATCGTTTTGTTCTCCATGATTTTCTATTTGACGCTAGTATCCCGGGCCAAAATCGATCAGCGCTTCTCAGGAAGGCGGATCTTTTCGTCGTCGGTCAGGAACGTGGCCTTGGGGTTCTCCTGGTTGAATTGAACCATCAGCTGGTAAACGTTGGGCACCTTCTCGGCCAGGCGATACAGCACGTCGGCCGGTACCGTTTCCCTGCTGAAAGGCACCCGCTTTGCGTATTCCTGTATCTCACCTGCGTTTCTGCTGTACTTGTAGTCGTAGCTGAAGACGCCGGGCGCCTCGAGTTGGATGTTCCCGTTCGAGGTGTTGGGTACGCTGATGTAGAACTCGCTGTGCTTCATGTCGCTCTGGTTCAGCAGTGACTCCCGGTCGAGGTGCTCGAACAGCTCCTTGGCCGTGTTGATGGCCGGATCGACCAGCGCGATCTCCTCGGCCATGTAGGGCCGATAAACGTACTGTCCATCCTCCTGGTAGTCATAGAGCTCTTTGAGCTTCACCCGCAGCTCCGGTTCGTTGTAGGGGAAGTGCGTGCAACCCAGGATGATCGCCTTGAGCTTCGGGGCGCCTTCCGTGTTGCGAATGGTCTCCAATAGCGACACGGTGTGATAGCGGACGTAGTTGTCCACGGAGTTGACCTGCAGGCTCTCAGGCTTCTCCCGCGTACCGGAGTAAAGCATTTCATGGTTGTCCCAGGTGAAGGCGTAGCGGTCCATCAGCGACTCATCGATCGGCGCCTGGCCATGCCCGACGGCCGGCCCCTGATAGCCCTCGGTGGGCGCCGTGGCGCCGGGTGCGATGTACTCGCTCTTTCCGTCGATGGCCCCCGACCAGCCGTAGCCTCCCTGCTGCGCGACCATGATCGTGCCGGTGTAGCCGCCGGCCTCCTTCTGCGCGACGAGCGCCTTGACGTAGCCCTCTGAAGCAACGGTTCCTATCGTCGCCATGACGCCGATCGTGCCGTCCTCGTCCTGTGCAAGATGACTCAGCGCTCCCCGGCTGCCGGCATCGATGACGCCGATCACCTTGATGTCGAGCTCGGCCAGGTCGAGGAGGTGTTCGATGTCGGACTTGCCATAGGCGGTGCCCGTGTTGCAGGCGATGACCATCGCCTTGATTGGCGTCTTGTCGGACTGCGGCGCCTCGTCGGCCGCTGTTCGGTAGTATTCGCTGTCCAGCAGGAACCAGGCGTCCTTGATGATGTGCTCTTTGAGCAGGTCGGTCTTGCCCTTCTGCGGGCACACCCCGTACGGCATGTTGGCCGTGTCGGCCAGGTAGACGAAGCGTTCGGCCTTGAGATCGGGCGTGCCGTCGCCGGCCGCCGTCCAGGTCCTGTTTTCATTGTCGAACTGATCGAAGTTGATGATCGCGTCCAGCACGGTCAGGCCACCGGTCCCCGAATCAAAGACGCCCACCGGCAGCTCCCTGCCGATGGCCGGATAGTCCTTCGCGTCCAGGTAGAAGGGGCTCTCCTGGTCGTGGAGGATCGCCTCGACGACGGGCATCTCACGGTCCGCGTTGGAGAGCTGTGCCGACTCTTGCCTGGCGCAGGTCGCGGAGAGAATCGTCATCAGCAGTGCCGCCGCGCCCACAGTTATTTGCCTGATCACTCGCATGTTTGGTCCTCCTGGCTCCGCCCGTCATCGAAGACGGCAGCGTCCATCATTTTAAGGCAAGAGGCGACGATCGTGGTTCCCAGCGGAGCGCATCAGTCGGACGCACCCTTTTTTTTCGACCCCCAGCGCTTTGCCGCCACGCCGCCAATCCGCCACGCCCGTCATGAGGTGGCTTTCACGATTCACGCCGATGCTGTGGGCTGAGCCCTGCCGACCGTCTCGCCGGGGGCTCTCCTTCACAGTGTGGCCCTTGGACCGAAGCTCCGTCAGAAGCTGCTCCCAACGAAGCCCGTCCAGGTGCTCGACCTCGATCACGTCCGGAAACCACTGGTGGTGGATACGGGGCCCCTGGATGGCCTCTTCCAGCGGGAGGCCGAAGAAGAGCGTCTGCACGAGGATGCAGGAAACGGTGTTGATGATCGTGCGCCCCCCGGGGCTTCCGGTCAGCAGGACGACCTTCCCGTCCCGTTTGACGATCGTCGGGGTCGTCGAAGAAATCATTCTTTTGCCCGGGGCGAGGAGGTTCGCGTCCGTGCCGATCTTGCCGCTTCGACTCGTGTAGCCGGGATACCAGTTGAAGTCGCCCATCTCGTTGTTCAGCAGGAAGCCGGCGCCCCGCACGACCACGCGAGAGCCAAAGGGCTGCTCGATGGTGTAGGTGTTGCTCACGCCCATTCCGTCGTCATCGAGGACCGAGAAGTGGGTCGTGCTCTCGCCCTCGTACGGTCCTTCGAAAAGCTCGATATCGCCCGCCAGCGACGAGCTGGGCGTGGCTGTGTCGAGACTGATCGACCGGGCGGACTCGGCGATGAACTCGTCGTCGTAGAGGTGATTGGGGATTCTGACGAAGTCCGGGTCACCGAGATAAGCGGCCCGCTCTCGGAAGGCCCGTTTCATCGCCTCGGCCATGAGGTGGACCTGCCGCGCGTTCCAGAAATTCTCGGGATCGGGTACGAGCCCCCGCCGCTCGAGCGTTCGCATAATCAGCAGCATGGTCGTACCGCCGGAGTTGGGCGGCGGCGCTCCGAAGACCTCGAACCCCTTGATCTCGGAACTGACCGCGGGACGGATCTTGGCCTCGTACCCGGCGAGGTCCTCTCGAGTCATCAGTCCTTCACCGCTTTGCATCTCCGCGACGATTTGGTCGGCGATTCGGCCCTGGTAGAACGCCTCCGCCCCCTGTTCGGCGATTTGGGCAAGCGTGGCCGCCAGGTCTGGCAAGATCAACGTGTCGCCCGTCCGCCAGGCTCGCCCCTGGGGATGTCCATAGTTTCGACGCAGTTCCTGATATCGATCGTTCGCGCGAACGTCGGATTTATCAAGGGCGCGGTTGAGCGACGCCGCCAGGTGCTCGTCCACCTTGAAGCCATCTCGCGCCAGCTCCGCGGCCGGCTCGACGAGCCGCCGCCAGGGCAGACGGCCATAGGTCGCGTGGGCCAGGAAGAGCCCACCAACCGTGCCGGGCGTGCCGACGGCCCGGTGATGGTAGCGGTTCGGGTTGTCGACGAACATGTCTCTCGTCGCGGCCGCAGGGGCTGTCTCGCGGTAGTCGACGCACACAACGTCGCCATCCGGAGGGGCAACCATCATGAACCCGCCGCCACCGATGTTGCCGGCCTCCGGCCACGTGACCGCCAGGGCGAAAGCCACCGCCGCGGCGGCGTCGACCGCGTTGCCGCCCTCTTCCAGGACGTCTCGGCCGACCCGCGTCGCTTCAAGCGTCTCGGAGACGACCATGCCCCTGGTGCTGGTTGCCACGTCGACGCGAAGCTGTGAATCTTCGTCGTCGGCACACGCCGCGGTGAACAAGCCCGCGCAAAGCAGAGAGAAAAACGCGAACGACCTTACACGTGCGTTCATGGTCATAGAGCTTACCGCAACGCGGCTCAAAGGCTTTCGATGTTCGCCGGCAATCGGTCGGTGGCGAAAAAAGCCCCGGCCATTCGGCCGGGGCTTTTAAGTCACAGAGTGACAGCAATCAGAAGCGGAGGCCGATGGTGAAGCGGTACGTCCGCGGCCTCTGGTAATCCGACTCGCTTTCCGGCTCGCCGAAGTTCTCGCCCAACTGCCAGTGCGCACCCATGTCCTCGCAAACCTCAGGCGCCGCACCCTGCGGGCACTCTATGGGCGTTTCGGTCCACGGGTTGAACAACGCCAGCCAGTCCTCGTCGTCCTCGGTCAGGACCGTCTCGTCGAAGCTGACGATAGCATCGTTGTTAAAGACGTTGAACACGTCGCCACGGATGTAGATATCCAGGGCTCTGAACGGCAGAGTGTATTGCACCCCGATGTCGGTCCGGATGATGTCCTCAGTTGTGAGGTCGCCGCGGCCGTTGAAGAAGTAGCTGACCCCGGACGTTGGCGATATGTAGCCCGGATTATCCACGAAGGACCGCGTGTCGATGGTCCCATCGGTGGAGGTGGCCGTTCCGGACTCGAAGCTCTGCAGCAGGCTGAAGCTAAAGTCCCCGAACGAGGTCGGCAGATCGTAGGTGCCCCACAGCTTCACCCGGTGCCGCCGGTCGCCGACGAGGGGTCCCGTGGGGTGGTTCCAGCTTTTCTCACGGTACTCGGGGTATTGCCCCGCCGTACCCCTGACGGGTCCGCTGTTCCAGGTCTCGCCGTTCACATTGCCTTCCAGGCGCGACAAGGTCCAGGTGAGGCCGGTGTTGAAGCGGTCGGAGAAGCGGTACTGGGCCTGGGTATGGAGGCCGGTGTACTCGCGTTCGTAGATGGAATTGTCGTTGCCGACGATCCTCAGGTCGAAGGTTCGGTCCTCGAAGTCAACCTGGCCGGTCTCCATGTTGGTGTAGCCGATGTAGAAGTCGTCCCAGTTACGGTAGACGATGTCGGCCCGCACCACCCCGCGGTTGCCAAGCGTGGCACCGAAGCCGAGGGTCCACTCCTTGACGTTGGGCGAGGTCAGCCCGTTGGGGTCGAGAATACTCTGGAGTCCGGGGATTGACGGGTTTGTGCGAAGCGGGCGCAGATCGTTGCCGCCGTTGGCGAAGTACCAGTCGAAGAGGATGGCCAGGGCCTCCTCGGTGGGGATCAGGTCCTCGGTCGGGGCCATCGGGTCGTCGTTGACGGGCGGCCCCGCGTAGTTCCAATAGAAGCTCGAGGTGCGGCCGGCCGGGTCGCCGTCGTTTCCGACGCCCTCGGCGAGGCGCCCGACGTACTGGCCGTAGCTGGCGATGACCTTCCACCGGCCGTCGCCTTTAATGTCCCAGTTCGCGGCGAAGCGCGGGCTCAAGGCGTCGGAGTCGTCGATCTGGAACTCCCCGTCACCGCTGACCGCGTCGTTCTTGTTGTAGCGCACGCCGAGGTTGAAGGTCCAGTGCTTGTTCAGCACCCAGCGATCGTTCAGGTAGACCGCATCGGAGGCGTAATGGGAACCCTGGCTTTCGACGAAGAGAGGTAACCATTGGATGCGGGTGGACGAGCCGCTCGAACGGAACCGGGGATAGATCTCATCGCCGCGATGGATGCTCGTGTATGCGTAGACCCGGTAATCGCTGCCGTTCTGGTAGTTGTTGACGTCGCGGATCTCGTCGAAGTGCTCGTAGCCGGCCTTGAGCTCGTGGGCGCCGGTGCTCCCGGTCGACAGGAAGTACGAGCCGTTGATCGTATACAGCTCGTGGTCGCGGCTCTCGCCCCCCTCCTGATACCGGAACGTGGGTGACCACCAGCGAGCGCTACCGCGCTGGCGATCCCGGAGCATCGTGCCGTTGTACTCGCCCAGAGCGGGGTCGTCGACCCACCGCGAGCCCCCACCGAGGAAGGTGTACTCCTTTTGGGAGTACTGCGCCTCGAGGAAGAAGTTTTCCGTGATGACGCCGTTGTAGTTGATGGCGGCAAGCGTGTTCGGATACGTGCGGTCGGGGATCAGGCTGCGGAGATCCATGACCGTTCCAAAGTCAGTGTTGGTCGCGCTCCGGTCGATGTCGGTATACGATCCAACGATCCTGTGGCTCTGGTTGATGGCAAAGGTCAGCTTGGCCTCCAGCCTGGTTTCTTCGTCGGTCCGCGGGTAGGTGATGGGATCGAGCGGTGTGCCGGATTCGACCCAATTGCCGGCTGCATCCTGGTCGCCGGTGCGGGCGAGGCCGGGTTCGGTCTGCCCGATGGCGCTCGTGTCTGCATATCGTCCCGCGAGGAAGTACCACAGCCGATCCTGCCAGAGCGGCCCGCCGAAGGTGGCCTCGAAGGTCGGGTTGATCGTGTCCTCCTGTTCGGTCGTCAGCGCCGTCGGCTCCGTCCAGCTCTCGTTTCTGAGGGTGGTGCGGAAGCTCCCCGTGAACCTGTTGCCGCCCGACTTGGTGAGCATGTTGACGACGCCGCCGGTGAAGTTCCCGTACTCGGCCGAGATGCCGCCGGTGAAGACGGTGGTCTCCTCGATCGCTTCTTCAATGTAGAGATCGTGCGGCTGTCCGCGCAGGTTCTCGTTGACGATCATGCCGTTGATCAGGTACAGGCTGTCGTACGACATCGCGCCGGAGATGACGAGGTTGTTGTTTGGCCCGCCGGCGTTGACGCCCGGAGCGAGCAGCGTCACCGCTTCATAGGTCCGGCCGACCGGAAGCTCATCGATGAGACTCTGGTTGATGTTCATGCTGACCGAGGTTGCCTCGATCGGCGCCGTCATGTTCTTGTCCGCGGTGACGATGATCTCCCCCTCCACCGCGGCGAGCTTGAGATCGACGTTGACCGTGTCCGTCATATCCGCCGTGAGGGTGAGGTTCTCTTGGTGGGTCTGCATCCCGCCCATCTCGAAGGTGACCGCGTACTCCCCGGGCGGGAGGAACGGGATCAGGTAGGCCCCGTTCGCGTCCGACACGGTCGCGCGCGGACCCTGAAGTCGCGGGGACGTTGCAATGACCCGGACCCCGGGAAGAGCAGCGCCATCCGCGGTCACCTTCCCGGTCACGGTTGAGGTCGCCATGGTCTGCGCCATAACACCTGTCGCAGCTATCAAAACGACCAACAGAACTAGGGTTACGGTTCTCATCGATACCTCCTGATTTCTCATCGATCCCTCCTTTTTAAAGATGAAAATGAGACTGCAAATGCGGATCCTGATGTCGTTTCTCGTGTCGGCCTCCTTCCATTTGGAAGGTTCCATCAGCAAACGCAACCCGGCCTCTCGGCGTCCACGACGGTCCGGTGCGTCGATGGCTATAGTCATCGTTTTGTAAAATTTAAGCAAGATCTGTTCCCTGGAGCAAAGATTTTCGCAGGTGTCCTCTTTGCATTGAGATAAAGACTCATCACGAGGCAGTGAGCTACTATTAGTAGTCGTTTCAGCGACTTATGAGAAAATGCTCAATTGTTCCCCTGAGGTTATCTCATTTTTGAGCCTTCAGAAGAGATCCCGTCGCGAAAAAGGCATCCGAAATTTCGGACAACATCCGGATCTGACGTACGACAGATCGGATGCCGTGAATACCGGGTCGACGCGGTAGCCCCGAGGCTCAGGATGCCTATCACCCCGAATCGAGCGGTTCCGTCCCGGTAGGGCCACCACGTTTTTGGAGTTCATCGCCGAGCTCGATCCAGTCGACATGGGTGTCGTAGAAGACGTGCACTTTGGGCGAGCGATCGATCGGCCCATCCATGTGGGCAAGGGCAATATGCACCTCACCGGCCCAGCGCTCGCTCTCGAAGAAAAGCGTCGAGCCACAGCGCGCACAGAATCCTCGCCGCGCTTCCGGGGTCGACTGATACCAGGTGAGTTCGTCAGACCCCGCAACAAGTTCGAAGGCGGAACGCTCGACACCGAACCAGGTCACAAAGGCGGCGCCGTGTGCGCGGCGGCACAGCGAGCAGTGGCAGTGGGCGCACCACTTGGTTGGCGGCGTGACCTGGAATCGCACCGCGCCACAAAGGCAGCCACCGGTCAGAGTAGCGTTGTCAGTCATGGGAAGCCTCCGCTTGTATTCTAAAGGTCTCGGGGCAATCGGATGCAGGATGCAGGATGCAGGATGCAGGATGCAG
>Ga0316198_10000525_pt1 | contig 20325 bp, 15 predicted proteins | sample OudBieAanoxic_MG_FD_204935 | JGI IMG/M metagenome (GOLD analysis project Ga0316198, IMG submission 204935) | Coastal sediment microbial communities from Oude Bieten Haven, Netherlands - site A anoxic | ecosystem: Environmental > Aquatic > Marine > Coastal > Sediment | place: Netherlands...
TCAAAGCTCAATTAGTCATTATTACCACACTTCCATGCGGGATGTTTTCGTTGGGGCTCTCTGTGCCATCGCTTTGTTTATGTTTTACTATTGCGGACATGATAAATGGGATAATTGGGCAGGGCATTCGGCAGGTTTCTTTGCGATAGGCGTCGCCTTGTTCCCTACCACAGAATTTGGGCCAAGCGACTGGATCGGTAAAATTCATTTTGCCTGCTCGGCACTCCTCTTTATTACCCTCATAATATTTTCACTTTTCTTATTTACCAAAAAAGATTCAAACCCAACCCCTCAAAAATTGACAAGGAATAAAATTTACATAATCTAAGAAATGAAATCTAATAAAGTAGAACTGCTGGCTCCGGCCGGCAATTTTGAAAAGCTGGAAATCGCTATTCATTACGGCGCTGATGCGGTCTATCTCGGGGGAAAGGATTTCAGTTTAAGAAACTATTCCGGCAACTTTAGCTTGGATGGAATCGAGCAGGCAATCATTTATTCCCATGATCGCGGTATAAAGGTCTATGTGGCGGTCAATATTTATGCACGCAATGATGAACAGCCGGATATTGCTGCATATTTGGAAAAATTGGGCATTCTGGGGCCTGATGGCGTTATCGTGGCCGATCCAGGTGTTTTTCTGACCGCCCGCGAACTTTTATCGCATATACCATTGCATCTCAGCACTCAGGCCAATAGCACCAATTATAAAACCGTCGAATTCTGGGAGCGGTTGGGAGTTTGCCGGGTCAACATGGCCCGGGAACTGACCCTGGCTGAGATAAAAGCCATCAGTGAACAGACCCAAATTGAAATCGAAGCCTTCGTCCATGGGGCTATGTGCATTGCCTACTCCGGCCGCTGTCTGCTCTCCAGTTTTATGGCCAACCGCCACAGCAACCGCGGCATGTGCGCTCATCCCTGCCGCTGGAAATACGCCTTGGTGGAAGAACTCCGTGACGGAGAATATATGCCCATCGCCGAAGACGACCGGGGTACATATATCTTCAACTCTAAAGATCTGTGCATGATCGAACATATCCCTGCAATGATCGATTCTGGTGTCTCGGCACTGAAAATTGAAGGCCGTATGAAAGGGATAAATTATTTGGCCTCGGTGGTAAAAGTTTACCGGGAGGCTATCGATCGATATTATCAGGATCCCATGGGCTTCGCTGTACAGCCTGAATGGTTGGTCGAATTGACCAGAATCGACCATCGGGGATTTTGTTCTGGTTTTTACTTTGATGATCCGCAGCAAACCGAACCCGATTTCGATTTTAAAATGGCAACGGAAACCCATCGGTTTATCGGCAAAGTTCTGACCGCGCATGATGACGGTGACATGCTGATGGAGGTTCGCAACAAATGCCAGGTTGGCGACCCGGTGGAAATATTAAGTCCTCGGCAAGCGATCCGAAAAACAAGTATCGGGAAGATGCGAGATGATGAAGGAAATCCGATTCAAATTGCACAGCCGAATACCCGGGTTTATCCGGATTTTGGCCTGAAAACCAAACCCAACGATCTAATCCGTAAACCGGTATTGGTTGAACCCCTTGTGCCGCGAGAATAAAATTCGGACAGATTTGGGGGACATTCTATAAACTCATAACTTTCTTGTAAAATATCATTTTTGAAAATCTGTGAGCATTAAACCTTTGGAGTAAGAACCGGGAGGGATTTTATGCCGCTAGTCACAATAAGCTTATTTAAGACCTGACGCAAAAGCTTTTCCTTTTCCTAAAAAGGTGCAATAATAGCTCCATACGCGAGTCTTAAAAACTCATTGGGATAACCCGGGCAGAAAATCTTATCCGGGAGACAACCTCGTTTAAACCTAACAATGAAGGAGTTAAAGATGGCAGAAGCAAAAGGATTGATGAAACCGGTAAAAATGAAAAAGGATTTGGCAGAGCTTTTGGGAACAACAGAACTTGCCAGGACGGAGATTACCAAAAAACTGTGGGACTATATAAAAGGGAATAAGCTTCAGACAAGAACTGAAAATGGGAAGCCTGAGAACGCAGGCAAATTCATTGTGGCTGATGCTAAACTGCTCCCGATCTTCAAAAACACAAAATCCAAAAGCAAATCAGGCAAGCTCACTGACCTTACAAATCTGCGGGAAGGCCAGACGATCAATATGATGCAGATGGCCGCTGTTGTCGGCGCAAACATAGAATAAAGAGAATATGGGAAATGCATTTTTTCATGCCTTTCCCCATGCGCCCAGTATTGAGGCAGGCGGCCACATGGCCGCCTGCCTTTTTTTCTCGCCGTTATCATTTCGCGGAACAGTCCCTATCCCTTGTTTTATCGACTGATTTCATCCAACGGCTGAACCAATTTCGATTTTCTGATTTCCTGTGATGAGGCTTACAAGGATAGGGAACATCCATAAAATTTGGGAAATATGGGCCCGTGTCTTGATTTGTGATGATACGATCCTATTAATTAGTAATAGAGGTCTGGCACCATGCCCGGATTGCGATTTATTGAAGGGAGAAATATTATGAAATATAAATTGGTATTATTTCTATTAATAAGCTTGCTATTCTATGCACCTAATGTCGCGGCAGACCAAACTATATTGGCTGGCGGATGTTTTTGGTGTATGGAGTCCGATTTTGAAAAACTTGAGGGGGTAACCAATGTTATCTCCGGGTTTACCGGCGGAACTTTAAAAAATCCAACCTACAATGGCAACCATGATGGACACTTTGAAGCTGTTGAAATTACATATGATCCAGATAAAGTTAGTTATAAAGAGCTGTTAGACTATTACTGGGTAAACATTGATCCATTCGATGACAGAGGTCAGTTTTGCGATAAAGGCCCAAGTTATTTAAGCGCAATTTTCGTGGCAAACGAAAACGAGAAGAAAATAGCCGAAGAATCCAAAAGAAAAGTAGTGGAGCAATTTCCTGATAAAAAAGTTGTGACGCCAATTTTATACGCAACAATCTTTTATCCCATCAAAGGTAACGAAAGTTACCATCAAGATTATTATAAAAACAACCCGATTCGCTACAAGGCCTATCGCTGGAATTGTGGCCGTGATAAACGATTGAAAGCGATTTGGGGGGCTAAAGCAACACATTGATATGGCTCACATCACTCCGGCAGCATGGCGTTTTCGACAAAAGTTAAATTTATGCAAAAAGTAACTGTTGAACCTTTCTAATAGGAGAATAACAAAAATGAGAGTGCTCACAGTTCTTATAATATTAGCTATGGGTGTCACGGCGTACGGCGGCGAAGCGATAAAAAACCCCATCGAGGTCGGTGACGTTCGGTGGGGACGCGACTTTGATGCCGCTTTGCAGAATAGTGCTAAAGCCGGCAAACCCATCCTCGTCCTTTTCCAGGAAATCCCGGGCTGCTCGGGTGTCCAAAAGTTTGGCCGCGAAGTTCTGACAAACCCCTTGCTCGTCGAAGCCATCGAAAATGAATTTATCCCGATGCTCGTATACAACAATCGCAAAGACGGCATGGACCAAAAACTTTTAAAACGCTTTCGGGAACCAGCCTGGAACTATCAGGTTATCAGGTTTCTCAATGCCGCGGGTGACGACGTTATTCCGCGAAAGGATCGCGTTTGGACCACAAGTGGTGTCGCATCACGCATGATCGAAGCTCTGATGTCCGCAAATCGTCCGGTCCCGGAATACCTCAAAGATCTTGCCAAAGCCGAGCAGAGCGGTTAAGCTGACCGCTATTGTGTGAATGGAAGACCTGTAATTTCCCGCTGATTTTTGGTGCCAGACAATGCGCTTGAACAAAAATTGTATGCTCGAGAGGGATTAAAATTTTGAAAATAAATCCGGATTTTGCTTCACCCTGCGGCCTTTACTGCGGCGTTTGTGCCATTTATATGGCCCATCGCGATAATAATCAAAAATTCAAGGATCGGTTAGTGGCCCTTTACAAGGGCGGTGTTCCTGGCAAGGGCACTCTTCCGGGTAGTGAAAATCTTTCAGCAGAGGATATTCGTTGCGGAGGCTGCTTATCTGATGATCTATTCATGCACTGCAAGCAGTGCGAGATCAGAGAATGCGCCAAAGATAAAGGATATGCAGGATGCCATCAATGCGATGAATTTCCCTGTCAGTATATTGAAAATTTTTCCATGGCTGTTGGAAAAAAGGTAATTTTACGGAGTGTCCCCCGTAGAAGAAAGGTCGGCACCGAGCAATGGATTCGAGATGAAGAAGCACGCTATTTTTGTCCTGAATGCGGCAACAAGGTTTTCCGTGGTGTTGTAAAATGCAACCAGTGTAAAGTGGAGTTGGATTTGGATTAGAAGCCATCTCAAAAAAGTCTTTTAGCCGCCTGCCTTTTTTTCTTGCCGTTATCTTTTTGCAGAACAATCCCTGACACTTGTTTTATCGAGTGGTTGCATCCAGCGGCTGTGCCGGATTCGATTTCCTGATTTCCTGTGAAGAAGCATACCAGTCAATTTTGCGGGTAAGATACATGATAACGGACAATACGAAAAACAGACCGATCTCTTTCGGCTTAACGATAAAATTCCGATCCGTGAATTGAGTCACTGTATTGCAATGGCGCTAACTTATCATTTAAATAAGAAAAAAGGATGACCTGCGTGTGAACTTTGAAGAACTGGATTACCGGCGAACGCCTCTTGGTGAATTGATTCTGCGGCGGCGGCAGGTGTTGGCATTGGACGGACGTGAGATATTCGAGGTGAAACTCAATGATGAATACCTCATGTCGTCGCTGTTTCATGAAGGCGAAGTGGCGCTGACCGATCTCGGGTTGGTCGAGCTCACGGGCGAAGGCTGGGATGTCGTGGTCGGCGGATTGGGTTTGGGCTACACCGCGGCAGCCGCCTTGAAATATGACCAGGTTGCGCGGATAATTGTGGTGGAAGCTCTGGCGCCGGTTATTGAATGGCATCAGCGTGAACTTATTCCCAATGGTAGGCTGCTTGCGGAAGATGCTCGATGCCGCTATTACCATGAGGACTTCTTTGCGCTCGCCCGGGGCGACGGCTTTGACCCGGATGATTCAGGGCATCCGTTTGACGCCATCCTTCTTGATATTGATCACAGGCCTGATGCCCTGCTTAATCCCAGCCACGCAGACCTCTATTCAGAGCAAGGAATGATGCGCCTTCGAGCGTTCCTCAAGCCGGGGGGTGTGTTCGGGCTGTGGTCTAATGACGTGCCGGACAAGGGCTTCCTGGCCATTCTGTCCAGTGTGTTCGATCAAGTGGATGGACATGTCGTCGAGTTTGCAAATCCGATTCAGGACAAAATGGCGACGAATGGAGTATACGTTGCGAGGGTTGAAAAAGGCCCTTAGTCGTATCGATTCAGCGAAAACCGCAGGTACCCTGGGGATGTGTATAATGTTAAGTCGAATCGGGCTCGGGCCTTGATAAGTGACCGACAGTCGAAGATTGGTCACAGACTAAACTCAGACACCCTATACATGAGTCGCCTAATAGATAAAATGAAAATTTATATTGTTGGAGGGTAAAATGATTCTTTCAGCGTCATTAATATGGTTTCTTGTCGGTGTTGCCTTTTTAATTGCCGAGTTAGCAGTGCCGGGGTTTATTTTAATTTTTTTTACAGCTGGATGCTGGATTGCGGCACTAGTTACCTGGGTATTTAGTATTGAATTAACAAGCCAAATATTAATATTTATAGTGTCATCATTAACTCTGCTTTTTACCCTACGGAAATACAGCCTGAAGATATTCAAAGGCAAAACTCGCGCTAGTATTGATGATCACTACACGGATTCAAAGATTGGAAAAACAGCAGTTGTCACAAAGACAATAACGCCTAATGTGCCTGGTGAAATAAAAGTTATGGGAAGCTTTTGGAGGGCGATTGCAGAGGTTGAAATTGAAGAAGGGCAATCTGTTCTAATAGAAAATCAAGCGTCCGAGGATGGACTCACTTTTAAGGTTAAACCTTTATAAGGAGGGAAAAATGAACGAGTCATTGATTGTTGTGGGTGTATTAGCTGTCATTGTAATTCTCCTACTAATAAAAACAGCCGTTATTGTGCCCCAAAGGTCGGAATACATTATCGAACGGCTTGGCAAGTACAGCACGTCTCTTAGCGCCGGTTTCCATATTCTCATCCCTTTCCTTGATAAGGTCGCCTATAAACGCTCCCTTAAAGAAGAGGTTATGGACATTCCTTCACAGGATTGCATTACTACCGACAACGTCTCCGTTGCAGTCGATGGTATTTTATACCTGCAAGTGATCGACAGCAAGCTATCTTGCTACGGAATTGATAACTATCGGGTCGCGGCAAGCCAGCTTGCCCAAACCTCACTACGTTCAGTGGTTGGTAAAATTGAACTTGACCGAACATTTGAAGAACGAGAGAGCCTAAACCAGCAGGTGGTAGCTGCAATCGATGAAGCAGCTCAGAATTGGGGAGTTAAGGTTTTGCGCTATGAGATTAAGGATATAACCCCGCCTAAAACGGTTATGGATGCAATGGAAAAACAGATGAAAGCTGAGCGCGAGAAGCGTGCGTCTATTGCAACATCCGAGGGAGACAGACAATCCCGGATAAACCGCGCAGAAGGATTAAAAAAAGAAGCTATTGAGGTGTCAGAAGGTGAGAAACAAAAGCGCATTAATGAAGCTGAAGGCCAGGCAAAAGAAATCGAAGTTGTCGCCCATGCAACGGCTGAGGGTATTAAAAAAATTGCTGAATCTTTAAGTTTGACTGGTGGAGAAACCGCTGCAAATTTAAGAGTCGCTGAAAAATATATAGCAGAATTTGGCAAGCTGGCCAAAGAAAATAATACCATGATTATCCCTGCAAACATGGGTGATATATCAGCGATGGTTGCAACTTTAATGTCGGTACTCGGACATGCCCAACAAGGCAGTGAAACTAAGGGCGTTTAGGGTAATAAATCTACAATGATCTGATAATCATTGATTAGAAGAAATTGGGAGATTATAAAACCATGGAAAACACTGACAAGTTAGCAGTTCTTATAGACGCGGATAATGCTCAACCAAGCATTGTAGATGGTTTACTGGCAGAGATAGCCAATTTCGGTACAGCCAGCGTCAAGAGGATCTATGGCGATTGGACAGGACCTGGCCTGAAAGGATGGAAAGAGGTCCTGTTGCACCATTCTATTCAGCCAATGCAGCAATTTGCCTACACAAAAGGTAAAAACGCAACCGATAGCGCCATGATTATAGACGCTATGGACTTATTGTACACCGGCAACTTTAGCGGTTTCTGTATCGTAACGAGCGATAGTGATTTTACCAAGCTGGCCTCCAGAATTAGAGAGTCAGGATTATTGGTGTATGGTTTTGGAGAGCAAAAAACACCTTCCGCTTTTGTTTCGGCTTGTGACAAATTCATTTACACAGAGGTTCTGCGTGCGAAGACGGATGAAAGTGAAGCGATTGCCAAAAAATCCAGCAGCGAGTTAAAACAAGATGCAAAACTGGTAAACCTGTTACGCAATGCCGTGGAAGTCTCCTCCGATGACAGTGGGTGGGCTCATCTTGCACCTGTTGGCAGCAATATTGCGAAACAATCACCTGAGTTTGACCCGCGCAATTACGGATATGGAAAGCTGGGCGAGTTGGTTGCTGCAACAAAGCTTTTTGATATCGAAGCTAGGCAAATAGGTGCCACCAAGTCAAAGGCCCTTTATCTTCGTAATAAGCGGAAAAAATAAACGCGCCATTTTTTTATACGTTCGACGCATAATGTATTGGATTCGGAGGACAAGGAAATCCTCCCCCGCGGTGGCGGCGAGCCGCGCCTGCCGCTCAAGAAAAAATCGAAGGCTGCGAAGACCTTCCGGGAAAAAAGGGGCGCACTGAAAAATAAAATTCTATTTAGGGAGGAGGTAATCAAATGGAAAAAAATGAGCCTCAGAAAGAAATTAAAGGAAGATGCCTGTGTGGGCAGGTTCAATATGAAATTCATGGTCCGCAGAGGGGTGTCGTAAACTGCCACTGCTCCAAATGCCGAAAGTTTCATGGTAATTTTGGCGCCTACACTAGCATTAAAGTTGAAAATTTAAAGATCACCGAGCAAGAAAGTCTAAAGTGGTATAAGTCTCCGACTGATGAAACCCCCAATGTGCACCGTGGTTTTTGTTCAGTATGTGGATCATCGATTTTCTGGCACCCTAAAGATCAACCATACATCGCAGTAGCTGCCGGTTCGTTAGATTCGCCAACAAACCTGAAAACAATCGGTCATGTCTGGTGCAGCCAAAAAGCGAATTTTTATAAAATTGAGGATGATCTGCCTCAATTTGATGAGAGATGGAGTACCTGAAATATAGAAAAAATACGGAATGAATTTTTTGTTCGGTGAGAGGCAATTCTTCGAAAACCGGCAGTCTAATACGGAATGCCTATTTCGCCAGAAGCCCCTATTGATTCCTCAAGCGGGTCAAGTACCTGATGGTTACCTTTTCGTCCGAGCCGGATGCAATCTTTAAGGAAGCCGGGTTAAGTGCCACGTTGGCCGTTATGACACCTTCGACTTCCAAATTGTTGAGGGGAACTTTTTCGGTGTAGAGGGTCAGCATTTTTTCAAGCATGCGCTTGCCGCCGATAATTGCCACCATTTTGGGCTCAACGGTGGCTTCTTCCAGGATAAAATGATCCGGCAAACGGCCGACCCAGTCAATTTGCACCGGCAGTTCTCTTTCGATGAGGACATCAAGTTCGACATCCACCACCGACGGCGTGACGCCCTTTAAAACGACTCCGGGCGGCAGGGAAATAGTTTTGCGGGTAATCGTAAATGTGTTCGGCCCGGCTTTGGATTTACTCAGGTCCAGCCTGACCTGGACCTGGTCCGGCCGAATGGACTTGATCAAGGCACCTGAACCCTCCAATTCCAGGTTGACAGTATTTACAGATGTTTCAACGATCTCCATGGCCAGATCCCGCTTCGTATATTCCAGGGGCACCTGAAGGGTCACCAGGGTGTCCACCCCCCGGGATACGCTGAACCATACCCCGGTGGTAAAAATCACCGAAAACAGGGCGGCTGCAATAAAGGCCAGTTTTTCCTTTCTCGATTCCCGGCCTTTTTTCACGGCGACGCCCATATGCTCCTGCAAAATCTGTCCCAGCCGCCGCTTTTGTTTGACGGTCTTTAGTTGAGAATCCCTGGCAACCACTATATCCCCTCTTTCCTCGGACACCACGATGACCAGGGCATCGGTGGCTTCCGCCAACCCGAGGGCTGCCCTGTGGCGTGTTCCGTAATAGGAAGGAAGGTCATCGCGACGGGACAACGGCAGGATGGCCGCGACCTGGTTGATTTGATCACCCTGAATAATAGCAGCCCCGTCGTGCACCGGATTATCCGGCCAGAAAATGCTCAGGATCATTTCTTTTGAAATGGCCCCTTTCCAGGGAATCCCGCCCTGTACAACTTCTTCGAGATCTTCTTTACCGGGCAATACAATTAAGGCGCCGCATTTGTCCTGGGCCATTTCATGAACACTCAGGACAATGGTTTCGATGGCGGTGATGACGGTTTTGGAAGAAAACTCCCACAGAATGGACCTTAAATTGCGCGCCAGGAGAACATTGCGAATTTCGTTACGGAAAACTACGATAATAATAAATGCTCCCAGGGCAACGACCCCTTGAACAACCCAGCTGGTGACGACCAATCCCATGGAAACCGCGACCTGTTGAAGGAACCACAGAATCGTCATCCCAATCAGGACACGAAAAGCATTTGTGCCCCGAAACAGAACATAGAACCTGAGGAGAATATAACTGACCAGGCCGATATCGACGATGTCCTGCCATCGAAGGCTTAAAATCAGGAATAGAAAGTTATCCATGGCCGTTTATTCCGTAACACTAAATCTCAATATGTGAAAAATATTTCCCTGGTCGTCGGTGATTTCCACCCGCCAGGGGCCGATGTCCTCAACCCTTAGTTGGATACTGCTGTAGGTTGACCAGCGTGGCGGTTTCAGGGTCAGCTTAATTCTGGCGCTGGGAGTGTCTCTGTGAAACCAGTGATGATAAATAATGGCTTTTTGCGGCACCGGATCAAAAGCGGTAAAACAAAAAGCCGTTCGTCTTTCGATGGAAAAAACGGTGGTTCGATTCTGGGGGACGAATTCCAGAATATCTTCACACAGCACCGCCTGAACCAGCGCAATCGGGTTGCCGGACTGAGACCCCGCCGTAAGGGGAAACATTAACAAAAGGCCAAGCGTAAGAATCAGCAACCATAAAGGTGGGTATTTCATAGTCTCCTGCCTGTTATTTTGGGTCGGATGTCGAATTTTCCTTTGAAATATCTTATACTTATATTATGATCATTTTTCAAGTAAAAACACCCGCGCTTTATAAAATTTTTAATAATTTCTAATTTTGGTAATTAGTTGATTCGTTAAGTGACCATAAATATGATATATATACCCTTGACCTGAAACCCTAAACGCGTTTAGTGGTTTTTGATGCAACCAATGATGTGAAATTAATACTTGGTATAATTTGTTACCTGGAAGGCGAGGTCTGAATTTATTATTATGACCATCAATGAACAGCTGATACAGGACCCGACCCCGGGAAGCCGCATGGTGAAATTTTGCGGCGATAGGATGATTTTCACCCTGACCCTGCCGCAATCCCAGGATGGTTCGGCCTGGGTGCGCACCAATATCGGACAGGCCAAAATAATCCGCCGGGAAATTGTCCGGCAGGTTGAAGCAGACGAAACCCTTCTGGGACGAGCCTGGTTTGATATACCGATGAAACGGGTTGACAGTCAGGTTTTCAGGGCAACACTGCCACTGTATGAAAGTGGTCACTTTGAAGCCAAATGTTTCTTTTTACCGCAGGCCGGAACGACCCCGATCTGGCCCCGGGGCACCAATACCGCCATTAACGTCGATTCGGCGGACAATTGCTGTGCCAACATTATCTACAATGCTTTTGTCCGCCAATTCGGTCCCAACAAAGCAAATGCCAATCATCCGGCCGGCCCGGTTCAGGAGCTCATCGCGAATCTTGACAAAACCGGTTACACGGTGATTCCGCCTTCAGGAACGTTCCGGGACCTGATCCGCGAACTTGATTTTATTCTGGGTGAGCTCGGTTGCCGAATTCTGATGCTGTTGCCGATTCATCCCACGCCCACCACCTTCGGCCGCATGGGAAGATTCGGCAGTCCCTATGCCGCCCTGAGCTTTACCGCGGTTGACCCGGCCCTGGCCGAATTTGATCATCACGCCACTCCCCTGGAACAATTTATCGAACTGGTGGATGCCGTTCATCTGCGCAATGCCAGGGTTTTTATCGATATCGCCATCAACCATACCGGATGGGCCGCGAGTCTCCACGAATCCCATCCCCACTGGCTGGTCCGGGGACCCGAGGGTAAGATCCAGGTGCCCGGCGCATGGGGGGTGAATTGGGAAGATCTCACCAAGCTGGATTACAGCCGCAAGGACCTCTGGCAATACATGGCGGATATTTTTCTGACCTGGTGCAACCGCGGTGTTGACGGCTTTCGTTGTGATGCCGGCTACATGATTCCGGTTGCGGCCTGGAAATACATTGTTGCTAAGGTTCGCCATCAGTATCCTGATACGGTATTTTTACTGGAGGGCCTCGGGGGAAAAATTTCAGTGACCCGGGATCTGTTAAATACCGCCAATTTAAACTGGGCCTATTCGGAATTGTTCCAAAATTATGATCGCGCCCAGGTTGAAAATTATCTGCCGGAATCCATTGAGATTGCAAATAGCGACGGGATCACGGTTCATTTCGCAGAGACCCATGACAATCTCCGTCTGGCATCCCGTTCACAGGTCTATGCCCGCATGCGAACGGCCTTGTGTGCCCTTTTTTCCGACCAGGGCGCCTATGGTTTTGCCAACGGAGTGGAGTGGTATGCCGCTGAAAAAATAAATGTTCACAACAGTCCTTCCCTAAACTGGGGGGCGTCCGTCAACCAGGTAGACCGGATTCGGCGTTTGAATCAACTGTTGAAAACACTTCCAGTGTTTCACGGGCCAACAAAAACCAGAATGATCCAGGAAAACAGCGGCAACCAGGTCGTCCTGCTGCGTCACCATATCCCCACCGGCAGATCGCTGCTGGTGGTGGTCAACCTGGATGATGAAAACCAAACCACGGCCACTTGGAATCCGGCAGCCGCAGGCACGTCCGGTCCGCATTTTTTCGATCTTCTCAACGAGACCGATGTGAGGGTTTCGGAGTCAAACGGTCGGCACACCTGCTTACTGGAACCCGGACAGGTGTTGTGCCTTACCCAGGATGAAAGCGACCGGGATTTGCTTCGACAATGGCCCGATGAGCCATTCTGGCTGCCAACCCAGGTTGAAATCCAGCGTTTGCGGGCCAAAGCGTTTAAAGTGGTCTCTTTTTATCACGGCACCGGGGATCTGGGCGATCTAGATCCCGACCGCATGGCAAAACAGCTGAAAGAAGATCCGATATCCTTTTGCCAATCCATCAATCCGTTCAGCAGTGAAACCAGGGTCGTCAATTGGCAATGGCCGCGGGATCTCCGGCGACAGGTCATGCTTCCGCCGGGACATTTTCTGATGCTGCGGGCTGATTGTGCGTTTCGCGCCCGCCTTTGCGACGGCCGGCGGACCGTGGCATGCGAAAACAGCCTTAAAAAATCGGACGGATCTTTTTTTGCATTGTTTTCACCTATGGAGCCGCCTGGAATTGCCAGGACCTACGTACTGAAACTTTCGGTCTTTGATCCGGATGGCAGTCGACATGCAGAAGCATCTCTGCTGGGGTTGCCGGTACCTGCAAAGATCCGGGTAAAGAGAATATTTCAGCGGCCGGAATTGCTCAGAAAAAAACTTGCCTTTATCGATACCAACGGACGAGGGGGGATGCTGCGGGTACCGGTATCCTGGGGACGGCTGACCAGCCGTTACGACAGTCTGCTGGCGGCCAACATCAACGCAGATATCCCGGAGGATCGCTGGATCATGTTCACCCGCTGCCGGGCCTGGTTGGTGTTTCAAGGATACTCCCAGGCACTCAACACCGACTGCCTGAAAACGTTTGCTGTGGATAATGATACCGGCGGGAACTGGTGTTATCACATCCCCACCGGGCAGGGTGAAGACGTTTTAGTGAACCTGGGGCTTAATATGGTTCCGAATAAAAATTTTACCCAATTGACCTTTTATCGCCAACCTGACGGGGGGGCCGCCGGTCGGCTGGCTGACCGTAAGCCGGTTCAGCTGATTTTGCGGCCGGATATCGAAAATCGCAATTTTCATCAAACCACCAAAGCCTATCTGGGGCCGCAAGATCAATGGCCTCAGAAAGTCACCTGCACCAAACGGGGGTTCCAATTTATCCCGGATGCCGATCATCACCTCCGGATGAAAATTTCGGACGGCCAATTTGTCCTGGAACCCGAATGGCAGTACATGGTTCACCGAGCTGCGGATGCCGGGCGCGGCCTTGATCCGGATTCCGATTTATTCAGCCCCGGATATTTCGCTGTTTTTTTAAAAGGGGGTCAGCAGGCAATGCTAGGGACAGAAATATGTCCAATCCCTGAGGCAGACCCTGCCGACCCAATCCGTATGCCCGGACGGCCGACACCTCCGGTTGAATCTAAGGCAACGGACTGGCGCACCCCCCGGGAAATTTTAACCCGGGCCCTGGATGATTTTGTGGTGCGCCGCGGGGAGCTCAAGTCGGTCATTGCCGGTTATCCCTGGTTTCTGGACTGGGGACGGGATGCCCTGATATTTGTACGCGGATTAATTACTGCCGATAAACTTGATGACGCCCGCATGATCCTGAAACAATTCGGCCGCTTTGAGCAGCAGGGTACCCTGCCGAATATGATCCACGGAGATGATGCCGGAAACCGGGACACATCCGATGCCCCGCTGTGGTTCATTCAGGCCTGCGGCGAGTTGATCAAGGCCGAAAGTGATGATGTCTTTCTGGAGGAGACCTGCGGCGGACGAACCATTCGCCAGATCCTTTTGTCCATCGGTCAATCGTTTATGACCCAAACGCCCTCCGGCATTTACATGGATGTCGAGACCGGCCTTATATTCAGCCCGGTCCATTTTACCTGGATGGACACCGACCATCCGGCCGGAACGCCCCGGCAGGGGTACCCCATTGAAATCCAGGCCCTGTGGTATGCATCTCTGGAAATTTTGGCAGCGGTGGATAGTGAAGAAAACCACAACCAATGGCGTCAATTGTCTGCAGTGGTAAAATCTTCGATTTTGAATCTGTTCTGGAGCGATGATCTGGGGTTTCTTTCTGATTGCCTGCATGCATCATCCGGACAGGCGGCCGGACAGGCCCTCGCAGATGATGCTCTGCGACCCAACCAGCTGCTGGCAATCACCCTGGGGGCCGTTGATGATACGCAAATCTGCCGCCGGATTCTGGCGGCCTGCGAAGAACTGCTGGTGCCGGGAGGCATCCGCAGTTTGGCGGATCGGAAGGTGAGCGATCCGATTGAAATTGTCCACCGCAATCAAGTTCTCAACGATCCCCACCAACCCTACCAGGGGACCTACACCGGCGATGAGGACACCCGGCGCAAACCTGCTTACCACAACGGCACGGCCTGGACCTGGCCGTTTCCATCCTTTTGCGAAGCCTGGGCCCTGAGCTACGGCAGCGCCGGCCGGGATGCAGCGCTGGCCTGGCTTTCCAGTGGCATGCGTCTTTTGGAAAGCGGGTGTCTGGGCCATATCCCGGAAATTATGGACGGTGACGCCCCCCACACCCCGCGCGGCTGCGATGCCCAGGCCTGGGGAGCCAGCGAATTGCTGCGGGTCTGGCTTAAATTGACTTCCGCTGAAAATTAAGTCATCAGGGTTGTTGATTTTTTAAAAATTAGCCTATATCTTTTAACTTTGAAACGCAAAATTTAGGAAAATTAAGGACTATATATAAATGAAAAACTTTCAGACGTATCAGGTTTTTCCCAACATTCCGTTAAGCCTCGAATTCCTGGAGGAATTGTCCCGCAACCTCTGGTGGTGCTGGAAAAAGGATGCCATTGAACTGTTTCGACGCATCGACCCTTCCCTGTGGGTGGCCAGCAATCGCAATCCGATTGCTTTTCTGGCAAGGGTCACCCAGAATCGGTTCGAGCAGCTTGCCGAAGATGAGGGCTACCTGGCCCATCTGGAACGGGTAAAAAAAGAATTTCAATATCGTGTTCTTGATCCGGTAAATCAAGAGGAAAGTCCCTATGGCCCGAATGACACCATCGCCTATTTTTCCATGGAATTCGGCATCCACGAAAGCCTCCCGCTGTTTGCCGGCGGCCTCGGCATTCTAGCCGGTGATCATTTAAAGGCCGCATCCAATCTGGGACTCCCGCTGGTCGGCATCGGCCTGATGTATCACAGTGGGTATTTTCGCCAGTTTCTCAATCCCGACGGCTGGCAGCAGCAAGCTTATCCGGAAACCGATCTTTATAGTCTGCCGGCTGAACGCCTGCAGGATGAGGCGGGCAATGACTTGAGGGTCACCGTTGACAGACCGGAAGGTTCGTTTTATGCCAGTATCTGGAAAATTATGATTGGTCGCATTCCGCTTTATCTACTGGATACCAATATCGCCGACAACACAGCTGCCCATCGGGAAATTACATCGCGCCTGTACGCCGGGGATGCCAAGATACGACTGGCCCAGGAAATCCTTTTGGGCATCGGTGGCATGCAGGCCCTTGGCGTCCTGGGGATTACACCCAATGTCCTGCATATGAATGAAGGGCATACCGCCTTTGCCAGCCTGGAACGGCTGGCGAAGACCATGGCTGAAAACAATGTCAACCTTAAAACCGCCCTGGAAATTGTTCCGCGAACCACCGTGTTTACCACCCACACCCCGGTGGCGGCCGGACATGACGAATTCCCGGTGGAGATGGTCAAACCCTATCTGAAGCCCTTGGAAGAACGTCTTGGAACAACCGTAGATGAAATTTTATCATGGGGGCAACCGGAAGGATCCAGCAAAGATGCGCCTCTTTCCATGTTTATCATGGCCCTGCATATGGCGGCCCATTGTAACGGTGTCAGCAAACTGCACGGGTCGGTGGCACGAAAAATCTGGTCTTTTGTCTGGCCCCAGCGACCCCAGGAAGAAGTACCCATTGCTCACATTACCAATGGCATCCATATATCATCATTTATTTCCCAGGAGTTTGCCTATCTCTTCGATCGCACCCTGGGTCCTGACTGGTATATGGGTTCCCGCAAACCGGAAAATATTCAACGCATTGATGAGATCTACGACGAAGAATTATGGCGCGCCCATGAAATGAACCACTCCCGTCTGGTGCGCACCTGCAGAGAGCAGCTGGTTAAACAGTACGCCCGGCGCAATGCGCCTCACAAAGTGCTGGAGGCTGTCGAAACGGCTCTTGATACGGATGCACTAACCATTGCCTTTGCCCGGCGTTTTGCAACCTACAAGCGGGCGAATTTACTTCTGCAGGACATGGATCGTCTGGAAGCGATCATCAATAACAAAACCCGCCCGGTTCAGTTTATCTTTGCGGGAAAAGCCCATCCCAAGGATGATGAAGGCAAGGAGTTGATCAAACGCCTGTTTCAGTTTGCGAGCAAACCGGCGGTGGCCAGCAGAATCATTTTCCTTGAGGACTACGACATGCATCTGGCTCGCCATCTGCTGCAGGGCGCGGATGTATGGCTCAACACTCCCCGGCGACCTTTGGAAGCCTGTGGAACTTCCGGCATGAAAGCGGCCATCAACGGGGTAATGAATGTCAGTATCCTCGATGGATGGTGGGACGAAGGGTATACGGAAGAGCGCGGCTGGCAAATTGGAAACGGCAAGGAATACGAAGATCACAGTTACCAGGATGCCATCGAAAGTCAGGCGCTCTACAATGTCCTGGAAAATGAAGTCATTCCATGTTTTTTTGACCGCAAGAACGGTAACCCGCCCACCTGCTGGATAAAAAAAATGAAAGCCTCCATAAAAATGGCCATGGAATCCTTTTGCAGCCTGCGCATGGTATCGGAGTATGAAAGCCGCTATTATATTCCGTCCGCCAGACGCTGGGATTCTCTAATTGCTGAGGAAGCCGATGAAGCCAAAAAACTGGCTGCCCAGATAAAGAGACTGCGAAGCCTCTGGAACGAAATCAAGATCCATTCCCCCGTGCGGCAAACCCAGGAACCCTGTCGCGTCGGCGACACCTTCCAGGTGACATCGGATGTACATCTCGGTGAACTGCAACCCGATGAAGTCGACGTAGAACTTTATTACGGCAATTTAAAATCACTGGAAGAAGTATCCGCCAGCCACGTGGAACCGATGTCGGTCCTGGAGGATCGCGGAAAGGGAGACTATCTTTACGGCTGTGAGTTGATCTGCAAAATTTCCGGGCGATTTGGATACACCGTCAGGGTAGCACCCCACGGTGATGAACGTATTAAATCAACACCCCGACTGCTTGTGTGGGCGTGAATCCGAAAAGTTGAAATTTAGCCGTAACTTATATTTCAGCATTAAAATTATCTCCTCTAACCGATTATTTTGGATACACATTAGAAAGAATAAGGAAACATGAACGAAACCACCTGCAACCCCCGCGTCCTGATCGTTACCCCGGAAGTCACCTATCTGCCTGACCGCATGGGTGGTCTGGCTTCCTTTTATACGGCTAAAGCAGGCGGCCTGGCTGATGTATCCGCCTCTCTTATCAGCGCCCTGTTTGAACAGGGAGCCGACGTTCATGTGGCCATTCCGGATTACCGTTCCGTTTTTAGCGACAAACTGGCCCCGGTTTTAAAAAAGGAAATTAACCGCATCCAGGATAAGATGCCCAATGACCGCGTCCACCTGGCCGAAGATCGGGCCTTTTACTATATCAACCGGGTATATTCTTTCTACGGGGGAGAAAACATCAAGCTTTCCCTGGCCTTTCAGCGCGAGGTCATCAATAATATTATCCCCCGGGTCCAGCCGGATCTAATCCACTGCAACGATTGGATGACCGGTCTGATTCCGGCCGTGGCCAGAGAACACGAGATTCCCTGTCTTTTCACCATCCATAACATCCACACGGTTAAAACCAACCTGGCGCATATTGAAGACCGCGGGATTGACGCGGCCTATTTTTGGCAGAATCTTTATTTCGAAAATATGGCCACCAGTTACGAGCAGGTGCGCGAATCAAACCCTGTCGATCTGCTGACCAGTGGAATATTCGGAGCCCATTTTGTGAACGTGGTCAGCCCCACGTTTTTGAATGAAATTGTCGAAGGCAAACACCCTTTCGTTGAACCCCAGATACACCGGGAGTTGGCCAATAAAGTCCAGGCCGAATGCGCGGCGGGTATCCTCAATGCCCCGGACCCATCATTTAATCCGACCCGGGACGAAGATTTGGTGCTAAAATTCGGTCCGGATAATCACCTCAAGGGAAAAAGAGAAAACAAGCGATTTTTACAAAAAAAGCTGGGATTGATCCAGGATTATCAGGCGCCGATTTTTTTCTGGCCGTCGCGGTTGGATCCGGTTCAAAAGGGATGCCAGCTGCTGGCCGATATTTTTTATAAGGTCCTCTCCAGCTACTGGGATCAGAATCTACAAATTGTTTTTGTGGCCAATGGTGATCACCAGATGGTTTTCAGGGACATCGTCAATCACCACAACTTTCACAGACGTGTGGCCCTGTATGATTTCAGCAACTCCCTGGAACACCTGGCCTATGGGGCGTCGGATTTTATCTTGATGCCCTCAAGTTTTGAGCCCTGCGGCCTGCCGCAAATGATCGCCCCCATCTATGGAACGCTTCCGGTGGCCCATGATACCGGCGGCATCCACGACACCGTTACCGATCTGAATATTGAGGAAAATACGGGCAACGGCTTTTTATTTAAAAATTTCGATTCCAATGGCCTCTTCTGGGCCATCCAGCAGGCCATGACATTTTATAATCAGCCCCGGGACATAAAAAATAAGCAAATCAAACGTATTATGATAGACAGTGCCGCCAGCTTCACCTATGCCAATACAGCACGGCAGTACATCAAATTATATGAAAAGATGCTTGAGCGGCCGCTGATCAACGCAACCACGGAGCCGGAATGCAGCCCAGAAATTGATATTAACTAGAATCTGTATCCGTCAACCAATATGCCTCCCCCAAAACAAGCTTCTTTAAATAATGAGCAAGTTGAACAGAGACTGAAGCGCCTGCTGGAAAGCGATCCGTATTTAAATCCTTATGCCAACATCATTCGCCGGCGCCTGTCCAAAATTGCCGCAACGAAAACACGCCTCACCGGTGGTAAATTGACACTGCCCGACTTTGCCTCGGCCCATGAATACTTCGGCCTGCATTTTAGGAACAATGAATGGATTTTTCGCGAATGGGCGCCCAATGCCGACCGGGTTTTTCTAATCGGGGATATGACCGGCTGGCAGGAAAAGGAAGAATTTGCTCTTACCCGGCGTGACGGCAAAGAGGTCTGGGAAATCCGCCTGGTTACGGGCAGCTTGAAGCACCTGGATTTATACCGACTTCGCATTCACTGGCCGGGTGGCCAGGGGGACCGAATTCCCGCTTATACCCGACGGGTGGTGCAGGATCCGACGACGTTGATATTCAATGCCCAGGTCTGGTTTCCCGATACCCCCTACCAATGGCGCGATGGCGACTTTCATCCCCCGGTTGAAGCTCCCCTGATTTACGAAGCCCACATCGGCATGGCCCAGGAAGAAGCAAAGATCGGCTCCTTTCAGGAATTCACAACCGGCGTTTTGCCCCGGATTGTAAAATCCGGCTACAACACCATCCAGCTGATGGCGGTCCAGGAACATCCCTATTATGGCTCCTTCGGTTATCAGGTATCTAATTTTTTTGCAGCCTCATCCCGGTTCGGAACGCCGGAGGATCTTAAGGCCCTGATCGACGAGGCCCATGGTGTCGGCCTGGCGGTTTTCATGGACATCATTCACTCCCATGCCGTAACCAATGAAACCGAAGGCCTCAGCCGCTTCGACGGTACCCTGTATCAATACTTCCACGACGGACCCCGCGGACGTCATGAGCTCTGGGATTCCCGCTGTTTTGATTACGGCAAGCACCAGGTGCTGCATTTTTTGCTTTCCAACTGCCGCTTCTGGCTGGATGAATACCATTTTGACGGGTTTCGCTTTGACGGTATTACCAGCATGCTCTACCTTCATCACGGGATGAATGCCGCCTTTACATCCTATGATGATTATTTTGATGACAGCGTGGATGAAGATGCCCTGGCCTATCTGGCGCTGGCTGGCG
>Ga0316198_10000526_pt1 | contig 20295 bp, 19 predicted proteins | sample OudBieAanoxic_MG_FD_204935 | JGI IMG/M metagenome (GOLD analysis project Ga0316198, IMG submission 204935) | Coastal sediment microbial communities from Oude Bieten Haven, Netherlands - site A anoxic | ecosystem: Environmental > Aquatic > Marine > Coastal > Sediment | place: Netherlands...
TGTTGTACGAAGCCGGTGAGGCGCTGCGCTTTGATGAGGTTTCCATACGCGCCGGTCTCAAGGGCGTGTTGAATGTCATGCGTGAACTCGGCATGCTGCCGGCCAGAAAGCGTAAAACGACAGGTCTCAAACCACCGCTGATCGCTCGATCTTCGTTCTGGGTGCGCGCGTCGGAAAGCGGCATTCTGCGCACCCTGGTTCCGCTCGGCACACGGGTTGAAAAGGGTGGCCTCCTGGCGATAATCGCCGATCCATTCGGTGAAGCCGAAATCGAAGTGCGCGCGCGACACGAAGGCATTGTCATTGGGCGATCCCAGTTACCGCTGGTGCACCAGGGGGAGGCGTTATATCACCTGGCGCAATTCACGCACACGGAGCGCGCTGCGCGTAGCGTTGAAGTGTTCCAGGAGGCGATCAATCCCGACCCGACCGGCCACGACGATGAACCGGAACCCCCGATCCAGTGACACCAGTTCTCTTGCCGTACCGACTAAACTCCACAAGACCGGGTCCAAGGAGTTAGCCGATCGTGGTTAAAAGAACTGCGAGGAGTACCCGCAGGTCCTTTATGGCGGGGAGGCGTAGGGAGGGTTGCGTTCAGGAATAAGCCTGTCTAAGTTATCGCTATTCAGGTAATAATGCTAAATTCGCCACCTACAGGAACGCAGCTATCAGGCCACAACATAGAATCTATACTGGATCAGGAGACCTTAATGACCTGCAAAATTGAACATTTTGTACGAGAATCCGTTGCCTCGCTGGAGGAGGACGGTACCGTCCAACAGGCCGTCGAGCTGATGGCCGACCAGAATGTCGGTTCGCTCGTCCTGACCAGAAAGGGGCAGGTGGTCGGATTGTTCACCGAGCGCGATCTGGTCAAGCGTGTGGTCGGACCGGGTAAACAGTCGGAAACGCTGATGCTCAAAGACGTCGCCACCACGGACTGTCTTATTTCCGTTCCGCACGACACCACCTGTGAGGAGGCGATCAGCAAAATGCGAAGCAATAATTGCCGCCGCCTGCTGGTTTATCGTGGTGACCATTTCATGGGACTCGTGAATCTCCCGAATCTAGCCTTCGCGCTGACCGAACAGCATAGCGGCAGGAACACACTGGCGAATGTGTTTGTCGGCATCGCGGTGGTGATTGTGGTCAGTGTGATCATCATGCTTATTTTTCTTTTACCGGATATGCTCAACGTTGCTCAAGAGGTAACGACGAATTAGAGATGGTGTCTGGACGCCACGATCCAGCCAATAGGATGTGATAGCCACGCATATCAAAAGTGTAGTGTGCGTCGCCGCGGCCGGGGATATCAATAACGTCCTCGACGACGAGAAGGAATATGAAGTGCGCATATCGAATGCTTAACAATAAAATGGAATTAGCGCAACATTTCACGTAGTAGTTTTGAGACGGACTACCCACCGTTTCTTATTCCGGTATTCGTGACTTTGCTGATTGTGATTTGGAAATGATGGATATGACACGGATATGATTACTTCGGCACAGCAGCGCATTGCTCGCCAGCGTGATGCGTTGGCGATTTTCCTCGCACACGGCATTTTCCATTGCGAGATTCATTTTTCGAGCAACCGGGCAACTATCTGGAGCGAGACAGACCCGTTCCGGTACCAGATTCTGGCCATTGATGGATTGGTAGATCCCGATGTCTGTCTGACGTTCCCAAGGACCTCGTATCCGAATGAGGCTGCAATACCGACTGCAAACATCCGCCGCTTACTGGAGGCGTTTCGTGATCTTCGGTTTGCTGATGAGACTATCTACTTACGAGTAGCTTCGCTCAACATTTGATGGGGACTTTGACGGTCTCTGCATTAAGCTGCGATGAAAGGGCTATGAATAGCAGCAGGAAATGTGTGAGTGTTATCGGTGGGCCTGTACTTCGTTGCATTGTCGTCATTTATGAGTGTTATGCAAACAGATTAAAAATCCCGGTCCTGCCTCAGGGACTCGCAGGCCGTGCCAGGATCATGAAATCGTAAGGTTCCATTTCCAGCGAGTGCGCGGCAACGATGGTGCGCCCGGCCACCAGATCTACCACACTCTTGCGCAGGCCGAGCATGCGCAGGCGTCGGCCATCGATCGGCTGCTGGGTTGCGCTGAAATTGGCCAGCACCAGCACGCTGTAGTCGCCGTTGGTGCGAAAGTAGCCAAACACATGTTCATTTCCGGACTCAACGATCTCCGTCTCCGCACGATCCAGGGCCGGATTTTGCTGGCGTATCTGTATGAGCCGCAGCAAATCCTGATAGATGCGCCCTGGAATAGTGTCGGGCTCGCGGCACGCTTCTGCACGCGTCCAGTCGAAGGCGGCACGATGCAGCCAGCGTGTGTCGCCGACCTTGTCCGTATCGCGTTCATACCCGTAGTCATTGAGCATGCCGATTTCATCGCCAAGGTAGATCAAGGGTATGCCACCGATGGTAAGAATGATTCCGTGTAACAGCAGGATGCGCTGGATGGCGAGCTCGATTTGCAGCTCGTCGTTCTCCTCCAGTGCCTTCTCGAGCCCCGCCAGCGCGGCGCAGGTGCCGGAGATACGCGCCTCGCCGGTTGTCCGGTTTTCCTGGAACGGCATGCCGTGTGCAAAGCTGTCGGGGAAACGCCCGGTGAAAAACTCGCTGAGAAAGCGACGGTGGGCGGCGGGGTCATACGCCGAGCTCTTCAGATCGTCGTCCGAAAAGGCGAAACCGATGTCGTCGTGGCAGCGCACATAGTTTACCCAGGCACAATTTTCTGGAATGGCGAAGCGCTGTTGCATGGCATGCTTGAGGATGTCGACCTTGTGTGTTGCCAGTGAATTCCACAGCAAGGCCATCAGCTGCGGGTTGTACGACAGCTGGCATTCCTCATTGCTGATGTACTTGCGCACTTCATCGGGGTGCACGATGGCCTCGGATTTGAACACCACGGCGGGTGCAGCGATGCTGACCAGGGCATTGAAGGCCTGAATAATAATGTGCGCCTCGGGGAGGTTCTGGCAATCAGTCCCGAGCTGCTTCCACACAAAGGCCACGGCATCCAGGCGCAGGATTTCCACGCCCTGGTTGGCCAGAAACAGCATCTCCTCCAGCATCCGGTTGAAGACCACGGGGTTTTCGTAGTTGAGATCCCACTGATAATTGTGGAATGTGGTCCACACCCATTTTTTCAGCCGGTTGCGATAGGTAAACGAGCCCGGATGCTCATCCGGGAACACCGGGGTCATGGTCTGCTCGTGGGCATCGGGCAGTACCCGGTCAGGGAACATCCGGTAGTAGCGCTGGTACTCAGTATCACCATTCAGTGCTCGACGTGCCCACTCGTGTTCATCGGAGGTATGGTTGAACACGAAATCCAGGCACAGGGAGATCCCGTGGTGGCGCAGCTCGGAGGCAAGTTCGGCGAGCTGATCCATGGTGCCCAGCGCGGGATTTACCTCGCGGTAACTCGAGACCGCATAACCGCCGTCATTGTCTCCCGCCGGCACCTTGAATACTGGCATCAGATGCAGATAATTCACGCCCAGCCCGGTGAGGTAGGGGATGCGTTCGCGCAAGCCCGCAAGATCTCCCGCAAACAGGTCCACGTAGCACATTGCGCCGATCATGCGTTGCGACTGAAACCACTGCGGATCGGTCTCGCGCAAGGCATCCAGTGCCATGAGTTCCTTGGGGCGGTGGATCCACATCTCCGTAGCCGAGGCCAGGATGCTCTCCAGGTGATAGAAGAAATCGTAGTGATCGCGGTAGAGTGCGTGCAGACCACTGAACAGGCGGGGAAAGTGCTGCCGCAGCCGGTTTAGATAGCCTTCCCACTCATCGCCATCCACCTGGTCTGCGAAGCGCGATTGCAGACGCGGCAGGAGTCGATCCAGCGACATCGCGGCATGGGTTCTGAGCCAGAAGTTATCATCCATGGGTAAGTACCGGTTGTGTGTTCATTATAATGGGACGGGCTCGCTCGCCGGCGCAATATGGGACGTTCACATTAGCAAACTAACTGGCACATTATAAGCCACTGCCTGAAACTGGCGCGTTAAGTCGCCCCCCAGCTATCGGGGATTTGCAGATGATTCCCCCATCATCCCGCCAGCGTCGCTCATCGGGTTGCCCTTAACCCGTTCGGGTTCATCAACCACATTGCGTGAGTGGACTGTTATCTGGGTAAAGGGAATAATCCAACCCTCCCGGTTGCAAGCTTCCACACACGCTTGTTGTACCAGGCGTTGAGCCTTGTAAAACGCCTTGGCCGCACGACCATCAAGAATAAGGTAAATCTGGTAGTCGAGCGAGCTCGCACCGGCCGCTTTGAATTCGACCAGAATGTCCTTGATATCCTCTCTCAGACCCGCCTGTTCAAATCGAGCGAATATTGCTTTCTGCAAGAGGCCTGGGACCGAGTCAAGGCATATAGCCTGATGTTGGTAATCAATACCGAACGTACTGGCAATACCAAATCCGTCGCCTGACAGGTTGTGCACATTCTGGGTGAGAAAATCTTTGGTAGGAGTCTGGACTCTGGTGTCCCGCACTGCGATCTCTACTATTTCGATCGTCTGGCGCAACACCCTGCCAAAGCTTCCATTGGCAAGGAGGAGGTAATCCCCCGGCTGGCAGGGAAACCAGGGCTCTTGACTGGCGGGCCGTGATGTAAGTTCATTCATGGCCCGTAGAGGTAGCCGCACGACTCCCTCCAAGGCGGGATTACGCAGGACTGAATACACACCAACTAACTCTACTGTGAACGGTATACCGTCCAGTACCAGTCGCTCTTTCTCTCGCACGGGGCCGACGCCGAACAAAAGCCGTAACTCAGCGGCGTAACGCGGGAGAGTCTGTCGCAAACTGAGTGCAGCACCGGCAAGTGCGATCACGGCGAGGGTGAGCAGCAGTACGTCACCACGGATATAAAGTACCATGAGTATAGCCAGCACGATGGTAATTACCGTCGCAAGACGGTAGCTGTAAAGGACCAGGGGCGCTCGTGTGACACCGATATCGTGCGGGGTTCGATAGAGCAATCGCCAGTATATCGCGAGTAGTTTCTTAGCGGTCACCCAGATAGCGACACTGATAAGTATGGCTATGAGGAGGGTCAAACCGCGCCCGCGAAAAAACTCTGTGATCGCTTCCCCCACGGATGTTTGCCACGCTACGCTCTCAGCTCTCAGGCTGGTGAGCTTGAAAGTTGCTATCTCCAGTGCTCGTTGTGAGTCTTCCCTGCGTTGCTCCCACTCAGTTAGCAACTGTTTTATAGTTTCGCCCGCAACTGGCGCTAATGGCTGTTTACCGAATAGGCGGATTGAGTCAAGTGCCTGCTCAATTACCTTCAGTTGATCTTGTCGTAGCTCGATATCCCTGCGCAGGCTGTCTATCTGGCGCGGCTTCGCGGTAAGTTCCTTGAGCATGGAGAGGAGGGGCCTGATGATCTTCTCGACCTCGTCACGCCAGTTTGCCCGTTCTTCAGGCTGGTCGGTAAGAATCGACAGATCGACGCCGCCGAGTGCGATCTGTTCAAAGGATAATTGAAGACCCGCAATCTCGTTTTTAATCCGTTCAATTTTCTGCTCCAGTTCCTGCCTATCGGCGCTATCCTCCAGCTGTTTCAGTCTTTCTTTTAAATCGCGAGTCGCGCTTCGTTTTAACTCAATGGATTGCTGGATCTTCGCCAGTTTCTCAACACCATTCTGCAACTTTGCGTCTGGTGCCGCGTCCTGTTCCTGACCCACCATGGTTTGTGCATGCACATGAGAAGGTGTGCATGCAATCAGCAGCGCAAGTAGGGCGAGGTCTCTTAATGAAGTACGTAGCGTGCGAAACATAAATGCAGTTGAAAAACCGGAGCGAAGGCCCCTGTTTGGAATACGGGTTGAATAAGGATGAGGCACTGCAATAATCCTGGGTAGAGATTCGTAACCGGGCAATAATACACCGAACACAACAGTCAGGTTAACAACCTGCAAGCGCCGGGAACAGTATGTTGCCGCCGAAGGAGGGGTTGCCGTATTCGCGACTGCCGGTGTTGTGACTTTATCGGGTCACAGCCAGTCTATAACAATACAACCCCATACTGGATCAGGGAAAGCCCGGTTAATGAAAAGACCGGCCCGAATTCGGTTGGCGTGACAGGCAGAGGAAGATCAACGTCTGATTTGATATCAAAGGTTTGATTGTTGTCAATCTGTCAGATCAGGTGCGTAAGGGCTGCAATCAATTGACATATAGAGGAGTACCGGAAAATGAAGAAATTACGATTCATGTTTATTGCAGGCGTGACGGGCGCGTTGTCCCTGTTCCCCCAGTTTGTTTATGCGAATCCGGATGAGGACGTACCGAGACAGCCTGCAGCTGAAGCCGTTGAGCCTTATGATGACGAATTAGTGAGCGCCGATGCTTTTGAGCCCGGGTTATGGGTTGACAAGGCTGTGGTTATGCTTGAAGAACAGATGACAAAATCACCTGACAAGCGCATTCCTCAGGCACTGGTGGACAATGCCAAGTGTGTAGTGCTGTTTCCGGAAGTCGTTCAGGCAGGCTTTGGTGTGGGTGGCAAGTACGGCCGTGGTATGGTGAGCTGCCGCAATGCCGAAACAGGTGATTGGGGTACGCCGGTATTTTTGCGCCTAACCAGTCTGAACTGGGGTATTCAGATCGGCGCCCAGAGCGCTGATGTCATCATGCTCATCATGAATGACAAAGGCCTCGATAAATTATTCGGCGGTAAACCGCTGGTAGGTGCCGGTGCAGGTGTTGCGGCGGGTCCGGTGGGACGCGACACAACAGCTAATATCGATGTGTTGTTGCAGACACCGATCGTCACCTATACCCGCAGCAAGGGTCTCTACATTGGTGCGATTCTGGAAGGTGCGGCTATTACACCGGCAAAAACCGCCAATCGTGATATTTACGGCCCGGATTATCCCGATGCTCGCTCACTGTTAAATATGAAAGTAGAGGTTCCGGATAATATTGCAAAGCTGCAAAGAGCGCTTGCTGAAGCCGCCGCGCCTGTAAAAGATGGCACGCCTGAAGAGGCAGAGGGTATGCTTGAAGATCAAGGTTAAACAGACGGATTGTTAGTTTCTGCGTACTGTCATGGAAGTGGCTGGATTATTCCAGCCGCTTCCTCTTTCTTGGGTTTGAGTTGCTTTCCTGGTGCATACCCACTCTGTTATAGGCTGCGTTCGTAGCGAACTGTTCTTAACGAGATTGGCCCATGGCCTAGCTAGAGGAGACAAAGTGGATACCTTACTTTCGCGACATTGGCATCATTTGCCGCGGGACGAGGTCGCAACGCTTCTCGAATCGGACGCTGCCAAGGGGCTCGACATATTTGAGTTAGCGCACCGGCAGATGCATTTTGGGCCGAATCGCCTCACGCTTAAGAAAGGCAAAAGCCCCCTGGTCTTGTTTCTGCTGCAGTTCCATCAGCCGCTTATTTATATCCTGTTGGGTGCGGCGGTAATCACCTTTGCACTACAGGAATGGGTTGATAGTGGTGTCATATTCGGTGTCGTACTGGTCAATGCGGTTATCGGTTACATTCAGGAATCCAAGGCACTAAAAGCCATCGAGGCGCTGGCGCGCACGATGGAGGGTGTGGCGACAGTCGTCAGGGCTGGAAAAAAAACAGAAAATTGCCGCCTCCGAGTTGGTCCCTGGAGATCTTGTGCTGCTGCAGTCCGGCGATAAAGTACCCGCGGATCTTCGATTGTTGCGTTCCCGGGAGCTTCAGATCGATGAATCGGCGTTGACTGGTGAGTCCGTTCCGGTTCAGAAACAGCCGGAACGGCTGGCCCAGGTAACGCTACTTGCTGACCGCAGCAATATGGCGTATTCGTCCACCCTTGTTACCTTTGGTACCGGTGCAGGGATTGCTGTTGCGACGGGTGATGGCACGGAAATCGGACAGATCAACGCACTGATTGCCAGCGCTGAAACGCTGGCAACGCCGTTGACCAGGAAAATTGCACACTTCAGTGGTATCTTGCTCTGGGTCATTTTAGGACTTGCGGGTTTGACCCTTATGTGCTGCAGCACATAAGATGCGGCAATACCGCACGTCCGGGACTGTGCAGGGGGCGCCGGGTAACCGGCGTTCCTACTGCAGACATCATTCAGTATATTCCAATCCAGAATAGCGAAAGTAATTCTTATTTGATCTGACCATCCGAGTCACCGATTATCAACAGTACCGAAATTTATTCAAAGATATTGACCCGAGGGAATGAGAAATTGTCACCCTATGCGCCTCCGAACAAGCCGAAGGTCGGGAAACTCGTTTCTTTACAACGGATTGTTCAAGGGGTCGGCGGTGTGCCCGATCTTCCCGCGGCATCACGCATTGTCGTAAAACGCATCAGGGAAACGATGCACACGGATGTTGCCTTTCTCGTTACTCTGGCAGCGCAGCTGGAAAGCGTTCCTGACCGGGTTCCGCAGGATCCACAGGCAGAGGAAGCCGCGTTTCATGCCGACAGGTTGCCGCTGACGAAATAGTGCAACAATCACGGACCATGAGCAGCGAAAACATGATCAATCTATTCTGGCAGTTCGGACTGGCCGCAATGCTGGGTTTTCTTATCGGCCTCGAACGGGAGATGCGCCAAGAGCAGAGTGTAACGCTCGGTATCCGCGATTTTGTGCTGTTCGCGCTGCTGGGTGCGTTGAGCGGTTACCTTTCCACTCAGTACGAGAATTCCTGGCTGATCATGGGCGGCCTGGTTGCTCTGCTTAGCTTGATAATGTCCAGTTATTGGGCGGATCGCGATCATGGATCGGGCATTACCACCGAGGCGGCAGCAGTGATCACCTTCTTTCTCGGTGTGTTGATTATGCATGGCTCAAGCGAGATCGCCATAGCGCTTTCCATCGTCACTCTGGGTGTCTTGTTTCCGAAGCAGCAGATCAAACGCTTTCGCGCAAGGGTACAGACGCATGAACTGCGTGCGGTGGTGCTTTTCCTGACCATTACCTTCATCGTGCTGCCCGTCCTGCCCACCCAGTCCCTGGACAACTACCTGGGCTTCACCGTGGCCACTCTGACCGAAGCCGAGGCCGAGGCCGACCAGCGGCTGGTCCGGATGAAACTGCTTCCCGAAAGGGAGGTTGAGGTCGGTCAGCTGCTCGTGCTGATGTCCCAGGGGCATGAAAAACTGGGTCAGGCGGAGGTGAGCGCGGTGGACGGCAGCGAGATCCTGGCGGTTCTAAAGGAGAAACCTGCCGAAAGCCTGAAAGCTGGCGTAATGGTGCATCAACCGCTGGACATTGAGTTCCTGCAGATCATGCTCTCAGCGCTCAAACCCTACAACATCTGGCTCATCGTGGTTCTGGTTTCGTTTGTCAGCTTCATTGGTTATGTGCTGATCAAGAGCATCGGGAGCGGGGCGGGCATTGGCTTCACCGGGCTTATTGGCGGTCTGGTTTCCAGTACAGTGACAACATTGAGCTTCGCACGGCGCAGCAAGGAGAACCCTGAGGCCAGTGGATTGTTTGCAATGGCGGTGATTCTTGCCAGCTCTGTGATGTTCCCGCGGCTGGTGCTGGAAATTGCGGTCGTCAACCAGGCTCTGATGAGTAATATTATGGTGCCTATGGGGGTCATGGGCCTCACCGGGCTTTTGCTCGCCTACTATCTCTACAGAAAATCCCGTAACATGACCACCGACGGAATTGCCGTGCGCTTTGACAACCCGTTCAGTTTAAAGACGGCAATCAATTTCGCCCTGGTGTTTGCCACCATCCTGATGGCCACACGTCTTGCGACCTCATACCTGGGGAGCGAGTGGTTACCGCTGGTGGCCATCATCAGTGGTCTGACCGATGCCGATGCCATCGCATTCTCCCTCAGCAGTCTGGAACACGCTGGGCTGGTTTCGCTCGACTGGGCGAGCTTCAACCTGGTGCTGGGTGCATTGTCGAATACCTTTATGAAGCTGATGCTGATATTCGGCCTGGGTCACCGGGCTCTTTTCAAGCGGCTGCTGTTGTCTTTTCTGGTGATCGGTGCCGTTGGGCTGGTAACCATGTTTCTCTATTACGATATCGGCTTAAAGGTATAAGCCTTCTCAGCTCGGCTTCGGCAATTTGCAGGCAGGGTTTAAAGCACGGAATCATGATCGTGTTGATGCGCGCAGCTGTCGTGAAGTCCATAATAAAAGACTGCCTATACAACCACACCAAATAGTCGACCTACCGCGGCGGTTAAACCCATTGCAAGCGCCCCCCAAAATGTAACTCGGAATGCACCGATGGTTATTGGTGCTCCTCCCGCCTGTGCAGCAAGACCGCCTAAAACCGCCAGGAATATGAGTGATAATGCGGCGACTACTGGTATTAGTTGCGTTCCTGGTACGGCCCAGGCTGCCAATAACGGCAATGCTGCACCAACGGTAAATGTACCTGCCGAGGAAAAGGCCGCTTGAACTGGCTGCGCCCTGATACCCTCGAATATACCAAGTTCCTCTCGCGCGTGCGCTCCCAGTGCATCGTGCTCCATTAGCTGTTCTGCAACTTGTTTTGCCAGAGTCGAATCGAGTCCAGCCTTTTCAGAAAGGTTGCTTAAAGAATTTGCCATTCATAGTTCCTCGTAGATGGTTTTTCGTGGGTCAGTCTGATGTACCCAGCACGGACTTGTTGGGTGGGGGTTCCCTGCAGGAGAATCTGAATAGATTCATCACGGGTCAATGATAACTAGCGGCAGACGGTAAGGGCAAACCCTTAGTGGGTGACTAGCCCCCGGCAGGAGTTTGGTAGAAATTAAAACCCTACAAATAGGTGATTGCCTCACGAAGCAACCGGTCTGTAGGATTTAAGAGGCATTTGTGACTTTTCAGTTACCGCACGAGTCTTGATTATCAGGAGCGGACGACTAATCCTGTTATCAGTTAATCTCAGAGCAGCCCGCAAAACGTAATGTGCAAAACGGCAGTAAAGGAGGGTCAAGTCCTTGCTGAGGAAAATCTTTCTACCGACTATTCTGCTGATACTCGCCTACGGTTTCTGGGTGAGTCCCAATGTCAAGATGATTGCCGCGGGTGTCGCGATTTTTCTGTTTGGCATGTTGTCGCTGGAGGAAGGCTTTCGCTCCTTCACTGGCGGGACCTTGGAGCGGATGCTGCGGCGAACCACGTCATCCACCGGAAAGAGTGTGTTGTTTGGTATTGTGAGCACCACACTGATGCAATCCAGTTCACTGGTTTCGGTGATCGCAATTTCCTTTCTCAGCGCGGGTCTCATTACCCTGGCCGCCGGTATCGGCATCATTTTTGGGGCCAACCTGGGCACCACGACGGGGGCGTGGCTGATTGCCGGTTTTGGCCTCAAGGTCGATATCGCCGCCTATGCGATGCCGCTGCTGGCATTCGGCGTTATTCTGATATTTCAGTCCTCCAAATCGCTCAAGGGCATCGGCTACATCCTGGCTGGAATGGGATTTCTGTTTCTCGGCATTCATTACATGAAAGAGGGTTTTGAGACTTTCAAGGAGACCATCAACCTGGCCGAGTACGCAGTCGCCGGGTATCCAATGCCACCGGGCTGAGACCGAATTCAAAATGGCGTAGAACTTCCATGACACGGTTTCCTGTATGGCCGAATACTTCTGAATGTGCGCCGTTATACACCGGGTATCAATGTCGCACTATTCCATAAAGTCGTTATCGATTGTTTACTTCCCCGAGTGAAAGTGAGCGCTCAGGATGCATGGCATTTGCCTTTTCTACTGACTGCGATATAGCCAGTTGCGCAGCAGTAACGGGACCAGCGGGGTGGTGAACAGGCTCATCAATACCAGGGCGACATAGGCGGGTTGCTCAATGATGCCCTGGTTGAGGGCCAGCAGGGCGATAACCATCGCGACCTCACCGCGTGGTGCCATGCCAATGCCGATGACCATACTGTCTTTTGATCCGAGACCTGTCATGCGGGCGGTCAATCCGCAGCCGACGAATTTGGACAAAAAGGCGACAAGGGTGAGGGCGGCCGCAAAAATCTGTGTGTCGGTGTCCAGGATGCGCAAATCTGCCAGGACGCCGAGTGAGACAAAGAATACCGCCCCAAAGGCGGCACGTACGTATTCTGCGCCGATATGCACGGATCGGCTTTTATTAACACGAGAAAGAAACAAACAACGTAGAGCGGCCGCCTGGCCGCAGTATCGCGCCCAAGGGCGGCGCTTCTATGGCGGGTATTATCATGCGGGTTGATGTCATCATTCAGTCTGGCGATTACGCTGACTCCTTAAGACACGTATTTGCTGCAAGATATTCCAATCCAGAATAGCGAAAGTAATTCTTATTTGATCTGACCATTCGAGTCACCGATTATCAACAGTACCGGAATTTATTCAAAGATATTGACCCGAGGGAATGAGAAATTGTCACCATATGAGCCTCAGAACAAGCCGAAGGTCGGGAAACTCGTTTCTTTACAACGGATTGTTCAAGAAGTCAGCAGTGCACCTGATCTTCCCGGGGCATCTCGCATTGTCGTAAAACGCGTCAGGGAAACGATGCACACGGACGTCTGTTCGATATATCTTACCGAGCCCACCACCCGAACCCTTGTGCTATCGGCCACAGAAGGCTTGAACCCGGCAGCGATAGGCAAGGTGTGTCTGAATTCTGAGCAGGGTCTTGTGGGGCTGGTGGCAACAAGCTCCGAGCCCATCAACCTGCGCGATGCCGCCCGACATCCCCGCTTCAAGTTGATACCGCAATGCGGGGAAGAACCCTATCACGGCTTTCTTGGCGTGCCGGTCATCCACCGTGGTGAGACGCTGGGCGTGATTGTGGTTCAACAGGCCAAAGTGCGCAGATACCGGGATACGGATGTTGCCTTTCTCGTTACTCTGGCAGCGCAACTGGCCGGCGTTATAACCCTTACCAGGGCAAGTGGCACTGTTGATCTGTTCGGGGCTCACCCGCGTCAGCGCGAGACTTACGTGGATGCAATCGCCGGTGCGCCAGGGGTTGCTTTGGGTGTCGGTGTCGTCGCCTATTCACCGGCTGAGCTGGACAGCGTTCCTGACCGGGTTCCGCAGGATCCGCACGCAGAGGAAGTCGCGTTTCATGCCGCAGTAAACAAGGTGGTCAATGAATTGCGTCGCCTGCAGACAGACATCGGCAGTACATTGCTGCCGGAGGATGGGGCACTGTTCGAAGCGTTGGCCATGATCGCTTCCGGTGACATGCTGGTCGAGGCAACGGTTGCGAGGATTCACGCCGGCAATTGGGCGCCCGGGGCGCTACGCGATACGATCGATCAGTACGCCGATCAATTTATGGCAATAGAAGACGCTTATCTCAGGGAACGGGCCCGGGATATCCGCGACCTCGGACGGCGTATCCTCGCACACCTCCTGCCGTCCGGGGATACACAGCGGGACTACCCGGCGGGAACAATACTGGTGGGGGAAGAGCTGGGGCCCATCGACCTGGGTAAGGTGCCGGTTGATCGTCTCGCAGGTGTTATCTCCGGACACGGATCCAGTCTGTCGCATTTGGCCATCCTGGCCCGCGCCATGGGAATACCGGCGGTTGTCGGTACAGCGGATCGCGTTCCGCTCAGCCAGCTCGAGGCCGCGGAGCTCATTATTGACGGCTATCGCGGCAGACTCTACGTCAATCCGGGTGACGCGGTACGCCAGGAATTTTCGCGCCTGCTGCGTGAAGAGCAGGCGCTATCGAGAGAGCTTGAACACCTGAGAGACCTGCCGGCGGAGACGCCCGATGGGTTTCGCGTGGCACTGTATGCCAATGCCGGATTGCTGGCGGATCTTAGTCCCTCGCTCAGCGTTGGTGCCGAAGGGATCGGTCTGTATCGCACAGAATTGCCCTTCATGCTGCACGAGCAGTTTCCAGGTGAGGACGAACAACGCATATTGTATCGGCAGGTGCTTGAGACCCTTGCACCTAACCCGGTGACACTCAGGACTCTGGACATCGGCGGTGACAAGACGCTGCCTTACTTCCCGGTGACTGAGCCGAATCCGGCGCTCGGCTGGCGGGGTATTCGTTTTGCCCTGGATAACCCGGTCATTCTTATCACACAGCTTCGCGCCATGCTTCGGGCATCGGCAGGACTCGACAACCTGCGGATTCTGATACCGATGGTAGGCAGTGTTGACGAGGCCGAAGAGGCGGTTCACCTGGTTCGAAGTACCTGGCAGGAGCTGAAAGACGAAGGGGAGGAGGTGACTCTGCCACCTTGCGGCTTGATGATTGAGGTGCCTTCGGCTGTGTACCAGGCGGGTGCGCTGGCTCGTTGCGCCGACTTTCTGTCTATTGGCACCAACGACCTCACGCAATATCTGCTCGCGGTGGATCGCGGCAATGAGCGGGTCGCCGCGCGGTTCGATTCTCTGCACCCGGCGGTGATAAGAGCGCTTCAGCAGGTGATGGAAGCGGGTGAACAGCATAACAAACCGGTCAGCGTCTGCGGCCAGGCGGCCGGTGACCCGGCCATGGCTATTCTACTGCTGGGGATGGGAATCCAGAGTCTCAGTCTGAGCGCAGGTGATTTACCACGCATTAAATCCGTGATTCGGGCTTTTTCCCGCGCACAGGCGCAGTCTCTGCTGAATCAAGTATTGCAGATAGAGAAGGCGGCCGAAATTCGGAAGTTGCTTTGCGGGGCATTGGTACAGGCCGGGCTGGGCGGTCTGGTGCGGGCCGGTAGATAAAGTTTCATCGATCAGCAGGACGATAAGCTGCGGTTGGGCCGCCGGGAAATTCCTGCTTCGAGACCCACAGGTGCGGCTATACTTCATTGGCCAGGCAGAAGACTGGCTCCAGGCCTGATGTCACAATCGATAGCTAACAGCGATGGAGCCAAACGCTCTACCCCTGATCTGCTCCTCGAATCTTCGGCTGCTGTAGGTTTGCACATACGTAAACTTCAAATCCCTGTAACGTATGCCAAAGCCAACAGACAGGCCGCCGACTAAAGGCTTGCGGGTGACGCCGGTATCAAAGTTGCGGAACACCGTGCCGTCAAGGGTGATGTCATGAGCCACGGCAGACCCACGAAGGCCGATCAAACCAAAGACAGACCATCGACCACTTTCTCGACGGCCTGTCTTGAAAGGTTCATGTTAATAAGCTGTTGGGGACAAACGGGGATCGGAGAAATCCACCGGCAGATTCCAGCCAAAACGTGTAAGCGCACCCAGATAGAGATCGGTTCGGAAGGTACCGAGCCCGAATCCCCATTCACTAAAACCGTCGACCGCAAATTCGCCCCATTCGGACTCGAGAAAAGTCAAACGCCGCTTCTGGCTGAAGAACAGGTTCAGAGTCGGTTCGTTCGGGATCTGACTGTCCCATCCCTTAAACTTGTCCACACCCTTCAGGTTGTGGACGAAGTCCTGCACCTCCTTGGCATGGGCATTCGGCCCCACCGTTCCGATGCTGAGCTCGGATGAATTGAGTGCATGGGTGTCCTTGGCGTGCAGGGAAAAGCCGAGCCCCAACCAGCCGGCATAAGGGCTCTCACCCGGAGGCGATTTCCGTGCATCCGGGTCTTGCGGGGTAAACATCAGTTGGGTGATTGAGGTCCCGTAGTTGTACTCGATGGTTGCCAGGTCCCGAAATCCCGAGACATACTTGAACTGTTTTAGACTCTTAACGTCGCCCGTCAACCTTCGCAGGCCGCGCTGTACTGCACCGAACTGCTCCGGATCGCGGGAGCCCGAAATCCAGGCGATGCGCGCGCCATTGGTGTAGTTCTCGTCGGTGCCGGCGAACAGGTCGTTGTCCAGGTAGAAACTCAAGTGCGCATCACCGCGGTCGGGCAACAGGCCGAGCCCACCCATAGCCCCTGCGTCGGTCGTAGTCAATACCACCATCGTGCTTAACGCGAAATACATTAACCGCTTCATCGGTATAGAAGTCTCCTATGCGCCGGGTGACCGGCGGGTGCGAAGCATACACAGCGAGTTGGGCCGTGAGGATTGAGCTATGCTAGAGTGCGTCATCAACGGTGACAAGAAGGCAGCACTTGAGACTCACTCCACACGAGACCCAGAAGGAGGGCTTCCGAGTCTTCACCGTGGGAACCCTTGAACGATTGCCGCGTCGCACCACGTCGACCACCGGGAAAAGCTGTGGATGTGGCGAGAGCCATGCGCTATTGATGCCGGTCCCGACAGTGGTCAGCTATGGTCGCTATTGCGATGGTGGGCGTTAACAGGCAATCTAATTAAGGCAAGTTCACAGCGACTTTAAGTTATAAGGTTCACAGATGGCAAAGTATCGATTGGCAACAGCTCGGCGCCGGTTAACAGGTGTGTTGGCAGGTGTTTTCATGCTTTTCATGCCCATGATCAGCCCTGGACAGACGGATCCTGCAACTGTCGTGACCACCGCTGCTGAGACCGCAGTGGATACCGACACCCTTGCAACGCTGGTCTCCTTCGTCAAACTAAGAAATGAATTACTTCAGGATATCAAGGTTCTCAACAAGCAGATCGATTCTGAACCGTCCGAGGCCGAGAAGACTAAGATGAAGCAGGAACTCGAGAAGCTCGAATCCGATTTGCGGACCACCACACGAAACCTGGAGAATATCGCGGCCGGTGTCGATATCTCCCGTCTGCGTGCGGAGAAGCAGGAGGAATTCAACTTCCAGAAGGAGATCTTTGCCCTGCTGAAGCCGGCACTTGACGAGATGAAAGATATGACCTCCCATGTGCGACAGAAGTCGGACCTGAGGGAGAAGATCGCCTACTACGAAGAGCGTCTTCCGGTGATCGAGCAGGCCCTCTCCAATATCAGCCGTTTACAGGAACAGAGTCAGGACAAGTCACTCCAAAAGTCGCTGAAGGGCACCACAGGGATCTGGCGAAAACAGCAGGCTTTCATGCAGAGCCAGTTGCAGGCGGCGCGCTTGGAACTCGACAAACTCGAAGCCGCGGAGACCTCCATCACCGAGGCCTCGCATAGCTATCTCAAATCCTTCTTTCAGAAGCGGGGACTCTATCTGACTGAAGCGCTGTTGCTGGTGTTGGCTATCTTAGTGCTGTCGCGTTTGAGTTACGCGGCCATGGAACGTTATATCTCTGGATTCCGGAAAAAACACCGCAGTTTCCGTGTCCGTCTGGTCGAGTTAGCTCACCGCATACTCACCGTTATCATGGTCATCTTCGGACCGATGATCGTCTTCTACCTGGTGGAGGACTGGGTGCTGTTCAGCCTTGGTATTCTGCTTTTGCTTGGCATCGCCCTGACTCTCAGGCAGACCCTGCCGCGCTATTGGCACCAGGTCCAGCTGTTTCTCAACATCGGCTCGGTGCGGGAGGGAGAGCGTATTCTGATGGATGGCTTGCCCTGGCTGGTGGAACGCATCAATATTTACTGCACCTTTTCCAATCCGGTGGCCGATATCAGCCAGCGGCTACCCATTGCCGACCTGGTCGGGCTCAAGTCAAGACCCGCCAAGCCGGACGAACCCTGGTTTCCCTGTAGAAAAGGAGACTGGGTGTTACTCAGTGATGGTGCGCGTGGAACGGTGATTCGCATTTCGCACGAGCTGGTGCAGCTGGTGGAGCGGGGTGGTGCCCTTATAACCTACCAGACCAGCGATTTTCTCGCCAACTCACCGCATAATCTGTCCACGAATTTTCGCCTCAAGGAGACCCTGGGGATCAGCTATCAACTGCAGAAGCAGAGCACCACCAGCATACCGGAGACCCTGCATCGCTACATTCAACAGCGTGCCGAGCAGGAGGGCTATGGTGAACAGCTGCTCAACCTGCGGGTGGAGTTTGCACAGGCCGGCAACTCGTCGCTGGACCTGGTGGTGATCGCCGACTTCAAGGGGGAGCTGGCCGATCTCTATAACCGGCTGCGACGGGCCATTCAACGCTGGTGCGTCGATGCCTGTACTGAATACGGCTGGGAGATACCCTTCCCGCAAATGACGCTGCATGGGGCAGTGGCCAGAGCCGAGTTACCGGGCGCTTGAGGTGAGTGATTCGCCCTGGAATGCTGCCATAACAGCGGAGATCAAATACGACTGCGATGCCCTGGCGGTAAAGGGGGGCAAGGGAGGATTGTGTCCGTGAGACATTTGATTTCACCGATCCTTTCAACTACCTCAATGTGGATAACGATGTCTGGCGCTTCTCGCCGCCATACTGGTCGAATCGCTGAGGCGATGTCATCCGGTGATCGTTCTACCAACCAGATGTGCCTGGATCACCCTTGACCGGGCCGACGATCTCCCCGGTAATCCAGCCCCCGTAAAAGCCGCCCGCCTGCGAACGCACCCGCTCGCCATCGACATAACATGCAAGCCGGCCGGGATAAAATGCCAGATAACTTTTGATCGCTCTGAATTCAGCAAAGGGTTCAGGGTAGGACCAGGCAGCATTCTTTACACAAAGCTTGCCCACAATGGCGCTGAAATATGTAGCATGACCCTTCCATTCACAAAAGCTGGTCACAGTGTCGGGTTGCAGGAAGTCGAATCGAACCGATTCGGGCGGCAGATAAAAAGTCGGTGGACTGGCGGTCTCCAGCACCCGCTTGGCTGCACGGGTCTCGCCAATGAGCACGTCATTCAGCCTGACCTGTATCAGACGCGTGTCATCCACGATCACTGGCGGGCGTGGGTAATCCCAAACCGACTCCTGCCCCGGGCCGGGCTCTACCGCCCCGGCGGGCCGAGTCTGCCCCCGTAAGCCCCAGGCGCCACGAGCACGCGTTATATCATCTCTATCCACAGATTCAGGTTATATAAGCTTCTATCAAAATGGTTATCGGCCGCGGTAACCGGCCGTCACAAAATCAGCGGTTTAACCGGCACCGCCATCCAGGACGTGTCACTTTTCCAGTCGAATGCCGGGTTGTCGACGAACAGCTCGACTTCGTTGCCGTCGGGGTCATGCAGGTAAAGACTCTGGCTTATCGTGTGATCGGACAGGCCTTCGATCGCGTAACCCTGTTCACGTATACGGTCCCTGGCCTGTTTCAGGTCGTCCAGGCTTTCACCGATTTTCCAGCCAACGTGATACAGACCAATACGTTTTCCCGCCAACGGGCCCGTTGCTTCGCCAACCTCTATCAGCAGCAGCTCGTGATGCGTGCGGCCTCCTGTCAGCAGGGCAGCGCGGTCACGGAATATTTTCCCACTGACTCCGAGACCCACTGCTTCATGGTAAAACTTTAACGAGGCTTCCAGGTTTCGTACGTAATACACCACGTGGCCCAGTTCGGTCATCGCACGCTACTCCCGCCTTGATTTGCTTTCGACCACAGTCCGTAGCGATAATACGCCACCTGCGTCTTATTTTGATTCAGGCTTCCCCATCCGGTTGCCCGTTCCGCACGAATTTCGATATCCCAGACTACGCCATTGGTACTGACAGCGCGTCCACCCGCGGTTTCGATGACCTGAAGGACGCCGAGAAACGGGTTCACGCGCCGTATGGCGTAACTGCGCACGGTGCCCGTCCCGGACGGCTTGTTGTCGTTAGCTGACATCCGCCAGTTTTTCGCGCAGCATGGTGATGAGCTGTTCGGCGTTATCCTGCATCTCCGGGGGTATCACCTCGAACAGGTATTCGAGTTCATCAAGCGCCGTTTCGATTTCTCTCCTGGTGTTGAGTTCGTGCATTTGCATCGATACCTGTTGCATGTAAGCATAGGGGTCAATACCACTCATAACCGTTTACCTCTCGCGCTATGTCCCGCACATCTTATAACACTAAGCAAACATCGACATACTTCGACGGTTGCAAAGTACGCGTCCGTCTTCCATCGGCCTCACCTGGCGCATTGCCAGAGACCAGAACTCTGGTTCTATACGATAAAGCGAAACTTGCCTTTAGTGCATGACCGAACGCTTAAACAGATCGCTGCGCTTATCGTAAGCCGGCGGTAAGGATCTGGTTTCCACTTTAATTTTCGCGTTCTAGTTAATGGACCCGGTATTCGGGTTATCCGCCATATCGTCGTATATCTTTTTCAAACCGCTCATGTCATCGGATCCGTGTACCGGAATATCCAGATACTCCCGCTTGTTTTCTTCGGATTCGAAGTAAATCTTCAGGGTACTATCGCCTTTTCCTTCGATAACATAAGGCGCGTTTTCCAGGTCCGTAACGTCGTTTGTTGAGATAGGGTCTATTGTTGAAGTGATCATGGCCATTCACCTTTTTGATGATAGAATCAGTAATCGGTGCTCGACAGGGGCGAGCGCAGGGTCTGTGGTTTGGTCAGCAGTAACTGTATGGTGCCGATGGCTTGTTGCCGAAAACCGCCTTCGCAGTAGCACAGGTAGTACTCCC
>Ga0316198_10000527_pt1 | contig 20260 bp, 19 predicted proteins | sample OudBieAanoxic_MG_FD_204935 | JGI IMG/M metagenome (GOLD analysis project Ga0316198, IMG submission 204935) | Coastal sediment microbial communities from Oude Bieten Haven, Netherlands - site A anoxic | ecosystem: Environmental > Aquatic > Marine > Coastal > Sediment | place: Netherlands...
CTGCCCCCTCCGCTGCGCTCCGGCCTGTCGGCCGGTGCTCGCGCCTCCCCCACGGCGTGGGAGAGGCGAAGACGTCTTCTCTTCTCCCCTCCACCACGAAGTGGGGGAGGGTGCCGAGCGGAGCGAGGTGGGAGGGGGCGGCCTGGGAGCCGGTATCGCGCAGATGAGGCCCGCCGCGTGTCTCGTGTCCCAGGCAACTCCTCCCTTTTGGCCCAACTCGTCTCACCGCCACCCTGCTGTGCTGCATATCGCTCATCGGCGGGCTCCACACTCCTCCCGTGGGGCCCGTCGACGCGTCGGGCGTGTCGTCATTTCTCGCTGCACGAGATAGGTTGTGGCCCATGGAGGGTGAGCAAGCCATTAACCCGAGTGATACACCTGCCCGGCCAGGCCTTGCTGCCCTGTTTTCGGCCCTCATACCGGGTGCAGGGCAGCTGTATGCCGGACGCGTCCTCCGAGCAGTTGTTGTCGCAGCGCCGTTGGTGGTTCTCATCGCGGTCATGGTTGTCGTTGCCTCCGACGGTGCGGTTGGTGTGCTGGAACTCGCCGTTCGTCCGGTGGTGATCTGGAGCGTCCTCGGGGTCAACGTCGCAATTCTCGCTTGGCGGCTGTTCGCCGTCGTCGACGCCTATCGCGTGGCGGGAGGCTCAAGCCCCGGCATGTGGTCATTGGTGGTGCTCGGTGTGCTGGCGGCGTTCGTGGTGATTCCCCACGTTGCGATCGGGGCCTATGGATTTAGGGGTGCGCTCTTCATCGACCGGGTCTTCGTTTCGGCCGGAGCGGAGAACGACGTCCCTGTCACCCTGGCGCCGCCCTCACCTGAGGCCGATATCGTCCCCGACCCGGCGACGGTCTCAACGACAACAACCGTGCCGCCTTCTACGACGACTACCGAGGGGCTCCCGACTCGAAACCTGATCTTCCGGCCGGGACTCGGTGATCCGGAAGCAATTGACGCCCGCCCGGACATCAGCACGTCCGCCTCCCCAGCACCGTTCCTTCCGTTCGACGAGCGTGTGGCGCCCGAACGATTGACGTTCCTCCTCGCCGGCGGTGACAGCGGACCGGGGAGGGGAGGGCTGCGGACGGACACCATCATGGTGGCCACGATGGACCTCGAGACCGGAGAGGCTGCACTGTTCGGTATCCCCCGAAACATGGCGCAGGTTCCTATGCCGCGCCGGTTCAGGAACGCGTTCGTTGATTTCGAACGGCGGCTGTCTCCAAGTAGCGATCCGTCCACGTGGGTCGACCGGGACGGCGACGGCGTGCCCGACCCGTCCGGGTTCTCATCCTGTCACTGCTTCCCCGAGCAGATCAACGCGCTCTACCCGTATACGCGGAACTGGACGAGTTCATACCCGGACGAGGTCGACCCGGGCATGGCTGCGCTGCGCGACGTCGCGGAACACATGACCGGTCTCCAGATCGACTACTACGTGCTCGTCGACATGAAGGCCTTCGTTGAGCTCGTCGAAGCCGTTGGGGGTGTTGACGTGTACGTCAAGGAGCCCCTTCAGTCCGAGGTGTCGCCACCGGAGGAAGGCGACTCCTGGGCGACGGTTGATGTCCAGCCCGGCATGAATCACTTGTCGGGAACCGAAGCACTGGCGTACGCACGGGCACGCAAAGGCTCATCGGACTACGCCCGGATGGCCCGGCAGCGCTGTCTGCTGCGAGCGGTCGCTGCGGAGTCGGACCCGTGGACGTTGCTCCGGTCGTTCCCGGCGATCGCCTCTGCCATCGAGAGTTACGTCGTGACCGACATCCCGGTCACGTTCCTCCCCGATCTGGTGAGCGCCGCCGCAGATCTCCAATTCGGCCAGATCGCGACCGTCGGGTTTAATCCCCCGTACTACGCACCGGAGCGGGATCACAAGTACCACCCGATCCCCGACGTCAAACGAATCCGGGCGAAGGTTGCCAGCGTCATCGAAGAGGGCGCTGCAGCCCAGAGCTCAACCGGCGAAAGCGAATGTGACCCGCCTTCGGCCGAGTAGCAGGTTGCGAGTAGGAAGTAGGAAGACAGAGAAGCAAAGACGAAAGAACGAAGAAGAAAGACAAGAGGGGAGAGGCCCCCATTCTGTCTTTGCTCTTTGCTCCGGGTGTGGTGCGATCTCTCAGCCTGAGATTGCGCCCGCATACAGAACACCCTGGTCTCCGTCACCGTAGGAAGGGGGGCAATCGGCGACCGGCAATTCGGTGGTAGCGTCACCGCTCTTCGTGACCGACCGACTGAACCTCTCGACGTCGATCACCGGCCGACGACGGTTCGCGGTGGCGGCCGGCGGTGCGCTTGGTGCGGTTGGCCGCGTCCTCGTGGCCGACGTTGTCGGGCGAACCGATTTCGACGTCCTCTGGGCGACATTCGCCGTGAACATTGTCGGCTCCCTCATCCTCGGATACGTCGTGGCACGGCATGCCGGTCGGTCGCGATCGTCCCCGTTCCTGATCCCGTTCGTCGGCGTAGGAGTGCTCGGCGCATTCACCACCTTCTCGCTGTTCTCGGCAGAGGTGTTCGAACTCGCCCGTGCCGGGGACTGGGTTGTAGCGGTCGCGTATCCGCTGTTGTCGATCGGTGCCGGCTTCGCCGCCGCGCTGCTCGGTGTCCGGTTTGGGGGATCGAAATGACGTGGGTGGTCGTCGGGGCGTTTGGCGCGCTCGGCGCACTCGCCCGGTACGGCGTCTCCGGGATCGCTCAGCTGATGTGGCGGACCACGTTCCCGGTTGGCACGCTCGTCGTCAACATCACCGGGGCGTTCGCCGCCGGTCTCCTACTCGCCCTCGTGACCGGGCGGGACGTACCTGACCTGCTGGTGACGGCTGCCGGTGTCGGGTTCCTCGGCGGGTACTCGACATTCTCAACCTGGATGGTCGAGTCGGTTCTCGCCGCCGAATCTGGTGGTCGAGTCGGCCTGCGGAGGGCGGCGGAGAATCTGGTCGTTCCCCTCGTCGCGGGTGTTGGCGCGGTCGCCATCGGCTTCGCGATCGGCCAATGGATCTAGCATGGAATCCATGGAGACCATCTCCGACGGTCGGCTACTCCGGGTGTACTTCTGCGAGAGCGACCGCCACGACGGGCATCCGCTCGAGGAAGCGATCGTCGACGCCCTGCAATCGGCGGGGATCTCGGGTGCGACAGTCATCCGCGGCGTCGCCGGATACGGTGGGTCTTCAATCCTCCACACGACCCACGTGCTCCGACTTTCCGAGGATCTTCCCCTCGTGATCGAGGCCGTCGACACGAGCGAGAAGGTCGAGGCCGTGCTCCCGCAGCTTGCAGAGATCGCGAGCGACAGTCTGATCACGACACAACAGATCGAGATCCACGTTCGGCGGCCGGACTGAGGCGTCGGCGAATCGGTCCCCTTCCACCGCGCCGCTCGGGTTGATAGGTTGTGGCCATGTCATCCACGAATCGTTCGTTTCGCCCGGCACTCTTCACGTATCTGACCGATCTCGACAACAACAACGATCGAGAGTGGTTTGCGGAGAACCGAGATCGCTACGACCTCTACGTGCGCGATGCCGGTCTCCAGTTCATCCGAGATTTCGAGCCGTATCTGCACGAGATCAGCCCACACTTCGTTGCCGACGATCGAACGGTGGGCGGCTCGTTGTTCCGGATCTACCGCGATACGCGGTTCTCCAAGGACAAGACCCCATACAAGACGCACCTGGGGATCCAGTTCCGCCACGAAGCTGCCAAGGATGTGCACGCCCCCGGGTTCTACCTCCACCTCGATCCGGCGGGCAGTTTCGCCGGTGCCGGGATTTGGAGACCCGATGGTGCTTCAGCGCTGGCGATCCGGGAGGCGATCGTGGATCGCACCACGGAGTGGGTGGAAGCGACGGACAACCTCGACTTCGCCGCGACGTACACCCTGGAAGGGGAGTCGCTGAAGCGCCCGCCTCGAGGTTTCGATGCTGAACACCCGCTGATCGAAGACCTGAAGCGAAAGGACTTCATCGCTTCTGCGAAGATCTCTCGGAAGACCGCTACGGCTCCAGACTTCCTCGACCTGTATGCGAGCATGAGCCGCAACGCGGCCGGATACATGGAGTTCCTGACGCGGTCGCTTGGCCTGCCGTTCTAGGCGCGAACCATGGCGCTCCTAGGCCATGGCGGCTGAGATTGCATCCTTGAGGCGGGGGAGATCCGCTGCCCCGCTCTCACCAAGGTTGACCATGCCGACCGGACGATCGCGGTCTCTGAGGGCGGCCTGATCGCCCAACGATTGTGCCGTGATCAGCTGGTCAAACGTGTAGTCGGCCTCCGGCACGTCGAGGTCGTCTGAGGGCTGGTCGACGATTTGGAGGAAGACCCCTCCGGTCGGTCCGCCCTTGTGGAACTGGCCGGTTGAGTGAAGGAAACGTGGCCCGTATCCGATCGTCACCGCAGCCCCGGTGCCTTCGGCGACTACCTCGGCGATGGCATCCATCCGTTGGACCGTGACCCGCGTTGGCTCGAGATACGCCTGGAGCGCAACGTAGCCGCCGGGACCGGCAGACGAGAGCAACACCTTGAGTCGATCGACGATGTCCGCTGAATCCACCGACCACTCCTGTACATCGAACCCATCGAGACCCTCGGTCATCGCCTTGTGAGCAAAGGACTTCGCAAGCTGCACGTCGGGTTGGTCGAAGGGATGGACCCCAAGCACGGCACCTGCGGCGGCCGTGGCCATCTCGAGGATGTACATCGCGGCGCCGAGGTCGTAGACATCTTCCAGGTTCATCGTGATCGATGGGTGCTGTGTTGACTTCGCCTCATCGATCCCGATGGCGAACGGGAGCCGGTCAGCGGCGGGTGCTGAACTCCCGTCGGCGACGGGCAGGATTCCGTTCCCGTCCTTGCCGAGCGATTCCGCGACGAGTTGCTCGATCCATGCCGGGAACGCTGCGAAGCGAGCTTGCGGCTCGAACACGACCTTGTCGCGTCCGGCGAGAGCGAACTCGCCGAGAGCCGCTCCGAGGCGCAAAGCCGGATTCAGGTCAACGGGAACATCCGGTCCGCACTTGAACGCAGCAGCGTCGGTGGCGGCGAGAAGGCGGGCGACGTCCACACCGATGAGGGCAGCCGGCACAAGGCCGAACTCGATGAGTGCGGAGAAACGACCCCCCACGTCGGCGGGCGCCAGGAACACGGCCCGAAAGCCCCGTTCTTCTCCAAGCTCTGCAAGCGACGACTCTGGATCGGTGATCGCGACGAATCGGCTGCCAGGGTCGTCAACAACCGCGCTCACACGGCCCCACAAATAGCGGAAGAATGAGAGCGTCTCGAGTGTGGTGCCGGACTTCGACGCGACGATGAACAGCGTCGTGGATGGATCGACGGCGTCGGCGACGCGTTTCACCGAGTCGGGATGGGTTGAGTCGAGAACGGTCAGCGTCGGGCCGCCGCTATCGCTGAAGACGGAGGCGAACACCTCGGGAGCGAGGCTCGATCCGCCCATGCCGAGGAGCACGACGTCGCTGAGGCCTTCGGCAATCGCTTCGGCGGCGAACGCTTCAATCGGCCCGAGGCCGTCCCGTCCGCCCGGGCTGAGCCAACCGAGTCGATCCGCGATCTCTTCTCGTGGCGGGTCGAACCACAGCGTCGGGTCGCGATCCCACAGACGCGATGCAAACGCCGCGTCGGTCCATGCCGCCAGGCGAGCGTCGATCGCCGGCTGGAGATCACCCGCGTCGATCTCGATCTTGACAGTCACGAGTCGCCCTGCTGCGTTTCGATCGCGGCGAGGAGCCCGTTGAATGCATCGGCGAACGAGGCGACGCCTTCAACCTGAAGCTCTTCGGTGATTGCATCGACATCCACTCCGAGGACGGCGAGCGTTTCGAAGTGCTGCTCGGCCGCGTCGACGTCGCTCGTCAATGCCGTTGCGTCGACCGTTCCGTGGTCACGGAACGCATCAACGGTCGCTGGTGGGATGGTGTTGACGGTGTTGGGTCCGATGAGTTCGTCAATGTAGAGCACATCGGAGTACGCCGGATTCTTCGTCGACGTGGACGCCCAGAGAGCCCGTTGGGGTTTGGCTCCACGGGCGCGTGCGGCAGCGAATGGGGGTCCCTCGAAGATCTCCTGGTACCGGCGGTACGCGAGTTTGGCGTTCGCCACCGCCGCCATCCCGCGGAGCGCGAGTGCTTCATCAGTCCCGATGGCGTCGAGCGCCGGGTCGATCTTGTTGTCGACGCGGCTCACGAAGAACGATGCCACGGAGGCAACACGTTCTGGATACTCGGTGCGTTCGGCGCCGCGCACGTAGGCCATCGCCACGGCTTCGTAGTCGGCCATGCTGAACATGAGGGTCGCGTTGACGTTGATGCCTGCCGCGATGAGCTCCTCGATGGCGACGATCCCGGCGGGAGTCGCCGGCACCTTGATCATGAGGTTGGGACGGTTGACCCGGTTCCAGAGGCGATGAGCGTCGGCGATCGTCCCTTCGGTGTCGTCGGCGAGGGTGGGGGATACCTCGAGGCTCACGTAGCCGTCGAATCCATCGGTCGCGTCGTACACCCCGCGGAGTACGTCTGCAGCACCCTGCACGTCGGCGACGGCCAAGGCCTCGAAAACAGCGAGCGGATCACCGTCTGTGGCAGCAATGTCTCCGTCGTAGAGATCGGAACCCGCGATCGCAGCCTGGAAGATCGACGGGTTCGACGTGACGCCCGTGACACCTTCATCGACGAGGGCGGCGAGTTCGCCATTGTTCACCATGTCGCGACGGATGAAGTCGAGCCAGACGCTCTGACCTGCATCTCCGAGTTCCTTCAGCTTCGACATCGTTTCCTCCGTAGCGTGGGGTTCCAGACGATTCTCGCAGATCCGCGGACTCACGGCATTGCCATCATTCCGCGGGCTGGTGGCGCCGCATACGGGGTGGAGAACCCTGGGTTCGCAGCGCCGCCCGTTCCGCGGGCTGGTGGCGCCGTATGCGGGGTGGAGAACCCTGGGTTCGCAGCGCCGCCCGTTCCGCGGGCTGGTGGCGCCGTATGCGGGGTGGAGAACCCTGGGTTCGCAGCGCCTACCCCAAGAGGCGGCGGAGTGTTGCCTCTACGTCTCCGCCGAGATCGTCGCGTTCGAGGGCCAATGCGACGTTCGCCTCCAGGAATCCGACCTTGTTCCCGCAGTCGTAGCGCTGGCCGTCGTGAACGACTGCGTGGAACGGGGCTCCTCCGATCAGGCCCGCCAGCGCATCAGTGAGTTGGATCTCGCCGCCCGCACCCTGGTGCCCCTCCCCGAGCAGATCCATGACCTTTGGCTCGAGGATGTAGCGACCGATCGCTGCGTAGTTCGAAGGGGCGACGGAAGGATCGGGCTTCTCGACGAGCCCCTTGACTTCGATCACGCGACCGTCTTCGGCGCCGGGTGTGATGATCCCGTACGATCCGGTGTCCTGTTCTGGAACCTCCACAACCGAGATCACGTTGCCGCCGGTTTCCTCGTGAACCTCGATCAGCTCGGCAAGCGTGGAGCGATCGCTGCGGAGAAGCTCGTCGGCAAGGAGAACCGCGAATGGTTGGTCTCCGATCAGATTTCGCGCACACCAGACGGCGTGACCAAGTCCGAGGGCTTCCGCCTGCCGTACGTATGCGATCCCACCCGGGACCGTTCCCTCGACTCTGATGAGGGTCAGCGTCTCGTCGTCTCCTCGGTCGGTCAGGAACCGTTCCAGTTCGATATCTCGGTCGAAGTGGTCCTCAATTGCGGTCTTCCCTCGTCCGGTGATGAAGACGAACTCCTCGATGCCGGCGTCCCGTGCCTCTTCCACGGCGTATTGGATCAGCGGCTTGTCGACGACGGGCAGCATCTCCTTCGGGACCGCTTTGGTCGCTGGGAGGAAGCGGGTTCCGAGCCCACCGACCGGGAAGAGTGCGGTACGAACGCCCATCAGCCGACCACCGATCCGGCGACGCGGTCGGCATGCCCGGTTGCCTTCACGTTGTACCACGCGGCTTCGACGGTCCCGTGTTCGTCCACGACGATCGTCGAGCGAATGAGCCCCTCGTATTCACGTCCGTAGTTCTTCTTGGTCCCCCATGCGCCGTAAGCATCAGCGATTGCGTGATCGGGATCCGAGATCAGGGGGAACGGGAGGTCGTATTCGTCTCGAAAGCGTGCAAGTTCTTCCGGTTCGTTGGGGCTCACTCCGACGATTGCGTATCCCGCGTCCTGGAATGTCTGGTAGCGGTCGCGGAAATCGCAGACCTCGGTGGTGCACCCGGGGGTGAAGGCGTTCGGATAGAAGAAGATAACCAGACGGCGATCGGCGAAGTCGGTGCTCGCCGTCTTGTTGCCTTCGTGGTCGAGACCGCTGAATTGTGGTGCCGGCTGTCCAGATTCAAGTCGCATCGGTATCCCCTCCTCGGATGGGAAGGCTACTCGGTGGCTCGGCGCAGTCGGAGTTGACCGCACGCCGCGTCGATCTCCTGCCCACGTGTCTCTCGAAGTGTGGCATTCGCACCGTTGGCCAGCAGGGTCTCGATGAAGCCGCGGGTTCGGTCGGTGGCTGATGGCCGATCCGCGCTCAGCGGCGTCGGGTTGAGCGGAATGACGTTCACGTGCGCTCGCAGGCGTCGGGCGATATCGGCTAGCCGGCGGGCTTGGGCATCGCTGTCGTTCGCTCCGTCAATGAGCGTCCACTCGATCGAGATACGCCGACCTTTCGCTGCGAAGTAGGCCTCTGCCGCTCCGAGCACGGCCTCGATTGGGTATCGATCGTTCAACGGAACCAGACGCGACCGTGTCTCGTCGTCGGCTCCGTGGAGGCTGACGGCGAGGTAGACCGACCATGGCTCGTCGGCAAGGCGCAGAATCCCGGGGACAACACCGACGGTGGACACCGTCACCGATCGCGCCGACATCCCGGCAACATCGATGAGCCGGCGGAGGGACTCTCTCACGCGCTCGAAGTTGGCCAGTGGCTCTCCCATCCCCATGTACACAACGTTGGTCACACGGTCGGGGCAGCCGTCGATCGGGAACCGACGCAGGTAGGCGTTGGCGTAGGCGACTTGTGCAACCATCTCGCCGGCCTCGAGGTGCCGATCGAAACCAAACTGCCCGGTGGCGCAGAAGGTGCAGCCCATCGCACAGCCGACCTGGGAAGAGATGCACAGGGTGGTGCGCCGTGGATAACCCATCAGCACGGCTTCGATCGCGGCGCCGTCGGGAGCGCGGAACAGCCATTTGCGAGTTCTTCCGCCGTCAGCGCTCTGATCGACTTCGACTTCAAACGGCCACAGGTTGTCGCCGATGGAATCGCGCACTGCGGCCGGGAGGTTCGTCATCTCATCGGCCGTCAACACCGGATGTTGGTAGAGCCATTCGTGGAGCTGGGACGCGCGAAACGAAGGCTCATCGGACAGAAGCGACCCGAGATCCTCCGGCGGGACCAAGTAGGGCGAGACGCCCGTCACGTATGCTTGGCGGCCTGTCCTATCCACGACGCGGCCTGCGATTCCGACACGTTCGCTGCCCCTGCCACCGCTGCAACATCCGCGTTTGCGAGCATCGCGAAGGACGTGATGCCGGCGTCGACGAGGCGTTGTGCATAGACAGGACCAACACCCTTCACCTCAGTGAGGTCGTCCGCGTCGACGGGGCTCGGAGGCACCGTCCGGAATCGCGGCGGGGGTCCGTCCGGAATCTCAGGTGCGGGGAGCAGCTTGTCTCGCAGTGCCCATACGGCGGCTCCGAGGCCGATGACTACCCCTCCGACACGGAGGAACTGTTTGAACGGCTTATTCATGCCGCCATAGTAACTGGTCGGATCAGGACCCGCAGCTGCCGTACGAGGGGAGGCTGCTCCAGGGTTTCCACCATGCGCCCTGGTACTGCTCCGCCCAGTCAGCGACCCACTTGCCGGCAGCGATGTTGGCGGCGCCGTTGTAGGGACTAGCGATGAGTCCGTTGGAGTCAACAAACCCGGCTCCGGCTGCCCGGCTCGGCCAGTACTTGCCGAGGTGTTGCATGAGCCCGAGGGCGTTCGAGGATGCGTTGCGGGCGGTCGGGTCGCCGCCCGATTCGCGGTAGATGATTCCGAGGACGCAATCGACGCGATCGGCGGGCCAGTACTTGGCCACCGTGGATCGCCAGTTCTCGACGTTCTGCCGGCCACCTGGATCGGCGGGCCACTGCGGTGAGTAGCCGCTCGATGGTGCCTTGGTCGTTGTCGTCGTCGACGATGCCTTGGTGGTGGTGGTCGTCCCAGAAGAAGGATTGGTGGTGGCCGACGATGCCTTGGTTGTCGTCGTCGTGGAGTCCGGAGCGTCGTAGTTGACGACGATGCGGACCGACGTCTCGTTGCCGGCGGCGTCCCGGGCGGTGAATGATGCGCCGTTCGCTCCCGGTGCGAGGACGAGGTTGATGGCCCAGTCACCTTGCGCATCGGTCTCGGCCTCGAACGGGCCGGAGAACACCTCGGCTCCTCGTTCGGTCACGCCGGTGAATTCAATAACTCGACTCGTGACCGTTGCTCCATCCTTGGGGGAGAGGACTTGAAGAGCCGGTGGTGTTGTGTCGGCAGCGGCCGCTTGAGCGGCGGCGGCTTCGGCGACCGTGGTCGTGGTGTCCGCTGCCGTCGTGGTCGATGAAGGTTCGGAAAGAGCCGACTCTTCGGTGGTTGTCGTCGAATCGCTCTCTGCAGCGCTGGTGCTGGTCGAAGCTTCAGCTACGGCAAGCGTCGTGGAGGTAGCGAGGTCTGCGCCTCGAACCGGGGCGACGGCGAGAGCGAGTACGGCCGATGCCACGCGGCCGGAGATCGGAAGATCAACGTCAAGAGTCTCAAACGCCGGGTCTTCCGCCGCGGAATCTGATCCACCGGGGGTGAACGCGGCGAGCCCGATCGTCGCAACAAGAGCGATGATCAGGAGACCAGCGAGAATGAGTGGGGTGCGAGACCGCACGGGTGAAATGCTCCGCCCTCCGGTTGGTTCGGGAAGGCCATCGGTCGTCACCGGCCGGTCTGCCGGGACGGGGGACAGCGCTCACCCGTCTTCTGTCCCATCAGGCTATCGGTGGGGCCAACATACGGCAAGCCGGATCGTGCCAGAATATGGAAATGCCGGGATCGTCCACAAGAGCGAAACGGCAGCGACCAGTGGAACGGCGGCTCGGATAGACCGGCTACGCGTCGATTCGGCGTTCGATGCGGCGATTCAGAGCGTCGAGTACGGCGCGAACCGTCGCCTCGCCGTCGTCTCCGGTCGAGAGAGCGGAGCCGACCGTCAAGTGCTCGCCGCCGCCGTCGCCGGCGCTCACGGCGATCGCAACGATCACGCGCCGCGAACCCACGTTCGTGACGGCAACTGAATCGAGTGCGATCGGGGGGACGCCGTCGAACGTTTGCTCAACGGCGTCGATGGTTGCCTCGCCGATAAGGCGCAAACGGGTCGATGCAACCGCAGGTCCAATGGCGGTTCCGGTGCGGTCCTCGTCGTCGAGGCGCAGCGTGACCTTGAGGGTCGTACGAGTCCCGTTGGGATCTTCACGGACACCCACGAGGGCGGGTCGAGACGGCATGCCGCCACCTAGCTCCGTTGGGCTGATCTGAACCACGGAGATCACACGCCGGTCGACGGACGCACCAAACCGCGCCATCGCGAGCGACTGGACGTCGCGAACGACCTGCTTTGCGGGTTTGCCGGGTGCGGCGATGACATGCACTTCGGTGACGCGCGGACCGTCGCTGACGACGCGAGCCGCGTCGACCGAATCGAGGTGTGTGATCGACTCTTCGAGTTCACGATGATTGAACGCCATGACTGCGAAGGGTAGCGGGTTGGCGTCGGCCCGTGGTGCCATGCGGAAGAGAAATGGTTGTCACCTGTGGATAAACCTCTTAACGTGGTGTCCCTCGCCGTAGCGATGCAGCGAGTGCCCTTGGGCGGGCAAGTCGATCGTATATGCCACAAGGCAGCGTTCACCGGTGGGGCCGGGCGAGCACCTAGATAGTTGAAGGTTTCGATCACCCTTTGTTGGGTGGTCGAGATTGGGTAGGGGTACCCGGGTTTCAGATCAACCTCAGCGAAGCGGAACTGCGTCCCGTGACCGACGTTTATGTCGTGATCGAGTGCATACCTCGGAGAGGTTCGTGAAGAACAAGTTGGTCAGACTCAGATTGACAATTGCGAGCCTCGCCTCTGGCCTAACGGCGGGCGTGGCAAGCCTGAAAGTCGGTTAAGTAAGCGCCCGGGTGACCCCCTCCCCTTCCATTCGATCGGAGCCGACATGTCCCGGGCCGTGGCCCAGCGGCAACACAAGACGAAGATCCGCCTCTCGGTCGGCTTTGGCGCGCTTGGGGTAGCGATCCTCGCAGCGCTCGTGTTGATGCCTTGGCAGACGTTCCCCGATCCCGTGCTCTGGGTCGCGTTCGCAGCAGCCTTCGTGTATTTCGAGTGGCATACGGTTGAGGTCAACGACCGACTCTTTGCCAGCCCTTCGATCATGGTGCTGCTGACGGCCGCGGTCATATTCGGGCCTGAGTCGGCAGTGATTGGGACGGCAGCGATGGCGGCCCTTGGACCGCTCGCACCTGCTGACATTAGAGAGCGAAGATGGTTCCAGCCGATCGTGAACTTCGGACAACTTGTTGCGTCAGCGGCCATCGCGAGCACAGTGCTCGCGATGGTGGTTGGGGTCGGTGTGCCTACCGGCAGCTCCTCCTTGGATGCGGGCTTGTGGCGGATCGCTCTCGGTTCAGCGCTTGCCTCAATCGCCTATGGAACCGCGAACTACCGCATGGTCCTCTTCATCGTGAGCCGCGTCTACGGACGGTTCGAGGTGCGGCCCTGGTCCCACATCGCAGCGATTCTTCTCCCGATGACGGGCATGGGGTTCCTCGGCGGCATGCTCGGCGCCACCTACCTCATCATCGGGACCGCCGCGCTGCCGCTGATCGCCGTTGTGTTCTTCGTCGGGTACCTGGCCTTCGAGTCGTACGCGCGGTTGCGCGAGGCTCAGGAGTCCACGATTCGTGGATTCATCAAGGCCCTCGAAGCGAAGGACCTCTACACCCGTGGTCACACCGAGCGTGTCGCCCGGTTCGCCGAGATGATCGGCAAGCAGATGGGCTACGACGGCACCCAACTCGAACGGGTCCGGTGGGCTGCGCTCATCCACGACGTCGGCAAACTCGCGGTGCCCCGAGAACTCATCCGGAAACGGGCCCGACTCACCGAGGAGGAGTACGAGGTGATGCAACACCACGTGCACTTCGTTGAAGACCTCCTCGACGACGTCGACTTCCTCAAGCCGATGATCGAGATCGCCACGAACCATCACGCGCACTACGACGGCAACGGATACCACGGCGGAGGGCACGAGCACGGTGACACCCCATCGAAAGAGGCGTGCATCCTCGCTGTTGCCGACACGTTCGATGCCATCACCTCCACCCGGTCGTACCGCGTGGCCCTCACCCAGCCGTACGCCTATGCCGAGCTGCGTCGCCACGCCGGGGCTCAATTCGATCCGGAGGTCGTCGAGGCATTCATCGCCGCTATGGAGAAGTCGGGTCACAGCTACGGATCCACGATCGAACTCACCGACTCCGAGGCTCGCAGCCTCGCCGAGGAAGGCCTCGACGAGATGCGCAAAGCCGACCAGGTCCATGGCCGAGACTTCCCGCTCGCCCCGATGCGCAGGGGTGTCAACGATGGCTGAACACCGATTGCATCGACTGTCGGTGCTGTTGTTCCTCCTGATCACGTCTCTCGCCGCCACAGCGACCATCCTGCTGTACCGATCTGGGGTGTCGTGGGAGTCGTGGGTGCTGGTGCTGCTTTGGGCCGCCGCCATCGCAGGATTCCACGCAATCTCCGTACCGACACCCTCCGGAAAACGAATCAATCTGGCGATCGGCCCTTCCGTCGCGGCGCTGGTCCTTCTGCCGGATGTCCTCTCCGTGCTGACCGCCTTCACGATCGGCCTCGTCGGCGGATGGATAGTGCTGCGGTTCAGGTCGAAGACAGACCGAGACGCCGACTCGGACTATGTGGCTGAAGCCATATCGATGATTGTCTTTGGCTTCGTCGGCTCGGCCGCACTGTCAAGCCTCTCCGGGTCATCGATGCCGCTCGCGTGGCAGCAGTTGATTGCCATTACCTCGGGCGCCGTCGTGTGGTTCGCAGTCCGGGCGCTCGTGTCGGCATGGGTCGGGACCGAGCGCGAGGACCTCGCCTCTCGCTACCTCTGGTTGCTCGCTCTCGAAGACTGGACTGTGGCGTTGTCGATCTTCACCGGCGGCGCGCTGTTCGGAATGACGTGGAACGAGATGGGCTTGTGGGCATTCCCGGTGGCGATCCTCCCGTATGCCTTCAGCCACCTGGCGTTCGTTCGCTATAGCTCCACACGCGTCACCTACGGCCAGATGATCAGGGCCCTTGCTCAGATCCCCGAGGTCGCCGACCTCGCGCCGCGCGGACACTCCGCACGCACTGCGGACCTCGCGGTGGCGATCGCCCGCGAGATCGGCCTCCATCCCAACGAGGTCACAGAACTCGAGTATGCGGCGCTCATGCACGACGTCGGTCGGATCACACTCACCGAGCCGGCCATTCTCAAAGCCGGGTACACGGACGAGGACATCGCCCGGTGGGGCGCGCAGATCATCGCAGAGGCACCGTACCTCCAGGAGGTGTCTGAATACGTTCGTGTGCAGCACAGTCCATACCGCCGGCCGGGCGAAGCGAAGGACCCGGATATCCCGATGACCTCGAAGATCATCAAGGTCTCCAGTAGTTATGACCAGGCCGTGCACGAGCTGCAGCTTTCGCCGCTCGAGGCTCTGGAGCGCGTCCACCGAGGCTCGGCCTACGACTTCGACCCCGAAGTCGGAGCGTCTCTCCGAAGGGTCTTGGTCCAACGAGGAGTCATCGCCGCCTAGCCGCGGTGCCCGCCGGACCTCATCTGCGCGGCCACGGCTCCCAGGCCGCCCCCTCCCGCCCTCGCTGCGCTCGGGCACCCTCCCCCACTGCGTGGTGGAGGGGAAGATGGTCGCGCTTGTCTTGTCCCGTCACGAAGTGGGGGGACGCGGATTTGCCTCGCGAATCGGCAGGGGGGCTGGTCCGACGCGAACTGACCGGACACCAGCGCAACCCGCCGCGCTCCGCCCCCTCCCGCCCGAATTGCGCTCGGGCACCCTGGGGACGGGCCTCATCTTGGTGATCCAAGCTCCCAGGCCGCCCCCTCCCGCCCTCGCTGCGCTCGGGCACCCTCCCCCACTGCGTGGTGGAGGGGAGATTCCAGAGGCCGGCTCTCGGTTATCTCTCGGCGGCGGATCCGGGGGTGCCTTGGGCTCCGCGCGCAAACAGGCGGACCGGCCGGCGGATTTGGTCTTCGACGAACACGCCGAGGCCGATTGCGAGGAAGACATCGCCCAGCGAGATGACGCCGTACGGGAGCGGAATGACATCGGCGAGAAAGGCCAATTGGGTCTCTTCGGTGAGGAGCACGTGTTTTGCTCCGAGGGCCATGTCGGCCGATCCGAAAGCAACCTCAACCGCTTCGAGCATCACCGGCATGCCGCCGTTGGCGGCGATGACGGTGAAGTTCATGAGGATGCCGAGGCCCGCAACCCAGAGGCCCGCCATCTGCCGATGCATGAAGATGAATATCAGCAACAGCACGTACGAGGCCACTACCAGAACAACCGCAAGGTCGTGCATCGATCGGGGCAGGAACGTCGCGGTGATCAGCAGAGCGAACCCGACGATGAGGAGCCACCACGCGCGCACGCCGATCTCGGCCAGGTTCGAGATCTTTCCCCCGCGAGCCAGTCCGACGGCGATCGCAATGATGAGCACGAGCGGCATCCAGAACACGCCTCAACGGTAGTGCGGCCGGAAGCGCCCGGGGGGCGAGAAAGCGGGATTACTTGCCGGAGTAGCTGACTAGTGCCCGGCGCCTACCATTCGTTCATGATCCGGCTCACGATCTCCGACTCCACTGCCACGATCACCATCGACGATCCCGACCGCCGCAATGCGCTGTCGAACGTCACCATGCGAGAGTTGCACGCCGCACTGCGGTCGGCGTGTTCCGACGGGGCCGTGCGGACGATCGTGGTTACCGGTGCCGGCGACCGGGTTTTCTCTGCCGGTGGGGACCTCTCGGGTGGTTTCGTCGACGCTCCCCTTGCCGACCACGGGGACCGGAGTGCGCTCGCCGATCTGGTTCGTGCCATGCGCCGATGTCCGAAGCCGATCGTCGCGCGAGTCAACGGCCACGCTCTCGGAGGCGGGCTCGGGCTGGTCGCCGCTTGTGACATCGCAGTCGCCGCCGACCACGCCCGCTTCGGGACACCGGAAATCGCCGTGGGGCTCTGGCCCATGATGATCACCTCCGTGCTGAAGCCGCTTGTGCCGAGACGGTCACTCCTCGAGATGATGCTCACGGGCCGCCGGTTCGATGCGGCCGAGGCCGTTGAACTTGGAATCATCAACCGGGCCGTGTCTTCAGCAGATCTCGACCGAAGCGTCGACCAGACGGTCGCGGCCCTCGCAGAGCAAAGCCCGGCAGCGTTGGCGCTCGGGAAGGCAGCCTTCTACGCCGTTGAGGATATGGACCTCGACACGGCGCTCGACCATCTCCACATCGGGTTGACGGCAGTGGCATCAACCGAGGATGCGCAGGAAGGCGTGGCGGCGTTCCTCGAAAAACGCGAGCCTCAGTGGCGGGGCCGCTGACCTACGAGAACCAGCGTTCGAGCTTCTCGTCGATATCGGCCGCTGTCACAGCGCCGAAGATCTGTTCGAGAATGACACCGTCCGACGAGATGATGTAGGTCGCTGGCAATCCGCGCACGTTGTAGCCGTGCGAGACGTCACCTTTATCGTCGAAGCCGATGGTGTACTCAATCCCGTTCGACGCAACGAAGTCAGCCGCTGCCGCCGGATCGTCGTTGACGGCCACGCCAACGAACTTCACGTCTTCATGTGTCTGTGATGCCGAGTTGATGTCCGGCATCTCAGCCTTGCACGGTGGGCACCACGACGCCCACATGTTGAGGAACACCGGACGACCGTCGTCCGCGAGGTGCTCCGAGAGCGTGAATCCGGCGCCGTCGAGGGTCATCACCGTGAAGTCCGCGGCAATTTGCCCGTGGTTCGGGGGTGCCTCAGCATCCGCGATGTCGGCGAGATCCGGCACATCACTGGCTGCTTGATCCGCATCAGAGCAAGCCGCACCGAGGAGTGCAACGGCCATGAATAGCGCTCCGAAGCCAAGGCGCCGTCGATTCGCGAACTGGTTGCCGACCATGGCTGGACGATACCCATGGGCTTCCGATACCGAGGAGTCCGAGGAGCGCCTCACATGGGTGCGAGGGGGGCACGTTTGCCGCGTCGAACTCGGTTGACCGCGTTCAAATAGACGGCGACGCTTCCGGATATCATGACCATGACCCCAGAGTCAGACCGCGATACGCCTGCGAGGACCCAGCATGACCGAGAGCCACGATCCGTTCGGCGCCCGACGCACGATCGACACACCACTTGGGGAGCGGGTCATCTACCGCCTCGACGCACTCGCTGGGCTCGGCGACGTCGAACACCTGCCGTATTCGATCAAGGTCCTCCTCGAATCGGCCCTCCGGAATCACGACGGCCGCATCGTTACCGACGACGATGTGCACGCCGCGGCTCGCTACGACGCAGCGACGGTCGGAGAGACGGAGATTGCCTTCAAGCCGGCTCGCGTGGTTCTCCAAGACTTCACCGGTGTTCCGGCAGTGGTGGACCTCGCCGCCATGCGGTCCGCCGTTGTGAGGATGACCGGCCGAGAGACGGCGGCCGCAAAGGTGAATCCTCAAGTCCCGGCCGACCTCGTTGTCGACCATTCGGTCCAGGTTGATGCCTTCAACTCACCGAATGCGCTCCGCATCAACTCGGAGATCGAGTTCGAGCGGAACATGGAGCGCTACGAGTTCCTGAAGTGGGGCCAGGCAGCGTTCGACGATTTCCGAGTTGTGCCGCCTGCCACCGGCATCGTCCATCAGGTCAATCTCGAGTACCTCGCCAAGGTGGTGTGGGACCACGGGGGAGCCCTCTACCCGGACTCGCTCGTTGGAACGGACTCGCATACGACGATGATCAACGGACTCGGTGTCGTCGGCTGGGGTGTCGGCGGTATCGAGGCCGAGGCGGTGATGGTCGGGCAGCCGATCTACATGCTCCTTCCCGAGGTTGTCGGGTTCCGGCTCACCGGGATCCTCCCCGACGGGGCAACGGCCACCGACCTCGTCCTGCGCATCACCGAGATGTTGCGCAAGCACGGAGTGGTCGGAAAGTTCGTCGAGTACTTCGGCCCGGCCCTTGACGGGATGCCGGTCGCGAACCGTGCAACGATCGCGAACATGGCTCCGGAATACGGTGCCACCGTCGGCTTCTTCCCTGTCGACGATCAGGTGCTGGACTACCTGCGACTCTCCGGCCGCGACGAGGCGCTGATTGCAACGGTCGAGCAGTACTACAAGGCGCAGGGAATGTGGCGCGATGAGAGTCGTTCCATCACCTACAGCTCGCTTCTCGAACTCGATCTCGGGACCATCGTCCCGTCGCTGGCCGGGCCGACACGGCCGCAGGACCGCATCGATCTCGACAACATGAAGACGCAGTGGCGCACCGACCTCGAGGGTGGGCTCCGGCCAGACGGGGCGGTCGCCGGCACCACCGCAACGGTGACTGCCGAAGACGAGACGTTCGAGCTCGGCGACGGCAACGTTGTGATTGCGGCGATCACGTCGTGCACGAACACGTCCAATCCCGATGTGATGATCGGTGCCGGGCTCGTCGCCCGAAAAGCCAACGAGCGTGGCCTCACCCGCAAGCCGTGGGTCAAGACCTCGCTCGCTCCCGGATCGAAGGTCGTCACGGATTACCTGGTGAAGGCCGGACTCCTCGACGACCTCGAGGCCGTCGGATTCTGGACGGTCGGCTACGGCTGTACCACCTGTATCGGGAACTCCGGACCGCTGCCGGGGCCGATCGCTGCGGGTGTCGAGGAGGAAGACCTCGTTGTGACGTCGGTGTTGTCTGGGAATCGCAACTTCGAAGGCCGTATCAGCCCGCACGTGCGCGCGAACTATCTCGCCTCGCCGCCGCTCGTTGTGGCGTACGCCATTGCGGGCACCGTCGATATCGATTTGTCGACCGAACCGCTTGGCGTCGACCGGGACGGAGCGGACGTGTACCTCGCAGACCTCTGGCCGACCCAGAAAGAGGTGGCGGCCGTTGTTGCATCGTCGGTCAACCGTGATCAGTTCACCACCGAGTACGGCGCCGTGTTCCACGGGACGGAGGAGTGGCGGGCGGTCGACTCGGGAACCGAGGCGATCTACGCCTGGAATCCCGACTCCACGTATGTTCAGGAACCGCCGTTTTTCGTCGATCTCGCACCGAACCCAACCCCGATCACCCCGATCGACGGGGCTCGGGTTCTTCTGAAGCTGGGTGACTCGGTGACCACCGATCACATCAGTCCCGCAGGAGCGATCGCCGCCGACACGCCGGCGGGCCGCTACCTCATGGAGCAGGGTGTTGAGCCGGCGATGTTCAACAGCTATGGCTCGCGACGCGGCAACGATCGAGTGATGACCCGCGGCACATTCGCGAATGTCCGGGTCCGCAACCAACTCGCACCAGGAACCGAAGGTGGATGGACGCTGGACTTCCTCGACGGCGAGGTTAAGCCGGTGTACGACGCGTCAATGCACTATCAGGCCGAGGGTATTCCGCTCGTCGTGCTCGCCGGCAAGGACTACGGGATGGGATCTTCGCGGGACTGGGCGGCGAAAGGCACATTCCTCCTCGGCGTCAAAGCTGTGATCGCCGAGAGCTTCGAGCGCATCCATCGTTCGAACCTCGTGATGATGGGTGTGCTGCCTCTGACGTTCGCCGAAGGTGAGAGCGCGAGCCGGCTCGGTCTCGACGGCACGGAGGTGTTCTCCTTCGATGTCGATGACACCCTGACGCCGCGGCAGCCCGTGGCGGTCACGGCGACGAAGGCCGACGGGACGACCGTCGAGTTCACAACGATCGCCCGCTGTGATACCCCCATCGAAGTCGACTACCTCCGCCACGGCGGAATCCTCCACATGGTCATCCGCGAAATGGCCGGATAGGACAAGAGGCAAAAGAGCAAAGAGCAAAGAGCAAAGACAGAACACGCCGCCTGATCTATTTCGTTCTTTGTTCTTTGCTCTTGGCTCTATTCGTCGTTTGCGGCGAGCACCCTCAACGCGTTCTCGCCTAGCGCGGC
>Ga0316198_10000528_pt1 | contig 20226 bp, 21 predicted proteins | sample OudBieAanoxic_MG_FD_204935 | JGI IMG/M metagenome (GOLD analysis project Ga0316198, IMG submission 204935) | Coastal sediment microbial communities from Oude Bieten Haven, Netherlands - site A anoxic | ecosystem: Environmental > Aquatic > Marine > Coastal > Sediment | place: Netherlands...
TCTATCCCCAGCGCATCGCCATTGTTGAGCCGGTATTTGCAAATATACGCGTGCACAAACGGATGGACAAATTCAGTTTAAGGGGTAAGCTAAAGGTAAATATCCAGTGGCTGCTTTATTGTATGGTGCACAACATCGGAAAAGTGGCAAGTTACGGGATGACATAGGCGATATGAGTTGAAGAAAAGGTAGAAATAGTGAGAATATAGCCACATCATTGACTTAAAAACTTGAAGATGTAACAAAAAGAAAAAATTGAGAGATGGCCCGGTTTGCCAGAACAGGTTTTTCGACAGTCTCTCAATGTATCAGAAGTTGTATGAATCTTATTATAAGGGCACCTTTTTGAACTATCTACAGCAGCATAAGCAAATACCTTTGAGTATTGTCATTTTTTTACTGGTTATAACTATATTTATTATTTTAGTATTTGGATTAACTCCTAAAAACTTTTCTTTTACAAATGATGTTAGCAGGATATTAGGATCACCAGGTATCAAGTTTGGTAACAAAGGAATAGCTTATACTGAGCCTTTCTTTGAAGCAACCAAAAGCACAATATTGGCTAATAATGGATTATCTTTCGAAATTGCTTTAAAACCAGATTCTCAGAAAGAAGGTGGATTTCGTTTCATAATAGTATTTCATGATGGAAAAGATACAGATCAGCTTCTGGTGGGACAATGGAAAACTCACATTATTGTCATGAATGGGGATGATTACAGTAATAAACGAAAAATGAAAAGGATTTCTGCTAATACGGCAGCCCTATCCACAGAAGATTTTTATATAACAGTAACATCAGGTAAAGAAGGAACTAAAATCTATTTCAACGGTGAACTAATTCGCGAGAAAGAGGATTTAACACTTAAAATACCAAACAAAGAAATGAAAGCCAGACTTATAATGGGTAATTCTGTATATGGTAATAATTCATGGGAAGGTACAATTTATGGCTTAGCTTTTTATCAATATGAACTAACAAGCCAGAAAGTTTATCACCATTATGATCAATGGTTGAAAAATAAGAATTTTACATTTGCCATAAAAGAAAATCCATATTTACTATATTTATTCAATGAAAATAACAAATTGAAATCTTTAGATTATAGCGGTCATAAAAATCATATTTACATGCCCGAAAGAATGAAAAAACTTGAAAGAAAATTCTTAAGTTTACCAAATAGTGCTGAATTATCAGAATGGCTCGTTCAAGATATTTTTATTAATTTTTTTGGATTTGTCCCTTTTGGATTTATCCTATCAACAGTTCTGATGAAACTTAATAACGTTAGTGGAAAGTATTATATATTAATTACAGTTCTCTTTGGTTTTTTACTAAGCCTGATTATAGAATATAGCCAATCCTGGATTCCTACGAGGGATTCAAATTTATTGGATCTTACTTTAAACACATTAGGAGCACTGGTAGGTGCAGCAATTTATAAGCCTTCTTTGCATTTTGCCAAATTACGATTAGGCTTCCTACTACCCGATAGCCCCTAAATCAAAAATAATAAATCTGTTTTGTTCCCCTTAATTTGCCGATAACTCCAATTATGTTGTGAGTAGACCTATCCCGCTAAAAATATTAAGCAATTTTAAGTTGTGCAAGAAAATCACCGATTAGTAATAATAACAGACCAATAAGTTATTTTTCTATAAATCGTTTAAGCGAGCTTTTCACATAATAATCCCCTACTGATTTACCTCTACATTACATGCAGGCGGGCTACACGAAGGCATTAAAGACTGTCCAACCACGCCATGATTTCATCCTTGTTTTGAGTATTGAATAATGCTTCGATTTCTGGATGGTCGATTAGCACCGACCGGTTAAATTCGACGAACTTTTTTTGGATCTTACGTCTATGGGCCAGATCCATTTGAAGATATACCATTGTAGCCTGAAGGTCTTCGTGGCCGAGTTGGATGCGGATGTCCGAGAGGGAACATCCGGAGCTGAGCATACTCACAGCGCACGAGTGACGGAAGCTGTGGACTGGACTTAGCGTTTTCAGGCGTTTTGGCGGCAAAGCAGCGGCCAGGTATTTTTTACAGACACGGTATATGCCATGTCGTGTCAGCTCTTTTCCCCGTTGGTTAATTAACAGCCTGTGCCGATACGCCAGTTTGGGTTCCTTTCTGTATTTATCGATATAGTTTTTGACCAGGGTACTTGTTTCCGGCATAAGTGTAATCTGGCGAAAACGGTTTCCCTTGCCCAGTATGGCAAGGGTTCTTTGTTCGGAGTTGAAGTAGTCAAGGTTCAAGGTTGCGATCTCGGTGGCTCTAGCGCCCGAGTCATAGAGCAAAACCAAAAGACAGTAATCCCGGAACCCTTCTTTTTGGTTTAAATCTACAGATTGTATGACCTTAAAAATTTCATCCGGATATAGAAAGCCGATGAGTTTTCGTTGGTATCGTTTTTGGGGGATCGCCAGGATTTTTTCTACAACGTCTCTTTTTTCAGGGTGCATGAATCGGATCATCTTTGCCAACGATTTGATGGCGGCCAACCGATGGTTGCGGGTGATCGGAGCGTTTTTTCGTTTCCGTTCGAGATCGACTAAAAAGGCAAGGATCATATCGGAGGTAAGATGATCCAGTCTAAGTGAAGCGGTTTTGATGTTGAGCCTGTCAGCGGCAAAGGGGATAAAGAGCGTAAAGGCATCCTGATACGCCTTGATGGTATCAGGACTCACCCCTTTTATGTGCGGAAGGTAGTTGCTAAAAAACTGATGGAGGCACGCTTTAAGCTTCATTTCACAACCGCCCGTGATTGGGTATATTCGATTAATCCCATGCGGTGTTTGGCATCCTGTACTTTGAGATAGGCGCCGGTGTATTGATATTTGCGATGGCCCATATAAGTCGCCAGCACCGGCAGGGCATGTTGGGGTGATTGGCCCCGTGCTTTGATTTTATTTAACGTGTTGATGGCAAACGCGTGCCTTAATGAATGCGGCACCGGCGCACCGAAGGTAACATTGCCGATGACCTGCTCGGGTTGGTTAAGCCCCATTTCCCTTACCGTCCGGTGAAAGACGCGGCGGATAATATCACCATTTAATGGCGCCTGGCCCCGGCCGGCCAAAAGATATTGATTCTGATCATTACCGCACAGACTCCTTCGTGCCGTCCGATAATTTTCCAATTCAACCAACACCGATTTGGGCACCGGGATCAAGCGGTCCTTGCGGAACTTGGTTCTTTCAATATAAAGCGTTCCTTCTTCTTGGCGGTAATGATCCGTGCGCAGATGCAAGGGCTCGTTCGTTCTCATACCGCATCGCGCCATCATGACGATGGCCAGATAAATCGCCATGTCCCGTAAAAAATACGATTCCTTTTTGCGGATGCTTTGGCCGACCGTTTCGATAAGTATCCGGGTTTGTCTTGGCGAGAAAACAAAAGGGACAAAATAGCGTTTAGGCCGACGCGGGATATCTTTCAAGGGGTTTTCTTGGAGAATGCCCTTTCGTACCAAAAACCGAAAAAAGCCGCGCACATCCAACAGGATCTCATTCACCGTATTGGGATGCTCGCTGATATTGGCCCGTAACTGCAGAAAAAACGATGGCTTCAATTGATTCCAGTGGATGTTGTCTTTTTGCAAGTACCGGTCAAAAGCGAGCAGCCTGAACACCAATGGTTTTTGGGCATAACCCAGCCCTTTACGATAGGCCAGATATGCGTTTAGCTGTTTGGCCAAAAAGCTTTCAAAGGGTTTCATTAAAAAGCACCTGCCGCATGACCTGGGTGTGGACATGCAGATATTTTTGGGTGGACTCGATGTCGTCATGCCCCAACATCTCTTTGACTTCAAAGACCGAAGCGCCGCTTTCAAGCAAATTCTGCGCATAGGTGTGACGCAGCCAATAGGTTGTCGAGGGCAGCCCCGCCGCCTTCATAACCTTGCGGATGTGGTACCCGATCGTATTAGGGCTTACCGGGCGATACGGTGGATGAAGCGTTAAAAAAAGCGTGTTGCGTTTGGTTGTGGGCCGAACCACGATCCGGTAGGCCGCTACGGCTTTCAGCGTGGCGGCGGGTATCGGAAGGACAAGGGAATGGGTGTTCTTCCGGTCCATCAGGGTCAGTGTGGCTTGGCTAAAGGAGACGTCATCCAATCTAATCAAGGCAACTTCCTTTGGACGAAGCCCCAGGGTATAGGCAAGATGCATCATGGCATAGGTTCGGATGTCGCTGTCGGAAGAAAGGCTAACGCCGGTAAACAATTTTTGGATCTCCCCGGGCCGTAAAAATTTGGGCGGCTGGGACATTCCATAGTGTCTTCGGGCCACGATAAAAGACGCCAGGTCTCTTTTGATGATATTACGTTCCTGATAAAGATAGGTTAAAAATCCGCGCAGCTTTGAACGATAGGCCCTTTGGGTAGCGGGTTTAAAGGGCGCAAAAAATTGGGCCAAAAATGCATCCACCGGTTCGATGGTAAGACGCGCAAGGTCGATCTTCTCTTTCTGCAAGTAATCGTGCCAGGCCCAAAGCACTCTTCTGATCTGGCGGGTGTCGCCATCCGCCCATACTCCCTTTTGTTGCTGATAATAGACAAGATAGTCTTCATAAATTTCCGGCAGTTTTGTTAAAGGATGCTTTGCTGTCAATGGCCGCGGTATCTTTCCCTGATCAAACAAAAACCGGGAGAGTCCATAAACGGCACAGCGCTGATAAGGGGTAACGGTTTCTTTAAACCGCTCGAGCGTATCGTCTGTAAAAATCTTTTCAAAACCACATTTTCTTTGTTTTACAAACCGGCTAAACCTTTTCAAATCCCGTGCATAGGCTTTTTGCGTACTCTTTGCATAGCCACTGTCCACCATCCATTGAAGATAGTTTTCAATTGCCTGATCCAGCTGCGTGTCGATTCCTTCAATGACCATCATCGGTCAAATTTAAAACATTCGGCGGTCTGCCGGATAAGCCGATCCACCGGCGACCGGACCTCTTTTTTCTTTTGCTGCGGTTGTTTTGGCGGCAGAGAAAGCACCTGGAAAAGGGTGCCGTCAAAGGCGATCAGATCCTTTTCCATCAGGCGGTTGCGTGAGGCCATATACTCTTCAAGGTTGAGTTCAAGCAGCGTGCAGATCTTGTCATAGCTGTAAAAAGAAAGACCGTTGCGATCCGACACCAACACCAGAAACAGATAGAGGAGCAGTTCTTTCTGCCCCAACGCGGTCAAGAATCCGTCCAGGACAAACCGGTGGGGGATAAAGCTAAAACCCCCGTCAATGCGCCTGATCCTCTCAGGATTGAGAATGTTTTTCTTGATCATGGCCGTCCCCCTTACCGCTAACTGTAACGGCAAAAAAGGGCGCGTGTCGATCGAATCTTAAAAACATATGGTGGGTAGTTCGTTCAGATGTCATTTACATTCAATGGGTTATGATTTGATCAGCTCTTAAAAACCAAAACGGATTAGTTGGTTAATATCCTATATGATTACACTTAATTAAATCAGGATCACCTCTTGAACACACCGTTGGGGGTTGTAGGCCCAAACGACCGGTCAGCGGGCCGATAGTGAACTCAATCGAACGTCGGTGGCGCTGATCGAGTTGTTGGGCCAGATATTCAATAATTATAATGTGTTTTACCCCGATCAGCTCTTGAACATAGGCCATCGGCAAGCCTGTCTTCATGCGGCTTTTGGTTACCTTGAGGGGATGCGGCCGGGTCTTATCCGTCATGGGCGGTTCGTCTTTACCGGAGACAGCATCGATCTTTTTTTGCAGGTAATTTGCTTTGAAGTAATCGCTATTGATTCGATACCATTGCGCACATTTCTTGGCATGCCATCGTCTTTTACATTCTGATCGGCCGCATGTTTTTTGCCGCTCTTTAAGCCGTGGATGGGGTAGAAACCAACGCCTGCAAATACGACAGGGCTTCTTGCGGGTACGTGCTCGGCACATCGTCTCCTCCTTTGGGGTAGAAAACGATTTTATGCCATTCTCCGCCAGAATTAAAATTCGGTGGGAACGATGAGAAGTAGATCGGATGAATAAGAAGAATTATATGGATTTTTTAAATTTAAGGGGATAAATCAGGAGAATTAAAGGGCAGGTAGGAATTAGATAAAAGGGCCTAAAGCCCCACAACATAATTAAACTAGCAACACAACTCCAACAAAGTTGCAAATATCAAGCCCCCGAAAAGTAACCGGTGTTTAAAAATTATCACAACTGATCAAATCTTGTAATAATGGCCTTTTTCGTGGTACGGTTGGGATGACCTGAAGATATCGGTAATAATTCCGGTAAGATTGATATTTACATTTTATCTCAATCTATCAGTAACTGTGGTTTTTGTTATAATAGTTTGAGACCAAATTTAATCGTTAACAGAAATTGTCTTTTTTTTGTCCCTATTGGGAGTGTTAACAAGACGTCTATTTTACATTCCCATATGGAACAAAAACGAGACGTCTATTGAATATCAATGTTAGGTGTCGCAGCAAAGGAGATTTCAACATGCAACCAAGTGTATTCGAAGCGCAAAAACCTCTTAGGGCACAGTATAAGCAGGAACCAGAACTGGCCATGGTTATAGACCATGCAAAGACATCCGGCGATATTGCTTCAGATCCTTTTCATTCCAAGGTCGAACCTATGGATGGCTGCGGCATTTCGGTGCCGGTTGGCGTCCATGCAGCGGTCGGCGGGCAACACGATGCTCCAACGCCTGGGGATCTACTTTGCGCCGCGTTAGCAGCCTGCCAAGACTCGTCTATTCGGATGGTCGCAAACTTGATGAACATCGAACTCCTTGACTTGGAGGTCCGAGTAACGGCCACCGCAGATGTTCGTGGCTCTTTGATGATGGATCGGAATGTGCCTGTTGGGTTTCAGGCCATGAAATGCGAGGTAAAGATGAAGGTGAAGGAAGGAACTCAGCCGAGACAGTTAGAGCGCCTCCAGGTTGCCGCGAAGGAATGTTGCGTTGTTCAGCAAACTCTCAAGTCACCGCCACCTGTTGAGACTACCTTTGTATAGTGAATCTTCGCTATTGAAAGAATATATTGCCGATGATGCCTAACCTGTCACTGGTGCGGACGCAAAGGGTGCGCCGCACAGTTCAGCGTTACTGATTCCTCCAACAATCATGCAGATATCAGGTTGAAAAAAAACTTCCGATGTGCGAAAATAATCACAATCGACCAAATCTTGCCATGATAAGCCTTTTCATGGTACGGTGGTGATGTCCAAAGTGTATCGGTAATAAATGCAATAAAACCAATTGTTTTGGTGTTCTCAATATACCACAGCAACGACCAAACCTAAGATGTGGTATCAGTCACCGGTCACCATATTCTCTACGATTTGAAGGTATCATAACACGATGGGCATCATATCATATCAAAATACTCTGGATTTGCACGTCACTTATTTCATTCGATTTATACCCTCACCTAATACCACAAAGTGATATAACTATTTAAATTTATTATTTTATTGACATAATCAAACTATTATGATATTTTATCAAAATAGATTTTTAAAATTGATCTTCCATCTCAGATGGTACACCTCTTTTCTGGAGGTTTTTCCATGGAGAAACCCCTCAAATTGTGCCTGCTTCGCCCCTGACGGGATATTGTTTCTTCTGTCAGGGATGTAGATTTCATGTAGAATAATCCTTTAATCAGCGGCCATCTTGGTTGTTCACCCTGCTTTGAAAGAACTACGATTATTAAAGTTGGTAAAAGAGCGTAACAGAATGTCGCTAAATCTTAACTCTAAAAAGGAGAATCAAATGAAAAAGGTCATAATTACGTTAGGTATTGTGCTGAGTGTGTTGCTTGTATTTAATGTATCGAATGTAAGTGCTGCGCCTGCTTATTACTTTGCTAAAATTTTAAAAGTAGGGGCCTCATCGGCAATGCCACTTGCGCAGATTGAGGAAGCCGGTGGAGCGTGGAAAAAATGGTGCAGTTTTGCCGGCACCACCAAAAATGCATCTCTGGCGACTGCGTTGACGGCACTCTCTACGGGAAAACAGGTCTATATATATGTAGACCCCAACGACGGTACAAACCCAATCGTACTAGGCATATACGTTATAGAATGATAGATCTGTCTCTGAGTCGTTAATACCAAATCGGCAAAAAACGATTCGAATTGGGTTGCACTTCCACTCATTTTTCGGGTTATTCTTTTTAACTCAATGAAAGGCCAAACCTGGAGTAATCAAAGGACGGAAAGCCACGGGTCTCTCAGGGGCCTTACGTAACAGACCTGTTAGATAGCCAGGTTGCCTATTAAGGTGGCTTGGTTATTGGGCCTTAACGGTCATTTATGCAGATGCGCTCAAGGAGGATATCCAGGATCAGATAATTTGGTTATGCAAGGGTCTTTTCACCTGAGGCAAAAACTAACGAAATATTTGAGATTTGGCAGAATGGAGGCATCAAATGAAGCGATACATTACTGCGACTGGTATGGCTATTTTTCTAATTTTTTGTTTCACCATAGGAGACGTTATAGCCGGAAAAAAGATATTAGACGATTTCTCAGGAACTTACATAGACCCGGAGAAATGGCAGTACCGTGAATTTGTTCGGGAAGTGGCCGCTGGGAAGCTGGTATTAAAACTGGGCAACGAGCGTGGGATAAATTATACTCGCAATGCAGCAAGCTTTAAAAATCCAGGAGGAGTCAACAAGATAGCCGGTACCATTACTGTGGTTGATGTCAAAACAGATACCGGCAACAACCCCGTCTCTTTCGCCAGAATTGGAGGAGTTTTTTATAACGTACAAAATGCCGGAGGAGCGACAGGAGATATCTGGGCTGCAATCAAGATCGGCGATCGTGGCAGCGGTCTAAGCGCCTTCTGGGAAATTTGGAAGTCTCTGAACGATGATTTTAGCGCTGAGGCGCTTGTCGCAAGCGGCACATTGATTCCTCCCGGCGCCCTCCAAACCGGGACTGCCTACCAGTTTGAATTAGAATATACCAATGCGCATGATATCATTTTTCGCGTGGCCGGTCAGAGCGCCACCTTCCCCGATGCCGGCCGGCAACGGCCCCCTGTCACTCAGCAAAAGAATCTGGGAACGGGAATCGATGCGGATGGCGGTTCCGGTATGGGCTACGTTTCGGCTTTGTTCGACGATGTTTTCATTAACGATCAAGCCCAAGCCTACGATAGGTTTAATTCGAGCCTTATCAACACGGCTAAATGGATTCAGCAAGAATATGTAAGAGAAATATCAAATGGCAAATTGCGTATGAATGGACGGATTTGCAATCCCGCCGGAAATAGTCAAACTCAACGTGTAAGCGTCAATAGTTCACTGGTACAATTTGATCCACGTTACATCGAAGCAAAGATAAGCATTAGAAGTGGTACGCAGATACCTGCCGGACGAAATGGTTTTGCACGCTTTGGCAGATATTACTACAACGACAGTCGGGGTCCGGGGTCCGGACGGGGTTATAATGGGCATGAGGATGATGTCTGGGTTTCCATTCGTTTGATTAACCATGGCGGCGGCCAAACGGAGGCCTGTGCGAGTGCCTGGCGAAGCGATGACCCAAATGAGACTTATGGTACGGATTTGCTTTGGGAATGTTTTCCGACAGCCATCAGTTATAATACCGAATATACCCTTTCTATCGAATTCACTGGTTCTAAATTTATTTTCAGATGCAACGATTTAGCACCGATTACTTATCAGGTGCAAACACCCATGTACGAACCATATGAAGATTGGACAGGATTTACGTCGAGGGTATACGCCGACCCAGGTCAATGTGGCTATATCAAGGCGACATTCGATGATGTCTATATTTATGCCCCAGGGATTAGTCCCGGTGTAAACATACTTCTTTTTGAAGAACCTTGAAAAAAAGGTCTTTTCCCGCCTTTAAGAATTTACATTGCTTTGAAACTTTTGATGACATATTCAAACTTTGAAAAACTCCAAAGCACCTGTGATAACATCATTGACGTAATGCAATGAAAAAATGCCATTTTTCGGTTAGGCTTCCTACCACCCGAAGATGGACACGGTGTTGCATTGTCCGCTTTACGGCCCATAGGTCTTCCGTGATTTAGCCCACAATTCCGGCTGGTACTTCACCCACCGCCTTTACAGGTATTTGGTTGTCAAAGAACGTGTCTATCAAGGCATCAGGGGTACAGACAAACTACTAGACCAAGTGATGCTTGCATACCATTCGGAAAATATTTAAGGGCTTTAAAACGCATCTGGGCGCTTTGCATCCTCACCGACTTCGCGATATACCTCATATTCATTACTGGCATAACCACGCTGGACAAACTGCTTTTTATGGGTCTCGTCTACTGATTTGGCAGCATCTCGAAGCTCTTCGCCGGTAAAATCAGGATTATCCATTGCAAACCGTTCCCTTGCCTGCTCCGGTGTTACCGGTTCCTCCGCTCCAGCATTGGCATACTGATTATCGATAAGCATTTGGCGATGACGCTGGGCCGCAAGCTGATTCATGGTATCCTCACGTTCGATTGCTCTTTCATCTATTTCGCCTGACTCAAGCTGCTTTTTTCTCTCACGATATTTCTCAGCAATTTTCGTATAAGTACGCATATCATCGACACGTTCGCCTGCTGCGATTGCCAGCTCTGCCTCATCAACCATCTTCTGACGGGTTGGAGCATGATTCCAAAGGTCCCCGTATTCTTCAGATAAAAGCTCCTGTAATTCTTCGGGTGACTCGATGCAATTCATCTCATTTTCTTCCTCATGCTCATACTCCGCATTTTCCTTCTCCATCTCACGGTCGTAACCTTCCATCTCGGCGGCTTCATTGTTTTCCGCCATTTCACGCTCATACTTTTCATCCGCTATCCTGTTTTTCTCGATTATCCGCTCCATAACTGCCATTCGCTCTTCCTGTGGGGTCATCATTTTTTTCTCCTTTTCAATTAAAAACCATAGGTGTCTGCCAAATATTTTTTCTGTAATTCCTCTACTCGCAAATCCTCTGCACAAGGCGTTTCTCCCCTATTGAATCGTTGGTCTCTGAAATCTTTTAGCTTATTAATTTTCTCAGGTGCAGAAGCTGGCGAAGGCGATAAATGGTTCTTTCGCTTCGCTTCCTCTACCGCAAGCCATGAATCCAACAAATCTCTGGGCGTACCAGTTAATTCTGAAATGGCTGAAACTGCCTTATTACACTCGGTCCCATCATTATTTAGCTTTTTAAGCCCCTGTACGGCTTTCTCGCGTTTCTTTTTTGAATATCTCATGCTTACCTCAATTTTCTATAAAGTTGTTTGACCTCATTAGCTTTATCGCTATCCAAACCCTCAGATTCGTTTTCCTCTAAAAGTCTATTCAGACGGGCTATTATTTCCGACTCGCTCATACCCTCATTATTGCGCCCGAAAATTTGAGGACTACTTTTTCGATAATCATAGCCAGAATTTTTATCATATAAAATTTTTCCGGATTCGGTGCGTGGGGAGTCTATAAAAGAGGCCGCCCCCGAATGTCGGTTTGGTTTTTCAGCTGACTCAGGAAAAGCATTCTTTGCTATATTACCGGCCTTCATCGCAGCACGAAGCGCCTTAATATCGGGTGGTGGACCCGCTGGCGCTGTGTCAAACCGCTCGCTAATCGAATCTAAGAGATTCCCGTAGTGCCGATTTTTCATTGAGCTTTTGTATAACTTGTTGTCTGACATAAGGGTCAATTTCCTCTAATGTTTCGAGTATGGACTCTTGAAAGTCCTGTGCGGCCCGGGCATTAAAAAGGATTTCAAAGCATTGCATCTGAAAGTTTAATTGCGCCCGTATTTCGCCTAATATTTTTACCTTTAACGTGTTGTTATCGTCCAATTTTTTTAAAAGACGGTGTGCCTCGTTATTGATGGTCACAAGCTGGTCCATTACCTTTAATTGCCGGTCAACGGCTTCAACCGCCCTGGGCGATACGATAGCGGCTGTTGTCTTATCTCTCATCTTTTGCAGGCGCTTATGGACTGCCTGGCGGGATACTCCAAAATGCTTGGCAACCTGAGAGGTTGACAATCCATCTTCCAGAACCAGCTTCAACAACTTTTTTTCATTTATCTTCCTATATTTACCCATAAGCACGCACATGATTAGGTATCATGTACCCCATTTTTTTTACCAATAATAACAGTAATTTAAAAATACATGTGACATAGAGTGTCAGTAAACCCGTGTCAACCAAATCGTCAATTAGCCGTCAACTGGCCTGATTTTGCCGGAAAGCAGATGACCGGAATTTTCTCGCCGCTGGGATTGAGCTGCGCCTCTGCACGCTCTATTTCACTATCCCAGTCGCATTTCTTAGGGTCGTAATAACAATGCAGGGTTTTTGTCCCTGTTTTTTGTATCGTTTCAAAGGAAAGTGGACAGATTCAGGATATAAATTAGAGATGGTGCGGTTTACCAAAACGGGTTTTTAGACAATCTCTCAATTTATCCCCAACCGCCGGTGTATTTTATGTTGTTTGAAAAAATATACCGGTTTTGATATAAATTGCTCATTCTTATCCTGGTTCACCCTATTTAAGCCTCTAATGTGGTGGGGGATGCGGCCATGGCTGAAGACAGCTTCAAACGCAAGCTCAGAGCCATCTTGTCTGACAACGTAAAGGGTTTCGAATGAAATTCATCTCTCCAACAATGGACTTGCTGATCTTTCTCTTGGCTATTCTATTTACAATTGTATGGATAATTCGGAGGAGGAAAATTCGCAGGGAAGAGATAAAAGCTAAGAATTTAGAAAAAAGACCATATACTACCCTTCAGATTTTCGGGATAATTGGAATCCTTGTTTTCATATTACCGATCTTTTGGGCTGTCGGCGTCATGCTCCAAAAGGGTTTATACATTTTGGTCATCCTACTGTTTGGTTGGATTGAGCTGCCAAAAACCATCTCCATGATTCCAAAAACTATATATTTTCTCTCCACTATGTTTTTATTATTCTCTGGTGTCTATCTCGTTTGTGAAATGATGTGGCCTAAAAGATACATAGATAGAAGTGGATTCGTTGCTAAGAAAAAATGACGATCCAAATAATACATCCAGGGCAACCGCTTCCGTGGTACGGTGGGGATAACCGAAGCGTATCGGTAATAATGCTAATGACTTCTATAATTTGTATTGTCTCAATGTATCAAAGGTTACCATAACTCTTTGATATCGTATCGATAAGTCGATTTTTTTTGACATTTATAGCATCATTTCATATAAATAAAGGATAAGAGTACACTTTCTAAATCTCATTTTCAGTTGATGCTAGTTTATATCTCTACTCTTTCACCAATTCATATTTGCCTGTTGATTTACTAATTAAGAACTTTCTCTCTCCATTAATATAGACACTGGTTCCCACAAAATTTATCCTATCGGGAAATGTGAAATGGAGTTACCCCTCAAATTTTGCATACTGTGCTCCCAACAGAAGTATTCTTAATTTGTTGGGAGTGCGATTTTAGCCCTTTCACCTAAACCGCCCGCCACATTTAAAAAGGAGGTTATTATGTTTAAAAAATCTATGGCTTTGATTCTTACACTTCTAATATTGGCAACATCTGAACTTGTTCTGGCTGAAGAAATGGCAAGAGAAGGTTCAATTTCGTTCAGGTCTTCTTGGATAACCTCTGTCACAGCACTTCCAATGGGCAAGGAACTTCTTCAATTGAACTACGAAGGTTATGGCGTAACCGCGAGCGATGACGAAAAGGGTCTTCTGCACAATGCATCTGCACATGTTGTTGGAGGATTGCTTATCCAAAAGGGCATCTATGAAAATGACTCAGGTTTGGTTTGTTATACCCGCCCAGATGGAGATCAAATATTTTTAACCTACAAAACTTCAGGTACAATGGGAAAGGGCGCAAAGGGAAGTGGTACTTTTGTTGGCGGAACGGGAAAGTTTGAGGGCATAACGGGTACACTCGAATTTGCAAGATATCAATTACGTCCTCCCTCCAAAGAGGCTGGGGCCAGCTTTTCCCTTGGAAAGGGTACTTGGAAATTACCTGAAAAAAATAAGCCAAATTTTTAGGTTTTATGTAAGGCAGAGTCAGCAATGTCTCTGCCTTTTTTGTTCCTGATTTGCTGATTACTCCAACATATACAAACTTTGAGAGACTCTTAAAAGGCTGATATCTTTTTAATTAAAGTGATGAGGATGCTTTCTTGGCGGCGTATTCCACCCGCCGTTTTGCGTTGATTCTCTCCTTATTCCGGGCATAGCGTGCCCGTCGACGGGCGTTGACCTTGTCCCGGTTCTTTTCCAGGTATCGCTTTTGCTTGGCCACATCCGCCGCTTTTCCGCTCCGCCAGGGTCATCTTATGAACGGCATCCATTTCAATGATAACGGAAATCATCCGTTTGACGGCGGCATAATAGATCTTCCGGGCAGCGTCCACACTGATAAAGCTGTCATATCCAGCATCAGGGTAAACAATCATATCAACCTCTTGAGTTCTTTGATGGTTCGGAGTTCCCCCGATAATAGATGGATTCGACTTTCAGTTTCCCGGATTTCACTACTCGAAAGCGCGTTTTTCCCAAGGCTTCGGCGCCAAAATCTCTGTCTCGTTTATCTTTGCTGTTCACCATGCTTTCCATCCATTCTGAATGGGTGATCTTCCGTTTAGGAAACTTCACCCGTAAGTATAGGTATGCTGTACTAGCTCCACCACCAGTGGAAACGCGATGCTTAATTTTTCGTTGGTCTGTTTCAATCCGGGCAATGCGTTTCTGTTTCCCGATGTATTCATTCAGCTTTTCATTCTTTAACACCGGCTCAAGGTGTCATCGACACTTAAAATGAATGGGTGGTTGGGGGTTACCGTCCGTGATGGAAAACATCTGGCTCTGGGAAAGAGCGCGCCAGCTTCCCAGAGAGTCTGCGAGGAACGACAAACAAAGAAGAGCGATACAAGGTATCAGGTGAGGAAAGCAAAGAGCGAACGAGCCTGAGATGGATCCGCCCCAGGCGGAGAAGTCTTAGCTGAGCCGAATACCGATGGTCAGAGTGGGGTCTGGCCGGTAAGGTGGGGAAGCAAGACCCGGGGGACCCACTGCATGGAAAGGGAAGCCAGCATGACGATCGGCTGAAAAGACCACTGGATGAACACCTCCATCCACTTGGGAGAGGTAGCGTTCCTGAAGTAGCTGGGTTGCTACCAATACCAAACAAGCTGCACCGAAACACTGGGACCGGACGACAGGAAGATCCACGGTACATCGGTGTCGGCGCCACCGAACTCGGTGCCGTCAGCACCAATCGGTACGTTGATCGCACTCCACAACATGAGGTTCTCCTGCAGGTCGTTTTGAAAGACCAATTGGAACAGGGCGCTCGGGTCGGTCACGTTGAGGAAAACGTTCGGTGTCAGCAGGAAGAGCGGTGTGACCTCGATCATCGCACCGAGGGCGAGGTAATGTCGGCCAAGGTTGAAGAGCTCGCCGCGTGAGATGCGTTTGAGCAGTTCGGGATTTTCGGACAGGCAACCGAACGAGTAGCAGCCGTCGCTTTGACCGAAGCCGTTGTAGAAGTACTCGGCGACACCGCTGACATTCTTCCCACCCCAGGTCCACGAATGCGAGATGCTGGTGACGAGGGATGGGATGGTGTCGTCGTCGGTAAAGGCGACTGTCAGGTCGCCGCGCCACACCGAGCCGCCGATGCTGTAGTTGACCCCCGCGCCAACCAGGGTGTCGCCGTAGTGCTTTGCTATCAGCGTGTCGAACTCGCTGATCGATGCCATGTGGTGATACTTGAAGGCGAGTGATCCCTGATCCGATTCAACATCGCCGGTGAACGGATCGCGCCGGAAAACCATCACTCCCTGGAAATCGTTGCCGTTCGACAGGAGGTATTGACCGTAGAGCATATCGTCGCCGGTCTTGAACTCCTTGTCGACCGCGGCCGGATCGAAGGGGTTGAAGATGTCCATAACGTTGTAGATCAACCCATTACCCCAGGTGATTGCCTGGCGCCCGAACTTCACCACGAATTGGTCAGAGGAATAGCCGACGGCCAGGCGGTCGAGTCGTTGGTAAGCTGCTGTCTTTCCCGAATCGGTGAAAACGTGCGTGAGATCGAAGAGCCGGGTCCGGTCGGTAGGCAAATGGGGGAAGAGGGCCCGCAGGTCCGGCGGAAGCTCGCGGCTGAACTCGACACGGTCGGCATAGAGGCCGACGAGTTGATAATCGACGTCGAAGCTCCAGCGGTCGCGCTGGGCACCAAAAACTACCCTGGCGTCGATGGCGGAGTCGAACGAGCTCGAACCGAAGATGTCCCGGAAGGCGCTGTTCTCAGGATAGGTGCCGACGACGATCTGCGGGCTGATGCGACCGCCGAGGTCGAAGGTCGTGTCACCGGCGAGGCTCACGCCCGCCGAGGCGAGCACGTATCCAATGATAATCGCTATTGCCCAACGCCAACGCCTCATGACTAATCCTTACGCGGCTTGCTTTTGTTCATCACCCACGATGCGACCGTCGAGCATTCGGATCACCCGTCGCGCATACCCCATCACACGCTGGTCGTGGGTGGCAATGGCGAAGGTGGTGCTGTGATGTCGGTTGAGATCCACGAAGAGCTCCATCAGCTTGTCGGCAGATTGGGAGTCAAGGTTAGCCGTTGGCTCGTCGGCGAGTACCAGCGCCGGACGGGAAGCGATGGCCCGAGCCACTGCGACCCGTTGCTGCTGACCGCCCGACATCTGCGCCGGCCGTCGGTCCTCGAGACCACCGAGACCGACCTCTTCGATGATTTCGAGGGATCGTGTTCGACGATCCGCAGTTGCTATGCCCTGCACCTCCATTACGAACTCGACGTTTTCGCGTGCCGTCAAAACCGGAATCAAATTGTAGGCCTGAAATACAAAACCGATTTGGTGGAGGCGCATTTTCGCGAGTTCACCCTTGCTGAGATTGTCGATCCGGTTTCCGGCGAGCCAGATCTCACCACTGTCGGGGGTGTCGAGCCCACCGATGGCGTTCAGCAGGGTCGTCTTGCCACCTCCCGACGGGGCGGAGAGGCAAACGAAGCCGCCCTCCTCGATCTCGAGGTTGACATGGTCGAGGCCGGTGATCTCGACATCACCCTGGCGGTAGGTCTTGCACAGATCGATGCAGCGTACTGATTTCATGATCACACCTTTGTAATGGCTCGCACCGGATCGTATCGGGAGGCACGCCAGGCCGGTGACAAACTGGCAAAGAACCCGAGTACGATCACGATGACGTTGGCGAGGATAACGTCCTTGAGGTAGAGAGCCGGATAGAGAACGCTCGCCGCACCGAAGTACGCCATGCCTTCACCGACGATGGAGACATCGATGCCACCCTTGAGTGGTTCGATGGTGGCCCACGCCGCCAGGTTGCCGATGGCGAGGCCGATAACCAGCAGAAAAATAGACTCCGCGATGATCTGGGACAGGATGTTGCGCGGCGTCATGCCGAGGGCAAGCATCAGACCGATCTCGCGTACTCGTTCGAAAACGGCCATGACCAGCGTGTTGACAAGGCCGAAGGAGAGAGCCAGAAAGACGACCACGATCCACACCACCACGAAACCGTCAATCACCGCCAGCATCGAACCGAGGTAGGTGTCGAGTTCGTACCACGGCAAAACCTCGACCTTGGATCCCGCGGCATCCGCCACCATCTGATGGAGCCAACCCACATCGCGGTAGTCCGTTCCCAGGATCGCCACTTCGGAAACGGCGTCACCAACTCCGAGCAGGTCCTGGATGGCCCCCTCGCCGCCGAAGACGTATCCCTCCTCATATTGTGCGAGCTTGGAGTCAAAGATACCGACGATGCGGAAGCCGCGGTCGGCGATCTCATTTTCCTGGTCTTGGCTCATGATCACGACTCTTTTGCCGAGACCTGTTTCGAGCTTCTCGACCAGCTTCCGGCCCACCACCAAGCCGCGATCGTCCCGCGACTCCAGGAAGCGCCCTTCGGTCACATCTTCAGCGACGAAGCTGATCCCGCGCTCGCGATCGGGTTCGATCCCGACCAGGGTGACACCGCGGGTGTCGCGCTCAGACGAGATCACCGCCGGCACCCGCACGCGCGTCGCCCACGCCACGACTTCAGGATGGTTCAGGACCTCAAGCAACTTACCGTCCGGTGGCGTAATCACATTGGAGATCGTGGGATCGTCGCGGAAGTTTAGATGGTGGATTTGAACGTGACCGGGGAGGACGCTGACGCCGTCTTTGACCATATCGTCCACCATGCCACGCATTAGCGCCGTCATGAAGATCATCGCCCACACACCAACGACGATCGCTGCCAGCATGATTAGGGTACGGCGATGATTACGCCACAAATTGCGCCAAGCGAGACGGAAAATGATTTTTAGGCCTCCCATCATGCAGCCCTCATGGCCGCCACAGGCTCCATGAGGCGGAGCCTGATGGCTGGGTAGAACGAAGCCATGACACTCGCAACGAGAATGACCATCGGCCCGAATAGCAAGCCGATGAAAGACACCTGCGGGTAGATCCGGCTGGGAAGGTTGAATTTGCCGGCCATCTCCTCCATCCCCGGATAAGAGAAGCCGTAATAGCCCAACCACAGCAAAAGCGTCCAACCGAGAAGGACCCCCAGGATCAGGCCGACAGTGCCCATGAGCGCCGTTTCGAGCAGCACGAGCCGACCGAGCCGGCCCGGAGTCACGCCAAGCGACATGACGATGCCAAACTCCTTGGTGCGTTCAAGGACCGACATCAGCTGGGTGTTGAGGACGCTAAAGGCGACCAGCACGATGAGAATGCCATACATGAACCATGCACTCGTAAAGTCGGCCTGGATCGCCTGTTTAAGTCCAGGCAGCAGTGCGTCCCAGTCGTGGACGACGAGCTCCTCCCCTTCAGGCAGGAGGGCTTCAGTTCGCGCAAGGGTCGTGCCTACCTGGATCAGCCCAGGCGCCATGATGACTACCGCGTGCCCGGCAGCATCCATAGAAAAGACATCTTGAAAAAATACAAGCGGGACCTCCGCGAAACTGCGATCCATATCGGGCATTCCGCTTTCGAAAATGCCGACCACCGTCACCACCGCAGCGGCAAAGGACCCATCACGGCCGCTGCCGATGAAGGTCAGCTCGTCGCCCACTTCGACCTGTAGATTTCGAGCCAGTACGCGCCCGATAACCATCTCTTCCGCTGACGTGTCACTCAGGAAACGTCCGCCCTTGATCAGGCCGGGCAGGCTCGAGACCCGTGCTTCGAACTCCGGCTCGACACCGCTGATCTGGAGCCCGTAGCTGCGGTCGGCACTCGAGACAAGGGCGAAGGCCGACGCCCGCGCGGCCACCTCATCGCTGGCCAGACCCTTCCGGATCGCTGCTGCGAGCAGCTTGACGTCCGGCACCACTTGGCGCATCTTGTGATCGTCCTTGTAGCCGGGGGCCTGCACCTGAAGATGACCGGTCTGGGCTCTGAGGGTGTTGTTGATCATCAGCCCGTACATACCGATCTGAAGCGAGATCATGAAGACCAGGAGGATGTTGGAGAAAACCATCGCCCCCACCGTCAACCAGGTACGGCGCTTACGCCTCCAGAGATTTCTCCAGGCGAGTCTGAAGGTGATGTTCATCTTTTACTCACGCGGGTTCTGCAAATTGGAACGAGTGAACACGTTTTCCAAGTTCTTAATGTCGAACTCGACACTGTCAATACGAAGCTCGGTCCACTCCTCGTCAGCATCGGCCTTCACCATGCGCTGCCGGATTGCGAGGGAGCGCCCACCCATTTCACCGATCTCTAAAGAGCGAAGGGTCTTCACCAAGACGCCCTCCTGGTCGTAATATTCTTGCGAAACCAGGACATCGTCGTCTCGGATACGCAGAACCTCCTTGCCCCACACCACCGCCGCCTCCTCGTGAGGTACGGATTCAATAACGAAAACCGTGTGGCCTTCATGTTCTTCTTTGCTGAGGAGGGTGTGGTCGTACTGTTCGACGATGTCGTCGGCCCGGGACACGTCCTTGTTGGAAAAATCCGAGCCCATCCAGCTCTGACCCATCATCGACGACGGCACCTTGATTACACGGTTGACCTTGGGCGTATAGGACCACATGTTGTTATCGATCATCAAGGTACCGTTGCCGGTATCTTTCTTAGGCGCTGTCACCCTCACCAACGATTTCTTGGAGCCTTGGGTCCAGGCCCGCATGGACATGGTTCGCTCCCACGAAGGGCGAT
>Ga0316198_10000529_pt1 | contig 20212 bp, 15 predicted proteins | sample OudBieAanoxic_MG_FD_204935 | JGI IMG/M metagenome (GOLD analysis project Ga0316198, IMG submission 204935) | Coastal sediment microbial communities from Oude Bieten Haven, Netherlands - site A anoxic | ecosystem: Environmental > Aquatic > Marine > Coastal > Sediment | place: Netherlands...
TTCGCGAAAGAGCCCCGCCGCGTTGACGTAGTTGCCCGATCGATAGGCGTGTCGACCCTCGGCCACCAGCTCCGCGACCCGCTCCTGGGTTGCCGCGCTGGTCCTCTCCGACTCGATGCGCCGCTCGGTCTCGGAGGCGATGGCCCGCGCCGCGGGCGAGGCCGGCGCCTGGTCGAGGGCGAAGAGGGCGGCGGATCGAGCTCGATCGAGCTCGTCCGCCGCCAACGCGTCGGTGGCGGAGAACAACGCGCCCGCGGTGCGGCTCAGGTTGCGGGTCGCACCGGCGGACGGCGCCACGAACGGTTCGGGGAGCCGTTGGGTCGCGAGAAAACCGAGGACCACCAACCACAGCGCCGCCCAGATTCCGATGATTGTCCAACCCCAGCTCGGGTCGACCTCCCAGTAGAACGGCTCGGGCAGGATGATCCGGTCCTTGATCCGACGCCAGAACCGACCCGCCGGACCTTCGCCGTGAGCGCCCGCCATCGGCATGCGCAACGCGGGCATCCTTTCTCCGGCGCGGGTGTCGAGATCCGGAGAATGGATCGAGGTGCCGTGGTCGTCGCCCGGTTCGCGCCGGACCAGAGACCGGGCGAGAGCGGCGAGGACCGACGCGAGCTCGCTTCCGGTCTGGAATCGGCGGTCGGGGTCCTTGTCCAGACACTTGACGACGATGGGGTTGAAGGCCGCGGGTACGGCTTCCTCGACGATGGAGGGGATCGGCGCCGGGTCCTTGACGATCTTTTGGGTCACCTGGTGCATGGTCCCGCCGGTGTACGGCCGTTGACCGGTGAGAAGGGTGAAGAGGACGACGCCGAGGGAAAAGAGGTCGGATCGTCCGTCGATGGGCGCCCCGGAGATCTGCTCCGGTGACATGAAGTTGGGCGTGCCGATGAACTGGCCGTCGACCGTCAGGTTGGAGCTCTCCATCCGGGCGATCCCGAAGTCGGCGATGCGTGCGCTGCCGTCGTGCGTGAGGATCAGATTGCCCGGTTTGATGTCTCGGTGAATGACTCCCATCTGGTGGGCGTAGTCGAGGGCGACGGCGACGTCGGCGACGATGCGGGCCACCTCCGAGGGACGAAAACGGTGCCCCGAGGCGAGGATCTCCTTGAGGTCCCGTCCCTCGATGTACTCCATTGCGATATAGAGCACGCCGCTCGAGCGATCCTCGCCGACATCGTGAATGGTGACGATGCCGGGGTGGTTGAGGCGACCCGCCGCTTGCGCCTCGCGGAGAAAGCGCTCGCGGAACTCGTCGGCAGTATCGACATCGACATCGAGCCTGAGGGTCTTGAGAGCCACTTTGCGGTCGATGAGGGGGTCCCTGGCGAGATAGACAATGCCCATGGCGCCCCGGCCAAGCGTCCTCTCGATTTCGTAGCGACCCACATTCTGAACCGACATCGGAGCCATTTTACCGTTGATAGGCTTCGAAGGGGGAAAATCAGCCCCGGCATACCCTCAGCCCCGGCCTTCTGGGACGCCCTTGACGTCCCAGCGTCGCCCGAGCAGCGTGGTCATTCGAGGAGGCCGGAAAGTGTGTGACCACGCTGCTCGCGCGCCGGCGGCCTCCTTCCGAGCCGGGAGAGATGCACCGGATCGTTTTACCGCGAGGGTTGCCCGGCATCGGCATTGTGCGCAGCGCGTTTGGCCGCCGGGAGATTGTGCCTGCACAATGCCGTGCCCGGCACGCCCCGGTGAGCGGGCTTTACGGCGTACTTTCGTCAAGAGGCTTTGGGGTGGAGGAGACGCCAGGTCATCGCGCGAACATCGTCGAAGAGTTGGATAGCGGAAGCGGCCATCATGCCGATCTGACGCCCGATCCGCCGATTCGACGCCTTCCGGGCCCCGAAAACAGCCCCGCTGGGTGGCATGATCCTTGCCTATTGCCTCCGTGAGGCCTGATGGTCTGCGGGGGGGTTATGGAAAACAGAGAGCTTGAAAATCAGGTGGATCGTGCGGCCGCGCATCTCGGTGAGGTGCAGCGAGCCGTTTCGGAGGTCATCGTCGGTCAGGACCGGCTGGTGGAATCGTTGTTGGCGGCACTGATGTGTCGCGGACACGTCCTGCTCGAGGGTGTGCCCGGGCTCGCCAAGACCTTGACGGTGCGCACCCTGGCCACGGTGGTGGGGGGCAGCTTTCAACGCCTTCAGTTCACACCCGACCTGCTGCCCGCCGATGTGACGGGGACGCAGGTCTTCGATCCGCGAACCTCCGAGTTCGTACCGCACAAGGGTCCGATCTTCGCCAATCTGGTTCTCGCCGACGAGATCAACCGCGCGCCGGCCAAGGTGCAGTCGGCCCTTCTCGAAGCCATGGAGGAGCGTCAGGTCACCATCGGTGACACAACCGATCTGCTGCCCGAGCCCTTTGTGGTGCTCGCGACCCAGAACCCCATCGAGCAGGAGGGGACCTACCCGCTGCCCGAGGCACAGCTCGATCGCTTTCTCTTCAAGGTCCTGGTCGACTACCCGTCGGCGGAGGAGGAGCGGCGGGTCCTCGAGTACCACCTCGCCGAGTCCTTCCCAAAGCCCGAGAGGGTGACCGATCTCGAGAAGCTGACGGAGCTCGAAGACACCGTCCGGCAGGTCTACCTCGACGAGCGGATTCGCTCCTACATCGTCAGTCTGGTTGCCGCGACCCGAAAGCCTGCCGAGGTGGGTCTTGGAGATCTCGTTCCCCTGATCGGATTCGGGGCCTCTCCCCGCGCCTCCATCGCCCTCGCCCTGGGCACCCGTGCCTTTGCCATGGTGCGTGGCCGCGCCTATGTCACACCGGAGGACGTCAAGGATCTCGCCCCCATGGTGCTGCGGCACCGGATCGTACTCACCTACGAGGCCGAGGCCGAAGGAGTCAGTGTGGAAGAGGTGGTGGACCGGATGTTACTGGCGGTGGAGGTCCCTTGAGACGGCGACTGGCCGCCTATTTCGGCCGTCCACGCCCGGTGGACCCGGTGCACGAAGCCGGGGCCGAGCTCCGCGCCCAGGTGCGCCGTTTGGAGATCCGCGCCCGCCAGTCCATGGAAGCCGGCCTCACCGGCCAGTATCAGAGCGCCTTCAAGGGTCTGGGTCTCGAGTTCGAGGAGGTTCGGGAGTACCGCTACGGCGACGACGTGCGCACCATCGACTGGAACGTCACCGCGCGCACCGGCGAGCTCCACGTCAAGCGATATCGGGAAGAGCGCGACCTCACCGTTCTGCTGCTCGTGGATCTGTCGGCATCGACCCGGTTCGGTTCCGGAGTGATGACGGTGCACGACCTCATCGCCGAGGTGTCGAGCCTCTTCGCCCTGGCGGCGGCCCGCCGCGACCGGGTGGGCGCCATCCTCTTCGATGAGTCCCTGAGAGCGGTGATCCCCCCGCGTCTCGGTTGGCGGCACGGTCTCCGGGTGGTGCGCGAGGTCCTCGGCGCGGTGCCGTCGGGGAAAGGCACGGCCTTTTCCGACGCGGTGCGTGCGGCGGGCCATCTTCTCCACCGGCGAGGTATCGTCATCGCGGTGGTGGATCGGAGTTGTCCCCTTCCGCGACGAGAACTCCTGGCGCTCTCGTCCCGCCACGAAGTCGTCTTGGTTCGGGCCGCCGATGAGCTCTCGCGGACCGGTCTGAAGGGCTCACGGCTGCCGGTCATCGATGCCGAAACGGGACGCCCGGGTGTCGTTCGTTCCCGGCCCGGTGAAACCGCGGATCGGATTCCGCCGGGGATCGATGCCGTGGATCTGGTCACCGACACCGACTATCTGCCGGTGGTTCGCGCGATGCTCGAAAAGCGAGAACGTCGTGTTCACTGAGCGCGTTTGCCGATCCCTCCTTGCGCTCATCATGGTGGGCGCGGCTGCCTCGGCGGCGGCCGATGGGCCGGCTCTGGAGCTCGAGGTCGGGCAGACCTCCGTGCGGGTGGGCGACCGCGTCGAGATCATGGCCTCGGCCCGCGGGGGCGAGAGCGGCTGGCTCTGGGGCGAGCTCACCGTGGCCCTCGAGCCTGGTGGAGTCTGGGAGCTGATCGATGGCCCGGACGCCGTGCCCGGGGTGCGTCCACCGGCGTGGCGGCTCATTCTGGCGCCGATGGAGCTCGGCGAACAGGCATTGCCCTCGATCACGGTCTCGGCGAGATCATCCGACGGCGAGACCACCCGGATCGGAAGTGAGGATCCGCCAGCCGTTTCCGTCGACTCCATCCTCAGCGGCGAGGAGAAGGATCAGGCCCCGGCGCCGCTTCGAGATCCCATCGGGGTGCGCGGGTTTCCGTGGGAGTGGGTTCTTCCCATCAGCGGGGCGCTTTTGCCGCTGCTAGCAGGTGTGGTCTGGCTGTGGCGAGGACGCGGTCGGTCGGTCGTGGCCGGTCGGGCGATACTGCCGCCCCTGGCCGAGCTCGAGGCGTTGGCCTCGGAGCTCGAGGGGCGGGTGGGGCGCGAACCGGCCGACGGGGTCTGCGATCGACTGGCGGGAGGTCTGAGACACTATCTGGAGCGACGCACCGGCGAACCGGCCGAGGAGATGACCTCGTTCGAGCTGCGATTGCTGGCCCGTGACAGGGGGTGGCCCGAAACCACCCAGCGCCTGGTCCAACGGGTCATGGGGGTGGCCGACGGAATCCGCTTCGGTCGCCGCCCCTCCACCGAGGACGAGCTTCGCGGCGCCATCGGCCAGACTCTCGATGCGGCCCGATCGGTGGAAGTCTTCCTCGACGACGCGAATCAAGAACGAGCCGCCGCGGAGGTCGCCTCATGATGCGCCTGGCTTCACCCGGATGGCTGGTGCTCACCATCGCCGTGCTTGTGCTCGCAGTCCTGTGGATGCTCCGCCGTCGGTGGCAGCGATTTCCCTTCCCCGACGTGGCCCTCGCCCTCGGGCGCACCGGACGGATCCCGGAGCGAACGGTGATGGCCGGGGTCCTGGTCGCGCTTGCCCTGGCGCCGCTCGCCATCGCTCTCGCACGCCCCCAGGAGGTTCTGTCTCGGCGGCTCGAGCGCGCCGAAGGAGTCGACCTCGTGGTGGCGCTGGATGTCTCCGGTTCCATGTCCGCCCTCGACTTCGAACCCACCGATCGCCTCGGGGTGGCCAAGGAGGTGATCGGGAGCTTCCTCGACGGGCGCGCCGACGACCGGTTCGCGCTTGTGGTTTTTGCCGGAGCGGCGGTGACCCTGTGCCCCCTGACCCTCGATCACACGGTTGCCCAACACCTGCTCGATGAGGTTGAGATCGGGAGCCTGCCGGATGGGACGGCCATCGGCCTCGGACTCGGTACGGCGCTGGCCCGCCTGCGCCACTCAGAGGCCGACTCCAAAGTGGTCGTGCTGGTCACCGATGGTTCCAACAACACCGGTCAGCTCGATCCGGTCAATGCGGCCGAGATGGCGGCGGAGCTCGACATCACGGTCCACACCGTTCTCGTCGGCCGTGGTGGGATGGTTCCGGTGCCGATCGTCGACCGCGACCCGCGCACCGGCCGTGTGCGCCGGCAGGTGCGGCAGATGGAGATGGAGATCAACCCGGAACTCCTGGCCGAGGTGGCCCGCATCGCCGGTGGCAGCTCGTTCCGAGCCCGTGACTCCAAGGCCCTGAAGGAGGTCTTCGAGGCCATCGACGCCCTCGAGAAGACCGAGTTCACATCGACAAAGCTGGTGCGCTACCGCGAGCGTTTCGAACCCTGGGCCTGGGCTGCCCTGGTTGTTCTTCTTTTTGGGGTCGCGCTTGAAGGGTTTGCGGGGAAGACACCATGGTGAGCTTCGGCGAGCCTCGGATCTTTGGTCTGCTGGTACTGCCGGCGGTGGTCGGCGCGGTGGTCGTTTTTCGCCACATGACGCGGTTGCGGCTGCAGCGGAATCTTGCCTCACCGGCGGTGTGGGATCGGGTCATGGGTGGCGCGCCGGCCACCGGTCTGGTGCGGATGCTCCTGTGGTGCGGCGCCGCCGTCATGATCATCCTGGCCCTGGCGCGTCCCCAGTGGGGCGAGCTTCCCGGGGAGGAGTCCGTGCGAACCCGCGATCTGGTTCTCGCTCTCGATGTGTCCGCCTCCATGCTGGCGGCCGATGTGCCACCGTCGCGGATGGTGAGGAGCATCGAGACCGCGCAGAGGCTGTTGCCGTTGCTGGAGGGTAACAGGGTTGGGGTCGTGGTCTTCGCCGGGGAGGCATATCCGCTGGTACCTCTCACCACCGATCTCGATGCCGTGGCCGCATTCCTTTCGGGCATCTATCCGGGTATGGTGGCGCGGCCGGGCTCGGATCTCGAGCGGGCGGCGGCTGCCGCTTTGGAGTTGCTGCCTCCCGATGGGGAGGGGAGGGTGGTAGTCCTGGTGACCGACGGAGAAAATCTACAGGGCAATGTCGATGCGGCCGTGTCGGCAATCAAGGACTCCGGGGTCGGCGTCCTGACCGTGGTGGCCGGCACAAAGAGGGGCGGCCCGATCCCGGAAGTTGGACCCGATGGCGCCGTCCACCACAAGAGGGACCAGAACGGCCAGCCGGTGATCACCCGGGCCCACCCGGAGGTCCTCGCCGCCATTGCTGATGCGGTGGATGGTGAGTCCATCGATCTTGCCGATCGCGATGTGGTGAACCAGCTCGCCACCATCGTCGAAAATCTCCGGACCCGGGAGGCCGAGGCAAACCGTACGGTCCAGAAGGTGGAGCAGTTTCCGCTCTTCCTCATGATCGCGGCGGCTTTCCTGACCGCCGGTTTTCTGCTCTCACCCTGGCGACGCCTCGCGGTTGCTGCGGCGCTGATCGGCCTCGTCGCCGCACCGGTCGGAGCGCAGCAGAGCTCACCGCCGGCCGCTGCAGGGCCGCCGCAACCGCAAACGCCGCCGATGTCCGCGGCGCCCGCGCCGGCGACAGATGAGGCCGGGCCGGCGCTCGAGCCGCCCGCCTGGCAGCGGGTCGTTCCCGGAGGGAGCCGACGGATGGCCCGTGAAGGCGTCAGTCGTTGGCGCGGTGGCGAGGTCGAGGGTGCCGCCCGGTCCTTTGCCGGCGCGGCCATGCTCGATCCCGAGAATCCCGAGAGGCTCTACGACCTGGGGACCGCCCTCGGCGCCGGCGGCCAGCTCGAGGTCGCGGTGCCGATCCTCGAGCAGGCTCACGCCGGTGGGGTTCCCCATGCGGCCTACAACTCGGGCACCTCGTCCTTGCAGCACCAGCAAGCAGAGACGGCGGTGCGGTGGTTGCGCGAGGCGGTGCTCCTCGATCCCGACGACGTCGAAGCCAAGCGCAATTACGAGCTCGCCCTCGCCATGCTCGAAGAGCAGCAACAGCAGGAGCAACAGCAGGAGGACGAAGACCAGGAGCAAGAGCAGGAAGAGCAGGAAGAGCAAGAGCAAGAGCAGGATCAGGATCAGGAGCAAGAGCAGCAGGATCCGGAGCAACAGCCGGCGCCGACCCCGACTCCTACCGATAACGAGGCGCTCTTCCAGGCCCTCGAACGCGCCGAGGCGGAAGCACGGGAGGCCATGCAGTCACCGACGCCGCAGGCGACCACGGTGGAGAAAGACTGGTGAGCTCTCGGTGGCGGATGGTCCTCGTCGGGCTCGTGATCGGAGTGCTCGCCTTTGCCGCGTTCCAGGCGATGGCCGCTGAGCCGGGCCTCGAGGTCCACCTCCAGCCGAGAAGATTCGGTGTCGATGACCTGGCGCAACTGACGGTGCGGGTCACCGAACCGCCCGCCGATCTTCAGGTCCCGAAGCTGGGAGAGCTCCAGAATCTCGAGGTCGTCGGCGGTCCATCCACCGGATCCGAGTTCAGCTTCGTCAACGGGGTGGCCTCCCGTTCCCAGACCTTCACCTACGTGCTGCGCGCCCTCGAGCCGGGGCCGGCATCGGTGGGGGCAGTCACCGCCCGCGCCGGCGCGGTCGAGTTGCGTGCGAATGCGGTCAACGCCGAGGTCGTCGAGGGAAGTATCGCTCCCTCCCAGCGGCGTGGGCGGCGGTCGCCGTTTTCCAGCGATCCGTTCTCCGAGCTCATCCCTCGTCGCGCGCCGCCACGCGTCGAAGTGGTGCTCCGCCACGATCTCAGCGCTCGGGAGGTGGCTGTCGGTCAACCGTTCGTGGCGACGGTTTATCTCGACTCGAACGCGGGCTCTCTCTATGACTTCGACTGGCGCTCGGCCCCGTCCTACCCGGGTTTCTGGGCTCAGCGTTTGGACAACCCGGCAGAGGTCATGCCCGAGACGGTGGAGGTTGATGGAACCAGGTTCCACCGCTACCGGGTTCTTCGGTCGGTTCTGGTCCCTCTCAAGGCCGGACCGCTCGAGATACCGGCGGTCGAGGCCGCCATCGGTGTGCGGTCCTTCGGCTTCTTCGATTCCGGCCAACTCATCGAACGCTCGACCCCGGCGCGCAGAGTCGAGGTCGCGGCGAGGCCACCGGCGCCGCCCGGATTCTCCGGTGCCGTCGGTGATCTTCGCTACAGTACGAAAATCGAACCGGCCGAGATCGAGTACGGACAATCGGCGGTCATGACGATCACCCTCGAGGGGCGTGGCAACCTGCCCCTTGTGGAAGCGCCGGCCGCGTGGCCCAGCTGTTCCGACTGCGACACCTACCCACCGGAGGAGAACAGTCGCGTGACGGTGGATAGCAGTGGTATTCACGGCTCCCGGTCCTGGCAGGTGACGGTCGTCCCCCAGGGCTGGGGAGTCATCGAGTTCGGGGCCGTCGATCTCGCGGTCTTCAACCCCGTATCGGGTCGGTTCATCACCCAGTCCGTCGGTCCTCTCACCCTCACTGTCGGCGCTCCTCCGCCGACGCCGACGCCGATCGTGACTCCGACTCCTTCCGGCGAGGAGGGACCGCGGCGCCCGAGTTCCGAAGGAGAGAACGCTGCCGCGGGAGTTCCATCTTGGGTGTGGATCATCAGCGCCCTCGCCCTCGCCCTCGCCCTCGGCGTGACGGCGGGAGCCGGCGCGACCTGGGTGCTGAGCCGCAAGGCGCGCACCGCGCTGCCTCCCCGACGAGCGGACCAGAGCCCCGCCGACCGTGCGCGCGAGCTCCAGTTGACCCTCGAGCGATGGTGGTTGGATGCCCGCACCACCGGCAAAGGTGAAGCTCTGAAGGAACAAATGCAGGATCTTCGGCGTGACCTCGAGACCGTACGATTTGCGCCGGGCCGGGCCGACCACTCGCACACGGTGGAGGATCTCGAGGCGAGGCTCAAACGCCTCATGCGGCGCGCCTGAGAATCATCGGGACGAGGTGATAGACTATCAAGATGCAGTCTCCGCGGGTCTATAGTCTTCCAATAGAAGATCTTGAGCCGTTTCTCGATCGTCGTCGGTACTCGGCTTTTGCGGTGTCTCAGCTCGCCGTCAGCTCATTCCTCGGCGAAATCCTCTCCAAGGCCAATGATTTCGTGCCATCGAGTTCGGGATCGATCCTCATGGATCGGGCATTCGACCGTGGATCAACCCCTGCCGACACCTCGTTGTACTTCGTCGCGACCTTCGGTTCCTCGGCGCAGAATCTTCTCGGACGCCACCTCAGAGCCGATCGAGGGGTTGCCGGACGTGTCTATCGCACCGGTGAGCCCTATGTGATGAACGACCCGGCTAACGATCCCACCTTCTACTCCAAGTTCGACGAGGGAAACGATTTCAAGACTGCGAACGCGATCGCGGTTCCGGTACGCATCGAGCGGACCGTGTGTGGTGTGTTGGAGCTGGTCAACCGCGTCGACGAGGGTGGTTACAGCGAACGGGATCTCCAGATGCTCGAGATCTTCGCCCGTTACACCTCGGTGTCCATCGAAAATCTCCTCGACGCTCAACGGGCCAACGAGATGGCGCGGCGTGACGATCTGACGGGGCTCTACAACGATCGGTTCTTCCACCACCGCCTGACCGAGGATCTGGTTCGGGCGGATGTCACCGATGGGACGGTCGCACTTCTCTTCCTCGATCTCGACAACTTCAAGGCGGTCAACGACAACCACGGGCATCTCGCGGGATCGCAGGTGCTCAAAGAGTTCGGCTATCTTCTCAAGCAGAGCGTGTCCACCGAACGTGCAACGCTTGCGCGTTACGGCGGCGATGAGTTTGTCGTGATTCTGCCCGGCTACGATCTCGAAGAGGCCAAGGCCACCGCTGCCGATGTCCAGGCTGCGTTGGAGAAGACCCAGTTTCTGCAGGGAAGCTTTTCGTGGTCGGATGGCCCGGTCTATTGGCGGGAGCCGTTGACGTGTTCGATAGGGGTGGCGGTCTACCCTGTCCATCTGCCCCGCCAGGGCACCACCGACATGAAGAAGAACCTCCTGCTGAGGGCCGCCGATCTCGCCATGTATGACGCCAAGGCCGCGGGAAAGGACCAGGTTCACATCGCAGACTCGTGAACCCCGCCGTTTTCTCGGTCGCAGCATGAGAAGCGACCGGGCCAGGAGAGAGAAAGAGTGTCATTCTGGCAGGGCGCAACATTGCACCCCGGTGGGAACTTTGGCACGGTGATTGCTGTTACCCAAGAACGAGGTCGTATGGGAAACCCCTTGCGACCCGGGAGTCCGGGGAGGAATTATGCAACGCGAGAAACAAAAGTACTACTCGTTGGCGGCCGTCGTGGTCGCAGCGGTGCTCTTTGGCATGGTGATCGCAGGAGGTCTCAATCTGACCCCTCCGGTGGACGCCGAACGCAACACCCAGGTCCAGCCGATGGCGGAGACCATTGCAGCTCCGGATTTCGCAACCCTGGCCGAGAGGGTGGTTCCGTCGGTGGTGTCGGTCACCATCAAGGATGTCCAGGACCCCTCGGAGCGTGGCCGTCGAATGCCCCGGGACCCCTTCCACGAGTTCTTCCGTGGGCCGGAGGGGCCGTCGGACGAGCCCTCGGTTCGACGATCGGCCGGCTCCGGGTTCTTTATTTCCGGTGATGGTGAGATCGTCACCAACTACCATGTGATCGAGGACGCCGACACCATCGAGATCGAGCTTGTGGATGGAACGAGGTTTGAGTGCGAGGTCATCGGTCGTGACGAGGCCACCGACCTCGCGCTGCTCAAGGTCAGCAAGCCCGATCGCGATTTCGCCTACCTCGCGCTCGGCGAGTCCGAAGCCGTCCGCGTCGGCGAGTGGGTGATGGCCGTGGGCAATCCCCTCGATATGGATCACACGGTGACGGTCGGGGTTGTATCGGCCAAGGGCCGGGTCCTCGGCCTCTCTCGCGAGGGTACGTCGTTCGAGAACTACATCCAGACCGACGCCGCCATCAACCTCGGCAACTCGGGTGGCCCGTTGGTGAATATTCGCAGTCAGGTGATCGCCATCAACACCGCCATCAATGCGCGCGGCCAGAACCTCGGCTTTGCGGTGCCTGTGAACATCCTGCGCCGGATCCTCCCTCAACTTCGTGAGAACGGGATGGTCGTTCGTGGGTTCCTCGGCATCACGGTCAACAATCTGGATCAGGACAGCGCCGAGGCCTTTGGGCTCAGCAGTCGTGAGGGCGCCCTGGTTGTCGAGGTGTCTCCCGGACGCGCGGCCGACAAGGGAGGCGTCGAGCATGGCGACATCGTGGTGGCCATCGACGGCGATCCCGTCGAGGACACGAGAGAGCTCATCGACACCATATCGGCCATGCCGCCGGGCACGGAGGTCGAGCTCACCGTGGTCCGCGACGGCAAGCAGCGGAAGCTCGAGGTCGAGCTCGAGGCCCGCGATGCCATCGGTGAATCAGAATCGCCCGATGCGGAGCCGTCACGCGAAGATGACACCGCCGAACGTCTCGGAATCAGCGTCAGCGAACTCGACTCGCAGATCCGCCGGATGTACGGTCTCGATGACGAGATCCAAGGTGTGGTCATCACCCGGGTACTGCCGGTGTCGCCGGCCGCCGACGAGAATCTCATCCGAGGCGACGTGATTCTCGAAGCCAACGGTGAGGCCATCGAAACCGTCGACCAGCTGAGAGCGATCGTGTCCGATGTGCCCGATGGCGGCTATCTGCGCCTGTATGTCCAGCGACCGCAGATGGGTGGGCGATCGTTCTTCGCCATCCTCAAGCTCAACGACTGACGCGAACACGGCAACCGAAACCCACGGGGCGCACCATCCGGTGCGCCCCTTTTCGTTACTCGTATCCGTGCCCGTGCCCGACGCTATGGCAGGGGCAGGGGCAGGGACAGGGACAGCGGCAGGGGCAGGGACAGCGGCAGGGACAGAGACAGCGGCAGGGGCAGGGTCCGGGACAGCGACAGAGACAGTATTCCGGGAGGCATGATCACCTCCTGGTTGTTCTTGAAAAAATGGGTAGCCGCAGTGGAATCCGATGTCAAGGGCATGACGAATCGCCTTTGCATCCGCGAAAGAAGTCGACACCCACCTTCGTCTCCTCGTGGGCTCCGGTGCTATCGACTCCACACGAGCCGCCGCGGCCCTGCACCTATTCGACGAGGTCAGGGCCATCACGTGGCGCCTCCTCCACCCCAAACCCTGATTGCGATGGTTGTGGGGGCGGGCTTCCAGCCTGCCCTTCAGTGACATGTCGGTCAGAGGCCTGCCACCACGAAGTCTGGCACCCTCCAATCCACGCCTATCCCACTGTCGATTGCGATGTCTTCGTGACCGCTTCGTGTCTTTGCGTCTTCGTGTTTGCGGCGTTGGGATGGCCCTGCGATGGAGCCAATACCCAATACCTGACGCCCAATACCTTCCTCAGTTTGTCCCACCCGCCGGCGGCTCCTGGGCCGTGGCCGGTGGTTCTTTGATCGGGCCGAAGTTCTGCTCGTAGAGCTTGAGGTTGTGGTTGAGGGCCCGCATGAGCTGTTTGGCGTGGAACGGGCTCATGATGATGCGCGCGACCACGGGGATGTCCTGGCGTCCGGGCATGGTCCGACCGAAGTCGAGCAACACTTCGGAGAAGTTGTGGGCGATGCTGACGAAGTTGGCGTACTCACCGAGCGCCAGTTCTTTGTCGACGGTCAGCCGCGGCGCGTTGGGCGGAGTGGTCGGATTGTCGCTCATGGGTCCTCCTCGAAGAGCGACATTGTACCCTTTGAATCGGTGAGTGAACTGAGTCATCTCTTCCATCGCGCCGCGGAGGACCGTCGTCACGGCGCCACGGAGATCGAGCGCCGGCTGATCTCGGGTCTGCTTGCCGACACCGGGCACTGGACCGCCCCTGATCTGGATTCCGGGGCACGGCGATTGCTGGAAGGGCAGCCGGCGATGGCCAATCTCCGCAACCTTGCCCGGGTGCTCGCGAGTGACCGGCTGACCGTGACTCGGCAGCGGTTGGAGAGACGATCAAAGCTCCTTGCCGAGCTCGATCAGCGCTTCGCCGCCTCCGCTCGGGAGTTCATCGAGGGTGCCGCGAGGATCGTCACCATCTCGCGCTCGTCGGCGGTGGCGGCGGTTCTCGAGGGTGCGTGGCGCTACGGCTGGCGTGGGGAGACGGTGATCTTTGATGGTGTCCCGGTGGGAAGCGGGCCGGATCAGATGAAACGTCTCGCCGAAACCATGGAGCATCTTCATGCTCCGCCGGAATCCATGATTTCTGAGTGGCTCGTCGGGATCGGGATCAAGGTCGTCGTCGGCGCCGATGCCGTCAGCTCTCGCCGATTCGTCAACGCGAGCGGGACCCGGACTCTGCTCGAACACGCCGCCGCCAGTTCGGTTCCGGTGGCGGTGGTGGCCGACAGCGGCAAGGATCTGCCCGATGACGAGATCGATGGGGTGATCGCGGCGGCCCCGGTCGTGGTCGAGGAGGACACGGGGCGTCGCCGGCGGATCTTCGAGGTGATTCCGGTCAACCTCGTCAGCATGAGGATCAGCGAGTAGAATCAGCCATGCTTTCGTTTACTGTCACCCGCAACGATCCGGAATCCGGGGCTCGAACCGCCGAGTTGGTGACGCCGCACGGCACCGTTCACACCCCGGCATTCATGCCGGTCGGCACGGCAGGCACGGTGAAGGGAGTGGCCGGGTGGGAGCTCGAGCGGCTGGCGCCCGAGATCGTGCTTGCCAACACCTACCACCTGCTGCTTCGGCCCGGCGTTGATCGGGTGGAAAGGATGGGCGGGCTCCACCGTCTCATGTCGTGGCCCGGCCCGATCCTCACCGACTCGGGCGGCTATCAGGTCTTCTCGCTCGCGGCGCGCCGCCGTTTGGACGACGATGGAGTGACCTTTCACTCACATCTCGATGGGTCGGCCCACCGTCTGACACCGGAGAACGTGGTTGAGACCCAATCGAGGTACGGCGTCGATGTGGCCATGGTCCTCGACGAGTGTCTGCCGTACCCGGTAGATCTCGGGACCGCGGGAGAGTCGGTCAATCGAAGCATCGACTGGGCGCACCGTGGACTCGATCGAGCCCAGCGGCTGCGGCAGGACACCGGCGGCTGGCAAGGCGGGCTCTTCGCCATTCAGCAAGGCTCCCTCGACGAAGGGCTCCGGCGCCGGTGCACCGAAGAGCTGGCCGCCCACGATTTCGACGGTTTCGCCATCGGTGGCCTGGCGGTGGGTGAGCCGTCGGACGAGTTGCACGAAGCAGTGGCCATGGCGACACCCATGCTGCCGGAAACCCGACCCCGGTATCTGATGGGAGTCGGATACCCGGAGGATCTGGTCCATGCGGTGGCCTGTGGTGTCGATCTCTTCGACTGCGTGCTGCCGACACGCTCGGCGCGGACGGGGAAGGTCTTCACCTCGACCGGCGAAATCAACATCAAGAACGCGCGGTTCGCCGACGATCTCGGACCGTTGGACGACGACTGCGCCTGCCCGACCTGTGCCGGATACTCGCGTGCGGCGCTACGCCATCTCTATGTTGCGAAGGAGGTCACGTCGGTGGTTCTTCTGACCGTACACAACCTGACCTTCTTTCTGAGCTTGATGCGAGAGGCTCGGGAAGCTATCATGGCGGGCCGCTACGGGCGGTTTCGGCAGCGGATCGAAGGTATCCGCAATCACAAGCCACGAAATCTGGGGTCCGTAGCGACTGCGAGGTGAGCCAATGGAAGGTGCCGCGGGGGGAAGCCCCCTGTCCATGTTGTTGCCGTTCGTGTTGATCTTTGCGGTGTTTTATTTCATCGTCATCATGCCGGCAAAGAAACAACAGAAGAAGAAGGACGCGATGATCGCCGGACTCAAGAAGGGCGATCGGATCGTCACCGGCGGAGGCATCCACGGAACCGTGGCAACGGTCGAGGATCAAAGTCTCCTTGTCAAAGTAGCCGAGAACACCAAGATTCGAATCAGCAAATCGGCGGTCGCCGGCCTCGTCGGCAGCGACGGAACCGCGAGCGAAGGCTGACCGGCGGAGGCGAGCGTGGAAAAAAAGAATCTGTGGCGAGTCATCGTGATCGTGGCTGTCGTGGCGGTCGCCGTGTGGTCGCTCTGGCCACCTGAGGAGAAAATCCACTGGGGGCTCGACCTCGAGGGTGGGGTCCATCTGGTGCTTCAGGTCCAGACCGACGATGCCATCAAGGCTGAGTTGGACGACGCGGCGCAACGGTTGGTCAGTCTGGCCGGTGAGGAGGGTCTCACCCTCGGGGCCACCGAGTCCGATATGGACGGACGTCGATTCACCGTCGAGGTGCCGCCGGGGACCGATCGGGGCCAACTCGAAGAGATCGCGGGATCGAGTTTCCTCGACTACGACTTCAGTTTCGGCGCGAGTACCTGGACTTTTCAGTTCAAACCCAACGTCGAGCGGGTCATCCGCGATCAGGCGGTGCGCAAGGGCCTGGAAACCATCAACAACCGGGTCGACCAGTTCGGCGTTGCGGAGCCCCTGATCCAGAGGCAGGGCATCGAGGGGGATCGAATCCTCATCCAGCTGCCCGGCGTGGACGATCCCGAACGCGTCAAGAAGATCATCAAGTCGACGGCGTTCCTCGAGTTCAAAGAGGTCATGCAGGGACCGGCGCCGGATCGTCCGAGTCTGCTGGCCGGTACTGCCGGCCTGCCACCGGCCGACGGCGAGGTGGTGAGCGGCAACCGGACCGGGTTTGCGGGCGAGGTCCTCGGCCGCAGTTACTATCTGGTCAAGAAGAGCTCGATCATCACCGGGCGTGAGCTGCGCAGCGCTCGACGCAGCCAGGACGAGTACGGGATGCCCATCGTCCAGTTCGATCTCGTGCCGTCGGCCGCCGACAAGTTCGGCGAGTACACCGGCTCCCACATCGGCGTTCCCATGGCCATCGTCCTCGACGGCAACGTGATGTCGGCGCCCACCATCCGTGCCCGGATCACCGACTCGGGGATCATCGAGGGTAACTTCTCCATCGAAGAGGCCGAGGATCTTGCTCTGATCCTGCGTGCAGGCGCCCTGCCGGCGTCCATCGTCTACCTGGAGGAGCGGACCGTGGGGCCGTCGCTGGGCCACGATTCCGTCGTTCGAGGTGTTCGAGCGGCGGTCTCGGGGTTGGTGGTGGTGATGATCTTCATGGTGATCTACTACCGCCGGGCCGGGCTCAACGCCGACCTTGCGCTCGTCATCAACCTGCTCATCCTCATGGGCGCCATGGCCTACTTCGGCGCCACCCTCACCCTGCCCGGCATCGCGGGCGTGATTCTCACCATCGGGATGGCGGTGGATGCCAACGTCCTGATCTTCGAGCGCATTCGCGAGGAGCTCCGGGTCGGCAAGACCGTGAGGTCGGCCGTCGACACCGGTTTCTCCCGAGCCTTCGGCACGATTCTCGACGCGAATCTGACGACCTTGATCGCGGCGCTCTTCCTCTTCCAGTTCGGAACCGGGCCGGTCAAGGGATTTGCTGTGACGCTCTCCATCGGGATCTTTGCAAGCGTCTTCACTGCGGTCTTCGTGTCCCGGACCATCTTTATGATCATGCTCGCCGGCCGCGACCGGGTGCAAACGCTGAGTATCTGAGGTGCTCGAATGCGAATCATCGGCGATACCAACATTCCGTTTCTGAGCTATCGAAAGATCGCTCTCAGTCTGTCCCTGCTCATCATCATCGGTGGGCTGGCCTATCAGTTCCTCGGCCCGGGCCTCAACCTCGGCATCGACTTCGTGGGTGGCACGCAGGTCACGATCAAGTTTCGCGGTGAGCCCGATCTCGGTCTCCTGCGCGACAGCATGGCTGATCTCGAGGTGGGCACGCCATCGTTGCAGCGTTTCGATGAACCCGAGAAACACGAGATCCTGATTCGTGTCGAGAACCCCGAGGGCGAAGAGGGCGACTTCACGGGTCCCATCATCGAACTTCTGAAACGGGACCTCAACTCGGGAATCGGAGACGGCTTCGATCTCAACACTCAGGGTGCTCAGTCGCTGACCCTGCTTCTGGCGGCCGAGGATCCGGAAGGCACCGGGCTGGATGAAGAAGGGGCTGCTCTCCACTATGGCCCCATGGCTGATGCGGTGCTCGGTTTCCGTAAGGAACAGGGGATCTTCACCTCGATGGACCAGCTCGACACCATCGACGGGGTCTCCGACGAGAGTCGTGCCCTGATCAAGGAGAGGGCTGTGCTCGGTGAGTTTGCTCTCCTGGGTGCCGAGAGTGTCGGGCCCGCGGTGGGCGCTGATCTCCAGAACAAGGCCAGGGCGGCAATCGGCTTCAGCCTCCTCGGGATGCTGATCTACATCTGGATGCGGTTCCAGTTGCCGTTCGGCGTCGGCGCCGTGGCGGCGCTCTTCCACGATGTCTTGATCACCTTGACCGCGCTCGCGATCACGGGTCGCGAGATCAACCTCCCCACCGTGGCCGCGTTGCTGGCCCTCGTCGGGTACTCGGTCAACGATTCGGTGGTGGTCTTCGACCGGGTCCGTGAGAATCTGAAGCTGCACCGGGGTGAGGACCTCGAGCAGCTGATGAACACCTCCATCAACCAGACCCTTTCTCGGACATTCATCACCTCGGGGACAACCCTGATGGTGGTGCTGTCCCTCTACTTCTTTGGTGGGGATGTGATCAACACCTTCGCCTTCGTGCTGCTGATCGGCATCTTCGTCGGAACCTACTCGTCGATCTTCGTCGCCTCGCCGGTGGCGCTCTGGATGCACCGGTTGCTCGCCGCCCGTCGGGACAGCAAGCGCAAGAAGAGTCGGCGGCGGTAGGGACGAAGGTGCTCTGTTTTTGGTTTTAGGTGTTAGGTATTAGGTATTAGCTCCATCGCAGGGGCAAAGCAGAATAAGCTCGAGATTCAACCCCGCGGCGTGCCGCGGGGTTTTTTTGGACCCCGGCCTTCCGGGCCGCCCTTGGCGATCCGGCGTCCTCGGTTGTCGAGCAGCGGGCTTGAAGCGCCGACTTTCCAGTCGGCGTCGATAGCGATGAACCAGGGATGCCCGTTGCCGCCGTACATCTCATCGGACGCGGGATCGGGATCGAGAACGGGGATAGGGGGGGAACTTGACCCTTGAACGTACAATGGTTGGATGGACTCTTCGGCGAAGATCCGCATTGAGGATATCCTCAACCGGGTCGAGCTCTACCGGCCCGACCCGGATGAGGATCTGCTTCGCCATGCCTATGTCTTTGCCGCGAATCGCCACCAGGGCCAGGTGCGACGATCGGGGGAGGCCTACTTCATCCATCCTCTGACCGTGGCCTGGATGCTCGCCGAGATGGAGCTCGACGAGGTCGCCATTGCCGCCGGGCTGTTGCACGATCTCCTCGAGGACACCGATACGACCACCGAGGAGCTCGAACTCGAGTTCGGTCCGGATGTGACCCGGTTGGTGGAGGCGCTCACCAAGCTGTCCGACTTCGAGAGCTCGTTCACTTCTCGCGAAGCCACCGAAGCCGAGAACTTCCGCCGTCTCCTCCTCGCGTCCATGGACGATGTACGGGTCATCCTGGTCAAGTTGGCCGACCGGCTGCACAACATGAGGACCTTGAGCTTTCTGCGGCCCGATCGCCAGGTCGCCATCGCACGGGAGACCCTCGATATCTACGCGCCCATCGCCAATCGACTCGGCATCGGGAGCATCAAAATGGAGATGGAGGACCTTTGTTTCCGCTATCTCCATCCGAAAGAGTGGGGCCGCCTCGAGCACGAGATCAAGGATCGCGCCGACGCCGCCGAACGATGGTTCGCCGAGATTCGGGGAATCATCGAAGGCCTGCTTCTCACCAACGGCATCAAGGGGACCGTCCACGGGCGCGTCAAGCACATGTATTCGGTCTATCAGAAGCTCCGGCGGCAAGAGGTGGACATGGCGAATGTCTTCGACTTCCTGGCCTTCCGGGTGATTGTCGAGACAGTGGGGGATTGTTATGGGGTCCTCGGTCTGATCCACCAACAGTGGCCCCCGGTGCCGGGCCGGATGAAGGACCATATCGCGATCCCGAAACCCAACGCGTACCAGTCGCTTCACACCACGGTGCTCGGCCCGGAGGCGCACCCCTTCGAGATCCAGATTCGAACCTGGGATATGCACAAGATCGCCGAGTTCGGCATCGCGGCTCACTGGAGCTACAAGGAAAATGGATCGGGGGCCGGAAGCGAGGACTCCCGCATTTCGTGGCTTCGCAGTCTCCTCGACAATTCGGAAGGCGCCTCTCCCCGGGAGTTCCTCGACTCGATCAAGGTCGATCTCTACCCCGATGACGTCTACTGTTTCACACCTCGCGGTGACGTTTTTTCCTTTCCACGTGGCGCGACCATCCTCGATTTCGCCTACCGGGTCCATTCCGAGGTCGGCCATACCTGTGTCGGAGGCCGGGTCAACAGTCGTTGGGTCCCTTTGCGCACCGAGCTGAGAAACGGCGACATCGTCGAGATTTCCACCTCACCGCAGCAGCAGCCTCACCACGACTGGCTCAATCTCGTGGGCACAAACCGTGCTCGATCGAAGATCAGGAGCTGGCTCAAACGGGAGGAGAAGAAACGAGCGGTGGAGGTTGGTCGCAAGCTCATTGAGCGCGAGTTCCGGAAGACCGGTGTTTCGTGGCGCAAGGTCAGCGGCACCGACGAGCTCAAGAGTGTTCTCTCATCGCACGGCCTCTCCAAAGAGGAGGATCTTCTCGCGGCGCTGGGTTTTGGGAGGCTGGCCGCGCCCGCGATCATCGCGCAACTTCTGCCCCAAGAGGATGAAGCTGCTGAAGACGAGGTGCTGACTCCCAAGCGAGAGCCCTCCACGGCCGAGAGCCAGGCCCTCGAGGTCACCGGCGATGCCGACTTCCTGGTCTACGTCGCCAAATGCTGCAAGCCGCTTCCGGGTGAAAGAATCGTCGGTTTCGTGACCCGGGGCAAGGGCGTCGCGGTGCATTCCCGGACGTGTCCCAACGTGAAGAACCTGATGTACCACCCTGAACGGGAGATCGA
>Ga0316198_10000531_pt1 | contig 20174 bp, 16 predicted proteins | sample OudBieAanoxic_MG_FD_204935 | JGI IMG/M metagenome (GOLD analysis project Ga0316198, IMG submission 204935) | Coastal sediment microbial communities from Oude Bieten Haven, Netherlands - site A anoxic | ecosystem: Environmental > Aquatic > Marine > Coastal > Sediment | place: Netherlands...
GGTGCGAGCCCGAGCAATTCCAAGTGGAGATCGTCAAGCTGAGCCGGATCGTCGATCACCGACGGCGCCGGCGGCCGGCAACGGTGTGTGCGCACGATCGTCCGCACCCCGGCGATGGCGGCCAACGTCAACACCACCACCACCAGAGCGACTAACGTTCTCCTGGTCACCCGTTTTTCAGTTGACATAGCCCAACGCTTTGAGCTGCTGTTCGCGGAGCTTTTTTTCCCGCTCGCTGATCCGCTCTTCCTTCTGCTGGTCATGAGGGCGCTGTACCGGGGACCGGATCAACGGATTCCCCCACGCCACCATCTCCTCGGGGTTTTCCATCTCGCCCGAAACCTCGGTCGCTACGCACATCTTCACCCGCTGGTAGCTGAACTTGCCGAGCTGGATCCAGCGGCCCCGCCACGGGCTTTTGGAGTCCGGATTCAACGTCCGGTCGAGCATCGTTTCTGGAGCGAAGCCCTCCTTCTGGACGGTGAGTCGAAAGCGAGCCTCGAGCCTGCGACCCTCGAGCCGTTCCTCGTCGATCCCGAACTCAACCCACATATCCGCCCAGGGCGGTACCACGATCTCGCGACACTCGTCGAGATTTCTCAGCAGACGCCGGGAGAAATCTCCCAGATTGCGGGTCGTGAACTCCTCGGTGAGGGCGAAGCGGAAGAGATCGATGTCCACGTAGGGGCGCGTATCTCCCTCGACGCGCACTTCGGTCTCCTGCGGCCGAGGGAGGGCCGCAAGTTGTGGAGTGTAGTCGTAGGGCAGACGCTCGGGCCGCATCGGCATGTAGGGTGGCACCCATTCCCAAACGATTTCGCCTTGAGGGGTGACTTCGAATACCCGCCCACCGTGGCTCGACGTGATGACGTAGTTGGGGCCGGAAAACTTCTGGGCTGTACCCGCGATGGATGAGAAGAAAAACTGCGAGCCGTACTGCCACCCGATCTCGCCGGTTGCTGGCTCGATCAACTGGATCAGACTGCGGCGATAGCCATTGCGATTGTGACGACCGTTGTTGAAGACCAGAATTTGGCCTGCGCCAGGCTCCCCTTTCGCCACCATCGTCGCCTCATGCTGATAATCGAGATCGCCGGTGTATTGCCAGACGACCTTTCCGGAGAGTTTGTCGATGATGAAGATCGTGTTGAGGTGGCGGGCGCTGACGAGAATGTTCCCGGGGCGGAATCGCTTGTCGCCGCCGTCGAAGTGCCGATTCGGGGGTAGCTCGTGAATCGAATTGATGTGTGTCGGATCCTTGCGGTCGTGGTCCCAGGTCGGAAAGGCGTCGATATGTTCGAGCGAGCGCCACTCCCAGACGACCCGGCGGCGTCGATCGACCTCTTGCAGATAACCCGTGTAGTTCGTCCTGTCGCGCGCCAACACCAGGTAATTTCCATCCTCGAGCCGGATCAGATCGTGGTGAGGAAAATCCTCCGCAACCGCAAGCCGAAATACCCACTGCAGCTCTCCGTCCCAGTTGTACTCTTTGACCAGGTTGTCGGTGCCGATCACTGCCAGGCTGCCGTCTCGGTTGAGGCGAGCGCGGCCAACCGCACGCACCGCCGGCCAGGCATGCACGATTCGGCTGTTCATGTCGATGATGATCGGTACCCGGCGTCGAAAAAGTACGAGTGTGTACCCACCGGCGGCTTTGGTAGGACGATACTGTCGGACCCAGTCCATGCTGTCGTAGTCGTCAAGATCGAGGTGGAGCTCATCGAGCGCCGCTGCGTCGTCCGCGATAACCTGGGCCAGGATCTTGCGATCCTCAGCACGGGCCTTGAGTTGCACGGCACCGGCAGTCACAAATGCGGCGACGACAAGCAACAGAACAACCCGTTTCAACATCGCATGAATCCCCGGTCCCAGGCCTCAGCCCACATCTGTGGCCGAGATATATCCCTCGCGAGCCAGGTACAAAAGAATCTCACTGGCCGCCGCGAGAGGGGCGAGGTCGGAGGTGTCGATGACCACGTGGGCGTCCTCCGGAACCTCGTAAGGGTCGGAGATGCCGGTGAACTCTTTGATGATACCCGCCCTCGCCTTCGCGTACATGCCCTTGCGATCACGAGCTTCACAGACCTCGAGCGGCGTCGCCACGTGGACCAGCACGAAACCGCCGCAAGGTTGGACCATCTCTCTGACTTCGCGTCGAACGACGTCGTACGGCGCGATCGGCGCGCAGATGGCGACACCTCCTGCGCGAGTGATCTCGGATGCTACAAAGCCGATGCGGCGAATGTTGAGGTCGCGGTGCTCCTTCGAAAAACCGAGCTCCGACGAGAGATTTGCGCGCACGAGATCGCCGTCGAGCAGAGTGACTCCACGGCCACCGAGTTCGAGTAGCTTGACGCGAAGGACATTGGCGATGGTCGACTTTCCAGAGCCTGAGAGTCCGGTGAGGAATACCGTAAAACCCTGATCGCGGCGGGCCGGATGACGGTGCTCGAGCTCAGAGGCAACCGCCTCGAAGGTGTACCAGTCCGGAAGCTCCAGCCCGTCGTCGAGGCGCTGGCGGACCTCGTCGCCAGTCAGCCGGAGGACACGGCCGTCCGGGGGCGCCTCAGCCGAGGCAACAAATTGCCCGCGATCCGTGAGAAAAACGGTTTCGCGGGTCTGCACCATCTCGACACCGAGGTCGGCGTCATGTTCAGAAATGATCTGCGCAGCTTCGTCCTGTTGGTAGGCAGGCTCACCGAGAGTGTCGAGAACCGCACCCGATCCGTCGAAATCGACCATCAGGTGAGTGGCGCCGTAGTTCTTGTTGACGATCGCGTGGAGCAAGGCCTCACGCCCGCTGCCGCCACGCATCGCGAGCGGCAAAAGATTGAGGCACGCGCTGGATTCTGGAAACTCGCGCAGTACCGCCTGGTAACAACGAATGCGGGTGTAGTGGTCAGAATCACCCGGTTGATCGAGCCCAACGACCGGATGGATGAGGATATTGGCGCCGGCATTCCGCGCTGCTTCCACCATCATCGCCTGTTGAGATCGGTGGACTGTGCGGTGGGTTTGAAAGCTCAGCACCTGCCGCCACCCGAGACTCGAGAATAGTCGACGGAGGTCCGCGGGAGTCCGACGCAGCTCGGTGTAATCAAAATGGACCGGCAGCTGAAGGGCTTCGACTCTCCCGGCCGCCGCCCACCGCCTGGTGCGGTGCAGATATTGGGCGACACCGAGGTTCGATCGGTCGGCCGTGCCGAAGATTGCCGAGATCTCGGCATCGAGGTCGCGATCAAAACACTCGTCAACGCGCAGCGCGGCGATCATCACACCCTCACCGTCACGGAGGGCCAAAAAGTCTCCTGCCGCGAGAGTGTCAGCGAGCTCGTCCGGAATGTTGAGAACCACCGGAATCGGCCAGAACACGCCGTTGGCGAGACGCATCCCCGAACACACCGATTGATGGTCCGCCGCGCCGAGGTAACCATCGAGGGGCGAGTAGCCGCCATTGATCAGGAGCTCGAGATCGCAGAGCTGCCGCGGGCCGAGATCGACCGAACGCCAATCTCGCGAACGTTCGCGGATCTCGGCGGCGCGATCGTGATCGACCAGGAGGTTTTTCAGACGCGACCCGTGTGGGCTGATGAGATGATCCAATGCAGAAGCTCCCAGACTCAGTTCTACCTTCGAATTTGGCACAAAGGCACGCAGCGCGGGATTGTAACCGCTTGCGAGCGCTCTGTATAGGAGGTTTACGGGGAGATTGGAGGCGGCGCCCAGTCAGATTCCGTCTGCAACCCAGGAGAAATTATCCTTGGCGTCGCTCAACGGCCCAGACGACGCGACACGTGAAGCCGCTGGTCGACGGTCTCAGTTTTCCTGCGATCGGTTGATCATCAGACCAGAATCGGTAGCCGCCAGGTCGGTGTGTATTTGAAGATCAGCCGCGTCTGAATGTGATCGACCTCGTGGCGCGTCGTAAAGCTGTCGAGGGCGAGGTCCCGCAGGTGGTCCGAATCGCGCGCCGCGACATGCACCAGAAAATCGTCACCGCCAGTGACGTGAAAGACGCTTCGCACCTCGGGTAGCTCGATCACGTATGCTCGGAAAGAGTCGACCAGATCCCGAGAGTGCCGGCGCAAACGCACTGCAATCATCGCTTCAATACCGACGCCCATCGCAGAAGGGTCGACGTCGGCGTGATGTCCGCGAAAGACGCCCAGTCGCGAGAGGCGCCGTACCCGTTCGAGACAGGTCGACGGCGCCACACCGACGGTTTCCGCTAGTCGATTGTTGGCCACGCGAGCATCCTTTTGCAGAACGCCCATTATGGCGAAGTCAATTCGGTCGAGCTGGTCTGAGAGTTTCATTTTTCGAATTATATTCGATTTCTTGAAATTGATAGGAATCTTCTTCTACAATCTTTTGCGAGTTAGAATAATCAACAATTTCGAAACTGATTTTCAGAACAATGAGGAAGACGGTTTCGACTGAGACTCACCAAGGAGGCACTATGAAATACTCGCTTCTTTCCCGCGCTGATCTCAACGCCATCGACGCTCTCAAGCAGCATTACGGGGGCGCCCAGAACATCAGCGACACCCTTCGCGAACAGCGGCGACTGGAGACGCGTAAAGGTGTCCTGGAAGAAAAGGGATTTGGCGGCATGATTGCCGACGCGGAGAACCTTGTTCGGCAATTTCCCAAGATAGAGGATTTCGAGGAAGAGCTTTCGCCGAGGTACCGCGACAGTTTAGGAATCGCCACCGCACAGGTCTCCGGCTTCCAGGGTGCTGCCGTCACCCACCGCGCGATGCAGCAGATGGCGAAGAGTGCGGCCAGCGACGAACCCTGTTGGGTCCCTTCAGAGTTCATTTCGGTCGTTGCCCTGACCGAAACCTACGTCTACTCCGGTGACCTCATGGCCACCCTGACGATGGCCGAGAACATCATGGGAGCTTCGAAGTTCTGCAGCACCAATTTGATTGGAATCCCAATGCCGGCGAGCCGCTTTGCAGAGCTCGAAAAATTGACTGGCAAGTCGTTCGACACCCGTGACCTCGGTGATGGCATGGCGCAGATCATTCTCAAAAACATGGGCACCGCCTTTGGAAACCTCGGCGGTGTCGAGGTGGCCAACGACAACCATCTGGTTTATCTCGACGGCATCACCCGCGCTGCGCTCGAGACCGGAAACGATTTCTTCCTCAACCCCTCGTGGTCATCAATCATCGCCGCCTGTTATTTCGGACGCGATATTCCGAATCTCCAATTCAAGGTCTCGATGTTGCTGTCGACCCAGAATCTGATGCAGTTTCGGATGCTCCTCAACATCATGTCCGAGTACCTTCGTGACGACGGCACCACGCCGATCTACGAGGTCAACATCGGCAACGGGGTTTCTCCGGAGAATTTCATCCGCTGCTCGGAAGAGCTCGACGAGAGTGGTATCGGGGGCGTTAGCCTCGCAGCCCATCTTCGGATCAACCCCGACCTCGGCATGGCCGATTTCGACTGGACCGACAACGCTTTCACAGTGTTGGAGAACGGCACCAATCTGACCTACAAATACGAATCGGACGGCACCGCGCGTGAGCTCGACACTATGGAAGCTTACTTCATGCCCGAGGAAGACCGCGCAGAAGTCGCAGACAAAATCGGCGACGTGATCTACTACAAATCACTCCGTGCTTCAATGGACGGGCGCGACATGATGCGACGAGGAATCCGCACCCGTTTTGGAGGCGCATCGTACCGCGGCGACGCCCCAGCGGATCCGACTCACATTGCAATTGAATCGGCCGCAGTGGTTTGAGGATTCGCACGGTAAATGTGCCGGCCACTGGGAGGAGCTCCGAATTGTGAAGACTGATTGGCAATCTCGGTTTTCTGAAAATATCAGGGATTACGAGGGTTATCCCATCGGCAAGACGCTTCAATACCTGTCCGACCCTGAGATCATCTCTCTCGCGGGTGGCCTCCCCTCCCCCGAAGTTTTTCAACGAGCCGATCTCCGGTTGGCGACCGAGAAGGCATTCGATCGCGACATCGACCGCATCATGCAGTACACGCCGGTCCCCGGCGAAGCAACACTGGTCGATGCGGTACTGAGATTTCTCGAACGTGACGACATCAAAATCGGCCCAGAAAACGTCGTCATCACAACCTCGGGACAACATGGCCTCGACCTCACAGGACGCCTTTTCCTCGATCCGGGCGACGTGGTGCTCGTTGACCGCCCGACATTCGCTGGTGCGGTGGTCGCATTCAATATGCAGCGACCTCGATTTGTCGGCGTCAACATCGAAGACGACGGATCCGACGTCGCCGGCATGCGAACGGCGCTGGATCGTCTCAACCGGGAAGGCACGCCACCGAAGCTCATCTACGTCGTACCAGATTTTCAGAACCCATCCGGTATTACCATCAGCCTCGCCAAAAGGGAGGCCCTCCTCGATCTCAGCTATGAGTATGACGTACCGATCGTCGAGGACAGCCCCTACCGCGACCTGCGCTACTCGGGAGAAACCATCCCCGCGATCTTCACTCTCGATCAACGACGTGGCGGCGGCCACGTCATTGGTCTCTACACCTTTTCAAAGCTCTTCTGCCCGGGCATGCGCGTTGGGTTCAACATCGGCCCGACCGAGGTCGTGAAAAAGCTAACCCACATTAAAGAGGGCAACATTCTCAACACCCCGAAGTGGAACCAGGACATGTGCCGGGCTTTCCTCGAGGACATGGATCTTGACCGCCACCTCGAAAACTGCCGAACCTACTATCGCGAAAAGCTCGACCTCTTTCTGGACACCATGGCCGAGCACTTTCCTCCAGAGACCGGGGTCCGCTGGACCCGGCCGGAGGGCGGTCTGTTCCTGTGGGTCTCGCTCCCGGCTCACATCGACACAAACGAGCTGTTTTTCGAAGCCATCGAGCACAAGGTCGCCTTTGTCCCGGGTGAACAGTTTTTCGGCGAGAATCCGGAGCACCATCACATGCGGGTCAACTTCTCCTTCGTATCGAAGGAACAGCTTGCAATCGCCGTGGAACGATTGGCAGAATGCATCAAGAATAGGCTCTGACGGAGGATCATATGCGTTTGTTATTTGTCGGTTTTGGGACCGTGGCCCAGGGTCTGTCCGAACTCTTGATCGAAAAGAGGGAAGAACTCAAAGACCACTACGGTCTCGACTGGAAGGTCACCGGAATCGTCGACATGCTCAAAGGCTCCGCGCACAACCCCGATGGGCTCGACCTCGACGAAATCATGACCATGGTGGCGGACGGCCGTTCCATCTCGGACTACCCGAACGGAGGCTGCGACTGGGACGCGCTAAAAATGATCGAGCAGGCAGAGGCCGACGCCATGCTCGAGGTCACCTACACCGACATCAAGACGGGTCAGCCGGCGACCGACCACATTCGAGCCGCACTTGCACGCGGCATGCACGTGACGACCACCAACAAGGGTCCCCTAGCTCTATTCTCGAACGAGCTTGTCGACTTGGCTGCGGCCAAAGGAGCCCAATTCCTCTACGAGGGCACGGTAATGGCGGGAACGCCGCTTCTCAATCTGATTCGCGAAACTCTCGCCGGTTCCGCGATCTCGGAAATGAAGGGCATCCTCAACGGCACCACCAACTACATTCTCAGCCAGATGGAAGCCGGAATGGACTACGGTGCTGCCCTCAAGCAGGCTCAAGAGCTCGGCTATGCCGAAGCAGTACCAGACGCCGATGTCCTCGGTTGGGATGCTTTGGCCAAAGTGACGATCCTCGCCAACGTGGTCTTTGGAGCCTCCCTCTCCCCCGATGACAGCCCCTGCACCGGAATCACCGAAATCTCTCCGAACGAGATCGCAGCCGCCGCTGCTGACTGCAAACGATACAAGCTCATCGGCCGGGTCTGGCGCGATGGCGACGCGGTTCGTGCATCTGTGGCGCCGCAGCTCGTCAACCTCGATCATCCCCTGGCCGGCGTCGGTGGTGCGACCAACGCAATGACGATCACCACCGATACCCTGGGCGACGTCACGATCGTCGGTCCGGGAGCCGGTCGCCGCGAAACAGGTTTTTCGCTACTGATTGACCTCATAGCGATCGCGAAAGAGAGCCAACGATGAAGATGCTGCTGGCAGGTCAGTGGGTAGAACGAGACAAGACGATCGATGTCCACGATCCTTTTGACGACTCACTGATCGACACCGTCCCTGCTGCGACCACCGGAGATGTTGAAACCGCTCTTGCCGCGGCTGATGCCGCACGAGGCGTGGCACGATCTATGAGCACTTTCGAGCGTTCTCAGATCCTGCTCAAAACCGCCTCGATTGTGGCCGACAACCTCGAGGATTTTGCCGTCACCATCGCCCGAGAAGGATCAAAGACAATTCGGGAAGCCCGGGGCGAAGCAAAACGTTGCGTCAACACACTGACCATTTCCGGTGAGGAGGCCAAGCGCCTGCTCGGCGAGACCATCCCCTTCGATAGCTTTCCGGGCGGCGAGCAACGCCGTGGCCACTTCGAGCGGGTCCCGATCGGAGTCGTGCTCGCGATCACACCCTTCAACGATCCCCTCAATCTGGTCGCGCACAAACTCGGACCGGCCATTGCCGGCGGCAATACTGTCATTCTCAAGCCAGCGACAGTGACACCGCTGTCTGCCCTGAAACTGACCGAAGCGTTTGTCGAAGCCGGTCTTCCGCCCGGTGTTCTTCAGTGCCTCACCGGACACGGCGCGATGCTTGGCGACTCCCTGGTTTCCGACCCACGGGTGCGCATGGTCAGTTTCACCGGTGGCGTCGAAGCCGGCGAGCGCATCGTCTCCAAGGCAGGCCTCAAAAAAATCGGCATGGAGCTCGGTTCCAACTCCCCGGTGATCGTGTGGCACGACGCCGATATCGAGTGGGCGGCCGAAACCTGCGTCTCCGGCGCGTTCTGGGCGGCGGGCCAGAATTGCATAGGTGTGCAGAGGATTTATATCCACCGTGACGTCTATGACCATTTCCGTGGGCTCTTCGTCGAAAGAACCAAGAGCTACACGGTCGGCGACAAAATGAATGAAGCCACCGACATGGGACCCATGATCAACGAGGGTGAGGCTCGAAGAGTCGAGCGCTGGGTTGCCGAGGCGGTCGAAAAGGGGGCCTCGGTGCTCGCTGGCGGCAGCCGCAATCGGGCGCTGATGGAACCGACGGTTCTCGAGAATGTGCCTTCTCGCGCCACGATTCACCACGAAGAAGTCTTTGGTCCGGCGGTCAATCTCTACCCGGTGGAAGACCTCGATCAAGCGATGAGCGAGGCCAACTCAGTGGACTATGGGCTTCATGCGGCCGCCTTCTCCAGAGATGTCGAGACCTGCCACCGACTGATTCAGGGCCTCGATGCCGGCAGTGTGCTGATCAACGATTCGACCGACTACCGCCTCGACTCGATGCCTTTCGGGGGTGTCAAGAAGTCCGGGCTCGGGCGCGAGGGTATTCGCTTCTCGCTTGCCGAGATGACGGAACCGAAGGTGGTTTGTTGGTACCTGCCGGGCCTTTGATGTGAATTAGGAATTAGGAATTAGGAATTCGGAATTTCCATCCGGCTACCATAATGTACTGGAGAGCTCGAGGTTGTTGGGGCGCTCGAATTGTACATTCGAGGCGAACTCGATCCGATCCAGCGTGATAATCTTCGTGCCATCGCGAAGAGGTTTCAGAGTCGATTGAAAAACTCGATCACGACCGTCCCGCAACGCAAAGACTTGTTGGCGCTTGCCATCCTGGTCCTGATCACGGTGGTCGTGAGACTCCCGGGAGTCTTCAACCGGGCTATTTGGTACGACGAGGCGATCACCCTGCTCGAAACCGCCGGCAATGCGACCCCTACCTGGTCAGCCCAACCAACATCAGCCGCGAGCCAAAAGGAATTCCTGGTCGGAACTCCAGCGCTCGGAGAAGTAGCCGCTGGACTGCGCGAAACCGATGTACATCCTCCCGTCTACTACGGCCTGCTTTCAATCTGGCGGCGGATTGCCGGAGAATCCATCGAAACCGCCCGTCTCTTCTCGGTTTTCTGGTCGACCGCCTCTGTCATCCTTCTCTACCTCCTCTTGCGTGCATTCAGCTTCGCTCGTGGGTTCTGGCCGAGTCTTGTCTACTCCCTTTCGTCTGGCGCAGTCCATTATGGTCATGAAGCTCGGAATTATTCACTGGCCATGTTCTTCGTTATGATAGCGACCTTCCTTGCTTATTTTTTCAGACAAATAGATTTCGATAGACGGCTCCATTTCTGGACTCTTTCAGTATCCTTAGCTGCGTTTTGCGGCCTCGCTTTTCAAACAAATTATCTCACTATTTTTCCACTTACAGCATTATTTTTTTGGTGTCTTGCGTGGGCTCCAGAGAAACAACGAATGTATGTGATCCCTGCGATCGTCCTGTCCGTCATGTTTTCACTGATTGGATTGAGCACTCTACTGACCCAGCTCGAAGCACGCCCAAATCAATTTCAGAAAGCACTCGGCTTCGGCCAGGAAATCTCGAAGATAGTTGATTCCAATTTTGTAATGCTTTGGAGCCCAGTGGCGGCGAGCAGCGGAATACGCTGGGCCGCCGTCGGCACTGTCCTCGTTTTTCTACTCTTGAGCACCGCCTACGTGAGGACGGCTTGGAAAGCCATCGATAAGGAACTCTTCACGTTGATGGTAGGGCTGGCCATCGCCCCCTCGTTGGGGCTATTGGCCCTGGATCTCATCTTCAACAAGAGCCTCGGTAAATCCAGCTATGTTCTCTTTGGTACCCCTGCGATCATCGTCCTGCTGACCCTTGCAGTCGGTGACCGTTCGCTGCGAACGGAAGGCGAATCCTGGTGGTCAAAGGGAAATCTCGCTCGCATCGTCGCGTTCATCATTCCTTTTTTTGTCGGGCTTCAGTTGACCGGCATCAACTTTGACCTCGAGCGCACGCCCGGGTTTGCGGGCAGCACTCTACGGAGCCTGGCGAGGAAAATCGAGGCTTCATCACGATCACCGATCGTCGTCATCGGCGCCGGTCACGGCCGCGGCGATCCGGCGTCCGTCATTTACGAACTGGGTCCGGAGACTGACGTCTGTGTCCTCGACAACGATTCCGACCTTTCGTTGCTGAGGTCGGAACTTGAATCGTTCGACGAAATCTGGATTGTGTTTGCAAAAGGTCGTAAGACAGCCGCCAAAGAACAATCGCTTTTTAAAACCCTATCGAAAGACGACGGATACCGAGTCGTCTTTCGAGCTAAGAGGGTCGCGCACCTCCAAAAGGCACGGTAGCCCGGGGATTTTCTCGACGCCCTGGATCGTCTTCTGACCTGGAGTAGCGAGCACCTCGAAGCGAAGACGGTACGAGAGGTCGTCGAGATGCCCTCGCTCCAGTAGACTTGCCTACCATGACCAAAAAGAAGAGTTCGCGGTTGCGACGATGGTTCCGATACGCATTTTTGGCGTGCGGAACGATCATTGTAGCTGCCTGTCTGTTCGTGGTCGCCACCTGGCCCGATGTGGAACAGCTTTCAGAAGCCAACCCAGAGACAACCGCTTTCATTGAACTCGCCCGTTCTCGCGGTGCCGATATCGAGTGGCGATGGGTCTCCTCCGACTCGATATCCATCAACCTCAAAAAAGCGGTCCTTGTTGCAGAGGACCTGAGCTTTTTCAACCACACTGGATTCGACACCCACGAGATCCGAATCGCGGCCCGGGAAGCGATCCAGGGCAAACGAGTTCGCGGCGCGTCGACCGTCACCCAGCAATTGGCCAAGAACCTGTGGCTGTCGCCATCCCGGTCGCCGGATCGCAAGCTGCGGGAGATCATCGTCACCAGGCAACTGGAGCGCCATTTATCGAAACGACGAATTCTCGAGGTCTATCTCAATGTCGTCGAATTCGGCCCCGGCATATTCGGCGCCGAGGCTGCCGCCAATCATTATTTCGACGTGGCCGCCGCCGATCTGGGTCCGGAACAGGGAGCGCGCCTCGCGGCCTCGTTGCCACGCCCATCGAAATGGCACCCTGGAGTTGAAAGCCGAGGCTACGAGAAAAGCGTCAGGCGCATTCTCTCCCTCATGGAGCAATCGGAGTGGCTCGAAAAACACTTCTGAGCCGGTGATACGATATGCCCAGATCCAGCAGATTACGGAGGTGCGTTTTGAAGATCATGACCAGTCTTTCCATCGTCGTCGCAGTTGTCGTGTTCGTCGGCTGCGCTCCGGCGGATTCGCCATTTCCTGAAGAAGCAAAACTGGAGGGTCTCGAGAACGGTTCCTTCACAGCCGAGCTCAACGGCTTCTCCATCCACTACGAGATCCATGGTCAGGGGCCCGTGATGATGACTCTGCCAAACTCCTGGGGACTCTCCCTCATTGGGCTTCGCAGTCTGTATGGTCCTCTCGAGGAGAAACTCACGATGGTGTATTTCGACCCCCGCGGGATCGGTGCATCATCTCCGATAGTCGAGGAATCGGATATGGGAATGGAGGCCGTGCGAGCGGATTTCCAGGCTCTGCGCGAGCACCTCGGCCTCGACCACGTCAGCGCCATCGGCTGGTCCAACGGCGCCATGAACCTCGTTCTGCTGGCGGCTGAGCGCCCAGAGACGATCGATACGGCGATCTTTCTCCACGGCGCCGCCAGCTACACCACGGAGGACATGGCCGCAATGGCCGCAGATTACCCGGAGTTAATGAAAGCCTCGATGGCATTCAATCAGGAGATGCAGAATCCCGAGCTCACCGATGACGAACGAACCGAAAAAATGCGCGCCATGTGGCTCGAGCAGTGGTTCCCGCTCAGCTTCGCCGATCGGGAGGCCGCGAACGCGACACTCGATCGCGTCTTCGGCGGCGCCGAGTTCAGCTGGGCACACGCCAACTACTCCCAACGCACGCATCCGACATTCGAAGCTCGCGACCAGCTGCCGCTGATCACCGCGCGCTGTCTTGTGATCTCAGGCGCCCACGACATGATGCCGGTCAGCAAGGGCGAGGAGTTGGCTGTGGGCATTCCAGACGCCCAGTTCGTCCTCTTCGAATCCAGTGGGCATTTCGCGCCGGCAGAGGAGCCTGAAGCATTCGAGGACCTCGTCTTCAGTTTTCTCGGGGTCAATTAGCCGTCTTCGGTTCCTCTTCAACCGGGGGGCCGGGATCGGCCTTTTCCGCCTCGGTCCTGCGGTCCGCAGGCCCCACGGCAGGCCCGGTATACTTCGCGTGCAGTCGACCGAACGGGAGCTTGAAATCGAGGCGGTAGAGTTTTCTCTTCACATCCGGGCCGATCCAGTAGATGAACTCTCCCTTGCGTGAAAACATCTCACCGTCGGCGGTGAGAGGCTGCACCCGAAGGAGATCTTTCTTGCCATCCACCGTTTTGAACCGCTTGAGTTCACCGACCTGGGTCCCGGTAACGATGACACCGCGATCGGTCAACAAGTTGAGTTCGAATGTCGATCCCGGTCCCCCGGCCAGCACCCTCCCCCGGTAGACATAGGCGAGCGGGTCGATGGCGAAATCTCCCTCGAAGGGAACGGTTTTTACCTTGCCGTGTTTCTCGGCCCTGACGACACGTTTTTCGTAGTCGATGTGGTAGCGCCTGATCTTGCGCCGGCCCTTTTCGGTGATATCGCTCTCATACGCGAGAGTGCTCATCGTCTCCGCATCGACCCACGAGTCGATCTGTCCGTCGACTCGATAGATTTTGTTGAAAAATCTCGTGTTACAGGCGGTCATGACGACATGGTAGGCCGGCCTGCCTTCGAACTCCTCGAGGCGGCTCTCAAGCGTCATGTGACCGCAGTGAACCCCCAGGTATACGATCTGGTAGTGAAATGGGCCTTCGGTAGGAAAGGCGGGCAGGGCTTCTACGCTCTCGTGAGATTGCGGTTCGGCGCGGTAGACGAAAAAGGTGATGATCACCAGAACCAGCACCGCGAACGCCACCCCGAGAGCCAGGCGCGGACGACCCATCACACTCACAGCATCACCCTGCCGCTCACTTCAGTCCGCCACCGCACCGTCAGCGGTGCGTCGATTGCGATAGAGCGAGCCGTCAACTGCGGCCGCCATTCGGTCTGCATCAAGGCCTCCACCGACAAATTCGGCGATGCGGCGCGCTTCACGCGCCGGCTCGGCAACGACATTCGCATAGTCGAGGTAGAGCGCCTCGAAATACGGACGGAATCGAAGTTGGAACTGGACCTTTTCGACGTGCGATTCATACATCGTCAGCAGATCCTGGTCGTCGGTGTGGGACTCCTCCCCGCGTCGATCGAGCATTTTGGTCTGCGAAGCGAGCACCTCGTGCAGGTTGCGGCGCATGAATACGACCTTGTATGCGTTGCTCGCCGGCAGGTAATTGAGCAACGACGACACCACCTTGATGACCTTTCCCCGCGCGTCATTGAGCCACTCTTTGTCTTCCATGTCTGCGAGGTCCTTGACCCGCTCGTCTTCGTAGTAGCCCTTCGGATTATCTACGTCGGCCGTGCGGATGTTGTCCACGACCAGTTCCATGCCACCAGCCTCGAGCATTTTCATGGCCATTGAGGTGCCGGATCGGGGCAAACCGGAGACGACCACCACCGGCCGACCGTACTTCAGTCGCCTCGCGATTTTGTTGAGCGTCGATGCCATTGCTATTGACTCCCAGTGGCGGACCGGAATATCAGCTCGATCCACCTCGTTTCCAGAAACTTGACCAACTTCGACCCGGGCACGCGAACAATCTGCGTACGCGTCCCTGCAGGTATATTACAATGCCGCGGCCGAGAGCCCATCGAGAGTTCGAGGTTTGAGGCCAATCGCAAATTCTCGGGAGTTTCATGACGACAACGTCGGATCACTCAGGGATGCACCGCATCCATCCGGCCGCCTTTATGCTGGCGTGCATTGCAATTGCTGCACCGTCCACGGCCGATGCCTACATCGGCCCAGGAGCCGGCTTCGCTGTGCTCGGCTCTTTTGCCGTGATATTCGTAACCATGATTCTTGCGGGTGCCTCACTCCTGGTGTGGCCTTTTCGCATGTTGTGGCGCGCGATCCGCCGCCGCACCAAGAGCAAACCGCTGGTCAGAAGGCTCATCGTGTTGGGTTTCGACGGCCAGGAAACGACGATCACCGAGCGGATGATGGCCGAGGGCGAGCTCCCGTATTTCCAGAAACTTGCTGCAAGCGGCTGTTACAGCCGGCTGCGCTCGACCTTTCCCTCCATCACCCCGGTCGCCTGGTCCTCCTTCACCACCGGCACCAATCCCGGCAAGCACAATATCTTCGATTTCCTCGACCGCGACCCGCGCACGTATCTGCCGAGGCTATCTTCCACCGAGATCGGGTCGGTGAATAGGGTCCTCAAGCTCGGCAAATTGAGGATTCCGCTGGCAAAACCCTCGATTCGATTGCTGCGGAAATCGAAGCCTTTCTGGACAATCCTCGGCGAACATAATATCTGGAGCACCATCATCCGGGTGCCGATCACATTTCCACCGGACAAGTTCTACGGCGCCCAGTTGGGGGCGATGTGTATTCCGGACCTTCTCGGTACCCAGGGTACGTTTCTCTTTTTTACGACCCGTTCGGGTGGTGAGAGTTTCCAGGAAGGCGGACTGCAATTCGAGCTCAGTGCCAATGGATCCAAGGATAGCTTCGAGGGAACCATCGAAGGCCCCGAGAATTCGTTCCTCGAGGGCAACCCGCCGATGACCCTGCCGCTTCACATAGATGTTGATCGTAAGACTGGCCGTGCTCTGGTTTCGATCGACAGCGAGACGGTGGAGCTCGAACCGCGAGTCCTCAGCGGTTGGGTAAAGCTCAGTTTCAAGGCAATTGCAGGCATGAAGGTCACGGGTATCTGCCGGTTGATGATCACCGAGATGGACGAGCATGTCTCACTCTACGTTTCGCCAATCAATATCGAACCAGAAAAACCGGTCATGCCGATTTCCCATCCCAGCTACTATTGCTCCTATCTCGAAAAGAAACTCGGTTCGTACGCAACCCTCGGCCTCGCTGAGGACACCTGGGCCCTGAACGAGAAGATCACCGATGACCACACCTTCATGACCCAGACATCCGATATCGATAACGAACGCGAGGAAATGCTCTTTGCTGCGCTCGATCGTTTAAAGAAGGGAACCCTGGTCACCGTCTTCGACGCTACCGACCGGGTCAACCACATGTTCTGGCGCTATACCGAGGAGGGTCATCCAGCAGCCGAGGGTATTGAGAATCCAGAATACGCCAAAGCCATCGAGGACCAATACCGGCGCAACGATGAGATCGTTGGCAAGGTCATGGAGCGCCTCGGTGAGGGCGATGTTCTGTGGGTGCTCTCGGACCATGGTTGCACTTCTTTCCGGCGAGGCGTCAATCTCAACGCCTGGCTCCTGGAGAACGGTTATCTCGCGCTGAAGGACGGCGCCGACGCCTCAGAGCCCTGGCTGCAATCGGTGGATTGGTCACGAACCAAAGCCTATGCCGTGGGTCTGGTTGGAATATTCCTCAACATCGAGGGTCGTGAGGCTCAGGGCATCGTCGCCTCCGGTGCTGAAGCCGAGGCGCTCAAGGCCGAGCTCAAGGCAAAGCTCGACGGTCTCGTGGACACCGAAAAGGGCGACGTGGCGATCAATGACGCCTTCGACACCGACAAGCTCTATCGCGGCCCATACAAGGGAAATGCGCCAGACCTCCTGATCGGTTACAACCACGGCTACCGGATCTCGTGGGACTGCGCGAGCGGAGTAGTGGCCGGATCGGTCTTCGACGATAACACCAAGGCGTGGAGCGGTGATCACATCGTCGACCCGCGCCTGGTGCCGGGGATCTTTCTTGCCAACCACCCAATCGACATCGAGGATCCTGCGATCATCGACCTTGCACCCACCGCTCTGACACTCTTCGGAGTCAAACCGCTGGCGCATATGGAAGGCACTCCGATCATCTCCAAAGATCGATTCAACCGACAGTAAAGGGAGAGACCATCATGTTTGGATACACAAAGGTCAAGCTCGAGAAAAGCCTGGTTGACAGGATCAGTCGCTTCTCCGAGATCGCCGGCTACTCGTCGCCTGAGGAGTTCATCACCCACGCGCTCGAAAAGGAGCTCGCTCAGCTCGAGGACGCTGACTCCGAGGAGGAGATCAAGAAACGTCTCCAGGGCCTCGGTTACATGTCGTAGAAGGGAAATTCGCAGCCTCCATGAAGCTCATCAACGATCTCCTGCGCCCGGTCTTCGACCTGCTGCAATCTCCGTTCGTCGGGCTGCCGGCATTCGTCGGAATTCTGGTGTGGTCGATTCCCATCGGCGTCTTCGCTCTTTGGGTCTTCGGAAAGACATCGAATCAGGACCGTATTGCCGAGGTCAAACGACGGATCCACGCGGGACTCTTCGAGATTCGCCTCTTTAACGACGACCTCGGCGCCATCATGCGCGCCCAGGGGGAGATCCTCCGCCACGTGCTCCACTATCAGGCGCTGGCCCTCAAGCCGATGATCTTCATCCTGCCACCACTGGTGTTGGTGATGGTTCAGCTGCACCAGTTTTACGGTTTCCGTGGATTGCATCCCGGTGAAGACGTCTTGCTCACCGTCCAGCTCGCGCCAGATTCGGTGGAGCCGGGCCGACGCCCTGAGTTCTCGCTCGATTTGCCGACCGGACTCCATGCGACGATGGACCCGGTGTGGGTCCCGTCACTGTATCAAATCACTTGGCGCCTCGGGATCGATGACTGGGGCGACTGGGACCTCGTCATAGTGGTCGATGGTACACAGTTTTCGAAGAGCCTCCGTGCAACCGAAGATTTGATCCGACTGTCGCCGGAGAGGCCGCCGCAGACCTTTATGGACCAGCTTGAGTGGCCGTCCGAACCGCCGTTCGAGAAGGACGGCGCAGTGCACTCGATGACGCTCGGTTATGGCGAAGGCGCGGTGGAAATTTTCGGCTGGGATTTCGAATGGTCCTTCGCCTGGATGGTGGTTTTCTTCGTCCTCACAATGGTCGTGGCTCTGGTTCTCCGGAAACCCATGGGAGTCGAGCTCTGAGATTTCCCATTACCGGCCATCTATCCTGGCCCGCGCTCGCGGACCGCGCGCACGATGAGAAATCCATAGGTTCAACTACCTGTGGAGCAGTGGTCTGGGCCCCACGGTGGGTGAGTGAAATTCCGAATTCCGAATTCCGAATTCCGAAATCGAAAATCAGTTTCCGTGCGGGCGAGAAGCCCGCACCACAATCATGAAAACCCGCGCCTCCGCTATCGGGGCCGCCCTCATTTGTCTGTCGGCCTCACTGTGGGGCCTCGACGGCGTCGTCCTCACGCCGAGACTCGCAAATCTCCAGGTCCCATTCGTGGTCTTCCTGTTGCACGCGATTCCATTCGCCCTCATGCAGCCCTTTCTGTGGCAAAGCTATCGTCGCCTCCGCGCGATGCCGGCCCGAGGCTGGCTCGCACTCGCTCTCGTCGCATTCACCGGCGGCATGCTTGGCACGCTGGCCATCGTCAAAGCTCTCTTTCTGGTCAACTTCAACCAGCTCAGCGTCGTCGTTCTTCTGCAGAAACTGCAACCGATTTTCGCTCTCGCGCTGGCGGCCATCCTGCTTGGCGAGAGGATATCCGCCCGGTTCCTTGCAGCTGCGGTTGCCGCGTTAGCTGGGGCCTATCTCCTCACCTTCGGACTCTCGGCCCCGAACACGACCGCTGACGGTATTTCGATCGAGGCAGCCATGCTCGCCATCGTTGCGGCCGCCGCTTTCGGCGCCGCGACAGTCCTCGGCAAGATGCTTCTGGGCTCCCTCGACTTCAAGGACGCCACCTTTGCCCGCTACGGCATGACCACTGCGATGGCTCTTCTTTTCCTCGGGATCAGCGGCATCGGTCTTCCTATATCTACGGTCACCGAAGCCAACTGGGTGATGATCCTCGTTATCTCGCTGACTACCGGCTCGGGGGCCATTTTCCTCTATTACTACGGCCTCACCCGGGTGCGGGCAAGCGTCGCGACGATTTGTGAGCTGTGCCTCCCGCTTTCCGCGGTCCTTTTTGACTATCTGGTCAACGATTCCGTACTCGCGCCGTGGCAATGGCTCGGCGCCGCCCTCCTGGTCGGGGCGATCCTCCAAATATCGATGAACCCGGACAGTGAAACCAGAAATCAGTAAACAGTAATCAGTGGCCAGAACAAAAACCCACGGGGTCCGGACTGTAAACGGGTTCACTCTTGTCCAAAACAGCGTTTCGGGAAGCCGACTCAGATTTGACTGGCGGAGGCATTGCAGCGGCAGGTGCAGTGGCAGCCACCAGCGACAGCAATCAGCGTCAGCGATCAGAGGCCGCTGCAGCGACAGCATCCAGTCTGACTGGGATAAATAACTGAAATCATGACCTTGTGTTATCAAATGGGCAACGTCACCTGTGGATTTGTTTTGGACAGCAGTGAAACTGGTTACTGGCTACTGCTACTGGTTACTGGCTTCGCGGGGTACATCCGTGGCAATTTCGCATCGACCGCGTAGGCCATCAAGGCAACGACACACTTGAGCGTCACCCAGCGGGAAGGGTCACCGGGTGCACCCGCAACTGGGGCAGGCAGAGATTTGGGCACGGGAACGTCCCGTTGCCATTTGCCGCCTTCAACCTGGCGTAGCTGAACTCGCTTCAGTGCGCGACCCATACCTGGTCCCAGAGGAGCTCCTGCGCGCGCGAGCGCCCACAGAAGCTCCACCTCATCCGTTCGTGCCAGGCAGGGATGACCACAGCGAGTTGGCACCGCCCCTACCGTCCCAATTGCCCTCAGGAGGGCCTTGACAGCACGTTCTCTCAGCTCCTGACGCGGTCGATCAACACACGCAGTGAGCGCGCCAAGGAGAGCGACCGCGGTCACGGTGCACTCCCCTGTCACAGATTGACGACCCACCACCAACCACCCACCATCGGGATGGTTCCCATCACCGTCTTCGAGCCAAGCCAATCCTTCCTGAAAACGAGGGTGACGACACCAACCCAGCTCAGCCAGTCCATGCAGCATCCGAGCCGTCAGCCATGGGACGGGGTCCTGACCCTCCCGAAGTGCGAAACCGCCCTCGCCCGGAGCTGTTTCGAGCAGCACGTCGGCCGCCGCTTGAAGTCGGGAATCGGCTGGATTGGCGCCCCATTGGATGGCCGCAAGGAGGAGCCAGCCTGGACCCGAATATGGCCTCCACAACGGCACATCGACCGCCCAGCTTCCGTC
>Ga0316198_10000532_pt1 | contig 20170 bp, 16 predicted proteins | sample OudBieAanoxic_MG_FD_204935 | JGI IMG/M metagenome (GOLD analysis project Ga0316198, IMG submission 204935) | Coastal sediment microbial communities from Oude Bieten Haven, Netherlands - site A anoxic | ecosystem: Environmental > Aquatic > Marine > Coastal > Sediment | place: Netherlands...
GCATCCGGAACACCGGCCATCGGGCACGGTTACGGTTACGGTTACGGTTACGGATTCGGATACGGATTCGGATTCGGATTCGGATTCGGATTCGGATTCGGATACGGACGAAGGGTAGAATCATCGCCGTGAATCCATGGGAGAGCTACCGCCGTATCCTGCACTGCGATATGGACTGCTTCTATGCGGCAGTCCATATGAGGGACGACCCCTCCCTCGTCGGGAGGCCGGTGGTGGTGGGGGGCAACCCCGACAGCCGCGGGGTCGTCGCTGCCGCCAACTACGAGGCCCGCCGCTACGGTATTCACTCAGCCCTTCCTGCGGCACAGGCCCGGCGGCTGTGTCCGGACACGATCTTCCTCAAGCCCGAATTCAAGCGGTATCGCGCCGAGTCCGAGGCGATCTTCGCCATCTACCGCCTCTTCACTCCGGTCATCCAGCCCCTATCCCTGGACGAAGCCTACCTCGATGTCACCGACCATCTCGGTGAGTTCGACAGCGCCACCGCCATCGCTCATGAGATCCGTCGCCGGGTCCGTGACGAACGTGGTCTCACCGTCTCGGTGGGGGTGGCGCCAAACAAACTCATCGCCAAGATCGCCTCGGATCACGACAAACCCGATGGGCTCACGGTGGTTAAACCGACCCAGATCGAGGACTTCCTCGCGCCGCTACCCGTTCGCCGTCTGCACGGGGTCGGTCCGGCGGGCGAAAAGGCTCTCCATGATCTCGGAGTTGAAACCGTTGCCGAACTTCGACGACTCTCGCTCGATCGTCTCATCGAACGCTTCGGCCACTGGGGCCGAACGCTCTACAACTACGCCCGCGGTGACGATCAACGCAACGTTCACGTCGAACAGATCCGCAAGAGCCTCAGCACCGAGCACACTTTTGACAAGGACATCGACTCGGAGTGCATCATTAACGAAATTCTGGAGTCCATGGCCGCCGAGGTGTCCGCCGGGCTCACCATACGCGAGATCTCGGCCTGCACCATCACCGTCAAGGCGCGCTATCCAGACTTCACAACCGTCACGAGATCACACACCTTGCCGGCGCCCACCGCCGACACTGGAAAGATCTCAGCCATCGCTCGAGATCTCATCCGCTCGACTGAGGCCTTTACCCGTTCGGTTCGCCTGCTCGGCGTCGGCGCTTCGAATCTGGTCACGGGTGGAGTCGAACAGCTTGCGCTCTTCGGTATCGAAGACATCGGTGCGGACTGATGAAGCGGATCGAACCTCGCGCCCGCCTCTGGTTGGCGGTCGTTACCTTTGCCGCTTTCGCGGTCTGTGCCCTGGTGGTTGTGATTCCCGTCGCGGAGCAGACCGGATGGTCCTACGCCTCGTGGCTCCGCTTCGCCTTCCAACCGGCGTGCCACCAGATCACCGACCGGTGCCTCGATCTCGGCGCGGGCACACTGCCGATCTGCGCCCGCTGTGCCGGGCTCTATGCCGGTGGTTTCGCGGCTCTGCTGATGACTCTCCTGGGCGGCCGGAGATTCCATTTCCGTCTCCGTTGGCTCGTCGTCGCGGCGATCCCATCCATCCTCGACTTCGGTCTCGGTCTGGTCCATCTGCCGACGCTGCCCAACTGGCCGAGGTTCGCCCTGGCGCTGGCTCCCGGTTTCCTGGCGGGGGTTCTACTGGCCGACGCCGTGTGCGAGATAGCCACACATCCTGAGGCCTCAACCTCCGCGCCCGAGATCACGTAGAATAGACCGCGTACTCAAGGAGGAGAAAATGGAGACCAAGGCTCCGTCCATGTTGTTGCCCGCGCTGATCGCCGGTGGATCACTGGGGTTTGTCAGCGGCTTGCCGATATCCAACTGCGCATGCTGTCTGTGGGCGGCCGGCGCCGGTTTTCTGGCCGCGTTCCTCTATTCAAGGAACTGCAAGTCTGCGGGCGCCGGGTTCGACACCGGTAAGGGCGGCGTGGTGGGTCTCCTCGCAGGCGCCGTCTTCGGCGTTGTCGGCTCCCTGGTCAACTCGGCATTTTCCCTGCTGACCGGAGGTCTGGATATCGAATCCATGCGCGAAGCCATCAACGCCAACCCCATGATCAGCGATCCCGAGGCCGCCGAACAGGCGATCCAGATGTTCGAGTCGATCGGGCCGATGGTTTTTGTTCTGATTTTTGCTCTCATCTGGATCGTCCTGGGTGTCATCTTTTCAGGCCTGGGCGGTCTCATCGGCGGCGCTGCCTTCAAGGTCGATGCCACACATACCGACACCGGAGGCGGATGGTCGTCAAACCCGCCTCCCATGTCCACCAGCGGTAACCAACCACCGCCACCACCGACCGCACCCAGCGTGTAGGAGATCACATCATGGACGATGCCCTGCCTCCCAATACCGAGGCGACCTCTGTCATCCCGTGGGAGGATCCGAACTGCTCGTTCTTCGACGGACTGTTTGAAACCATCAAGCTCCTGGCACTGAGCCCCGGCGAGGCCTTTCGCCGGATGCCGGTGACCGGCGGCATCGGTCGGCCCCTGTTCTTCGCCATTGCCGTCGGCTGGGTCGGTATCGCGATCGCGGTGTTCTGGAACGTGCTTTTTCAGAGCATGTGGATGCCGTTCATGGAGTCGATGGATGATGTGGCCGGGATGGGCGCCATGTACGGTCTCACCATCGGTTGGGCCCTCATCATGGTGGTCCTCGCGCCGCTCTTCGTCATCATCGGCGTATTCATCAGCGCCGCCATCCTCCACCTCATGCTCATGATTGTCGGTGGCGCCTCGAACGGTTTCGAGGCCACCGTTCGCGTCGTCTGCTACACCTACACCGCCCAGCTTGCGGGGATCGTTCCCTTCTGCGGCGGTATTGTCACGCTGGTCTGGACGGTGATTCTCTTTGTGACCGGCTTCTCGACCGCGCACCGAACCACCCAGGGGAAGGCCCTGGTCGCGGTCTTGTTGCCGATCGTGCTCTGCTGCGTTATCGGCGTCGTCTTTGCGTTGGTTGTCGGCGGTCTTGCCGGTCTCGCCGCCTCCACCCAGTGACTGCGATTCAGACACCACTTTCCACGGGCCGCAATTCCCGGGAAGCGGCCCGCATAGTGGTGTCTGCGGCCAAGGATTTCAAGCGCCGAAGCGCCCCTTAGTGGCGATTCACCTTCGTCCCACCACCCGCGAAGAGCGGCAGCTCGCGATGCTGTGGGCCGCCGCTGCGATCTCGGCCGTCATGCTCAAACCGGTCTGGGTCGCCATCGCGCCGCACCTGGGATCGTGCACCTTCCGCAACCTCACCGGGATCCCCTGCCTGTCGTGCGGCACGACTCGAACCGCGCTTGCCCTCCTCAACTTCGATTTCTTTGGGGCCTTGACCGTCAATCCGCTTGCGACCATCGTGGCGGCCGCATTCATCATCGGTGGCGGATTGGCGTTGATCTGGGTGCTGGTGCGGGGCCCGGTCCCCACATTGAAGCTGAGCTGGTCCCGCCGGTGGACCGGCGCGGTCGTTGGAGTCGTTCTCATCAACTGGATCTATCTCATCCTGACTGATTGAGCCTTCCGCTGGTCCCCTGCGATCACTGACGCCGCTTCTTGAACCCCCATCGTTTTGAGATCTCGTCTCCATAGCTCGACTTTGACACTTGAGCGAGCTTGACAACATCGCTCATTAAGCATATTTTGATTTTGCTATGCGATTGTTAAGTATTCTACTAATCTCATAAACAACTAAGTGAAATATTGCACAAGGAGGATCGGATGTCGAAAACAAAACTGATGGTTGTGGTTGTTCTCGCCGGGATCGTGGCGCTGAGCTTCGCCAGCGGCGCAACGGCGGCGAAAAACAAGATCAAGGGCCAGGATGTCTTCAAGGACTTCTGCAAACCCTGCCACGAGGCCGAGTCCGATAACGGCGAATACACCCCCATGTCGCTGATCCAGGATCAGTGGGAGACCTTCTTCGAAGAGGATTTCGTCGAAGCCCACGAGGGTATCAACGATCCGAATCACGACAACGCCCCGGTCATCGAGGTCCTCACTGAGGAGGAGCTCGATGCCCTCGCCAAGTGGACCATTGACCACGCTGCCGATTCCGAGCAGCCCATGACCTGCGGCTAACAGATTCTTTTTTTTGGAGGAGATCATGATGCGCAAAATGATCGTAATGCTCGCGGTAGTCGCTTTTTTCGGCGGTGGCCTTGTGTTTGCTCAGGATGCCGAAACCGACCAGGAGATCGCCGACCTCAAGAAGGACATCAAAGACCTCGAAAAGCGGGTCATGAAGAACGAGCGCAAGACCGCGCTCGACCGGATCAACTTCATCGGCGACTTCCGCTTCGAGGCCAACTCGATCCAGGCCGAGTTCGGTGACCGATTCAACGGCATGGAACTCCAGCGGTTGATGGTGGACAATCTGTTTTATGTCAACGGCACCGGCAATTTCCCGCCCTCGCAGGAAGATGTCAGTGGATTTATCGCCCAGAACTATGCTGACTACCTCTACTACATCGACAACGTCGTCACCTTTGACTGGCTCAAGGAGGTCGTAGGCTCCTTCCCGCCCGAGCAGATGCAGCAGTTCATGGGAATGCTCCTTCCGCACACATATGAGGAGGGCTACGATTACGAGAACACCCTGCTCTACACCAACCGGCTCCGGCTCCAGATGGACGCCAAAGTTTCCAAGAGCGTCGACTTCTCCGGCCGTCTGTCCATGTACAAAACCTTTGGTGACTCCACCGGCGTGCAGGTCTTCAACGGCCAGCCCACCTCCATCAACGTCGATGGAACCACAGCGTCCGTGCCCAACTCGGATCTGGTTCGGGTGGAGCGGGCGTACTTCAACTGGAGAGGGCCCAAGTTCTACCTCTCCGTCGGTCGTCGCCCCTCTACCGGCGGCGCACCGCTCAACTTCCGCCAGGACGAGCCCCGTGGCGGCAGCCCTCTCGGGTCCGTCATCAACTACCAGTTCGACGGCATCACCGTGGGCTGGCACCTCTCGGACAAGAGCACCATGCGTCTGTGTTACGGCCTCGGCTTCGAGTCGGGCTTCGGCAACGGCGAGTTCGCCACAAAGCCCCAGGACCGACTCAAGGATGCCTGGTTCCTCGGCCTCAACTGGGACATTTGGAACACTGAAGACGTCTTCATCCAGACGACCATCGCAGGCGCTTTCGACGTCACCGACGGTTTCAACGGCCTCGTTGTCATGCCGGTTGACCCGGTGACCGGTCAGGACGCGCCGCCCGCCGTCATTCGCTACACCCCGTCGGCCAACCTCGGCGACATCTACTGGGCGAGCGTGGTCGGCATCATCCATCCCGGCGCATTCGACATCTTCGCCACCGTCAGCTACATGGAGACGAATCCCACCGACGTGACCACGCCGTTCGGCGGCCTCATGTCGGATCCCTTCGAGACCCCCGAGGAGCAGGACGGGTACATGTACTACATCGGCGCCCGATACAACTTCTCCAACGACAAGACCAAACTCGGCCTCGAGTACAACAAGGGTTCGCAGTACTGGTTCAACATGGCCGTTGCCGAAGACGATCTCATTGCGCCCAAGACCTCAGTGCGCGGCGATGTCATCGAGCTCTATCTGACCCACCGGATTACCAAGAAATTTGTCCTCAAGGCCAGCTACATGCACTACAACTTCGATTACTCCCAGTCCGGCTGGCACATGGGCGCGGCGAAACCCCTCGACTCCAACCCGCCGCCGATTCTCGGCTTCCCCTCCCCGACGAGCATGGACAAGTTCCTGCTAGGATTGACGGCGCGCTTCTAACCTAGGAGGATTTGATGAGACGGACCCTCGTTGGATTGGCCGTGGTTGCGATCGCCGCCGCACTGCCGGCGGACGCAGCGAAGAAGAAGTACTCGCATGAGAACTACTTCGAGCACTATGAAGGCACAAAAACCTGTTTGACGTGCCACGAAGACGAGGCCGTCTCGTTCTTCCACTCCCAGCACTATCAATGGACCGGGGACACGCCCGCCATCGTCAATGCGGACGGCGAGAAACTCGGCAAGAGGAACACGATCAACGACTTCTGCACCAACCCGATGCCGGCATGGATTGGAATCACAAAAAACTCGCGGGGTGAAATCCTCTCCCAGGGGTGCTCAAAATGCCACGCCGGTCTCGGCAAGATGCCGACGAACGAGCTCAGCCGCGAGCAGCTCGAAAACATCGACTGTCTGATCTGCCACGCCTCGGGCTACAACCGCAGCCTCTACGAGAACGAGGACGGCAGTCTCGAGTGGAAGCCGATCCTGTGGAAGAACCAGGCGGGGATGGACTCGGTCTCCAAACGCATCACGATGCCGAAGCGGACCAGCTGTCTGCGTTGCCACTCGGGCTCGGGCGGCGGCCCCAACTTCAAACGTGGCGACATCGAATACGAACTCGCCGACACCGACCGCACCTTCGATGTCCACATGGGCACCGACGGCGGAGACATGGCATGCACCGACTGCCACGCGGGCTCTGAGCACCGTATGCAGGGCCGCGGCGTCGATCTCATGGGCTCGGACCACGCCGGACCGCCGTTGCGCTGCGGCAACGGCGAGTGCCACGACTCCGAGCCGCACGCCAAGGAACTTCTCAACCGCCACTCGGCCCGAGTCGACTGTACGGTGTGCCACATTCCAACCTTCGCCAAGGCGGATGCCACCGACATGGTACGTGATTGGTCGACTCCCGGATACAACGAAGAAAAGGACAAGCACGTCGCCACCATCACCATGGGCAAGGACCTCGAACCCGAAATCGCCTGGTACAACGGAACCGTCTGGGCCCAACTTCCGCGGGTTCCGGTTTCAACCGGAACTGACGGCGTTGTCCCGATGGTCACGCCTCAGGGATCTCGGAATGACCCAGCGTCAAAGCTCTTCGCTTTCAAGGTGCACAGGGGCCGGATGCCGGTGCTGACCGAAGATCGCTGGCTGCTGCCCATCAACGTCGAGGAGTTCTTTGCAGACGGCGATATCGACGGTGCCGTCAGGGAAGCCGCTCACGTGCTCTACGGGCTCGAAGACATCGACTATGAGTGGGTGGATGTCAGACGTTACATGGGCATCTTCCACGGCGTCGAACCTGCAGAGACGGCTCTCAGGTGCCTCGACTGCCACGGGCCCGACGGCCGACTCGACTGGACAGGGCTCGGGTACGAGACGGATCCTCTGGCCGCTGCACTCGTTTCATCTCACTGACGGCACGCTCTTCAACTCAACGGCGGGGCCCGGCCCCGCCGTTTTTCTTTCTGACACAGTGTTGAGACCTGCTCTCGGAAATGACCATTCCATAATTTGAGACCAAAGATGAATACCACTCTCATTTCTCAGTCATGATCATTCATATCAATGACTTAAGCCTAGTAAATATGCACACTTGAATGAATCTGCAAATAACTAAAGTGACATACGCTTGACAATCACTATTGAGATTAACTACTTTTAGCTCGTGGGAACTAGAGACGTCTTTCTGCGACACGTGCCGCCCGATCAGTGACGCGGATTCGGCCGTCCCGGGTGGATGGCGCCGCAAGAAAAGACATCTCATTTGACCCCATCAAACTCACATGGAAATCAGGGACCGGCATCGGTCCTATTCGTTTTTTTCAACCTTTGCGAAGGAGGTATGCAATGTTGAAGAGGAGCCTTCTGCTGGCAGCATTCGCAGCAGTGGTGTTGGCCTCGCCCGTCTCTGCGGACGGGCCGGTCTGCGCCGACTGCCACGACGAAGCTGCAGCAGGTATGACCAATCAGATCCACATGCGGATCCAACCTTTCGAGGTCTCGGGTCGGCAGGTGGGATGCGAAGGATGCCACGGTGACGGCGAAGCCCACATGGAAGAGGGCGACGCGACACTCATCCGCACCTTTGCGGACTGGACACCCAAGGACGTGGCCGCCTGTGTGGATTGCCACGGAACCAAGGGCCTGGCCGAGTGGAACGCCTCGACCCACGCCATCGAGAACGTCTCCTGCGGCGAATGCCACGGCATTCATGAGACGAAGAAGCCGCTGAACGCGTGCAAGAACTGCCACATGGATGTACTCGCTCAGTTCCAGCTTCCCAGCCATCACCCGGTGCCCGAGGGGCACATGGACTGCTCCAGCTGCCACAACCCGCATGCTGCCACCGAGCGGATGCTCAAGACCAACCACATGCGGCCCAACGATCTCTGCTACACCTGCCACCAGTCGCAGGAGGGGCCGTTCATCTTCGAACATGAGCCCGTGCAGGAAGACTGCAATCTCTGCCACCGACCGCACGGCGCGGTGGCGAACAACCTGCTCACGGCCAACGAGCCCATGCTCTGCCTGCAGTGCCACGAATTCCACTTCCACGCCGGGCTCTACAGCCCCGAGGAGCACGAGGTCGAGGTCGGAGGTTTCGAGCGTGAGAATCCCTTCGGCGTCGATGGCATGAATCGGTCATTCACCACCAAGTGCTCTCAGTGCCACTCGCAGATCCACGGCAGTGACCTGCCCGCCCAGACCCTGGCCGGCGCCGGCTTCGGCATGGTGCGGTGAGGAAGGAGGAAAGCATGAAAGCGATCAAATTCTTCGTGCTGGCCGCGCTTCTCGCCGCCCTCCCGCTCGCGGTGGCGGCAGACGACGGCGAATCTACAAATGAGACCAAGGGATCCATCGAGATCGGCGGGCTTTTCACCGACGTTTCGGAATCTCCAGACATGGCGGCCGAGTTCAACACCATCAACGAGGGTCCCGTCGGAAAAATCAAGCTCGCCACCTTCCAGAACTGGGGCGCGCTCAACTTCAAGTTCAAGTATGCTGCCCAGGATCAGAACAGCGGCGACCTGGACTTCGACATCAAGCGGATGGTGCGTTCGCACAACACCTACAGCGCCTTTCCGCACCGTCTCGGTCACGACCCCATGTTCGCCCTCAATTCGACCTCGAGGAACGGCAAAGTCGTGCGCAACACCGATATGAGTCCCAACCAGGACTACGTCTTGAACTATGCGGTCTTCGAGGATCGCACGGAGCTCCAGTTCCCCGGCTTCAGGCCCCTGACCCTGGCGGTGGAGTTCCGCGAGCAGAACCGCAACGGCCACACCCAGGCCTTCACCACCAACCACTGCGACAACTGCCACATCAAGAGCCAGAAACACCGGCGGGATCAGCAGACCACCGACGGCACTCTCGAAGCGGCAGTGGCGTGGAAGAGCGGCGTGGTGAGAGCTCGCTACACAAACCGGAAGCTCCGCGAGGCCCATCCGTCGGTGACCGGAACCTTTGACAAGAACCTGCACCCCGAGCTCCAGGCGCCGGTCTTTGACAACCGCATGCAGTACGACTCGGATGCGGGCGTGGTGCCCGTCGACCTCAAACCCGAGATCGACAAGAACACCACCCGCCTGGACTTCCGCTGGGCGTCGAAGAACGGTTTCGCCGTCACCGCCAATGGTGTCTGGTCCGAGACCAAGAGCCGCAACACCGGCAACAAGGCCGATTACTCGGGCTATGTCGTCACTGCCGCCAAGCGCTTCGGCAACAACTTCCGGCTGCGCTGGAACGGCAAGGTCTACCAGACCGAGACCAACAGCGTCTATATCGAGCCCATCCAGCGGGTCACCCCCGCCGGGCCTCAGGCCGGAACGACCTACTTCGAGATCTATGGGGATCTCTTCAACCAGACGCGGAACTCGGCCCTCAACCGGGACGGCGCCGATTCCAAGCTCGACGCCAGCTACCGCTTCGGTCGAAAGTGGGGCACCCTCCGCGGTTTTTGGAACTACGGGGTCATCGACCGCGAGTACTACGAAGTCGCTCCGGGTGAAAAGAAGACCACCACGAACGTCTTTGGTGTGACCTACCGTGTACGACCGGCCAAGGGCCTCCGTCTTGATGCCGAGTTCAAACACGGTGATGTCAACAACGCCTTCATGGTTGTCGACGCCACCTGTTCGACACTCGTCTCGGATCGTTACACCAACCCGTGGAACCCCGAGACCCCACAGTACGTCGACTCCCACGCAACCCGGATCGCCGAGACCACCGCCACCGCCTCGAGCTGGAACCGCGCGGTTCTGGCCATCGGCTACAGCTTCGGTCAGACGACCCTCTCCGGACGTTATGTCTATTGGGACGGCACCAACACCGACGGCGACCTGACCGACTGGTCGAAGAACCGGTCGACGGCCACCATCACCGCATGGTCGCCGGGAGGAGCGAGCTGGGACTGGTACGTCGGTTGGGCATACCAGGACATGAGTCTGGACACACCGGCCTGTATTGCCGTCTTTGATGGTTGAGCAGGCACAGTTATGGGAGGCCAGGATGGCTTCTCTCGCGACATTCTCAAGTACAGCGAAACGTCCAACAGCATTCTCGCCGGCGTCAAAGTGCACCCCGGCAACCACTGGGACCTGGGTCTCAATGTGACCTACACCGCGTCCGAAGGCGGGCTCGACCCCTTCGACCTTCCGGCCGACGACTACGTGGCGGTCACCCCACCCATGTCGTACGACTTCTCGAAGTCGAACACCTACTCGAACATCGACATCGATCGCTTCAATTTCGACGCCATGCTCAAGTACAAATTCGACAACGACATCTGGCTCCGCTTCTGGTACCAGATCGCCGACTTCAACGACAATGACCCGTACCTCTATGACACCACCGGCATGGTCCAATGGGCCACCGTCACCGCCGGTTGGTCGTTCTAGACTCTCCCCTTTATATCTTTGGCCCCGCCTTTTGGCGGGGCCTTTTTTGTAGGTATTAGGTGTTAGGTATTAGGTGTTGGCTCCATCGCATCCTTGGTTACGTATGAGATCCGCTCGGATGAACCGCGAACCCTAGTCGAACGGCACTGGACGCCAGTTGACCGACGTTGTTGCTGCCGCTGGCGCTGTCCCGGACGCTGCTGCGTCCGCTTTCCTGCCGCTGCCGCTGAACGGGTACCAGGAGCGCCGTCAACCAACTTACGCTACCCTCAATACGACACACCTTCTGTATTGGAGCAGCAAGAATGGCATGTCCCGGCGGCTGTACTCGGACCGATAGACTCGTCGGCGGGAACTCCCTCACGTGAAACCACTCAGACTCCATATGCGCATCCCTCTCTTGGCCTTGATGACCGGGTTGTTTGCCTCGATACTCCAAGCCCAATCGCCCACTGGGCAAACCGTGCAAGACCGTGTGAATGCGGATATCGAAGCCCGCGAGCCCGTTGTTGCTCACGTGGTCGTCGCACTCTGTGACAACGCGAACCAGGGCATTGTTCCTGTGCCGAAATCCCTCGGTGACGGCCAGAACCCCAGGACGAATCTGTACTGGGGTGCGGCATACGGAGTGCGAACCTTTTTCAAGCGTCAATCGCACTTCGAGCTTCTCGAGGCAACATGGGATCTCGGCCCCAATGTTCTCGACTCCGCCGTGTTTCGGGCACGAGTCGATCGAAGCGGCGCCAAGATAGATCTCTTCGTGGTAGCCGAAGCCTGGGATGGAAGCGAAATGGCGGGCGCCCTTTCACACTTCCTTAAACTCGCTGCTGGGCACGACCCGACCGACGTGAAAGTCAGCGGTGTCAAAGGTCAGATTCATGCGGGCGGTGCCTCGGCGGTGGTTGTTTTTGTTGGGCACAACGGCCTCATGGAAATGCCTCCTCCCATCCAACCGGCCCCCAGACCGGGTGCGAAACACCGCAGTTCCATGGTCCTCGCCTGTGCGAGTCGGCCCTTCTTTCTCGATCTTCTTCACAAGGGCGGGTCTCATCCGGCACTTTTGACCACTGGGCTTATGGCGCCGGAAGCGTACACCCTAGAGGCTGCTTTGACTGCATTTGCCACAGGTCAGCAACCTTCCGAAATACGGGAGGCCGCAGCTGCTGCCTATCATCGCTATCAACAATGTGGCACCAACGCAGCTCTGAGGCTCTTTTCCTCCGAACCATGACCCAGACGCCAGCGCTTGAGTTCACGGTCGAAGCGCGCCGGTCTTGGCCTGACAACCTCCAAAGAACCGCGGCCCTTGCGGTCCCCGCATCCGTTGCTATCGTTCACCCTTTGACGAGATGTTGCGATGGTATCTGTGTCTATCTGCGTTATCTGCGGTTTCTCCGTGCGATGGTGCGATGGGTGAACAATGCGATGCCCTTTGCGATGGTCTCTGCGCCTTTGCGACTCTGCGTCTCTGCGTTGAACTGCGATGACTGGATGCCCTCGCGTCCCTTGCGCCCTCGCGGTTCCCCCTTCGATTGCGCGATGGAAGGGTTGCGCAAGTACTTCTAATATGAGGCTTGACCGGGTCAGTGCTCCTTCTCGGGCACCGCGGAGCCGAGCCGATCGTAGAGCACCGGCAGGACCATGAGGGTCAGCAAGGTCGAGGTCACGACACCGAAGACCACGACGACAGCGAGAGGCCGCTGGACCTCTGAACCGACCCCGGACGCCCACACCATGGGCAGCAGCCCGAGCGCCGTGGTCAACGCCGTCATGAGAACCGGCCGCAACCGCATCTCGGCGCCCTCGACCACCGCTTCCCTCCGCCCCTTGCCCTCAGCCTCGAGGGTTCGGAAGAACTCAACCATCACCAGCCCGTTGAGGATGGCAATCCCGAAAAGCGCGATGAATCCAACCGAGGCTGAGACCGAGAGATACATCCCGAAAAGTTTGAGCCCGAAGACCCCGCCCACCAGGGCGAGGGGGATGTTGACGAGGATCAGAAAGACCGGCCGCGCGTCGCGGAAGTTCAGGTAGAGCAGGATGAAGATAAAGATCAGCGCCACCGGCACCATCATCTTGAGCCGCGCCATAGCCCGCTGCTGCTGTTCGAACTGCCCACCCCAAGTGATGAAATACCCGGTCGGCAATTCGATATCCTCGACAAGTCGATCCTGCGCCTCGGCGACAAAACCACCGATGTCCCGGCCGACCACGTTGAGTTCGACGACAACACGACGCTTGCCCTCTTCGCGCGAGATCTGCGCCGGTCCTTCGACGATCTCGAAATCCGCCACCTCGCGGAGCAGAACCCGCTCGCCGGTGGGCGTCGCCAGCGGCAAATCACGGAGATTGTCGACATTGGCGGTGAATGCCTTTGGCAGACGCACCACCACATCGGTCCGGCGGTCTCCCTCAGGAACCGTTGTGACCACCTGGCCGCCGATGGCGGTTTCGATGAGCGACCGGACCGCCGCGACGCTGATGCCGAGACGGGAGAGCCGGCGCCGGTTCATCCCGATCTCGAGATAGCCGAGCCCCTCCACCGCTTCGACCTTGATGTCCACGGCGCCCTTGATCCCGCCGAGGACGCCGGCGATCTCGTCGCCGACCACCGCGAGCTCGTGGAGATCGTCACCGAAGACCTTGACGGCGATCTGCGATTTGACCCCCGAGAGCAGTTCATCGACCCGCATCTGGATCGGTTGGGTGTAGCCGAACTCGACGCCCGGGATCTCGACCAACTGCGCGCGAATGGCATCGACGAGACCGGCCTTGGTTTTGGCGGTGGTCCACTCCGACCGCGGTCGGAGGATGACATAGGTATCGCTCTCCCCGACCCCCATGGGATCGGAAGAGATGTCCGATCGCCCCGTCCGGCTGACAACATGGACGACCTCCGGCAACTCCATGATGGCGGCTTCGATCCGGGCCACCGTATCGAGGGACTGGGTGAGGGAGACCGAAGGGATCTGGAAGGGCTGCACCACGATGGAGCCCTCATCCATGCTGGGCAGGAACTCGGTCCCCAGGGTCGGCACGATGATCGCCGCCGCCACGAGCAAAACCACCGCAGCCGCAGCGAGAGCCCACGGATGGGCAAGCGCCCAATTGAGGTGCGGCCGATACATCCGCCGAACGAGGTCGGCGGGGTGAGGGATCCGGCCGCCACCAAAAACCGGCGCCGGTTTGAGGCCAAGGGACGCCAGGACGGGGATCAACGTCATGGACAGCAGCAACGCGCAACCGAGAGCGATGGAGATGGTGTAGGCAAGCGGGGCGAACATCTTTCCTTCAAGCCCCTGCAGAGTTGCGATGGGCAGAAAGACGACGATGATCACGGCCACACCGAAGACGATGGGCCGGGCCACTTCAGTCGCCGCCTGGGCAACGAGTGCCTTGCGGTCCCGGCCGGCCGAGTCCTCTCGACCGAGGAGCCGGACGGTGTTCTCTACCAGCACGATGGCGCCGTCTCCGAGCATCCCGATGGCGATGGCGAGACCGGAGAGGGTCATCAGATTCGACGACATCCCGACGACATTCATGACCAGGAATGTCGCCAGCGCTGCGAGGGGAAGCTGGATCGCCACCAGCAGCGCCGATCGTACGTTGCCCATGAAGAAGAGCAGAACCAGGACAACGAGGACGGCACCCTGGAGAAGCGCGTTTTCCACGGTTCCGAGAGCAGTCCTCACCAACTCGTCGCGATCGTAGAACGGCACCACTTCGACGTCATCGGGCAACGACTGACGGGCGAGCTCGAGTTTCTCCTTGACACCGTTCACCACATCCCGGCCCGAGCCCCCCTTGAGCATGAGCACGATGCCGGCCACGGTCTCGCCGGTCCCGTCGCGGCTGATGGCGCCTTGCCGAATCTCCGACGCGACCTCGACGGCGGCAACCTGCCGAAGCAGCACGGGAACACCATCGCGATAGGCGACCACTGTCTCTTCGAGATCGTCGATGGACCGGACCCATCCGTCACCACGGACGACGAACTGCTCACCTCCGCGTTCGACAAAGGCGCCGCCCGCCACTCCGTTGTTCGCGGCGACGGCGGCGGCGAGTTCCTCGAGGGCGAAATTGAAACGACGCAGGGCACCCGGGTCGGCCACTACGTGGAACTGACGCACGTGACCGCCGAAGGAGTCGACCCCGGCCACCCCCGGCACCGTCCTCAGGATGGGTCTCAGAACCCAGTCCTGGAGGCTTCGCAGCTCCATGAGATCGCGCTGGTCGCTCTCGAGGGTGTACTGGTAGACCTCACCCAACCCGGTGGAGATGGGACCGAGGTTTGACTGCGTGCCCTCGGGCAGTTCGTTGGAGACCGTGAAGATTCGCTCAAGAACCAGCTGCCGTGCGAAGTAGATGTCGGTGCCGTCTTCGAAGACGACGGTCACCATGGATAACCCGAACTTGGACAGCGAACGAACCCCGGTGGAGTGCGGCAGTCCCGCCACCGACTGTTCGATAGGATAGGTCACGAGCTGTTCGATCTCGATCGGCGACAGGGTCGCGGCCTGGGAGATCACGGTGACCTGAATATTGGTGACATCGGGGAATGCATCGATGGGCAACTGTTTGAATGCGCCCCAACCCGCACCGATCAGAAGGACGGCAAGGAGGATGACCACCAGCCGGTGGGCCAGCGACATCTCGATGAGTCGCTGCATCTCAGTCTCCCTCGCCCTCACCGCCGAGCAGGGTCGATTTGAGAAGGAAGACCCCTCCGGTCGCGATCCGATCGCCGACCGCGACCCCTTCGATGACCTCGTGAACCACACCGTCAAAGACCCCGAGCACAACCGGGCGGACCTCGTAGGTTCCTTCAGTCAGTTCGACGAAGACCACATCCTCGCCGCCGACGTTGATGATCGCGGAGACCGGCACGGCGGCCGTGAGCCTCGCCTCACCGTGTGCCACCGCCCCTTCGACGAAGACCCCTGGGTAGAGCGAGGTGCCCCCCTCGACGATCTCGGCCCGGAGCTTGATCGTCCGGGTCCCGGGATCCACCTGCGGCACCTTGGTGACCACTCGTGCGCGTCCGACACGCTCCGTCTGACCCACCGGCGCAAATTCAACCAAATCGCCCGTCGCAACCCCGGCCGCCTGATCCGGCGCGATCTGCAGTTCGAGCTCGATCCTCTTCGGATCACCCATGACAAGCAGTGTCTGATACTCCTCGACCCACTCCTGATCTTCCACCTGAAGCTCGAGAATCACGCCGTTCGTCGGCGCGACGATCGGGAGATGGGCGTCGGTCGTTCGGTTTTCGAGCACCGCCTCGAGCGCCGCTTCGGGGAAACCGTGATCGAGCAACTCCTCACGAGTGATGCTGAAATCGAGCTGGGCGGCATAGGTCTCCTGCTCGCGCACCTGGAGGTCGAGACGGGAGATTCCCTCGATCGCGTAGAGCTCGCGGCCGGATTCGAGCCTGGTCTCCGCCAGCATCGCCCGATCCCGAGCCTTCAGGAGCTCAGCCTGCATGGTCAGGAGTTCGTGCGCGTGGAGCTCCACCAGCACCTGACCGGCCTGCACCCGATCGCCCGGAGCCACCCGTAGATCCTCGACGCGCCCCGGAATGACCGCCTTGATGGTCAGCGTCGAACCCGGCACCCGGATGACCTGACCGACGACCCGTTGACTGTCACCAAAACCGTGCTCGACAACCTCTTGAACCGCAACACCCGCGCGTGCCCGCTGCTGAGCGTCGAGTTCCACAACGTCGGCGGCCGCTGTCATCGACGCCGCCGCGAGGATCATTCCCATCGCCATCCAACGCATCTCAGTCCTCCTCATGTGCAACCGGGTCGGGCAGTGGAAAGATCGTCGAGTCGCCGAGCAGAACCGCGAGATCGAGCCGCGCCAGGAGCAGGGTCCTGCGGGCATCGATGGTCTCCTCCACGATGCGATCAAAACGACTGAGACCGTCGATATAGGCGAGATAGCTGATCGCCCCAAGGCGGAACTGCTCGGCCATCGAGTGAACCAGCACGGGAAGATCATTGACCGCCGGTTCGAGCGCCCGGAGTCGATTCGTTGCTCCCCGCACAACGGCACGAGCCTCCTGCGCGGATCTCAGCACCTCGAGCTTTGCCATATCGAGGGACGCTTCGGCGGCATCGGCGCGGGCGCGGGCCTCTTCGCGTTGCCGATGTCCCGCCGCACCGATGGGAAGCGGTACGGTCAGACGGAATCCCCAGGCGTCGAAGCCCGGGAAACCATCGATAGCAGGGATCCGTTCCCATTCCGCCTCGATTTCGGCCCGCCCCCATGCGGTCGACTTCATCAACTTGGCGGCGCTCCGCTCGAGCTCGGCGTCACCGGCCGCGAGGAGAAGCACCGGGCCGGCGGCCAGCGCCGAAGTCGTCACATCCACTTCATCGGACGGTTTCGGCAACGACGCCAGTGATTTCAGATCTCCCCGCCGAACCTCGCCCCATCCGACGCCGCAGACTTCACTCAGCGCAGCCTCGGCCATGGCCACGTCGGCGCGAAGCGCGGCCAACCGAGACGACTCACTGACGTGTTCCAGATCGAGCTGCCGAACCTCGGTCCCTGCGATCTCGCCGAGCTGAAACCGCGCTTCCTGGAGGTTGAGTGCATCGTCAAGGCGGCTCAGCCGCGCCTCCGAAAGGGCCTCCAGTTCCAACGCGGCGGCGAGATCGAGCCAGCTGCGGCTGGCCTCGGCGGCGGCGCTCAGCGAGGCCACGTCCTGGGCCGTTCCGACCCAGCTCTCGGCGCTTCGAACCAGGGCTCGCGCCTTGGAGATCTGACCCGGAAAGTTGAACGGCGTTCCAACCCGCAGATAGTCGGCGGCATTGGGGCTGCGGCCCGATCCCCCCATACCTTCGCTCTGCCATTCCAGGAATGGTGGTCCGGCCGCGGCCTCTCGCCGCAACGCCGCCGCATCGGCGGTCAAGCCCGCTCGTTCGGCGCGAAGCCCCGGGAACCCACTGACCGCCGCTCGCTGGGCCGCGGTCAGGCGAGCGACCACATCCTGGGTTGTGACTGTCTGTTCGGTGGTCTCCCCGATCGACAACCCGACGGCCAGGACCACAGATACCACCACCGTATACGCTAGAGCTCGCAATGGTCGCTCCCCCCATCCGCCGAGATCTCAACACGGCGATCGCCCAAGTATCGCCGCTTCACGCGCTGGTCGCAAGAAGTCCATTGTTTTAAATTATTTGAGCAACTGCTCAAGTGACAGAAACCCGGCTCGAAATCACCAACAATCTGTCGTTCTCGCGGTAGGATCAAATGATGGAGATCGAGGACAACGGAATCGAGTCGAGATCGCCTCCTCGCGAGATCGTTCTGGCCGCCGCCGCGACCGGACTGACGGCGGTCATGTGGCTCGCCGGCTGGATGGCTCCCCTCGACCGAAGCGCCGGTGACACCCTCCTCCGACTGACCAACAAGACCATCACCGAGGCCCCGGTGATGGCCATCGTCATCGACGATGACTCCATTGCGAATCACGGGCCGCTGCCCTGGCCGCGCTCGTTGGTCGCCGAAGTCGTGGCGAACGGCCACCGGGCCGGCGCCGCAGGGGTTGCCCTCGATCTCCTGCTCGTGGAAACGGGAGAGGATCCCGGCGATGGAAAGCTCGAGCGCGCGCTCAGCGAAGGCCGGTCCCTGCTGGCCGCGGCCATCGGTCGCGACGGTGGATGGCTGCTTCCGAATGCTCGCTTCGGAGGGTTGGAACGGGCAGTCCATGTCCACGCGGAGGTCGGCCCCGACGGTGTGGCACGGACCATCGTCGCGACAAAACAAGCCCACGGGCTTTCCCTCCCCGCTTTTTCGCTGGTGGCTGCGCGGATCATCCGGCCGGATATCGAGGTGGAGCCGGGGAAGATCCTCCGGCCCGATTTTCGACCGGCGCCGGATGTGGTGATCACGCTCTCGGCGACTGATTTCCTCTCATCTCGACAGCAGGATCATCTTCTCGCGGGGCGCCTGGTCTTCATCGGCGTCACGGCCACGGGTTCCGGTGACCGCCTGATCGTCCCAACCGGTTCGGGGACGGCACCGCTTCCCGGGGTTCTCGTGCACGCCTCGGCCGCGGCCTCGATTCTTCGAAATGGCATCGTTCGGATTCCGGGGCCCTGGTGGACCCTGATCGGTCTTTTCCTCGCCGCGCTCGTGCCGCAGATCCTGCGGTCCAAAATTGGCACGTTCAAGCCACTGACCATCGCTGCGATCGTCATCGGCATCGCCGTCGTCGCCGCACTCGCCCTGGAATTTCGCCACCTGTTGATACCGGCGCCGATTCTCGTAGTTGGAATGGTCGTCTCCATCGTCCTCCGCGAGGGCGTCGAATCTCGGGACGCCCAGCGCGCGAGCGGTCGTCTCCTCGAATCGCTGTTGCACCACCACGATCGCGATCGACAATCCGGAGTGCCGAAGTCCTCGGCCGCACGGTTGGCCGCGCTTCGCGATCTCCAATCGGCGGTTCTCCAGCAGGATGCCGCCCGGCGAACCCTCCTCGATGGGATGCACGACGGCGTCGTCATGTGGGACTCGGGCGGACGAACCGCCGTGGTCAACCCGGCGGCGATTCGGCTGTGGGGTCATGAACCCGGCCGGGTCGATTTTGATGATCTCGAAATCGCCGAGGATGGCGATCGTGCGACTGTTGTTCCTCGTCTCGGAACCGAGATCGCTGTTGAGGTCTTCACCATCGGAGATGGCGGCATGGCCCTGCTCAGGGACGTGACCGCAGAACGTGAGCTCGAGCGCAAGCGGCGGGACATGCAGCGGCTGGTCTCGCACGAACTCAAAACTCCTTTGGCATCCATCGCCGGATTCGGCGAGACGCTGCAGCGCTACGAGCTGACCGACGACGAACAGCATCGAGTCGCCACCTTGATCCGCGGCGAATCATTGCGGCTCGGCGAGATGGTCGCGACCTTTCTCGATCTCGAACGCCTCGGCAGCGACCAGTTCAATGAGTCCACCGAAGAACTCGATCTGGGATCACTCGTCGGTCAACGACTGGAGATCCTGTCGGAGGCCGCCCGCGCTCGAAAACAAACACTCGTGCCGAAGATCGAGGCCGAGGTCACCGTCCGCGCATCCGCGACCCTGATGGAGCGGGTCATTGACAACCTCATCGGCAATGCCTGTAAATACTCGCCCGAGGGCGGAGAGATCGAGGTTGGGGTCAGCAGGAGCGGTGAGAACGCGATTCTCACCGTCACCGACCACGGCGAAGGTATCCCGGAGGAAGCACTGCCCCGGCTCTTTGAACGTTTCTACCGGGTCCCGGGAACCAGAGGCGCGGGTTCAGGGCTCGGGCTCGCGGTCGCGAACGAAGTCATGACCTGGCACGGCGGATGCATAGAAGTGGAGAGTATGGTAGGAAAGGGAAGCACATTCACGGTTCGCCTGCCCGCAGAAAGATGAAGCTATGAAACAACGGATCCTCGTGGTCGATGACGACGACGCCCTGCGCGAAATGATGGCGTTGGCCCTCGCCAAGGAGGGTTATCGGGTCGAACGCGCGAGATCG
>Ga0316198_10000533_pt1 | contig 20168 bp, 19 predicted proteins | sample OudBieAanoxic_MG_FD_204935 | JGI IMG/M metagenome (GOLD analysis project Ga0316198, IMG submission 204935) | Coastal sediment microbial communities from Oude Bieten Haven, Netherlands - site A anoxic | ecosystem: Environmental > Aquatic > Marine > Coastal > Sediment | place: Netherlands...
AGGCATCCGCGTTGAATGAAGGCTCTGCTTCTGCTTCATCTTCACGCTGGAACTCCCTTCTACGGGGTTTGCTCGGTTGGCGGTCGCTCCACGTTGAGCGCTCCTCCCACTCGGGGAGTGCCTGCTTAATGGACAGGCTCACTCGTCGTCTGTCGGCATCGATTTCAGTGACCTTTACCCGAACTTGTTGCCCGATGGAAAGCTCCAACTCTGGACTCTCGACGTGATGCATCGCAATCTCCGACACGTGAACGAGTCCTTCGACTCCTTCACCAACGGAAACGAACGCACCGAAGGGGACGGTTTTGGTGACTTCGCCGTCGAGGACGTCGCCCGCGTCGCTCGCCGCGATGAACTGCTCCCAAGGATCCTGGGTCGTCTGTCGGATCGAGAGGGAGATGCGCTCTCGGTCGTAGTCGACTTCCAGAACACGGACCGTGACGTTGTCGCCGACATTGACGACTTCGCCGGGATGGTTCACGTGCTGCCATGAGAGCTCCGAGACATGCACAAGACCGTCCATCCCCCCGAGGTCGACGAACGCCCCGAAGTTCACGACCGAGGAAACGACACCGTCACGTACGTCACCCGGCTTCAGATCGGCAAGGAAGGCGTGACGCTGCTCGGCCTGTTCCTCTTCGAGGTAGGCGCGCCGAGACAACACGACGTTGTTGCGGTTGCGATCGAGCTCGATGACCTTCGCTTCGATCGTCTCACCGATGAACGGCTGCAGGTCGCGCACGCGTCGCAGGTCGACGAGCGATGCAGGGAGGAATCCGCGCAGCCCGATGTCGACGATGAGACCGCCCTTGACGACCTCGATCACCGGACCGGCAACCGTGCCCCCTTCGTTCATGATCCGCTCGATACGGCCCCAGGCACGTTCGTACTGTGCCCGCTTCTTCGACAGGACCAGACGACCGTTGTCGTCTTCCTTCTGGAGCACCAACGCCTCGATCTCTTCGCCGACGGTGACGATCTCTGCCGGGTTCGCGGTGTTGCGAATCGACAGCTCTTTTGCGGGAATCACACCTTCGGACTTGTATCCGATGTCGACGAGAACTTCGTCCTGATCGATGCGGACGACCGTCCCACCGACGATGTCCCCTTCCTTGAACTCGAACACCGTTTGCTCAATGGCCCGCGCGAAGTCGTCTGCCGAGAGATCGTCTGGGAGGTCGGCGATCTCCTTCGGCGCCGTGATAGCGGGTCGTTCCCCACGTGGAGTCACGGCCGGCTCCGGCGCCACCTCAGCTTCGGCAGCATCGACGGCCTCAGCCGACGCGTCGGCAACAACACCATCGACGACGTCAGCTACCACTTCTTCAGCCGCTTCTGCTTCGAGGGCTTCACCAGCCACTTCGGCGGCGGCTTCCTCTTCGACCTCGGCCACTGCTTCTTCGGCGGCTGCGGCCTCAACCACCTCCACTGCTTCCTCGGCGACAGCCTCGGTCGCGTCTTCGATGGGCAGTGCGTCCTCCGGAGCGTCCGCACGCTCCTCGCCGGTGGTGGCGAGATCGTTCTCGTTCGTGGTCATGGAAAGGGTTCGACTCCTGTGTACGTGGATCACTTCGATGCGCGCGAAAGGGACGCGGCTCGAAGCCGTCAGGAATGCTACAGCCAATTGCCCCCAAGAGGCAAGATGTCACGTCTTGCAGTCGGCGAGTGTCCGGCCTGAAGCAACGTCGACCCTGAGGGGGACCCTGAGCTGCACGACCCTCTCCATGACATCTCTGGTCACGTCCGCGACGTCGGCAAGATGCTCCACGGGCACCTCGACAACGAGCTCATCGTGGATCTGGAGCAGCATTTGGGCATCAAACGCCCCGAGTTGCGGATCGAGTTCGATCATCGCCTTTTTGATCACGTCGGCAGCGGAGCCTTGGATCGGGGCGTTCAGCGCCATTCGCTCCCCTGCCTGACGATCGCGGAAGTTCGAGCTCGCCAACTCGGGGAGGTACCGTCTACGGCCGAGAATCGTCGTGGTGAACCCGTCTGATCTGGCGGCCTCGACCAGCCCTTTGAGGAAGTCGCGGACATCGGCGAACTGGGCGAAATACGTATCGATGTGCTGCTGGGCCTCGTCACGCGGAATCTCGAGGCGTTGTGAAAGGCCGTAGGCCTCCATACCGTAGAGCAGGCCGAAGTTGATCATCTTCGCCGTACGGCGCTGATCGGCGGTCACCATTTCCGGGTCGATGCTGTTGATGCGCGCCGCCGTCGCTGCGTGAATGTCGAGGTCGCGATCGAACGCATCGACGAGTCCCGGGTCATTCGAGAGATGGGCGAGGATGCGCAGCTCGATCTGCGAATAGTCGGCAACCAGGAACACGCACCCTTCGTCCGCGACGAACGCCTCCCGGATCGCGCGCCCCTCCTCTGACCGAACCGGTATGTTCTGCAGATTCGGCTGTTCTTGTGAGAGCCGGCCGGTCGCGGCTCCCATCTGGTTGAACCTGCCCCGAATCCGGCCGTCCGCGTCGACGAGCCTCAGCAACGCTTCGACGTAGGTTCCCCGCAGCTTCTCAAGCTCGCGATACAACAAGAGATGGGCGACGATTTCGTGCTCGTCGCGCAGCTTCTCAAGCACCGACGCGTCCGTCGATGGTGCACCTTTCGGGGTCTTCTTCAGCACAGGGAGGTCGAGGCGATCGAACAAGACTTCGCGGAGTTGCAGCGTCGAGTTCACATTGAAGGGCCCGCCTGCTGCATCGTGGATCAGCGTTTCGAGCTCCGCAAGACGTTCACGCAGCCGATCTCCCAGATCGCCCAGGAACCCCACGTCGACGCCAACACCTGCCACCTCCATCCGCGCCAGAATCGGAATGAGGGGAAGCTCCACGTCCTCGTAGAGGCCGATCGCACCGCGCGCCTCGAGTTGGCCCGTCAACGGTTCGATCAGACGCTCGACCGCAACAGCCCGACGAGCGACAGCCTCGAGGTCGACACCCCCGTCGAAGTCGAATGCGCCCTGTGATGCGACATCGGAGTCTGTGGCGCCTTCGACGGACAATCCGAGGTCGCGATATGCGAGATCGGCGAGGTCGGGCACGCGCTGCGTCGGATTAGCTATCCACGCGGCCAACGCGGTGTCGAACGACACGGGGGGCGGCTCCCGCCCGATCTCGATCAGGGCTCGTACGAACGCCTTGATGTCGTGGCCTGCGATCGACTCCGCCCCGCTGAGCGGGTCGAGTGCGTCAACCGGTACGTGAACCGCAGGCGATCCCGCGACAACAACCCCGGCAAGCGCACCGTCGTCCCATATCGGTTCGATGGCCACCGGACGGCCCACGACGGCCTCTGCCACCCGGTCGGCATCGACCGTCGTGACAACATCGATCTCGAACTCATCTGCACTGCCGGCTTCAATACCGCCGACGTCTGAGAGCCGATCCCACAACCCGCGGAAGGCCAGCGCATCGAACACCGGCCGGATCCGCTCGCCGTCGAGATCATCCATGACAAGATCGTCGATCGCCGCTTCGATCGGCACGTCGCGCACCAATTCCATGAGGCGCCGGTTGAGCAGAACCTGGCCGGCTGAGGCCTCGAGATTCTCGCTCAGCTTCGGTGTTTGGTCGGCGGCCGCCTCGACCACCGCTTCCGCGCTTCCATACTGTGCAATGAGCTTGGCCGCGGTCTTCTCACCGACTCCCGGAACACCGGGGAGGTTGTCCGACGTGTCACCGCGGAGCGCTGCGTAGTCGACATATTGAGCGGGACCAACGCCGTAGCGCCCCGTGAGCCACGACTCATCGGCCCGTACGATGTCAGAAATGCCCCTGACGGTGTACAGGACTGTGATGCCTGGTTCGATGAGCTGGAAGGCGTCTCGATCGCCGGTGACCACCACAACGTCCCATCCCTCGGCACGGCCGCGCGTCGCAAGCGTCGCGATCACATCGTCGGCCTCGTACCCGGGGATTCGGATCTGCTCGATGTCCATCGCGTCCAGGACTTCGTCGATCAACGGAAGTTGACTCGTGAACAGGTCCGGCGCCTTCTCTCGCTGGGCCTTGTAATCGTCGTAGGCCTCGGTGCGGAACGTCGGGCCGCGTACATCCCATGCAACCGCTATCGCGTCCGGGCGCTCGTCTTGCATGAGTTTGATCAGCATGGAGGTGAATCCGAAGACGGCGTTCGTCACGAGTCCGGACGACGTGGCAAGATCACTCGGTAACGCGTAGAACGCCCGGTAGGCGAGGCTATGGCCGTCGAGAAGGGCAAGCTTGCGCATTCACCGAGCGTAGCGCCCCGTTTCGTGGTTCGGTGTCCGGAGGCTCAGACGTGAGATCGGAAATCCGCGACCGCGGATTTCGGCCGTCTCGTGTCTCGTGTCTCGGATCTCGTGTCTCTGGTAGTCCGTACCCGACTACTCCGCTGCCGACACGGTGAGATCCCCCAGCATCTGGTCGCGTTTCTGCTCGAGTCCCTCACGGGCGGCCCGCAAGTCGGCGACGTGCCCCTGCATCCGAGCAACGTCCCCCGCGGTCTCCCGAGCCTCCGCGGCGTCCAGCGGGCTCCCGCTGGTGGCTGCGTCGCGCTGTGCGTCGTCATCGAGATGGCCGAGCATGATTTGCTCTTCGAACGCGAGGTGTTCATCGCGGCGCAGTGCTGCGATTTCGTCGTTGATGCGAAAGATACGTTCCTCGCGCCGTGCCATGATCCACCACACCTCCAGATGATCCTCATACCCCGGACGCACACCACGAAACGGAGGTCGCCAGATTCGGATTCCAGGCCCATCCGTTGCCGGAGCACGTCACCGAGGTACCGGTTCTTCAGTATCGACCCGCTACTCGACGAGCTTGACCGGGTTCCCCTCGATCCGCGCCTCCCACGTTGTGGTGTCGTTCGTCGTGCCCGGGTAGTGGTACTCGATCTTCCACCAACAGCCCAATGGTCCGGGTTCACACGCGTAGTCGGGCGGGAGTTCGACGCGAATCTCGACCTGGTGGCCGTTGAAACGGTATGAACTGGTCGGAATGTTGCAGGCCCCACTCGCCGCACCGGGATACGACGGATTGGTCGACGTCCACGAACACGTCGCCACGTTTCCCGCCGGATTCACGATGTCGATGGAGTGGTTCCCGCCGGCATCACCCGGATCCCACAAGCCAATGACGAGATCCTTGCCTGCGTGGAGGTCGATGACGTCGGCGAGGAAGAACTCCGTGAGGCCCTTGCTGGGATCCACGTTGGAGTAGATGGCCATGTCGCCGAGTCCGTACACGCTGGCGGTCGCAGGACCACCGCTCGCTCGCAACGACCAGCGGTTCAACCCCATGTTGCCGTCGGCGACCGTGAACACCCGGAGCGGATAGACGCCGGCACCTCTGTCCATGTTTGCCAGGGGGCACATCTCGTCCCAGAGGGATGCCACTCCACCGAGGAGCCCCCCAGATCCGTCTGCCACGTACGGCTCATCGAGATCGTCCCAGTCGAGCACTCCGTCGCCGGTCAGGTCGTCGGCGTCGTCCGATTTCCCATCACCGGTAGGGTCGAAGTAGGGCGGACGAGGCGGGTACGTGACGGTACAGAGCACCTCGTTGTCGGACGTGTTGAGGGGCGTCGGATCCGGCCCGTAGAGGATGAAGACCGTCGTTGGCAACGTGGTTTCGTCGCTGTATCCGGGTACTTGGTCCCCCGTGAGGAAGTGGTCCCCGCCACCACTCGTCATCGGCCCGTCGAATATCTCCACCGTCACGCTGGACGGATCAGTGTCGAACTCGATGCCGTAGAGGTAGCCGCCGGTCGCGTCCTGGGAGTTCGGGTAGACCGTCTCTCTCCGGACGTCGTTCGCCGGAGTGCAACCCGAACCGTTTCTACCATTCGAGCACTGCGACGAGTAGCGGTCGCCCTGCTTCATGTCGGTGTAGTAGCCGTGGATGTTCCCCCAGAAACCCGGGTCGTAGCCGGTCGCCGGATCGTTCCCGAACGTGTGCTCCGGGCTACCGATCGGAAGCGGAAGGATGTACTCCGCGACTGCGTGTTTGGTGATCGACACCGTGTCGATTCCGAACGCCTTCATAAAGAACGTTGGTACGGCATCGGTCACCGTGACCCGGAGCTGGTGAGAATTCTCCACGGCCGCCGGATCATCGATGAAGTCGACCGGAACGACAGAGGTACCGGCGTCCGCGGGGTTGTAGCCGTTCTCCGTTGCGGTCTGGACCTGGACGTAGGCCTGCGCCCGGTCGTTCGGCTCGTAGATCACCCCGGAGAGCGCGGCAGCATCGGCGCCGTGCTGGACTTTGATGACGTTCCAGTAGAGCCAGCCGAAGTCGAGAGCGAATGCGGCCATTCCGGGCAGAACCATCATCAAGAGCGCCACGATGACAACGGTGGCCCCGGATTCTTCCTTGCGTACCTCGGTCGCCCGGCGGCGGATGTGAATGTTCATCAACTCGTCCCAAACGTGCTCGGCTCGAGGCGCACAAGGGCGCGCTCCGTGAGATCGCGGTCAACGCCGGGGATCAGGCCGGATACCGCTGTGTGGTGGTAGGTGATCTCAACGCCGAGAACATCCAACCCCCCGCCGGCCGGGTCGAGCACCGTGTCACGAGCCGACGGAAGCCAACTGCCGGTGGGGCCCTCCGCCGCCAGATCCGGACACGGATCCCACTTGCAGCCAGAGCCCCCGATGTAGTCGTAGCCATCCGACGGGCCCAGCTTCGTCCCGGTGATCGGGTTGGCCTGGAAGATCTCGACTCCGGATGATCACGGACGTGTCTACCTGCTCGTAGAGACCGGCCTCGAGCGCCTGAAGGATGGCGTAGTCGGCTTCGTCTCGGTCACCCATCGTCGCACCGGTCCGTGCTGCGGAGGACGCGATGTTCAGACGTTCGTGGAAGAGGAGCCCGAATTCGAAACTCCCGACAATCGGCAGCAGAAGCAGCGGGAGCACCAGGGCCATCTCGACCATCACGGCGCCGCGTTCACGGCCGGTGAGACGCATCCATCTCGATACCACCAGTGCAACCACTCTCAGATCACCAACATCCCACTCTGCGTGGTCGGCCGCCGCGTTCTATGGCCGAATCCGCCATTCTTGTAGCCACTTCTCTTCGATACCATGGCCCGGCGCCGGGATGGCGGAATGGAAGACGCGGCGGACTCAAAATCCGCTGGGCGCAAGCCCGTGTGGGTTCGAGTCCCACTCCCGGTACCAGCTTCCATGTCCGTGCCCCTGCGACGGGTGTTCGACCACTACCGGCGCGCTTGTTGCTCGAGTTGAGGGCCGTTTCCCGAGCGTCACAAATGGCTAGTCCCTCAAGGCAGCGGCGAGATCTCTTACGGCGGAGGCGACCGACCTGATCGCTTCGGATGGACTGGACGCGTCGAGGACACGCCGAACCAGCGCACTGCCCACGATGACGCCATCGGCGTCGCCGGCCGCTGCTGTCGCCTGAGCTCGCGTCGAAATGCCGACTCCCATGACGAGGGGAACATCTGTGATCGAGCGAATCCGTTGGCTGAGAAGGTGTGACCGGTCGGACAATTCGGTCCGCTCCCCCGTCACCCCCAACGAAGCGACGCCGTAGATGAAGGCAGGCTGGGCAGACGCGATGCGCTCGAGTCGACGGTCGCTTGTCGTCGGCGCTGCGAACAGCGCCATTCCGAGACCGGCACTTCGAGCCGCATCGTGGAATGGCTGGGACTCCTCAACCGGGAGATCGGCAACGATCACCCCCGCGGCCCCGCTCGCGCCCGCCTCTTCAATGAATGTTCCGATTCCGTGATGCAACACCGGATTGGTGTAGGTCATCAGCAAGACCGGTTTCCCGGTTGACCGAGTGACCCTTCCCGTGATCTCGAGCGCAGTGGCAAAGGTCGTGCCGCCGGCAAGGGAACGTGCCCCCGCCTCGGCAATGACGGGGCCGTCCATCAGCGGATCGCTGTACGGTATCCCGATCTCAAACCCGTCCGCGCCCGCTTCAGCCATTGCCTCGAAGAGCGCCGCCGACGTATCGGCGTCCGGCAACCCGGCGGTGAGATACGGGAGCAGCGCCGCTCGGTGCTCCGATCGAACTCTCTCGAAGAGCCGGCTCAGTTTCTGGGCGCCCGAGTCAGTCATCGAGCGCCGCCACTTGCATCACGTCCTTGTCTCCACGCCCCGAGAGCAGAACGGCAACGGTCTTGCCGACCATCGAGGCGGACTCCCGTACGACCCACGCAATGGCGTGTGCGGATTCGAGGGCTGGGATGATGCCTTCGGTCCGCGACAACAGGTGGAGCGCTTCAACGGCCTCGTCGTCGGTCACCGACTCGTAGCGCACGATACCGGCATCCCGATAGGCGGCATGCTCGGGACCCACGCCCGGGTAGTCGAGCCCCGCGCTGATGGAATGCGCCTCGAGGACTTGACCCTCACCGTCCTGGAGAAGGTAGGTGAACGATCCGTGGATGACCCCTGGGGTGCCCTCGCTGAGGGAGGCACCGTGAAGGCCGCTTTCGAGTCCATATCCCCCGGCCTCCACCCCCACAAGTTCGATATCGTCGTCAACGTAGGTGGCGAATGCCCCGATGCTGTTCGAACCACCGCCGACACACGCCACAACGACGTCCGGTTCCGCGGCGCCGTGAAGTTGTTCGTGCATCTCTTCGCCGATCACCCGCTGAAGCTCACGAACCATCCACGGGAACGGGTGCGGCCCGACGACCGAGCCGATGATGTAGTGGGTGTTCTCGACGGAACCCACCCAGTCGCGCATCGCCTCGGAGACGGCATCTTTCAGCGTCCCTGCGCCGGATTCGACGGGAATCACCTCTGCTCCGAGGAGCTTCATCCGGTAGACGTTGAGCGCTTGTCGCTCGATGTCCTTGACACCCATGTACACGGCACATTCGAGACCCAGGAGCGCGCAGGCCGTCGCGGTTGCAACCCCGTGTTGGCCGGCTCCCGTCTCGGCGATCACCCTGGGTTTCCCCATCCGTTTGGTGAGGAGCGCCTGGCCGATCGTGTTGTTGATCTTGTGGGCACCGGTATGCGCCAGGTCCTCACGCTTGAGCCACAGATCGAGTCCGAGCTGCTCTGAGAGACGTTTCGCGTGGTAGACCGGTGTTGGTCGGCCCACATACATGGAGAGCAGCTCACCGAGCTCGAAACGGAAGGTGCGATCCTCCCAAGCGGTCGAGAACTCACGTTCTAGCTCCTCGAGGGCTGGCATGAGCGTCTCGGGTGCGTACTGGCCTCCGTAGGCACCGAATCGTCCTCGTTCGTCTGGCCCGGTCATTGGCGTTTCGCCTCCTGCAGGAAGGCGGCGACCCTAGCGGGGTCCTTGATCCCAGGCGCAGACTCCAAGCCCGATGAGGCGTCAACGCCCCATGGCCGCACCGCCTCGATGGCGGTGGCGACGTTGTCGGGTTTCAGCCCGCCCGCGAGGATAAAACCACGCTCCGGAGGCACCAGCCGATTCCAGTCGAGCGGGCGCCCCGTCCCACCGTGAATATCGCCGGTCGCTGAGTCGAGCAATGGAATCTGACCGCTCGGGACTCCGGAATCGTCCCACCCGCCGCTGCTGTCCCGGCGGATCGGCCGGAGCACGAACAAGCCGCATCCCTGCGCCCATTGGGCCGCCTCCTCGGCGTAGTGGCCGTGCGGCTGCACACCGTCGGCTCCGGTCGCTTCGACCGCCTCCTCCAGATCACGTGCGGAGGCGTCAACGGTGACGATGATCCGCAACACCGGAATCCCGTCCATCAAAGCAGCGGCCCGCCGGCGATCGATTGCGCGCGGAGATCTGGGCGCAAGCACGAAACCCATAGCATCGGCCCCGGCATCAACAGCGTTGGCGACATCGGATTCGCGCGTCATGCCACAGACTTTGACCCACGTCATGATCGGCCGACCAGTCTCGACAACGACGACGCGGGGTCATCGGCAACAACGAGAGCCTCCCCAACGAGGATCGCGTCGTAGTCGGCGTTCCTCATGCGCTCCGCATCGTCCGGTGTGTGGATCCCGCTCTCGGCCACGGTGACGATCCCGTCCCCCTGAACCGCGGCGGCGAGCGCCTCCGCAACACCAAGATCAGTGACGAACGTCTCGAGGTTTCGGTTATTGACGCCGATCAGGTGTGCCCCGGTTGCGCGGGCGATCGCCGCCTCTTCTCGGTCGTGGACCTCAACAAGCGCGTCGATACCCGCCTCCGCCGCTGCCACGATCATGCGTTCAAGCAGATCGGCGCCGAGGGCCGCAACGATGAGCAGCACCGCATCGGCTCCAGCTGCTCTCGCCTCGAACACCTGGGCGGGGTCCAGGACGAAGTCCTTGCGCAGCACCGGGACATCAACGGCGTCCTGCACTGCGATGAGGTCGTCGAGGGAACCGTCGAAATGCGATGGTTCGGTGAGCACGCTGACTGCCGTGGCACCGGCATCCTCGTAGATCCGCGCCTGCGCGACTGCATCGAGACCGGCGGCCAGCACACCCCTCGAAGGCGACCGACGTTTGACCTCGGCGATGACGGACAGCCCCGGCCGGGCGAGCGCCGCCGAGAATCCTCTCGCTGGCCGCGATCGCGCCGCTGCTTCGACCAGCGCGGCGGATTCAGCGGCGGCTTGGTCGCTGCGGAATCGGGCATCGGCAAGGATTCGATCGAGCATCACGAAACGCTACGACCCTTGCTCGGTGCGCAGGTAGTCGACCAGGCTGTCGAGTTGCGCTTCGGTGAATCGATTCCCGAACGACGTCATGGCGCCGGGTCCGATGCGGATCACGTCGACGATCTGCTGATCGGTGAGTGTCGCAGCGTTCGAACCCGCGCCCAGCGGCGGACCGATGCCGCCCGCGAGGTCGCTCCCATGACAATGAGCGCACGACGACGAGTAGAGGTCGGCACCAAACGCATCGTTGGCAGGGCCGGAGCACCCCACGACAACGAACATGACAAGCACAACAGCGACGAGCTTTCGCATCATGGGAGTATGCACTCGCTCGCGGCCTACGCCGTCAGCTCGACGATGAACTGTGAGCCTTCGCCGGGTGTGCTCTCTACGCGGACCGTGCCACCCATGGCGTCCACGAGCTCCCGTACGATCGTCAAGCCCAGTCCACTGCCCTCGGGGCGGATCGGGTGGTAGCGCTGTTGCACATAGAGTCTTTCGAAAACACGATCCGCGTCGGCCGGGTCGAGACCGGGGCCGGTGTCCCCGACGATGAGGCGAACGGACCCTTGATCCACGTCGGTCTGAACCGTGACGGTCACCGTCCCGTGTTCGGGGGTGTAGCGCAGGGCGTTTTCGATGAGGTTGCTGCAGACCTGATCGAGACGATCAGGATCGATGTTCGCCATCGCAGATCCGGTGGAGGCGAACGCGAAGTTCACGCCGAGTTCGTCCGCGCGAACGCGGTACGTTTCGACGACCCCGCCGAGGTGTGCCGAAACGTCGGTGGGTTCAGGGCGGAGGGTGAATTCCCGCGCTTCGAGCCTCGCAAGGAGCATCACATCTTCGACGAGCCGCGTGAGGCGATCGGTCTGGGTGTGCAGCACCGCCGCTACACGTTCGGCGTCGTCGCTTCCGATGGCTCCCTCGTCCAGCGCTTCCGCGTATCCGCGAATCGTGGTCAAAGGCGTCCGCAAATCGTGCCCGATGCTCATCAGAAACTCGCGCTCCCGCAGGTGCGTCGCCTGCAGGTTCGCTGCCATGTCGTTGAATGCAACCGAGACGGTTGCGATCGCGTCGTCACCCTCGACGGGGGCGCGGGCTGAGAGGTCCCCAGCCGCGATCTGGTTGGAGGCCGACTCGAGACCTGCAAGCCGTTCGCGAACCCAGCGCGCCAAGCCGATACCGAACAGAACGATCATCACGACGCCGACGACAACGGCGAGCAGCAGAGCTCGAGTCATGCCCCGGATCGGGAGCAGCGGCGCGGTTCGCCCTATTGCGATGACGATTTCGCTCGCTCCGAGTGGGAAGCGTTGCACGGTGGCGAGAAGCTCGGTTCCGTCGACATCGATGTTCAACGCCTCCCGCTCTCTGAGATCGGGCGGGAGAAGTGGCACGAGATCCTGCTCGAGCGACAGCGGATACGACCGGGTGGGGGTCACCAGCACCGCCTCTACGACATCGTGGCCGCCGACAACCCGCGCACGCTCCAGAACACGCGCAGCCTCGCTACGGACCTCACGCAATCGGCCTTCCAGACCTGCGCCCGGGTTGCGTCCGACATCTGCGAGTGCACCCTCCACGAGCCTTCCGGTCGCTTCGGCCTGCCGGAACAGCTCGTCCTGAGCCTGGGTTTGGAGCAGGCGGTTGACATAGCCGACTCCGATCAACCCCACGATCAGCATTACGACGGCGATGATGATCGTTCCGATTGCGATGCGGCGGGTCACGAGATTCGCCGCTTCATGAGTCGATGCGGTATCCGACGCCCCAGATCGTCTCGATCGGAATGCCGTCGAGTTTCTTCCGCAGCTGCCGTATATGAACGTCAACCGTGCGGGTCTCGCCGAAGTAGTCGTAGCCCCACACGGCTTCGAGGATCTGAGCACGTGACAGGACCAGCCCGGCGTTGTCGGCCAGATACCACAGCAGATCGAACTCGCGAGCCGTGGGCCGTACCACCGGCTCGCCTGCAGGTGTGACCTCGCGCCTGCCGCCGTCGATCACGAAGTCTCCCACTTCGAGGACAGTCCGCCCGACCGGGGCTTCCTCACTCCGGCGCAGCACCGCCTTGACCCTGGCAACCAGCTCTCGAACCGAGAAGGGTTTGGTGACGTAGTCGTCCGCCCCGATCTCCAGACCCACGATCGTGTCGATTTCCGTGTCGCGTGCCGTCAGCATGATGACCGGCACGTCCGAGACAGCGCGGATCCTCCGGCAGACTTCAAACCCGTCGATTCCCGGCAACCCGACGTCGAGGAGCACGGCTCGCGGGTCACGGTCGCGCATGCGTTCCAGACCCGACTCGCCGTCGGCCGCGTGGACGAGTCGGAAGCCCTCGCGTTCGAATGCCATCCGGAGCAGTTCGGCGATCTCGTCCTCGTCTTCAATGAGCAGCACAACACCTCCGTTGGTCATCAGCACCCCATCCGTAGTAGCGGCGACGTTCGCAGGTTCGTGTTCGAGAATCGTAAGGAGTCGATGAGATGATCCCGAGTCATCGCAGCTGGGGGGCCGCCGCTATCGCTGTCAGGACGGCAGCGGCCTTGTTGACACACTCCCGGTACTCGGCGGCGGGATCGCTGTCGGCCACGATCCCAGCGCCGGCTTGGATCCATGCCCGGTTCCCCTCGGCGATCATCGTGCGGAGCCCGATCGCCGTGTCGAGATTGCCGGAGAAGTCGAGGTAGCCGACCGCACCTGCGTAGGGGCCGCGCGCCGTCGGCTCGAGTTCGTCGATGATCTCCATTGCGCGAATCTTCGGTGCCCCGGTCACCGTGCCGTGCGGGAAGGTCGATCTCAGGACGTCGACAGGCCCAAGCCCCGCCCGAACCACACCCGACACGCCGGACACGATGTGCATGACGTGTGAGTAACGCTCGATGACCATCAGGTCGTCGACGGTGACCGTACCGAATTCGCAGACACGTCCCAGGTCGTTTCTCGCCAGATCGATCAACATCACGTGCTCGGCTCGCTCCTTCGGGTCGGCCAGCAGTTCGGACTCCAGGGCTGCGTCGGCTGCAGGGTCGTCTCCGCGGGGCCTGGTGCCGGCAATCGGTCGGCTGTATGCAACACCGTCGCGCACGCGAGTCATCAACTCCGGGGACGAACCCGCGATCGAGATCGCGTCGTGTCGCACGAAGTACATGAAGGGTGACGGGTTCACGAGCCGGAGGGCGCGATATACCGCGAATGCATCACCGTCGAACTCGACCTCGAAACGGATCGACGGAACGATCTGAAACGCGTCTCCAGCGTTGATGAACTCGATCGATCTCCGAACAGCCGCTTCATACGCCTCGCGGCTGGTGTTCGGCACCGCAGGAGCGACCGCTTGGAATTCCGGACGTACGGCGAGCGGGCCTTTCGGGGAGCTCGCGAGCCGGGCAACGTCAAGTTCGATTGCCGCCCGAGCTTCGTCGTATGCGGCCGCCGGATCGTCGCCGGCGATCACGTTTCGGATGATCAGAATGGTGTCTCGGAATCGATCGATTGCGGCCAGGGCGCCCCCGACGTGCCACACCATTTCCGGAAGTCCCCGGTCGTCGGGAGGCGCCTGCGGGAGCCGCTCGATGTAGCGAACGGCGTCGTACGCGAGGTAGCCGACGAATCCTCCGTGCAGCGGCGGGATACCTCCGGGGAACCCGCACGCGTCAGCGTCCGGTGCCGTGAACTGATCGAGAAGAGAGCTGAGGACGGTGAGAGGATCACCATCGGGGATGCCTATCTCGGCTCCGACGGTCTCGGTTCGGCCGTTGCGAGCGACCACCGTGAACGTCGGCTCCCATCCGACGAACGACCAACGGGCCCATCGCTCGCCTCCTTCTACCGACTCGAGCAGGAAGCCGTCGTCGTCGCCGACAAGCGCTTCGAACACGGAGACCGGGGTCTCGCGGTCGCCAAGCACTTCAACCGCGATCGGCACAACGGAATACCGTTGGGCGAGATCGACGAAGCGGTCCTTGGTCAACGAGATCTGCATGGGGCTACGTTAGGTCGGATCGTTGCATCACCGATCTCGGGACCCGCCGTGGTCAGGATTCGGTCAGGCGGTCGAGGCCGAGCCAAGAGAGAAGATCCGAGAAGTACCCGGACAGGTTTGCGATTCGCCCGGTCACCATCAGCAGGCCGAACGCCGCAAGCATGAGTCCGGAAACAACGGTGATCGCGGTGAAGTGTCGCTTCACCCAGCCGAACGCCGAGAAGGCCTTGGCCAGGAGCAACGATGTCAGGAGGAACGGGATTCCCAGGCCGAGCGAGTAGAAGAACAGCACCAGCATGCCCTGCCCGACCGTCTCGGACGTCGAACCCAACAGCAGGGCCGACGCAAGGAACGGGCCGATACACGGGGTCCATCCGAAGGCGAATGCGGCTCCCATCAACGGCGGCCCTAGGTATCCGAATCGCCTCGCGGCATTCGAGTCGACCCGTCGCTCACGCATGATCGGCAGCAGCCAGGATGGGGTCCACACGGCGGTGACGGCGATGAAGAGACCCATAGCCACGATCACCCACCCGGCGATGGTGGTGAATACCGGTGTTGCGAGCCACGACGAAATCGACGTGGCGGTGGCTCCGAGGCCAACGAACACCATCGTGAATCCAAGAACGAAGAGGCCGGTCATTCCGACGACGCGACGCATCGACACGTTGCCTTCAGAGAGGTCCTGCATCGAGTAGCCCGACATCAGCGAGATGTACCCCGGCAGCAGCGGCAGAACACACGGCGACAGGAACGACGCAGCGCCCGCGAGCACCGCCGCGATCAGGTTGACTTCGCTCAGGGGTCCCTCCCAATGGCCTCGGTCCACGAGAACGGTAACCGACGGCGGTTTGTTCTCAACCCGACTTCGGCCACCCGGGAGGTAGGCTCCCGGTGTCCCAATCCCCTCTTGGCTGCCTGCATGTCGCTTCCGCGGTTCCTCAATCCAACGATCCCATTCTCAGCAACCGATCGCAGGATCGTCTTTCTGCTTGGGATCGTCGCGTTCATCGCCGGGTACGGAGGTGCTCAAATGGCGCACACGCTCCCCTACGCCAGGTTGTCCCTCGGCTTGACGGAGGGGAACATGAGCATCGTGTTCGCCATCGTGCGAGCCGTGTCGCTCACCGCTGTTGGTTTCTCCATCGTCGCCGACCGGAAAGGACGCAAAGATCCGCTCATCATCGCATTCGGGTTGATGTCGCTCGGAAGCCTGCTTACGGCGTTTGTCCCGGCCACCGCCGCCTATGTGATTGCTCAGTCGGTGGTTCGCGTCTCGGTGGTCGCGATCGCCGCGATCGGGATGGTTCTGCTCGCCGAGGAGCTGAGCCCGGAGATCCGCGGCTATGGCATGGGGTTGTATGGCCTCGCAGGATCGCTCGGTGTCGGCACCGGGCTTCTACTGCTTCCGATCGCCGAACGCGCCGACTCGGCGTGGCGGATTCTCTTCGCCCTCGCGGGGCTCGGCCTGCTCGCAATCCCGATGCTCATGCGGTACCTCCCGGAAAGCCGGGCCTACCGGCCGGGCGCACCGATCTCCTTCCTCTCGGCGCTCCGGCTCGGATTGGGCAAACACTTCTGGCCGATCGCCGGAGTCTCGTTCTTCGTGTCTGCCTTCTCTGCCCCAGCGTTCGATTTCGTCCTCGAGCGGCTCATCAACGACCTGGCGTGGGACGCCAGCGCTGCACGCTTCCTCCTCATCGCAGCGAGCGGCCTCGGAGCTCTGGGCCTGCTCATCGGGGGCCGCATGGCCGACAAGAGCGGGCGCAAACCGACGGCGCTCGTCGCCCTCGCTCTCGGGCTCGTCGGAGGAGTCGGCTTCTACCTCCTCAACTCCGGCTGGTTCCTGGCCGCGTCGATCTTCGTTGCGACCTTGGGTGCCACCATGCTGACACCCGCTCTGGGAGCGATGCGTGCAGAGCTGTTCCCGACTCGCGTGCGGGCGACCTCCGCGGCCTGGGTCACGAACGTTGCGATCCTCGGCAGCATCTCTGGGTTCCTCGTTGGTGGCGTCCTCATCGACCGGATCGGCCTTCCGAAGACGGTCGCTTCTCTCGGAGCGGGACTCCTCATCTCTATGGCCTTGATCCTCACCCTTCCGGAGACGAAGGGGATGGATCTCGTTCGGGCACGGCGAACCGGAAGCCGTACCACCACCACAGAGTCATAGCTCGTCCGAGCATCAGGACCACGATTCCGGTCCATACACCGACCAGGCCCCACCCAAGCGGGATCACAACGATCAGGAATGAGATCGCCGCGACGGAAGCGGCAAGTGTGCTCCATGCCAGAACCGAGAATGCCGCGGCTCCGATAGCGATCCCGTCCCACACGAAAACGACTCCGTTGATCGGCTGCATCACGATCAAGATCGGGAGGATCGACGCGAACGCCACCAGCACCGCCTCGTCCGACGTGAACCACGACCCCAGCCACGGGGCGATGGCCGACAGCACGATCGCGAGAAGCACTCCGAACGAGACTCCCAGCGCGAGGAGGCGGTTCGACACGGCGCGAGCCACCCCGGGGTTGTCGGCCCCAAATTCCTTCCCGACGATGGCCTGCCCGGCGATCGCGAACGCGTCGATCACCAACGCCATGAAGATCCACAGTTGCATCGCGATCTGATGAGCGGCGACCGCCGCGGTGCCAACCCTCGCCGCGACAACGGTCGCGACCGTCAGCGCGCCGAGCAGTGAGGCGTTGCGGAAGATCAGCGCCTTCCCGGCGCCGGCAAGTGAGCCGATCGCCCCGCGTTGCGGGCGCCCGAACCCGATCGCCAACTCAGTGCGACGCGTCCAGAAGAACAGGGCAAGAAACCACGCCGCACCGAACCACTGCGCCACCACGGTGGCCCACGCGGCACCGGCAACTCCCCAGTCGAGTCCGAAGATCAGAATCGGATCGAGAACGAGATTCACGGCGTTGAGCCCGAGGGTGACCATGAGTGGCGTCCGCGTGTCCTGGTAGCCGCGAAACGCACCATGACCGGCGAGGATCACGAGCAGGGCGGGGACACCGAGTGCTCTAATTCGGAGATAGGTCGTCGCACTCTCGAGGACCTCCGACCCCGCTCCGAACGCCCGGAGGAGCGGTTCGCTGAACACGATCAATGCAACCGCGGCGATCACACCACCCACCACGGAGATTGCGAGCGCTGCCACCGTGAACCGTCCGGCCTCGTCGCGATCCCCCGCCCCAATGGACTGGGCCACTAGGGGTGTCACGGCGTACTCGAGAAAGTTGAACACGGCGAACACCGCGGCGTATATGGCGGATGCGATGGCGACTGCGGCCAGGGCGACCGCACCGAGTCTGCCGATGAACGCCGTGTCGACGAGCGAGACGAGCGGATCGGCCGCGAGTGCACCGAGCGCAGGAAGGCCGATCCGCACGATCTCTCGATCGTACGGACTCCGCCTGAACGCTTGGATCATGCGACGGTCTTGTCGGGATACGGACAGCGATCCGCGAGCGGGCAGCCAAGACACGCGGGTTTCTTGGCATCACACACGTCCCGCCCGAATTGGATGAACCGCATGGAGACCGCTTCCCAGTCTCGTTCCGGATAGAGGTCCCGGAGCTCGAACTCGATCTTGACGGGGTCCGACGAGGCCGTGAGTCCGAGTCGATTGGACACTCGCTTCACGTGAGTGTCGACGGCAATCGCCGGGATCCCGAACGCCTCAGCCAGTACAACACTCGCGGTCTTTCGTCCGACGCCGCGCAACGTGACGAGTTCCTCGAGATCGGCCGGAACCACGCCGTTGAATCGCTCGTCGAGGTCTGCAGCCAGGGCGATGATCGACTTCGTCTTCTGCCGGTAGTACCCGGTCGAATACACAACCTCTTCAACCTCTTCCGGATTGGCCGCCGCAAGATCCTCTGGCGTCGGCCAACGTTCGAACAAGACAGGTGTCACGCGGTTCACGTTTGCGTCGGTGGTCTGCGCCGACAGCACCGTCGCAACCAGAAGGTGCCACGGATCCACGTACTCGAGGGCCGTCGAGATGTCCGGATACCGCTTCTTCAAACGGTTGAGGATCACTCTGGCATTTCGGCGTTCCTCGGTGGTTGTCTCGGGCATGACGTGACGGTAGCGACGGTCACGCGCTCATGGTTCGCACGGCTTTGCCGGCTAGCGACGCGGTGGCGCATCCCAATCCTCGACGGTGATCGCCCACCGCTCGTGGTCTTGCCATTCGCCGTTGATCTCGAGATAGCGCGGGCTGTATCCCTCCTTGCGCATACCGACGCGGCGGACGAGCGCGATGCTGGCGTGGTTGGTCGGAATGATGCCCGCCTCAACCCGGTGAAGCCCAAGCCCGCCTTCGGATTCAGGCGCAAATGCCGTCTGCAGGCACGCTCGCGCTGCCGACGTGCCGTATCCCCGGCCCACGTAGGGATCGCCGATCCAGTAGCCAATGTAACAACTCCGGAAGGGCCCTCGGAAGATCTGGCCGAGACCTACATAGCCGACGATCTCGTCGTCGGAGGTGCGGTGGATGAGGAAGGGCGCGTCCGCCTCTGATTCGCCACGATCGAGCAGACGATCGAAGCTCTGGTCCCCGAATTGTTCTTCGGCGTCCCCGGCTCGCGGTTCCCACGGAGCGAGGGACACCGCGCTAGCTCGCCGGAGCGCAACAAACCCCTCACGGTCGGTCTCCGTCGGTGTACGCAGGTAGACGCCGGCTTCCGTCGATCCGGGATCATCCATGGAACGATCGTACCCGGCCCCGCCGACGAGGGATGTACGCAGCGTGCCGGCGGTTTGGTCAGATGGTCGGCCAACGATCGCTGAGTAGGCCGAGCACATATCCCCACGCATCGTCGAAATAGCTCATGTAGTCGTCCCAATCCGGACCTTCGAGGAAGCCGGTGTGTACGAGGCGCACCGCGGTTGAATCGGGAGCCAACTTGGTGAACGTCACCACCACCCAGGTGTTCGTTTCGCGCAGCGCAAGATGTGGCGGAGCATTCCACGTGAATGCGACCATCTCGCCCGGGACATAGGTCAGATACCGACACCCTTCGCTGCCACGACGACCCTCCGGCTGGTCCATGGCGAAGAGCAACTCGAACGGCCCACCGATACGGAGGTCGATTCTCGTCTCCGGCGGATTCCACCACGACGCGATGCCCTCGCTCGACGTCCATGCCGCCCACACATCACCGGGCCCCGCCCCGACGACCGTCTCCTTCACCAAGGATCGAATGTCCGGACCGGCCCCCGCAATTGACCCCGTATCGATCATGGTGCTCCTTCCCCCGGCCATGGCCTGCAGTGGAACGAGCCTATCCCAGCCCGATGCCTCCCCTGGCAGATTCCTCCCTCCCTCCTCCAGATTCCTCACCCTCAGGGGGAGGTGGCAGTGGCAAAGCCGCTGACGGAGGGGGTCAATCGGTTCCGCTGCACACCAACGCCACAAGACTTCTGAGGCTTCGTGTCTCCGACGCCCGGTTTCTGTCGTACCGGGTTGATAGGTTGCGGGTATGGATATCGAGACCGCCACCAACGAGTCGATTGAGCAACAGTTGCTTGCCGACGAGCCTGTGATCGCGCGGGCGA
>Ga0316198_10000534_pt1 | contig 20166 bp, 14 predicted proteins | sample OudBieAanoxic_MG_FD_204935 | JGI IMG/M metagenome (GOLD analysis project Ga0316198, IMG submission 204935) | Coastal sediment microbial communities from Oude Bieten Haven, Netherlands - site A anoxic | ecosystem: Environmental > Aquatic > Marine > Coastal > Sediment | place: Netherlands...
TGATCCCGAAGACGTCGACCTGCGCTGGGAGATGGACGCATTCACCTTCGATCTTCCCCTCTTGGCGGCGGCGATGGATTCGGCCGTCAGCCCCGCAACTGCGGTCGAGATCTCGCGATTGGGCGGCCTGGCGGTCCTGAACCTCGAAGGTCTATGGACGAAATACGAGGACCCTGTGGCGGTCTACGAGGAGATTTCTTCCCTGCCGGACGATCAGGCAACGCGCCGGATGCAGGAGATGTACGCCGCCCCTGTGAATCCCGATCTCATCACAGAGCGGGTTCGTGAGATGAAGGACGCCGGGATCATCACGGCGGCAAGCCTCACTCCACAGCACGTGACAACCTACATCGACGACGCGAAGAGGGGTGGCCTCGACATCCTCGTCGTGCAGGGCACCGTCGTTTCCGCGGAACACGTGTCATCGAGAGCCGAGCCGCTCGACCTCTTCCAATTCATCCGCGACGTCGAAATGCCGGTCATCGTGGGCGGTGTTGCCTCCTACTCGGGAGCGCTGCACCTGATGCGAACCGGTGCCGTCGCCGTGCTTGTTGGTGTTGGACCCGGAGCCGCCTGCACCACACGGGGAGTCCTCGGCATCGGCGTTCCTCAGGCAACCGCGATCGCCGACGCGGCCGGCGCGAGAACCCGGTACCTCGAGGAGACGGGCCGGTATGTGCATGTGATCGCCGACGGCGGGATGCGAACCGGGGGAGATATCGCCAAGGCAATCGCCGTTGGTGCTGACGCCGTCATGCTCGGTTCTCCGTTTGCAGCGACGGCGGAAGCCCCGGGTAGTGGCGTCCACTGGGGGATGGCCACCTTTCACCCGACACTTCCGCGGGGGTCGCGGGTGCGAGTTGGGACACTCGGAACGATCGAGGAGTTGCTCCTCGGACCGGCGCACGAGAACGACGGCAAGCGGAACCTCTTTGGAGCTCTCCGTACGTCGATGGCGACCACCGGGTACGCCAATGTGAAGGAGTTCCAGAAGGCCGAAGTGATGGTTGCGCCCGCGCTTCAGACTGAAGGCAAGCAGCTTCAGCTGTCTCAGGGCGTGGGGATGGGCTGACGTGGCGACCGGAGCTACGGGTCACGCTTCGGATGGTGACTTCGATCGCGTGTTGGTCGTCGATTTCGGGGCCCAGTACGCGCAGCTGATCGCCCGCCGGGTGCGCGAGGCGCACGTCTTCTCGGAGATCGTTCCACGCGACATCACAGCAGCCGAGGTGGTCGAGCACGCACCCGTCGGCATCATCCTGTCGGGCGGTCCCGCCTCGGTGTACGAACCCGGCGCCTATGGGATCGATCGGGCCATATTCGATCTCGGGATTCCGGTTCTTGGGATTTGCTACGGCCACCAGATCCTTGCGAACGGCCTCGGCGGAACGGTGGACCGCAATGATGTGGCCGAGTACGGTCCGGCCGAGCTGACGGCGACGGGTGAATCCGTCCTATTCGCAGGCCTCCCGATCGAGCAGCCGGTCTGGATGAGCCATCGAGATGCGGTTTCCGAGGCTCCTCCTGGCTTCAGTGTGACGGCCGCGACCGTCGATTCCCCGGTGGCAGCGATGGAGGACGCTGAGCGCGGCCTCTTCGGAGTGCAGTTCCACCCGGAGGTGGCGCACACACCACGCGGCCAGGAGATCCTGAAACACTTCTTGTACGCAGTCTGCCGGGCGCGACCGACCTGGACCCATGTTGGAATCATCGAACAATCGGTTGCCGCTATCCGCGAAGAAGTTGGGGATGGAACAGTCATCTGCGGGCTCTCGGGAGGAGTCGACTCATCGGTTGCAGCCGCTCTGGTGCACAAGGCGATCGAAGACCAACTCGTTTGCGTCTTCGTCGACCACGGGCTTCTCCGCAAGGGCGAGGCCGAACAGGTTGAAGAGACGTTCGAACGAACTTTCAACATGAACCTCATCCACCTGAAGGTCGAAGATCGTTTCCTCGACGCGCTTTCCGGGGTCACGGATCCCGAGCAGAAGCGGAAGATCATCGGGGAGTCGTTCATCAGGGTCTTCGAAGAAGTCGCCTCCAGCGTGGCAGATGCCAGGTATCTCGTGCAGGGCACGCTGTATCCGGACGTGATCGAGTCGGGCACCAAGGATGCAGCGAAGATCAAGAGCCACCACAACGTCGGCGGTCTGCCAGACGACATGACACTCTCGCTGATCGAGCCGCTGCGTGACCTGTTCAAGGACGAGGTTCGGGCGGTTGGGGAGGAGCTTGGGCTGCCGGAAGAGATCGTCTGGCGCCAGCCGTTCCCCGGACCGGGGCTTGCAGTCCGCATCATCGGCGATGTGACGAAGGAGCGGCTCGAGATACTCCGCAACGCCGATGCCATCGTGCTCGACGAGATCCGCAAAGCAGGCCTGTATCGGGAGCTGTGGCAAACCTTCGGCGTGCTTCCGGCGATCCGTTCGGTGGGGGTCCAAGGCGATGGGCGAACGTATGCCTATCCGTTGATCCTCCGTGCGGTCACGTCGGATGATGCGATGACGGCGGACTGGGCACGGCTGCCCTACGAGGTATTGGCCTCGATCTCGTCGCGCGTGATCAACGAGGTTCCCGGGATCAACCGGGTGGCGTACGACATCTCGTCAAAGCCCCCGTCGACGATCGAGTGGGAGTAGACCCCTCCCGTTCTGTGGGCTGACGGCGCCGCATGCGGGGTGGAGAACCCTGGGTACGCGCATCCCCGTTCTGTGGGCTGACGGCGCCGTATGCGGGGTGGAGAACCCTGGGTACGCGCATCCCCGTTCTGTGGGCTGACGGCGCCGTATGCGGGGTGGAGAACCCTGGGTACGCGGATTTCCGTTCTGTGGGCTGATGGCGCCGTATGCGGGGTGGAGAACCCTGGGTACGCGGATTTCCGTTCTGTGGGCTGATGGCGCCGTATGCGGGGTGGAGAACCCTGGGTACGCGGTTCGTAGTCCTCAAGGCGCTGCCGGGGTCGGTCGATACCTCCAGCACAACATTGCGCGCAGTTTGAGGTATATCCGTGGGCTGGAGCAACGATCCAGAAATGCAGAAGATGTTCCTCGACGAGGTGACGGAGCGATCCGCCCGCCTTGTTGAGGGTGCACAGGCTCTCCGGGCGGGAACCGTCTCACCGCAGGAAGCCGGCGACCTCCTTCGCGAGGGCCACACGATCAAGGGCACCGGCCGCGTGATGGGCTACGACGATGTCGGATCCGCCGGGCTGATGCTCGAGATGATCTGGAGATGGATCCAGCAGGGTGACATCACACCCGTCCCGCTCTTCGGTCGCGTGCTCGAAGGCCTCAGCGCTGCGATCCCCAAGGCTCTCGCTGATCCAGCCGAGCTCGCTGTGGCGATGACCGCGGTTCACGAGTTCTTCGACGGACAGGAGCTTCCGGAAGAGCTTCCGCCGGCTCCCCAGGTCGACGGTGCAGCCTCCCGCCCGACTGAAGAGGGTGCTGTCGCGGCCGCCGCTGGTGGCGGACCAGTCATCCTTGGCGAACCCGCTGGGGTACCCGATGACGCCGCGGAGATCGTGGAGGCTGCTGAACCTGCGGCCTCCGATGAACCGGCGGGGCTCGAGTCTGTTGGTGTCGAGTCCGTGGAGACCGAAATCGAAGCTGCGCCGGCTGTCGATGATGTCTCGGTTGACGATGCGGAATCGGAGCCGGTGATGTCGGCTCATGACATGTTTGCCCAATTGGCGAGCGCCGAGGCCGGGTCGGTCGAAGACGGTCTCGAGGAGCCTGAGTCGGCTGATGAGGGGTCCGTCAAGGCCGAGTTCGACTCCGAGCCGGTTGGTTCGGGTGCCTCGGCTGACGACCAGGTGTCGGAGCCCGTGATGTCGGCTCATGACATGTTTGCGCAGTTGGCGAGCGCCGAAAGTGAGGCTGGGGAAGCTGAACCCGCCTCCGTGCCCGACGACTCCGCTGAGGCTGCTGAGGTCGTTGAAGATGCGGCCGATGAGGAGACTCCGGTCGTGGAGGTGAGTGAAGATGAGCCGGCTGAGGCCGAGTCCGTCGAAGCCGAGTTCGATTCGGAGCCGGTCGTCGAGGATGCTCCGGGCGACGACCAGGTGTCGGAGCCGGTGATGTCGGCTCATGACATGTTTGCGCAGCTGGCGAGTGAGGAAGTGGGGTCCGTCGAGCCCGAGACCGCTGAAGACCACGTTGAAGCCGGTGCGTTGGTGGAAGCTGTGCCGGAACCCTCGGCGATAGGCGTGGTCGAGGAGGAGTCGGCTGCCGCTGCATCAGACGAAGGCGTCTCGGCCGATGAAGCCGGTGCGGAGGATGCTGCTCGATCTGCCCAGGAGGCTTTTGCCGAACTCCGTCGATCGATGATGCAGGACGCGGCCGCTGCCCAGATCGCTGCAGAGCCCGAAGATCACGGCGACGACGGGTCACCGGCCGACGTCGATGCTGGAGATGAGTCCTCCGCGGCTGTCGAGGAGCCAATCACCGAGGCGGAGGACGAATCCGCAGACGGTGAGCCGGTCGACGATGAGGCAACGTCTGCCGCCGAAGCGGTGGAGGTTCTCGCTGACGAGCAGCCTCAGAGCGAGACGGTCGATGAGTCGTCGATTGAGAGCGATGCTCCGGTGGCAGAGGCGTCGATCGGAGCAGTTATCGAATTCCCGGTGTCCGAAACCGATGCCGCAGTCGATGATGCAGTCGCCGACTCAGCCGAGGCGGGGTCCGTCGACAGCCACGAGTCGTCCGAGGCAACCGACGTCGTGGTATTGCCTTCGAATCGGAAGACCCAGCAGATGGATTCCTCCGAGCCGAATGATCTTGGGGGCCTCGTTGGTGCGGTGCAGACGTGGGCTGCTGAAGAGCCGATCTCGGTGAACACCGGCAGGCTCTACGGCCTCGTCAATCACATTGTCACGCTCCGAATGAACATCGAGATGGCCAAGGAGCAACTTGCGGAACTCGCGGAGGTTGCGGCCGCCGACCCGTTCTTCTCGGATCGCGTTGCGCAGATTTCGAGCGAGATCGAGCCGATTTCCGAAGCTTCCGAACTGATCGAGGGCGAGGCGCTCGCACTCGCGGCCGCTCCGCTGCGCGACGTCACGAACACGCTTCCACAGCTTGGCCGGTACCTCAGCCGAAAGACGGGCAAGGAGTTGCGGGTCGAAATCGTGGGCGACGACATCCTCGTCGATCGGCAGGTTCTCGATCGTCTGGGTGACGCCATCAGGCAACTTGTCGTCAATTCTGCGGTCCACGGCATCGAGGATATCGACACACGACTCGGCGCTGCCAAGTCGGGAACCGGCTCCATCCGGATCGAGGCGAAACAAACGGACGTGAACCTCGAAGTTACGGTGATCGACGACGGTCGGGGGATCGATTGGAAGGGCATCAGGGAAAAGGGGCTCGCTCTCGGCATGCTCGACTCGTCCGCCGAGCTGGCGCCCGATGCGTTGCGCTCGCTGTTGTATCAGTCTGGATTCACGACGCTTGACGGTACGGATGAACTCGCTGGAGACGGTGATGGGCTGGCGGTTGTGCGGGACGCTATGGATTCGTTGAACGGATCACTGCGCGTCGAAAGCACTCCGAAGGTGGAGACCCGAATCTCCATGGTTGTTCCCGTTCACCAGGCGATGCAGAAGGCGCTCCTCGTGGTAGCCGGCGGAATCATGTGGGGTATCCCCGAGACCGGTGTCCTCGACGTTGTTGAAATGAACCTGGCGACCATTGCGGTGGCCGATCACACCACAGTCCTCGAACGACCAGATGGAGACGTGCCGTTTGCATCGTTCGCCGACCTGATGGGACAGAGTTCAGACGCGGTCCCGACATCGATCGTCATCGCGACAAGCGCAGCCGGCCCGGTTGCGCTCGGTGTCGAGGATATTGTTGGTGTTCGCCGCGTCGCCGCGAAGGAACTCGGGGCCGTCCTCGCGGATGCCGAAGCCGACGTAGTGACCGGCGCGGCGCTTCTCGGTGGAGACCAGGTGGTGCTCCTCGTCGACACGACGCGCCTTGCCGAGAAGCAGCGTGAGGTTGCGATCGAGTCACCGGCGTTCCCGTCGGCCAAAGTCCTGATCGTGGACGATTCGGTCGGTGTCCAGCAGGTTGTGTCGTCGGCACTTGCCACGAGCGGGTTCAACACCTCCGTGGCAGCGAGCGTGGCCGACGCTCTGGGAGCCCTCCACAGCGGATCTATCGATGCCGTCGTTGTCGACTTCTCAATGCCGCGAGCCGATGGCGTCGCCCTCGCGCACATGGTGCGGCAACGCCATGGAGGCCTCCCGATCGTCATGCTTTCCGGTGTCGCCGAGGGCGAGGACGTCGACCGAGCTCGCGACGCCGGCGTTGATGCGTTCTTCAACAAGTCCGACTTCCGCGAGGGTGGCCTCGCCGAGAAGCTCCGCGAGTTGATAACCGCTCGCCGTGAGAAAGAACAAACGGCATAGGGCTGCGCCGCAGCCCGTAGTCATCGTCAGCAACCCGTGGCTGGTTGTCCGTACTCCGTGCTTCGTCGCGACCGCGGTGCCGGCTTTCCGGCGGACCGAATCCGAGTACTGACTACTTATGCAAAGCACACCGCTGTAGTTCGGTCACCGGGCACCGGTACACTCCGGGTCCCGATGCCCGACTCTCCTCTCCTCGTAGGCCTGAATCCTTCACAGCGCCATGCCGTCGCCGCGACTGACGGGCCCGTGCTCGTTGTTGCCGGCGCGGGGTCAGGCAAGACCCGCGTCTTGACCCATCGCATCGCCTATCTCATCCGAGATCTCGGCGTGTCCCCGTATTCGATCCTCGCGATCACCTTCACCAACAAGGCCGCGAACGAAATGAAGGAACGCGTGGCCAACCTCGTAGGAAGGGTCGCGGACGGGATGTGGGTGTCGACCTTCCACAGTGCGTGTGTTCGGATTCTCAGGAGAGAAGCGCCTCGCCTGGGGTACCGGTCGTCCTTCTCGATCTACGACGACGCCGACTCGGTGCGGCTTGTCACGATGTGCATCCGCGATCTCGATCTCGATCCCAAGCAGTTCCCGCCGAGGGTGATTCGGGCAGCAATCTCCAACGCCAAGAACGAGTTGATCGACTACGAGACCTATGCAGGAAACGGCGAAGGGTTCTATCACGAGAAGGTGTCGGACGTCTTCCGGCTGTACCAGCAGCGACTGGTCGAAGCGTCGGCCGTTGACTTCGACGACATCCTGGTTCTCACGGTGGACATCTTCCGAGCATTCCCCGAGGTGCTCACCCACTACCAGCAGCGCTTCCAGTACCTCCTCGTCGATGAATACCAGGACACGAACCACGCCCAATACATGCTCGTCAAACTCCTCGCCGCCGCGCATCGAAACATCTTCGTGGTTGGTGACGCAGATCAGTCCGTGTACGCGTTTCGCGGCGCCGACATGCGTAACATCCTCGATTTCGAGAAGGACTACGACGACGCCACGATCGTCCTCCTGGAGCAGAACTACCGATCGACGCAGACAATCCTCGATGCCGCCAACGCCGTAATTCGGCACAACGAATCCAGGAAGCCGAAACGGCTCTGGACAGACGAGGGTGCAGGTGAACCGATCGCTGCCTATGAGGCCAGGGACGAGCAGGACGAGGCCGCGTTCATCGCCGACAGAATCCGGGACCTCGAGTCGGAGGGGACGGCGCTCTCCGACATCGCGGTCTTCTATCGAACGAACGCCCAGAGCCGCGTCATCGAGGAGGTTTTTGTCCGCTACGGCGTTCCGTACCAGGTCGTCGGTGGCCTCAAGTACTACGACCGGCGCGAGGTCAAAGACGCGATCGCGTATCTCCGCGGTGTTGTGAACCCGGACGACCAGGTAGCACTCAAGCGCATCATCAACGTCCCGAAACGAGCGATCGGAGATACGAGCGTCGCCCACGTTGACCGATTTGCGGAGTCACACGGCATCGGGTTCTTCGAGGCGCTGCGCCGCGTCGACGAGAACGGGCGCCTTACCGGTCGCGCCCAACGATCGATCCAGGAGTTCGTCGCACTGATGGATCACCTCGGCGAACGCGCCGCCGACGGCCCTGCAGCGGCGATCCAGGCGGTCCTCGACGAGACCGGCTACCTCGACATGATTCGGTCCGACCGTTCGATCGAGGCGATGGGGCGAGAAGAGAACCTCAAGGAGCTCGCCTCCGCCGTCGCGGAGTTCGAAGAAGTCGGCCCGGCATCGATGGGCCCGGCCGAATGGGCCGAGCTCGATGCGACGGAAAAACTCGGCCTGTTCCTCGAGGCGATCAGTCTGGTTGCAGATATCGATGCGTGGGAAGACCGAGACCAAGTCACGCTCATGACGCTTCACAACGCCAAAGGTCTCGAATTCCCCGTGGTGTTCATCACGGGAATGGAGGATGGAGTATTCCCGCACATGCGGTCACTCGGGAACAAGGCGGAGCTCGAGGAGGAGCGGCGCCTCTGTTACGTCGGTATCACTCGGGCTGAGCAACGGTTGCACCTGACAAGGGCGTGGAGCCGCAACCTCTGGGGCCAGTCCCAGTACAACGGGCCGAGTCGATTCCTCGGCGAGATCCCCGAACACCTCATTACCTCTGTCAAGCGATCCCGTCACACCAGCCGACAACCCGCCGCGCTGCATGCCGCGGTCGGCGGCGACGAGATCACGGCCGGAGACCGCGTGCGACACACACACTGGGGTGATGGCGTGGTCGTCGAGGTGATCGGCCGAGGCGACGCCGCGGAAGCCACTGTCGACTTTCAACGCATGGGGGAGAAGAGGCTCCTTCTCGCATGGGCTCCGCTCGAGAAGGTGTGACGCCGACCGGCAGATTGTGACGGTCGGCCCTGGCCCACGGCCCTCGATTTCGTGAATGTCGAGGCAACAAGGGGGTCCAATGCGTCGTACTGCCATTCTCCTGGTTGCCGGATGCCTGCTCGTGCTCGGATGCACCGAGACCACCGACGACTCGACCACGGTGCCGTCGTCGACGACCTCGACCGAGGCGACCACATCAACGACATCCACGACGTCGACCACGCTCGGTAGCTCGACAACGTCGGTTCCGGCTCCCACCACAACCACCGCAGCGTCGTCGACGACCTCACCGCCGACGACCGTTGCGAGCCGGCCGGTGACGGTGGATCCGAACCTGCCTGCGGCGGTGGGCGGTCACCTCGTTGACTGGAACGCGGTGGGTCCGGGATGGATCCTGGCGCTGTATGACGCGAGCGACATTGTTGCCGCCGTGACACATCCAACGGTTCTCTACCTCATCGACCCGGCTGGGACCCCGTACGAGGTTGGATCGTGGCCATCCGGCCCGTACGAGATCGCAGACTGGGCCGGCACGGGTGACGCAGCGCTGCTCCTCAGCAACGGATCCGATGCGGTGATTGTCGACCTCCGGACCGGGGCTGAGACCGCGGCCGTGGCGTTGCCTCTGGGCTCCTACGGTCGCCCGGTCTCGTTCACGGCGCCGACCGGCACCAATGTTGTTGTCCTCACGGACGATGGCACGACGCAGCGTGTCGAACGCCGGAACCGGTCCGGGTCGGTGCTCGCAATCCTGGGCGAGCAACCAACGCCCGCGACCGCCAGAGACGGCCTTGAGTGGTTGTACGGGCACGACGGAACGTTTGTCCTCATCAAACACGCAGGGGGCATCGAGCTCGTTTCGAACGACGGCACCTTCATCCGCGACCTCTGGACTCCGATGGCGCACACCTGCACACCGAAACGCTGGTGGTCCGACGATTCCTTCGTAGCGGCGTGTGTGGGGGAGGGTCCGGCGTTCCCGCACAACTGGTACCACCAAGTGTGGCTACTCAAGACAGACGGGACAGCCGGGGCGCCGCTCACGGAGATCCCGGCAGGTGCCATACCCGTGGTCGACATGGGCTATTTCGATGGATGGCAGATTCCGACGCAAACCTATGTCCAATGGGTCGGCGATTGTGGTGTCGCCGGCATCGGAACGGTTGCGCCGGACGGATCGGTCACCATGATCGGTGGAGGAGAGAACCGGCGCTTCGTCTCGGTCGATGGGAGTCAGATCACAGTGCTCGGCTCGCTCCAGTGCGACACCTCGGAGGCCAGGCTGATCGCCACCGACCTGAGCGGAGTCGAAACAGGGGTGCTGATACCAAGGATCGGAAACGCATGGGGTGTGCGGTCCGCGGCCACACTCACCACCGTCTACCCGTGACACTGAAGCGGTAGTGAAGGGAGGGTGTTCGGTCCGGCGCACCGCGCACCGTTCCGGCGCAGACCCCCTCGCAACAGAAGGCACCGCCCTACCATGAGATCGTGACCACTGAATTGCCCGTCCTCATCCAAGGTGGGATGGGGGCCGGCGTCTCCGATTGGCGTCTCGCCCGGGCCGTGTCTCGGGCCGGGCAGATGGGAGTCGTGTCCGGGACGGGTCTCGACGCCATTTATCTCCGCCGTCTTCAGGATGGTGACCCCGGCGGACACATGCGCCGCGCTCTCGATGCGTTCCCCATTGCCGGAGTCGCCGATCGGATCGCCGAGACCTACCTCATCGAGGGCGGGAAGGCCCCAGAGGGGCGGTTCAAGGCGAAGCCGATGCCTCGCATGAACCCTTCGAAGAAGTTGGACGAACTCATGGTGGTCGGCAACTTCGTTGAGGTCTACCTCGCGAAGGAGGGCCACGACGGTGTGGTCGGAATCAACTATCTCGAGAAGATACAGACGCCCCACCTCGCGTCGATCTACGGGGCGATGCTCGCCGGTGTCGACTATGTGTTGATGGGCGCAGGGATACCGATGGCGATCCCCGGGATCCTCGATCGCTTGAGCGAAGGCTTGCCGGTCGAGTACCGCCTGGACGTCAAAGGCGCAGAACGTGGCGAAGTCTTCGCCATGCACTTCGATCCGACGAACATAGGCGATGGGAGCCTCCCACCGGCACCGAGGCCGCAGTTTCTCGCAATCGTCTCATCCCATGTTCTTGCGACCGCGCTGGTGAGGAAGGCGAGCGGCCGCGTCGACGGGTTCGTCGTTGAAGGCCCGACGGCCGGCGGGCACAATGCCCCGCCCCGGGGGAAGATGGCGCTGAACGATCTCGGCGAGCCGATCTATGGAGACCGTGATGTTCCCGACCTCGCAGTGTTTCGCGAGCTTGGACTGCCCTTCTGGCTTGCCGGCGGATACGCCGAGCCGGAGCAGATCACAGCGGCCCTCGAAGTTGGCGCCGCCGGAGTCCAGGTCGGCACCGCGTTTGCGTACTGTGAGGAATCGGGGTTCACGGCTGCGACGAAGCGAGAGGTGATCGACCTCAGCAGCGCCGGTCGAGCGAAGATATTCACAGATCCGGTGGCATCCCCAACCGGTTTCCCGTTCAAGGTGGTTGAGCTCGAGGACAGCCTCTCCAATCCGGTTGTGTACGAGAAGCGATCCAGGATCTGCGATCTGGGATATCTACGGACGGCGTATCGGCGAGAGGACGGAACGGTGGGATGGCGATGCCCATCCGAACCGGTCGAGGACTACGTGCGGAAAGGCGGGTCCGAGGAGGACACGGTCGGGCGGAAGTGCCTCTGCAACGCCTTGATTGCGAACATCGGTCACCCGCAGGTTCAGCGAAACGGCGAGATCGAGCAGGAGCTGATCACGTCGGGAGACGACGTGGCCGACGTGGCGAGGTTCCTGCCTCCCGATCGGGACACGTACACCGCACTCGACGTGATCGACTACCTGATCCCGACGAAATAGGCAGATTCGCGGCGAATCAACGGCCCGATCAGAATCCTCGCTGATTGTTCGCCGCTACCCTTCTGGCCAATGCCTCCACGGATCCTGATTGCCAAGCCGGGCCTCGACGGGCACGACCGAGGGGCCAAGGTCGTCGCACGGGCCCTGCGCGATGCCGGGTGCGAGGTCATCTACACGGGCCTGCACCAGACACCCGCCCAGATCGCTCAGGCAGCCGTCGACGAAGACGTTGACGGTGTTGGCCTGTCGACCCTCTCAGGAGCCCATTTGACGCTCTTTCCTCGCGTGGTCGAAGCCCTCAGCGAGCGGGACGCGGGCGACATCATCGTGTTCGGCGGCGGCATCATCCCAGAGGAGGACCTTCCTGCCCTCCACGACGCCGGTATTGCCGCCGTCTTTACACCCGGCACACCGCTCGATGTGATCGAGGCGTGGGTGGAGAAGAACCTCTCAGACCGCTGAATCGGAATCGACGAACGGAGAACGATCCTCGTGAAGATCCATGAGTACCAAGCGAAGGCTCTGATGGCTGACCGCGGCATTGCGGTCCCGATGGGCAACGTCGCCACAACGGTCAACGAGGCGGTTGCCGCCGTTCGGCCACTCATCGAAGAGAGCGGAAATCCCGTTGTCGTCGTGAAGTCACAAATCCACGCCGGTGGGCGTGGGAAGGGGCGTTTCAAGGAGTATCCCGATCTCGGAGGCGTGAACGTCGTCACCGACGGGATCGACGGGGGCGTCGGCGCCGCCGAGGAGCGCGTCCGCGAGCTGGCGAGCCAGATGCTCGGTTCGACGCTCGTGACGATCCAGACCGGTGAAGAGGGCAAACAGGTCAACCGTCTCTACGTCGAGCAAGGGATCGACATCGCCACCGAGCTGTATCTGTCGGTGCTTCTCGACAGGGCGACCTCGCGCAACATCGTGATGGCATCGACCGAGGGCGGGACCGAAATCGAAGTGGTGGCGGAAGAGACTCCCGACAAGATCCTCAAAGAGGAGATCGATCCTGCGTTCGGCCTGCTTCCCTTCCAAGCGAGACACATCGCACACACACTTGGTCTCGAAGGTGATGCGTTCAAGAACGGTCTGCGGTTCCTCGATGCTCTCACCAAAGCCGCCGTTGAACTCGACACGGACCTCGTCGAGATCAACCCACTGGTAGTCACAACCGACGGTCGTGTGATGGCGCTCGACGGGAAGATGGCGTTCGAGGCGAACGCCCTCTACCGGCATCCCGACGTGGCGGAGCTCAGGGATGTGAGCGAAGAGGATGCGGCAGAACTCGAGGCGAAGGAACACGATCTTTCGTTCATCAAACTCGACGGCGACATTGGGTGCATGGTGAACGGAGCCGGGCTCGCCATGGCGACGATGGACATCATCAAGACGGTCGGCGGCGAACCCGCCAACTTCCTCGACGTCGGTGGAGGCGCCGAGAAGGATCAGATCGCCGCCGCGTTCAAGATCATCACGAAGGACCCGAACGTGAAAGGGATCTTCGTGAACATCTTCGGTGGGATCATGCGATGCGACATCATCGCCGAAGGGGTGATCGCCGCGGTTGAGGAGGTCGGTCTCTCGGTCCCGCTTGTTGTGCGCCTCGAAGGGACGAACGTGGAACTCGGCAAGCAGATGCTCGATGAGTCGGGTCTCGACCTGGTGAGTGCGACCGACATGAAAGACGGAGCGCAGAAGATCCTGGAGCTGACGAAATGAGCGTGCTGATCGGGATGGACACGAAGGTCCTTGTTCAGGGTTTGGGGAAGATCGGACGTTTCCACACCGACAAGGCCATTGCCTACGGGACGAACATGGTCGCGGCGGTCCACCCGAGCCGTGCCGGTCAGACCGAGGTTTTTGAGGGCGAGATCGACGACTCAGGCGTACCCGGTAGGGGAGTCACCTACTCCGTGGCGCTGCCGATCTTCCGGAGTGTTGCCGAAGCCGTGGAGGAGACCGGGGCCAACGCATCGGTTGTGTATGTACCACCGCCATTCGCGGCCGACGCCGTCATGGAGGCTGCCGATGCCGGCGTGCCGCTCATCGTCTGTGTGACCGAGGGCATCCCGGTCGCGGACATGGTGAAGGTGAAACGCTATCTCGAAGGCAAGGCTGTCCGGCTCGTCGGGCCGAACTGTCCAGGTGTCATTACGCCGCAGGAGTGCAAGATCGGCATCATGCCGGGATATATCCACGCCCCCGGTCGCATCGGGGTCGTCAGTCGGTCCGGCACGCTCACCTATGAAGCGGTCTATCAGCTGACGTTGAATGGCCTGGGGCAGACGACCGCGATCGGGATCGGTGGGGACCCGGTGAACGGGACCAACTTCGTGGACGCCCTGCAATTGTTCAACGACGATCCTGCCACCGACGGAGTGCTGATGATCGGGGAGATCGGCGGAATGGCGGAAGAGGATGCCGCAGCGTGGATCACCGAGAACATGTCGAAGCCGGTCGCCGGATTCATTGCCGGCACCACCGCCCCTCCCGGTAAACGAATGGGACATGCCGGGGCGATCATCTCAGGTGGGAAGGGGACTGCGGACGCGAAGATCGCAGCCCTCGAAGCCGCCAGTGTCGTCATGGCCCCAACTCCCACCGACATGGGCACCGCGATGCAAGAGGCGATGGAGAAGGCAAGCCCGGGTTGGTAGTGCAAAGAGCAAAGAGCAAAGAGCAAAGAGCGGGCCGACCTTCGTTCTCTCTCTTCCCTTGTCTTGGTTCTTGATTCTTGACTCTTGCTACTTTGCCCTCATGAAGACCATTGGATTGCTCGGCGGGATGAGTTGGGAGTCGTCGATCGAGTACGAGCGGATCATCAACACCGAGGTCCGTCGGCGCCTCGGAGGAGTGCACTCGGCCGACCTGTTGATCCGGTCGTATGACTTCGATGACATCGAGGCGTTGCAGCTGGAGAGTGAGTGGGACCGAGCCGGGGTGCTGCTCGCCACCGACGCGGCTCGGCTCGAGGAAGCGGGGGCCGACCTCATCGTGCTTGCCACCAACACGATGCACAAGGTGGCGCAGCAGATCGAAGCGGCGATCACGATCCCGCTCCTCCACATCGCCGACGCCACAGCTGACGCGGTCGAGCGATCCGGCATCGAATCGGTAGCCCTGCTGGGGACGCGCTACACCATGGAGCAGGCCTTCTATCGCGGTCGCCTCGAAGACCGCGGCTTCGACGTTGTAGTCCCCATCGCAGCCGACCGCTCGTTCATCAACGATGTCATCTTCCGTGAGCTCGTGCAGGGTCGCGTTGAGTCGGCCTCCAAGCAGCGCTTTCTCGAGATTATCGACGATCTCTATGCACAGGGTGCCAACGGCGTACTCGCTGGGTGCACCGAGATCGAGTTGCTGGTCACGCCCGACGACGTCGACCGCCCGTATTTCCCGACCACCAGAATCCACGCCATCGCGGCGGTTGATGCTGCCCTTGCCTAACCGGCCGGTTCACCCCCAATACGGGTCGAGCGACGGCACCTAACATGCCGCGTTGATGAGTCGCCTCCCGATCACCCGTGCATTGATCTCTGTCTCCGACAAGACCGGTCTCGTCGACTTCGCTCTTCGCCTTCACGAAGCCGGGGTCGAGATCGTGTCGTCTGGCGGTACAGCGTCCGCCCTTTCCGAGGCCAACATCCCGGTGACGTCAGTCGCCGAGGCAACGGGGGCCCCTGAGATGCTCGGCGGCCGGGTGAAGACCCTGCACCCCGGCATCCATGGCGGGATACTCGCCGACCTTGGTGACGAGGCCCATCGGTCCGATCTGGCAGAGCGTGGCATCGAGCCGTTCGGCCTCGTGGTTGTGAACCTCTACCCGTTCGAGGCGGCGGTTGCGGCAGGGGCACCGGACATTGAGATTCTTGAGAACATCGACATCGGCGGGCCAACGTTGATCCGTGCCGCTGCAAAGAACCACACGTGGGTTGCCACCGTTGTGTCGCCGAACCGATACGCCGAGATCGTCGCTGCAATCGACCAAGGCGGGACAACAGCGGCGATGCGAGAGAGCCTGGCTCGCGAAGCATTCTTCCGCACGGCTCGCTACGACGCAGCAATTGTGAACTGGTTCGGGGCCGAGGACACAGATGACCTCGCCCTCGCTCTCTCGAAAGTGGCGGACGTCAGGTACGGCGAGAACCCACATCAGCCGGCCGCGTTGTACGCCACCGTCGACTCCGCGGGATGGTGGGCATCAGCCGAAATGGTTCAAGGTAAGGCGATGTCCTTCAACAACTACGCCGATGCCGACGCGGCATGGCGGCTTGCCAATGACCTCCCTCGTGGATCTGCAGCGATTCTCAAGCACATGAACGCCTGCGGGGCGGCAGTTGGCGACTCGTTGAGTGAAGCGTTCCGCAAAGCCTGGGATTGTGATCCGCTGTCGGCCTTCGGCGGTGTTGTGGCCCTCAATGGTCCGCTCGATGAGGGCACGGCGTTGGAGATCAGTCACTACTTCGTTGAGGTTGTGATTGCGCCGTCGATCAGCAACGAGGCGAGAGCGGTGCTCGCACGCAAGAAGAACCTCAGAGTGCTGATCGCGCCGGTCCCGTCGTCGCACGATTTGAACGTTCGCACCATTGACGACGGCTTCCTTGTGCAGAAGCGTGACTCGGTTCGGGTTGCGAGCAAGGAATGGGAAGCCAAGTCGCGGAATCCGACGATCGACGAACTTCACAATCTCGAGTTGGCGTGGGTGATTGCCGCCCACACCAAATCGAATGCGATCGTTGTGGTTAATGACGGTGCGGCGGTCGGTGTGGGCGCCGGTGATCAGAGCAGGATCGGGGCAGCCGAGCGGGCGCTTGTGAAGGCAGGAGACCGGTCTGTTGGGGCGGTCGCCGCCAGCGATGGGTTCTTTCCGTTCAGGGACGGTGTTGATGTTCTGGTTGAGGCCGGGATCACGGCGATTGTGGAACCGGGCGGTTCGATCAGGGACGATGAGGTGATTGCAGCCGCGAACGAGCGGGATATCGCGATCATGTTCACCAACAGGAGGCATTTCCGACATTGAGCGCACTCATTCTCTCAGGGACCACGGTCGCCACAGCGGTGAGATCTGACGTCGCCGACCGCGTCACCGCTCTCCGTCAACGCGGCCGCGGTGTGGGTCTCGCGACGCTGCTTGTCGGCAACGATGCCGGATCGCAGGTCTACGTCAGGAACAAACACCGCGCCGCCGAGGCGGCAGGCATCCGTTCGACCGACCGAAGGCTTTCCGAGATGGCGTCACAAGGCGAGGTCGAAGCAGCAATCGAGGACCTGAACGCAGATGGCCACGTCAGCGGGATGATCGTGCAACTGCCGCTGCCCGACGGTCTTGACGGCGCCACGGCGGTCGAGACGGTCGATCCGCAGAAGGACGCCGACGGATTGCATCCGTTCAACCTCGGTCAGCTTGTCCTGTCACGACCGGGCCCGGTGCCCGCAACACCGGCAGGAATCATGCTGATGCTCAGCCACTACGGGATCGAGACCGCAGGGAAGAAGGCGGTGATCGTCGGCCGGTCGTTCCTGGTCGGCCGGCCCCTTGCGCTGCTCCTTGGAGCGAAGGGGATTGACGCCACCGTCATCCAAGCTCATTCGCGTACTCCCGACCTGGCGGACCTGTGTCGTGAGGCAGATATCCTGGTGGCCGCTGCTGGGCAACCGAAGATGTTTGACGACCGCTTCGTGAAGCCGGGGGCGACGGTCATCGATGTTGGCATCAATCGGACCGAGGACGGCCTTGTTGGGGATGTGGATTTCGACGCTGTTGTCAGCGTTGCGGGGGCCATCACGCCGGTACCCGGCGGCGTCGGGCCGATGACGATCGCCACACTGCTGGCGAACACGGTGGCGTTGGCCGAGGCGAAGGACGACTGAGACGAGGCGGGATCAGCCGCCGACGAAAGGTGAAACGACATGGGCTCAACAATCACGATGACCGACGCAGGTCTCAATGTCCCGAACGACCCGATCATCCCGTTCATCGAGGGTGATGGAATCGGGCCGGACATCTGGGCCGCGGCCGTCCGTGTCCTCGATGCCGCCGTCGAAAACGCCTACGGCGGGGAGCGCTCGATCGAGTGGAAGGAAGTCCTGGCCGGGCAGAAGGCGTTCGACGCCACTGGTGAGTGGCTCCCCGATGCCACCGTTGCGGCGTTCCGTGAGTACCTCGTCGGGATCAAGGGTCCGTTGACCACTCCGGTCGGTGGCGGAATCCGCAGCCTCAACGTGGCCTTGCGCCAGATTCTCGATCTGTACGTCTGTCTGCGTCCCGTGCGCTGGTACACGGGAGTCCCGTCCCCCGTCAAGCAGCCTGAGCTCATCAACATGGTGATCTTCCGTGAGAACACGGAAGATGTGTACGCCGGCAAAGAACTCGAAGCCGGCTCAGAAGACGTTGAGAAGTTGCTCGCCTTTCTTGCCGACACGTACGACTGGGACATCCGGGCCGACAGCGGTATCGGTATCAAACCCGTGTCGGAGACCGGCACGAAACGACTGGTGCGGGCGGCGATCGAGTATGCAGTTGAGAACAACCGCCCCACGGTGACCTTGGTGCACAAGGGCAACATCATGAAGTTCACCGAGGGTGCGTTCCGCACATGGGGATATGAAGTCGTGCGCGACGAGTTCTCCGACGTCGCTGTCGGATGGGACGACTGTGGCGGTGACCCCGGGGACAAGATCCTGGTGAAGGATGTCATTGCCGACGCGTTCCTCCAGCAGATCCTCACCCGTCCGGGGGAGTACGACGTCATTGCGACGATGAACCTCAACGGTGACTACATCTCCGACGCACTCGCCGCGCAAGTCGGAGGCATCGGCATCGCCCCCGGAGGGAACATCAACTACGAGAACGGCTACGCCGTCTTCGAAGCGACGCACGGCACGGCGCCGAAGTACACCGGTCTCGACAAGGTCAACCCGGGATCGGTGATCCTCTCCGGCGAACTGATGCTCCGCTACATGGGATGGACCGAAGCGGCCGACCTGATCGTGAAGGGTATGGAGGCCGCGATCGCCGAGAAGATCGTCACCTATGACTTCGCCCGCCTCATGGACGGCGCTGTCGAAGTAAAGACGAGCGAATTCGGTACGGCGATCATCGAGAGGATGTGAGCGGCAGCCGGGCGCGAGGCGGGTACATCCTCTGCCCTAGCCGGACTTGGGTAGCGAGACAGACTTCTCAGCCTCGCCGCGGGCGTCCTTGGCGAACTACCCTTCGCTCGAAGCGCACAGAGGAGGATTTGCGATGAGCAAGGTCACCGTTGTCGGTGCCGGGAAGTACGGATCGACGACCGTCCAACGTCTGGCCGAGGCGGATGTCGTGGACGAGGTCGTCATGATCGACATCGTTGAAGGTCTGCCGCAAGGCCTCGCGCTCGACATGAATCAGTCTCGACCGGTGCTGGGCTACCGCACGCTCGTCACCGGGACGAACGACTACGCCGACACCGCAGGTAGCGACGTTGCTGTCATCACGGCCGGCCTCCCGCGCAAGCCCGGCATGAGCCGGATGGACCTCCTCGGTGTCAACGCCAAGATCATCAAAGGTGTGACGGAGCAGGTTGTCGCGCACTCGCCGGATTGTGTGATCGTCGTCGTAACGAACCCCCTCGATCAGATGACCACACTTGCTGCCGAGGTTTCCGGATTCCCGAAGAGCCGTGTTATAGGTCAGGCCGGGATGCTTGATTCGGCTCGTCTCGCCCACTTCATCTCCGAGAAGACCGGCATCGACATCCTGTCGGTTGAGGCCGTGACGCTTGGTAGCCACGGCGAGACGATGGTTCCGGTGCCGTCGCTGTGCGAGGTGGACGGGAAGCCGCTCGAGGACGTGCTCGACAATGATGCAATCGAAGAGCTTGTCGATCGGACCCGCAACGGCGGAGCCGAGGTGGTTGCGCTCCTCAAGACGGGCTCGGCCTACTACGCGCCGTCGGCTGCTGCTGCAGCGATGGTGGAGGCGATCATTTCCAACAGCGGCGCCGAAATGCCGGTGTGTGCATGGGTTTCCGGCCAATACGGGATCAACGATGTGTATCTCGGCGTGCTGGCCAAGCTCGGCGCCGGAGGGGTCGTCGAGGTCTACGAGGCCCCGCTGACGGACACCGAGACGAAGGGGCTCCAGGAGGCCGCCGTTGCGGTGAAGGCCAAGGTCGCCGAAATGGATGAGATCGAGTACTAGGGAAACAGATCTCAGAACCGAAAGATGAGACGCGATGGTGATGGCCCGAGCACAACATGCTCGGGCCATCGTGATGCCGATCCCGCTCGCGCCCCATCCGATGATGTGCTCGGTGGTCGCTACCGGCCGCGCTCCACAGTGGACGGTCGGAGTCCTTGCCCTGCAAGAGTTCTTGCCCACGCGCAAGGGCACCGGTAGGGTTACACCGCTGTGATTCACCTCAGCATCAACGACCAACTAGGGAGGTCTCTGTGAACAAGGGTGAGCTCATCGACGCTGTCGCTCGCAATACCGGCGAGTCGAA
>Ga0316198_10000535_pt1 | contig 20156 bp, 14 predicted proteins | sample OudBieAanoxic_MG_FD_204935 | JGI IMG/M metagenome (GOLD analysis project Ga0316198, IMG submission 204935) | Coastal sediment microbial communities from Oude Bieten Haven, Netherlands - site A anoxic | ecosystem: Environmental > Aquatic > Marine > Coastal > Sediment | place: Netherlands...
TTGCCATTTGGCGTAAAATTAATGCCTTTTATACATGGCATCAGGGCATTAACAGATTATTTAAAGGGAAATGTCTATTATAAAGTGACATATGAAACCCAGAATCTTGATAGGTGTCTTAGCCTGTTTGCCTTTACTAAAAAAGCTGCAGAACATATGGATTACATGCAGGAAGTAATAATTAAGAAATTTTAAATCAAAGAGTTACTTAAAAGCGTTATGACCTGTTATATCCGCACCTGTAATTAGTAAATGAATATCGTGCGTGCCTTCATAGGTGATTACACTTTCCAGGTTCATCATATGACGCATGATACTATATTCTCCTGTTATTCCCATGCCCCCGAGAACCTGCCTCGCTTCCCGTGCAATTTTTATAGCCATTTCAACATTGTTCCGCTTAGCCATAGAAATTTGTGCAGTAGTAGCTCTCCCTTCATTTTTTAATTGTCCCAAGCGGAATGCCAAGAGTTGAGCCTTGGTTATTTCGGTAATCATCTCCGCTAATTTCTTTTGCTGCAATTGAGTTGCTGCGATGGGTTTTCCAAATTGGATTCGTTCCTTGGCATAGCGAAGTGCCGTATCATAACAATCCATAGCGGCTCCAATAGCACCCCACGCAATGCCGTATCGTGCAGAGTCCAGACAACCTAAAGGAGCTCCCAACCCATTTTTGCCAGGCAACAGGTTTTCTTTAGGAACTCTAACATTATCAAATATTAATTCACCGGTTGCAGAAGCCCTCAGGGACCATTTATTATGAGTTTCCGGAGTTGAAAATCCTTCCATTCCCCTTTCCACAATTAATCCGTGAATTCTACCGTTTTCATCTTTAGCCCAAACAACAGCAATATCTGCAAATGGGGAATTTGAGATCCAAAGCTTGGCTCCGTTTAATAAATAATGATCTCCTTTATCCTTAAAATTGGTTACCATACCACTGGGGTTAGATCCATGATCTGGTTCAGTAAGACCAAAACAACCCATATATTCTCCAGTAGCCAGTTTAGGTAAGTATTTTTTTCTTTGTTCTTCGGTTCCATATGCAAATATTGGATACATTACCAATGAAGATTGAACAGAGGCGGTAGAACGAACCCCACTGTCTCCACGTTCAATTTCTTGCATAATAAGTCCGTAACTGATTTGGTCCAGGCCGGCTCCGCCATACTCCACAGGAATATAAGGCCCAAAGGCCCCAATTTCTGCAAGTCCGCCTATAATTTGCTTAGGAAATTCCGCTTTTTGTGCAAATTCCTCTATTATTGAAGTGACATCGCGCTTTACCCATTGACGGGCCGCATCGCGCACTAATTTGTGTTCTTCACTTAAAAGCTCATCAAGGTTAAAGTAGTCCGGTGCTTCAAATAAGTCTGCCCTCATCTGTAAAATTTTTGTCAAAGGTAGTTAAAGGAATATAACAAACCAATGAAGAGAAAGGACATTTTATAACAGAAAATAGCTTTGAAATTAAGATTTATGAATTAATAAATTCAGCCAAAAGCCGGTGAAAATGATGCACTCCTTTTTCCCGTGATGGTGAAAATCTTCCTGCCTTATAAAAGTGGGAGCGTATACCCTTTTGAACTCCTTCAACCACAGCTTCATCTTCTATTTCTACCTTATCTAATTGCGAACCAGCCCCTTTATCCAATTTGGAAGTGTCGTAAACATAACTGTAAAAGGAAACTTTGGTTTTGTTCATTTCAAGAGGTTGGACTAAATTTACGGAAACACCCCAGGGATAAAAATTGAACATCATATTCGGAAACACCCAATAATAATATGCTGCTATTTTCTTTCCATAATCCGGATGATTTTCAGGAAGATCAAAGACCTCCTCGGTACCTTCGGCGTAGCCTATCTGTAAATTCATATGGTCATACAGAAGTGTATCATAGTTACCGTAATCTAAAACTGCATTTAGGCCCTCATGGACAAAAGGGATATGAAATCCTTCCAAATAATTATCACAGTAAAGCGCCCAATTTGCATCAATAAAATAGTCATTGCCTCGCTTTTCATCCAGGACGAACTCCTGTAATGGTAAAAATCCCACTCTTTCATTCATGGCATCCAGTACTTTTTGTAGTTCAAATGCAGGATTGAGTCCTACAAATAAAAAAGGGCCCCAATGTCTTAATGGAAATTTATTGAGGTTGTCACATGGCCTTGGAAAATTCTCAACGTCTTCAAATTCTGGCATATGCTCCATTTTTCCATGCAGATCGAAGCTTCTCCCATGGTAACCGCAAATCAATTTTTTAGCAGTCTTTGTACTTTCCACGACTAAATTCCCGCGATGCGTGCACACGTTTGTAAGACAGGAAATCCTGTCTTCCTTATCCCGGGTTAAAAGCATGGGTTCAGTTAAAAAGTTATCAAGCAAAATAAATGGATACGCGTTCTGTCTGGAATCCACCAAACCCTCATGTCCAATCCATTGCCAGGACCTGTAAAAAATGCGTTCCCTAACTGCCTCAAAAAAAACAGGATTGCGATAAAAAGAAGCGGGTAAAGTTTCTGCCTTAGTTATATCTGGGTCTATTTTAAATTTTTCCGTCACGAGTAATTTAATTTGTACATTTAAAAATATATAATTCTTTTCAGAACCAGCCAAAACCAATGAACCAAAGCAAGAATAAAAAAAAACTCGGGCTATGGATGAGTACGTCCCTGGTAATTGGAAATATGATTGGTGCAGGTGTTTTTCTTATGCCTGCCGCTCTTGCAGCCTATGGAGGAATCAGTATTATTGGATGGCTAGCTTCTTCAATGGGTACTCTTGTTCTGGCATTGGTTTTCAGTAAGTTAAGTAAATTGTTTCTCAATAAAAGTGGGGGACCCTATGCTTATACAAGAGCCGGGTTCGGGGACTTCGCCGGATTTTTGGTGGCCTGGGGATATTGGATTTCCATTTGGGTTGGTATGGCAGTAATGGCCATCGCCTTTGTAAGTGCTTTAACAGTGTTGTTTCCGATGTTAGAGGAAAATTCGATCGCTTCGGTCTTGACCGGCCTAGGTGCTATTTGGTTGCTAACCTGGGTAAACTCCAGAGGCGTCAGGGAATCAGGAAAAATACAAGTTGTAACAACCTTACTTAAATTAACCCCTTTACTAATGATTATTGTTGGGGGCTTTTTCTTTTTTAATATTGACAACTTTATACCTTTCAATGTAAGTGATTCATCAAGTTTTGAAGCCATAGCTATAACTTCAACTATGACCCTCTATGCTTTTTTGGGATTTGAGAGTGCAACTATTCCTGCAGATAATGTAAAAGACCCCGGGAAAACCATACCGATGGCTACCATGTTAGGAACAATTATAACCACTTTGGTTTATATATTGGGAACAATGGCGGTCATGGGGATGGTTCCACTTCAGGAACTTGCGGTGTCGCCAGCACCATTCGCCGATGCCATGGGGATTATGACCGGGGAATTAGGACGTGAGCTGGTTGCCGGTGGTGCAGCAATTGCTGCTTTTGGAGCACTTAACGGATGGATCCTAATTGTTGGTCAATTACCAAGGGCGACCGCAAAGGATAAACTCTTTCCAGGAATTTTTAAAAAGGAAAACAAACGAGGTGTCCCTGTTTATGGAATGCTGATCGGCAGTGCCTTGGCCTCAGGGGTAATGCTAATGAATTATGCCGAAGGCCTGGTTGAGCAATTCAGGTTTCTAATTTTACTTGGCACCTTGACTGCCTTAGTTCCGTATCTCTTTACTTCGGCTGCCTACGTTAGTATACTTTTAGAAAAAAAGCTGCCCTCACAACCATGGTTGGGAATATATGGTATGGGTAGTTTGGCTTTTTCTTACTCTCTTTGGGCCATTTTCGGGGCAGGTGAAAAGGCTGTGTTTTGGGGATTTATTTTGTTAATGGTCGGAATACCCTTTTATGTATTTGTGAAATGGAGAAATAAAGATTCCACATAATAATTATTCGATGCAATATACCTGTCAATCTGAGTACAAAAAATTGGAATCCGTTTTCATCAAAACCGCTGAGGAAGCTTTTATTAATGAAGAGAAGCTAAAAAAAGAATGGCTTGCCCTTAATTACCTTTCCAAACCTGATCTGACCAGGGCAAAAGAGGAGTATAAGACCTTTAAAAATTTGCTTGCCAAAGAAGTGCCTCACATAAGTTGCTTCCCTGAGTCTGCATCGGTTGCTATAGATTCCATTTACTGCAGGGATGCCAGCATAGCCACGGATTATGGAATGATTATTTGCAATATGGGCAAACAAGCAAGGGCTTTGGAACCCAGCGCACAAATGAAATACTTTGAAGCTAATAAACTTCCAATTCTGGGAACCATAAAAACCCCGGGTACTCTTGAGGGAGGTGATGTGGCCTGGTTAGACAAAAATACTTTGGCAGTTGGGCATACTTATCGTACTAATTCATCTGGAATTAGACAGCTAAAAGAATTGCTGGCCCCATATAATATTGAAGTGGTGGTGGCAGAACTACCCCATTATAAGGGTGCTTCAGATGTGTTTCACTTAATGTCTATATTAAGTCCGGTAGATAAAGATCTGGTAGTCGTTTATTCCCCGCTGATGCCAATTTCATTCAGAAATGAATTACTACATCGTGGTTTTAGTTTTATTGAGGTGCCGGAAAGTGAATTTGAATCTATGGGCTGCAATGTGCTGGCCATTGCCCCCAGGCAATGCATAATGGTAGCAGGTAATCCTTATACCGAAAATGCTTTACGCGCAGAAGGATGTACTGTTTTTACTTATATGGGACAGGAAATCAGTTACAAAGGTGGTGGTGGTCCTACATGCCTTACCCGACCAATCCACAGAATGGATTAAACCTTACATCTTCAGATAGAAATCTTTTGTCAGATTTATATAATCTTCTGTAAACTCGTGTCTTGACTTTTCAATAATTAATTCATTTGTCAATACCTCGGTTTTTTTAAAATGGAATTCTATTAGGCTTCTCTTAACTTCAGAATCCGGATGTCCTTTTACTCTCAGTAAACGTACCGGATAAAGTTCAAATTTCAGTGCCTGCTGTAGTAAGCTCTTTTCTTCTTTAAAAGGAACTACAATCGCAAAAATTCCATTTTTGGAAAGCAATTCAGACACTCCTTTTAAAAGAAGATTGAAAGGGAGGGAACTATTCTGTCTGGCCTGGTCCCTGGCAATATTACCGCTGGTAACTTGTTCAGAATAAAAAGGGGGATTTGAAATGATAAGATCATATTTATCATCTATTTCATCAAGGAATTCATCAAGCGAGGCATGATAACAAAACAGTCGGTCTGACCAGGGTGAAGCTTCGAAGTTCTCCACACATTGTTCAAAAGCTTCCTCATCTATTTCAATGGCATCGATGGTATTTGCATAACATCTTTGAGCCAGCATTAACCCAATGATACCAGTACCGGCACCAATATCCAAAACTGATTCAGGTGAATTAGAGATGTTCGTCCAGGCGCCCAATAAAACGCCATCTGTACCTATCTTCATGGCACAGCGATCCTGATAGATGGTGAATTGTTTAAATTTAAATGGTTTTCTCATTCAATGGTACCCGCCGGTCTGTTTTCAGTTCCGTTCATTTCCTTCAATGAATCCCCTAATTTTTTTCGCATTGTATTTGCCAGCTGTTTTATTTTTTCTACAACCTCAGGGTTTTCAACAGCTACATTTGAGGTTTCGCCTAAGTCCATGGAAAGATCATAAAGTTCAATTTCTTTTAAATCCAAATGTACATAATTGCCGGGAAGACCATCCCTGCCTGGTTGCTGGCCATCCATAGTTCTGTAATTATGTGGAAAATAAAGTTTCCATTTACCATATCTGACAGCATGAAGTTCATTCACCCTGTAATAAAAATAATAAGCCTTGTGCGGACTTTCTTTACTATCTCCAATAAGTAATTTCCAAACACTTTTACCATCAATAAGAGTTTCTGGCAATTCTGAACCTGTTATTTCGGCCAGCGTAGGTAGGATATCTATGGCCATTACCGGGGTGTCAATATTCCGGCCTCCTTTTAATCCTTTGGGATATCTTATTATAAATGGCTCTCTATGACCGCCTTCCCAAGCTGTGCCTTTACCTTCACGAAATGGTAAAGCACTACCTGCATGATTCCCATAGGATAACCAGGGGCCATTATCCGAAGTGAAAATAACAACGGTATTTATATCCAGATTATTGGCTTTTAAGGCATTCAAAATCTGCCCTACAGACCAATCGATCTCCATTATGACGTCGCCATATAATCCCCTGCCCGACTTCCCTTTAAACTTATCCGAGACAAACAAGGGCACATGGGGTTGAGGGTGGGGTAAATAAAGAAAGAAGGGATTGTCCTTATTCCTGTTTATAAAATCTACGCTTCGCTCTGTAATTTGTGTGGTTAATTGAGACTGGTTGGTTAAGGTGTCTACAACGGTTTCATTTTCATATAATGGCAAAGGCCCAAAATCAAAAACAGGTCCTTGCTGCGGATGAAAGGGCCACATATCATTAGAATACGGAATTCCAAAATACTCATCAAAACCCTGTTTTGTTGGTAAAAAATCCGGATGATCCCCTAAATGCCATTTTCCAAAAATGCCGGTAGCATATCCGTTTGCTTTAAGCAATTCTGCAATAGTGGTTTCAGAAGGATGCAGACCAATTTTGCTATCAGGCATAAAGGCATTGTGAATCCCAATACGATTAGGATAACAACCCGTTAATAGTCCGGCCCTTGATGCTGAACAAACCGCCTGGGCAGCATAAAAACTACTTAATTTTACACCTTCCCCGGCCATCCGATCGAGGTGTGGAGTTGGGATGTCATTTGCCCCAAATACGCCGACGTCCTGATAACCCTGATCATCTGTAAAAATCAGGACAATATTTGGTGGTTGATCAATCTTAGAAGTAGCAATTTCTTTTTTATGTTTACAGCTTACTAAAAGAAGGATCAGGATACAAAAAGAAAGGCTACGATACATTGATAAGGCGAATTTTTCAAAAACTCTGTTTTGTAAAGTTTTATGAATTACTTGTAAATTGGGCTTAATATAATTAATTTTCATTCACCAGATATTGTATTCACAGTTTCTTCTAAATCTACAGTATGAGTATTAAATTATCGGGGGATTTAAAAATTCCGGCCCGGAAATGTTTTTTCTTATTATTTCTAACTGTTTTTACAATCCCCGGCTGTAAACCAAAAAACGAAGTGCCTCATCCAATTGTGAAGGTAATTAGTTCCATGTCGGACACCTTACCTGTTTTAACCATTCCTGAGGATGAAGATCCGGAAAGCGAAAACTGGATAGGCGTTGACCTGGAGCCTAAATCTCCGGTACTTCCTCTATATCCCCATGAAGAAGCCGCCCACTTTCTATTACCTCCCGGGTATAAGATAGAACCTATTCTTACAGAACCAGAAATAGAGCAGCCAGGAGCCATTTCATTTGATGGAAACGGACGGATGTACGTATTGGAATTGCGAACCTATATGCTGACCGCTGATTCTGACGGAACCCTGGAACCGGTTAGCAGAATATCGCGCTGGGAAGATAAAAATAACGATGGGGTCTATGAAACCGGAACCACTTTTCTGGACAGCCTTATCTTCCCAAGATTTGTGTTGCCCTATGGGAAAGATTGTATCTTAACAATGGAGTCTGATACTGATAATGTTTATAAATATTCCGATACCGATGGGGATGGTGTAGCAGACAAAAAGGAATTTTTTACCAATAAATATGGCCGCTCCGGAAATGTGGAACATCAGCAGGCTTTTATGTATTGGGGTATGGACAATTGGCTTTACAGCACGGTGAATGCATTCAGGGTAAAAGAAACTCCAGGTGGGGTAATTCGCGAGAAAACGGGGTACAACCGTGCCCAATGGGGCATTACCCATGATGACGATGGTAAGCTATGGTTTCAAGGGGGCGCCAACGGTGTACCTTCCTATTTTCAATTCCCTATTCACTATGGAACTTTCAATGTGGAAAATCAATTTGCAGAAGGCTTCGAGGTACCTTGGGGTGCCCCGGTAAAAATTGCCGATATGCAGGGTGGTATGGATGAGGTTCGCCAACCCGATGGCTCTTTGAACAGGGTGACCGGGTCTGCAGGTAATGACATTTACCGAGGAGACCGTTTGCCCAGGGAATTATACGGTCAACTGTTTTATGGGGAGCCCGTGGCCCGGATAGTCCGGCAGATTAAACCGGTAGTTAGTGAGGGACTAACCACACTGCATAATGTTTATCAGCAAGGTAAGTCAGAATTCCTGCGCAGCACAGATCCTCTTTTTAGACCTGTGGATATGGTAACCGCCCCAGATGGAACCCTATATGTTGCGGACATGTACCATGGTATCATTCAGGAAGGTCAATGGGCACAAAAAGGCACCTATCTCAGAACTAAAATAGAACAGTACCAATTAGATAAAGTAGTAGGTTTAGGGCGGATTTGGCGCATTACCCATGAGGGAAATGAACGCGACAAAACACAGCCCCGAATGTTTGATGAAAGTCCGGCAGATTTGGTCAGGCATCTGGAACACCCTAATGGTTGGTGGAGAGATAAGGCCCAGCAATTGATTGTTTTGTCCAAAGATAGAAGTGTGGTGCCTGAGCTTGAAAAAATGGTAAGAGAAAGCAAAAACCTTTTAGCACGTTTTCATGCATTGTGGAGTTTGGAAGGTTTAGGTGCACTGGATAAAGTGTTGGTCGGTCAATTGCTAAAAGACCAAAATCCTCGCATGAGAATACAGGCAATTCGCGTAAGTGAATCATTATATAAAGACGGTGACAAGCAATTGGCAAAAAACTATAGCCTGTTGATGAAAGACACAAATACAGATGTTGCCATGCAGGCCATGCTCACTGCTAACCTGCTAAAAATACCATCTTTACGCGATGACGTTACCAAATTGATGGCATCGAACAGTGCCAAAGGGATACAGGTATTAGGAGAACAAATCCTGAATCCAGTAGAAATTAGGGGTTGGATGATTGATAAGGGTCCGGAATTAACAGCCTCCCAACAGGAGGCTATGGAAAGGGGTTCCATCATTTTTAATGAACTATGCGTGCAGTGCCATGGTCTCGATGGCACGGGCACCCCTTTAGGGAACGGAACAGTTATGGCACCGCCTCTGACCGGGTCTTCGAGAGTTCAGTCGCATCCTGAATATGTTATAAAAACACTCCTGCATGGATTGGAAGGACCTTTAGATGATCAGACTTATCCTGGAAGTATCATGGTGGGAATGGGCGATCAGTCCGATGGCTGGATCGCTGATATTGCAAGCTACATTCGCTTGAATTTGACTAATGAAGCTTCAATAATCTCACCCGAACAGGTTTCTGAGGTGCGCTTAAAAAGCAAAGCAAAAATAGGGCCTTACCAATATCACGAACTATTGGCAACCGTACCTCAAAAAATTGCCCCATCTGACCGCTGGAAAATAACTGCAAGTCACACAGCGCCAACAAGAATAGGAGGGACGAACTCCCCTTCCAGTGCGTTTAATTTTGAAGGCTGGACCACAGGGGAAAATCAAAAAAAGGGAATGTGGTTTCAAATCGAATTTCCGGAAGCCCAGACTATCACGGAAATCCATTTTAATTCGCCTCCTAAACGTCGGGGAAATTATCGTGATCGTATACCGCCATTCCAGACTTATCCAAGATTCTATGAGTTACAAATTTCATCTGATGGTGCAAATTGGAATACAATTAAAGAGGGAAAATGTAATAACCCAGATACAATTCTATCTTTTGAACCAAATAAAACCAAATTCTTACGTATTATCTTAACTGATGATATTGAGGAAGAAGGAGAAATTCCGTGGTCTATGCGACAAATGAAAATATTCGGTTTGCTTCAAAATGAGAAGTTGCTAAACTAAAGGAACACCTAACAAACAACATTATGGAAAATAACAAAAGTAATTTTAGCAGAAGAAGGTTTATTGGTACTTCGGCAAGTTTTGCCGCCGCAACGGCCATTGCGGGTCCTTCACTTTTTGCGGCTCCTTCAATACTAAAAAACAACAACAAGCCAAATTCAATAATAAACGGCGTACAGATTGGTGTAATCACTTATTCTTTTAGGAGTATGCCCGATCAAAGTGCCGAAGCCACTTTAAAATATATTTTGGATTGCGGTATAAGTGCCATTGAACTTATGGGAGATCCGGCCGAATCTTATGCAGGGAAACCGGAAAATACTGTAGACCGGCGTCGTTATTATACACTTATGAGATCTAAAAGGAATGGGGACGTTTTGAGTGATGAGCAACAAAAAGAAATGACAGAAATGCAGGAAAAAATGGCGGCATATACTAAAGTAGTTGCTCAATGGCGTTCAACGGTATCCATGGATAAATTTGAGGAACTACGAAAGATGTATAATGATGCTGGTGTTACTATTTATGCCTTTAAACCCAGGGCCTTTGGAAAGGACAATACGGATGCAGAAATTGATTGGGGAATGCGGGCAGCTAAAACCTTGGGGGCAAGTCATGTAACATTGGAACACCCTGGCGATGATGTCCATACCCAAAAACTAGGAGATATGGCCAAAAAACACGGTATTTTTGTGGCCTACCATGGTCACGAACAACAGACACCCACTTTTTGGGATACGGCCTTAAAACAATCGAAGCACAACGCATTGAATCTGGATTTGGGGCATTATGTAGCCGCTGGAAATACAGATCCGCTTGAAATTATAAAAAGTAAACACAACCGTATAATGAGTATGCATACAAAAGATCGTCAAACACCCGAGCACGGAAAAGGAAATCTTCCCTGGGGAACCGGAGATACACCAATTAGCCAGGCACTGCAACTAATGAGAGATAACAATTATAAATTTCCGGCTACCATAGAACTGGAATACAACATTCCTGAAGGTTCAAATGCTATAGAGGAAGTTAAAAAGTGTCTGAAGTATTGTGAAAAGTCCCTGAGCTAAAATTTTTCTTCAAAATTCCTTTTCATTCTTTTATAGGGGCTTTTACCCATTTAGTATAAGTCGGTAAAATTAATCTCTTGGAGGTTACCCAACCTTTTGGGTTCAGAGCATATTTTACAATTTCAGGAAAGATAAAGGTTTACCAATCCTTCAGGGGTGGTCACATAAAGTGTCTTATTAGACCTGTCAACCTTGTTTATAATATTATCTGCCACCGGAATTAGCAATTGCTTATCATCCTTTTCTACCACCAATAGAGCCTGGGCAACAGAATCATTTACTCCTGTAATAAGTCCAATATTTCCATATTCCTTATCCATAACCGTAAACCCGATAATTTCGTGGTAATAGAACTTTTTCCCGGAAAGTTTGGGCAGGAATTCCAAGGGGAGATACAAATGAGACCCTATGATCCGATCTGCATCGCTCTCACTGGAAATTTCTTCAAATCGAATGCGCAACAGATTCGATTTATGCAGGTAGCACTTTTCAATAAAAAATGGAACCAGATTGTTTCCTAATGAAACAAAAACTGATTCCATGTTTTCGTATAAGCCGGGCTCATCGGTATCGAGTTTCACAAGTACCTCACCCTTAAAACTATGTTTTGAAACGATCTTGCCCAGGTAGAAACAATCTTCCTTTTGCATTTCGTTCTAAAAATTATTCTTTCTTTTCAGAAGCAGCAGGCTTTTCTTCCGTGTCACCTTCTGTGGTAGAATCTTCTGCTTTAGCAGGAGCAGCCTCTTTGGCAACTTCCTCTTCAACAACCGCTGCAGTTTCCTCTGCAACCTCTTCGGCAGCAGGAGCAACTTCCTCTACTGCTTCTTTACTCACAGCTTCTTCGGCTACTGGTTCTTCTTTTACAGCTTCTTCTGCCACTGGCTCTTCTGTTGCAGCTTCTTCAGTAACGGCCTCTTCAGTTACAACAATAGCTTCTTCAGTTATTTCTGCTTCAGCATCTTCATTTAATGCTTCTGCAGCAGCTAAAGCTCGTTTTTCGTTTACTTCTTTTTCAGCTTCTAATGCTTTTGCTCTTGCTTCAGCCTTTTCTTTATCTAATCCGGCCTCTTTATTAGCAATAGCTTTTGCTTTTTCCTCAACCCAGGCATTGAATTTTGCTTCTGCTTGTTCTTCAGTTAAAGCACCTTTTCGAACACCCCCTAATAAGTGATGCTTGTATAAAACACCTTTATAAGATAAAATTCTTCTGGCAGTATCCGAGGGTTGAGCTCCTTTTACAAGCCATTGAACAGAATTATCAATGTTTAATTCAATGGTTGCTGGATTGGTGTTTGGGTTGTAGCTCCCTAACTTTTCAAGAAATTTACCATCTCTTTTTGAGCGTGCATCTGCTGCTACTACCCAATAATATGGTTTTCCTTTTTTTCCGTGTCTTTGTAATCTAATTCTAACTGGCATATCACATTAATTTTGTAGGGTGCCCGACCCTCGATTATTAATTCTTTATTTATTCCCTATAAAATGGGGTGCAAATATAAGTGTTTTCTATAAACCACCAATACTTTTAAACTATTTCCTTTTATTCAATTTCTACCAATTGATCCTGGCCTATTACCAATTTCGATTTGTGTTCAGAAATAAGCGAATTAATGGCTTTAATGATATTTGGATTTTCATTGGCTATATCAAATCGCTCTTCCGGATCAGTACTTAAATTATATAATATGGGAGGGTTATGCACCTCTTTTTTACCAAATTGGCCATATTCACCCTGGGTAATAAAATGTGCTTTGTAATCTCCTAAACGCACGGCATAAAGATCGGTCCCCCTGTAATAAAAAAGTTTTTCCCGTGGACTTGGATTCCCTTTTAGTAAAGTTTCACTTAAATCGTACCCGTCAATTATTCTGTCTCCTGGAATTTTAGCTCCTGCCAAACTGCTAAAAGTAGTAAACAGATCCATAGTAGAACCAAGACCGTTTACCAATCCTGGTTTAATTAAGCCAGGCCCCCAGAAAATTCCTGGTTCCCTCATACCGCCTTCCCATGTTGTTCCTTTTCCCGCTCTTAGAACTCCGGCACTACCCCCATTAAGTTTAAAACTGAGCCAGGGACCATTGTCGGATGTAAAGACAACAATGGTGTTACTTTCAAGGCCTTCTTCCTTTAAAGTGGCTATTATTTTACCAACGCCATGATCAATTTCTTCTAATACATCGCCATATAAACCACGTTTACTTTTGCCTTTGAATTCTTTTGAAACAAATAAAGGAATATGGGGTAAGTTGTGTGCCAAATAGATAAAAAATGGGTTTTGCTTGTTTTTCTTTATAAATGAAATAGTTTCATTGGTATATCTGCTCGTAATTGTATGCTGATTGGCCGGACGTTCAATGATCTTTGTATTGCGCATTAATGGAACATTAAAATGAATTGTTTTAATAGCCTCATTGGGTTGTTTCCAATACTCCCAATAGGGAATATCAACCACCTTGTCCATATCATTGGAATATGGGATTCCATAATAATAATCAAAGCCATTGTTGGTTGGGAGGTATTGCTCCTTATGCCCTAAATGCCATTTTCCTATACAGGCCGTTTTATAACCCACCTGCTTTAGCTGTTCGGCAAGGGTGATTTCTGATGCGGGCAAACCCTTACTGGAATTCGGATAAAGCACTCTTCTTTTATTACTAGACATGCCACTTCTTACTGTTAATCTTCCGGTAAGTAATGCCGCCCTGCTGGGAGTACAGACACTGGCCGCAGCATAAAAATTAGTCCATTTCTGTCCCTCGTAGGCCATCAGGTCCAGGTTAGGCGTTTGAATAGTGGGATGGCCGTAAACCCCGAGATCTCCATAACCAAGATCGTCTGCAAAAATTATGATAAAGTTCGGCGGCCGATTATTCCTAACCTGTGCTATGGCATTTTGTGGCCCTGTTGAACAAACCATAACACTGAAAATCATTAGTAAATTTGACAATTTGACCTTATTATTCATTTTTATTTTGCTTTTGGCAGTTTTAAAGATAAATATCTCGAAAGAACTTAAAAATTAAAATCTGCATTACGTTAATAACTCGTGACAACTCTACCGTTCATGAATTTTGTTTTTGATTATTTTTAGCTACTTTTTTTATGCTGAAACCAAACTAATATGTACCTCATTTTTGATACTGAAACTACTGGCCTCCCAAAAAGATGGAATGCTCCGGTAAGTGATACAGACAATTGGCCTCGTTGCATTCAAATTGCCTGGCAATTACACGATGCACTGGGAAATTTATTGGACCGGCAGGATTACCTGATTCAGCCTGAAGGCTTCAATATTCCCTATGACGCTGAAAAAATTCACGGGATTTCCACTGAACTAGCCCAGGAGAAAGGAAATCCTTTGGCCGAAGTATTGGAAAAATTTAATGACGCCCTTACTAAAACCAAATTTGTAGTTGGTCAGAATGTTGGTTTTGATATTAATATTATGGGAGCTGAATTTTATCGGGCAGATCTAAAAACCTTGCTAGGAGAATTGCCCGTTCTGGACACATGTACCGAACATACGGCCACGCTCTGTGAACTTCCGGGAGGACGCGGTGGTAAATTTAAGCTTCCTACACTTACTGAGCTTCATCAATATTTGTTTAAAACACCCTTTGCAGAAGCACACAATGCCACAGCAGATGTTGAAGCAACTACCCGTTGTTTTTTGGAACTGGTAAGAAGAAAACAATACACAAAAGGACAATTGGATGTACAACCAGATTATTTTGAAAAATTTACTGAAGCCAACCCACAGGAAATTCAATTAATAGGCTTAAAACATATCAACTTAAAGAAGGCCTCCGAAAAAATAGCCAGGCATCTGAAAAATTTAGATGTAATAGATGTTTCCGAGGAAGACCTGAGCCAAAATATAAAATCACTTGAAGATGCAGAATTTATACATCTGCATAACCACTCTCAGTTTTCGGTGCTGCAGTCTACAATTAAAATAAAGGACCTTGTTGCAAGTGCTTCTGAGAATAAGATGTCTGCTGTAGCAATGACAGATCACGCTAATATGATGGGGGCTTTTCATTTTGTTAAAGAAGTAAAGGCTCATAATAAATTAGTGGAAGAAGCTGCGGCTAAAGAAACAGAAGATGGAGAACCAAGCCAAGTTAATTACATAAAACCCATTATTGGATGCGAATTTTTTGTTTGTGATGACCATACTAATAAAAATTTAAAGGATTATGGGTATCAGATGGTGTTACTGGCGAAAAATAAAAACGGCTATCACAACCTGGCAAAAATGTCTTCTATTGCCTACACGGATGGATTTTACTATGTTCCCAGAATTGATAAAAATATTATAAGCCAATTCAAAGACGATATCATTGTCCTCAGCGGAAACCTCTATGGCGAAGTGGCTTCCAAAATATTAAACATTGGTGAAAACCAGGCTGAGGAGTCTTTACTGTGGTGGAAATCTGTTTTTAAAGACGATTTCTATCTTGAAATAATGAGGCATGGTCAGGAAGATGAAGAAAGAGCTAATAAAGTTTTGGTTGAATTTGCCAAAAAACATCAGGTAAAATTAGTAGCCACGAACAACACTTATTATTGTGCAAAGGAAGATGCAGAGGCTCACGATATTTTATTATGTGTGAAGGATGGTGAAAAACAAGCTACCCCTATTGGCAGGGGACGGGGATACAGGTATGGACTACCCAACCAGGAATACTACTTTAAGAGCGGTGCTGAGATGAAGGAATTGTTTAAAGACCTTCCCGAATCTATTCTGAATATTCAGGAAATAGTAAACAAAATTGAATCTTTTGAACTGGCAAGGGATGTACTCTTACCCGAGTTTGAAATTCCAGGCAAATTCAAGATTAAAGAAGATGAAGCAGATGGTGGAAAACGCGGTGAAAATGCCTACCTCAGACATATCACTTATGAAGGGGCAAAAAAAAGATATACCGAGATTACAGATGAAATTAGGGAGCGTATTGATTTTGAATTAACAACTGTAGAGAACTCTGGCTATCCCGGCTATTTTTTGATTGTAGAGGATTTTATCCGGGAAGCAAGAAAAATGGATGTTTCTGTAGGCCCGGGAAGAGGATCTGCAGCTGGTTCGGTTGTAGCCTATTGTCTTTGGATAACCAATATTGACCCTCTTAAATACGACCTGCTGTTTGAGCGTTTCCTCAACCCTGACAGGGTTTCAATGCCTGATATCGACATTGACTTTGATGATGAAGGCCGGGGAAGAGTTATGGATTATGTCATCAATAAATATGGTGCTAATCAGGTAGCTCAGATTATCACTTATGGAACCATGGCGGCAAAATCTTCTATCAGAGATACGGCAAGAGTTCTTGACCTGCCCTTAAATGATGCGGATCGTATTGCGAAATTGATTCCAAATATGTCCAAATTGAGTAAAATATTTGGAGTACCTGAAGCTGATCTTAAAAAGCGGTTTCGGTCAGATGAGTTGGAAAAAGTGAATAGCCTGCTTAACATTTCCGAAGGAGACGACCTGGAGGCTCAGACGGTGAATATGGCCAGGGTGTTAGAAGGATCTTTGCGTAATACAGGTATTCATGCTTGTGGGGTTATCATTACACCTGATGATATTACCAATTTTGTCCCGGTTGCCACGGCCAAGGATTCTGACCTTTATGTAACCCAGTTCGATAATTCTGTGGTTGAGAATGCAGGCTTATTGAAAATGGATTTCCTGGGTCTGAAAACACTGACCTTAATAAAAGATACCGTTAAAATTGTAAAAGCCAAACACGGTATTCAATTAGACCCGGATGAATTTCCCCTGGATGATACAGCCACTTATGAGCTATTTCAGCGAGGCGATACGGTTGGGATATTTCAATATGAATCTGTGGGAATGCAGAAACACCTGAAAGATCTGAAGCCCTCTGTATTTGATGACTTAATAGCCATGAATGCACTCTACCGTCCGGGACCAATGGAATACATTCCCAGTTTTATAGCTCGGAAGAATGGCGAGGAGGAAATTGCCTATGACCTCCCCGTTATGGAGGAAAACCTTAAAGAAACCTATGGAATAACTGTTTATCAGGAACAGGTGATGTTATTATCACAAAAACTAGCTGGGTTTTCTAAAGGTGACGCCGATGTACTTAGAAAAGCAATGGGTAAAAAAATATTTGCCCTGCTTCAAAAACTTAAGCCACAGTTTCTTGACGGGGGTGAAAAAAATGGCCATCCAAGAGAAATTTTAGAGAAGATCTGGAAAGACTGGGAAGCTTTTGCTTCCTATGCATTTAACAAAAGTCATTCTACCTGCTATGCGTATATCGCCTATCAAACAGCCTATTTAAAGGCGCACTACCCCGCTGAATATATGGCTGCCGTTTTGTCTAACAATATGAACGACATTAAGCAGGTTACATTTTTTATGGAGGAATGTAAGCGAATGGGGCTGGAAGTTTTGGGTCCTGATGTAAACGAATCCTATTATAAATTTGCGGTGAATAAGGATAATGCAGTTCGTTTTGGCATGGGCGCTATAAAAGGGGTAGGACGTTCAGCAGTAGAGACCATTGTGAAAAACCGGAAGGAGAACGGGTCCTTTAAATCGGTTTTTGATTTAGCCAAACGTATAGATTTAAGAGCAGCCAATAAAAAATCCTTTGAAAATCTTGCTCTGGCCGGCGGGTTCGATTCATTTGGAGACACGCACAGAGCACAATATTTTCACAAAGAAGGCGATGGCAGTACCTTCCTGGAAATGGTTATAAAATACGGCTCCAAATTTCAGGAAAGCGAAAACTCATCTCAGGTAAGCTTATTTGGTGATACCAGTGAAGTGCAGATTCCAGAACCTGAAGTACCTCCCTGTGCAGAATGGGGTACCATGGAAAAACTCAGAAGAGAAAAAGAAGTGGTCGGTATTTATATCTCCGGGCATCCACTAGATGATTTCAGAACGGAGATTAATTCCTTTTGTAATGCCAATGTTTCTTTCTTTAATAATTTGGAAGACCACATAAACAGAGAGCTCTCATTTGCCGGAGTTATCACTGATGTACAACACAGAGTATCTAAAAATGGCAAGGGATGGGCCTTATTTACCATGGAGGATTATACAGACACCTTTGAGTTTCGCATTTTTGGAGAAGAATATTTGAAATTCCGACACTTTTTTATGATAAATTCGTTTGTCTTTGTAAAAGTATTTGTCCGGGAAGGATGGACAAACCGCGAAACCGGTAAAAAAGGGGATGCACGGCTACAGTTTGTCAATTTTATGTTGTTGCAGGAAACCATGGGAAATTTTGCTAAAAAATTGACCATAAAATTGAATATAGACCAGATTAAAGAAGCAAGTATTCACGAGTTAAAAGATACTCTTATCTCCTATAAAGGAAAGCATCCGTTAAATTTTGTTATTTACGAAATGAATGAAGAAATCAAAGTAAACCTATCCAGTAGAAAACAAAAAGTAGAGATCACCAGTGACCTATTGCATACGTTGGAAGAAAAGGAAGTACACTATAAATTGAATTAAATAAGCTTTTTCAATAAGGCAATAAGAAAAACGTATACTAATTGAGTAATGAAAGAGTCGAATAATTGACTAAATTTGCGTAATAATAAATAAAAACGATATGGCTTTAGAGATAACTGATGCTACTTTTGACGAGGTAGTTTTAAAAAGTGATAAACCCGTAGTGGTGGATTTTTGGGCAGCATGGTGCGGACCCTGCAGAATGGTAGGACCTATTATAGATGAGGTAAGTACTGAATATGAAGGTAAGGCCGTAGTAGGAAAAGTTGATGTTGATACCAATCAGGAATTTGCCGCAAAATATGGAGTGCGAAATATTCCAACGGTTCTTGTATTTAAGGATGGTGAAATTGTGACAAGACAGGTTGGAGTATCTCCAAAAAAAGTATATACCGATGCAATTGAAGCGGTACTTTAATTAAATAAGAAACTTCTATTTTAAAAAAGGTTTAGCATTTGCTAAACCTTTTTTAGTTTATCTTGGTCCTATGGATCTGCGGTCAGAATTACATAGAGCTCCCTTATTTCAAAACCTTGAATTATTGGCGAACCAGATAGTTGAAGGCTTTATCAGCGGAATCCATAAAAGCCCCTTTCACGGGTTTTCCGCAGAATTTGCCGAACACAAAATATATAATACCGGAGAGAGCACAAAGCACATAGATTGGAAGTTGTTTGCAAAGACAGACAAGCTTTATACCAAAAGATATGAGGAAGAAACCAATCTTAGGTGCCATATGATATTGGATAATTCGGCTTCTATGTACTATCCTGAAATACAGAAGCTTTCCATTAATCATTTAAATAAAATAGGCTTTGGGGTACTTGCCATTGCGGCTTTGATGAACATTCTTAAAAAACAGCGCGATGCCGTGGGCTTAAGTGTGTTTTCTGATTCCTATAGCTTTTACGCTTCTGAGAAAGGGAGTGAAAGGCATCACCAAATGTTACTTGCCAGACTAAGTGAAATAAGCCTGGATAGAAAGCCCGCTAAACAAACGGAGATATATGCCTATTTGCATCAGATAGCCGAGAAGATTAAAAGACGAAGTCTTGTATTTCTTTTTACAGATATGTTCCAGACCTCGACCTCAGATGACACCCTTTTTGATGCACTGCGGCATTTAAAATATAATAAACACGAAGTAGTCTTATTCCATTTGCTTGATAGTGATACCGAATTGCATTTTAACTTTGAGAATACGCCCAAAAGATTTATAGATGTGGAAACTGGAAACCATATTGACCTTTATGCAGATACCATCAAAGAAGCCTATGAAAGTGGGGTTGGCGAATATTTATCTGACTTAAAACTAAAATGCGCCCAATATCGCATTAAATATGTTGAGGTGGATATCAGAGAACCCTTTACCAAGGTATTGAATACTTTTATGATTGAGCGCCAGAATTTTTTATAGCCCAAACGGAATTTTAAAAAAATTGTTTGTGGAATTCATTTAGCAACGTATATTTGCACACGCTAAACGCCACGGTCTGGTAGTTCAGTTGGTTAGAATACCTGCCTGTCACGCAGGGGGTCGCGGGTTCGAGTCCCGTCCAGACCGCTAGGAATTCGTTGAAGAATTCGCAAAAGCCTGTAAATTAATCATTTACGGGCTTTTTCATTTTATTTAATGTCAAAAAATACCATATAAAACCATATAAAAGGTGCCT
>Ga0316198_10000536_pt1 | contig 20124 bp, 20 predicted proteins | sample OudBieAanoxic_MG_FD_204935 | JGI IMG/M metagenome (GOLD analysis project Ga0316198, IMG submission 204935) | Coastal sediment microbial communities from Oude Bieten Haven, Netherlands - site A anoxic | ecosystem: Environmental > Aquatic > Marine > Coastal > Sediment | place: Netherlands...
GGATCGGACATAGACCTGGGATGCGGGGTCGTCGCCCACGAGCACCACATCGAGGCGCGGGTTGATGCCAATCGCCGACAGCGCGCTGACCTCTTCCGCGACCTCGGAACGAATCTCCGATGCCACTCGCGTCCCGTTCAGAAGCTTGTGTTCTTCAATCACATCGTCTCCCTCTAGCGCTGCGGCCGAACTCCCTGGTAAAGGGTACACACCCCTCCGGTGAGTGGCTTCGCCTCGACGTTGTCGAGGCCGAGACCACCGAGAATCCGGCACATCCCCTCGGCATCGGCAAACACGCCCACCGAGGCGGGCAGGTATTGATAGGCCTCCGGATCGCCGGAAATGATCCGCCCGATCCGGGGAGGTACATTGCGGACCCACCACCCGAGGAACGGTCCAAAGACGCCTTTCGGATGTGAAAATTCCAGTACAAGCAAGGTCCCACCAGGCCTTAACACCCGGATCAGTTCACCAAGCCCCCGCTCGAGATCCTCGAAATTCCGCACGCCGAAGGACACCGTCACCACATCGACGCACGCATCCGCCAGAGGGAGCTCGAGGGCATCCGCGGCCACCAGCCCGAGCGCTCGTCGACGCTCGGCGGCCTTGGCGCGCGCCAGCGCCAACATGGGCAGGCTGAAATCCGCCCCGATGATGGTCGGCCCCGGGTTCAGCCCGAGGGCGACATCGCCGGTTCCCGAACAGACATCGAGCACACGCTCAGGCTTCACCGCCGCCACCCGACGCGCCACCAGCCGCCGCCACCGAAGATCCGAGCCGAGTGACAAAACCCGGTTGAGCAGATCGTAACGGTGAGCGATGCGACCGAACATCCGTTGGATCTCGGATGACCGCTTTTCCATCAGTTCCTGACGCACGGCGGGAGCCTAGCACGTGGTCGCGAGTGCGTCACGCAGCGCGATGAACGCCTTCCTCCGGTGAGAAATGGCGTTCTTCTCGTCGTCATCCATCTCGCCGTAGGTCCGCCCGCCTGAGTCGTCGGGGATGAAGGCGCTGTCCCAGCCGAAACCCCCGGCGCCCCGGGGTTCCCGAGCGATGGTTCCAAAAACGGCACCCTCGCCGATGATCGTCTGAGACCCATCCGTCGCGCAGGCCACACACCGCGCAACTGCCCGCGGATCGCCGAAGGCGTGGGCGATCTTGCAGATTCCGCTCGCGCCGACGCTCGCCAGCAACCAGCGGATCAACGGCCCCGGAAAGCCGCCGAGCCCGAGGAGTTCGAGACCCGTGTCCTCGACGAGGACGGGGGCCTTGATGAGTTCGAACCCCGCGGACGCCTTGCTTCGAACTACTTCGTGGAGATCGAGGGATTGCGGTTCGACGAGATCCAGACCCTGGTGGCGGAGGGCAAAGCCGAGAACCGCCTCGGCCTCTCGCCGCTTGCCCTCGTTGGAGGTCACAAAAACGAGGTCGTCGATTTTCACGAGACCGGATCTCCCCCTTCGACGGGCTCACCATCGCAGATCCGGAAGGCGCTGATCTTCTTGCTCAAGCCCTTGAGGGGCATATCGCCGAGCGCCTCCACCGCGAAGAGGTGTTTGACGGCCTCGTATGTGGTCTCACCCACAACGATGGAACCCGGCGTCGCGACGAACTCTTCGAGCCGCGCCGCAATGTTGACGGTGTTGCCGAGCACGGTGTAGTCGACACGGCTCGCTGAGCCGATGTCACCGACCACCACCGGGCCGGAATGGATGGCCACTCGGACATCGATGGAATCCAACCCCGCCGCGACGCGATCACGATTCCACGCCTCGAGCGAGCGGAGGAGGGCGAGGGCGGCGCGAACCGCTCGTTCCGCATGGTCGCTCTGGGGCAGCGGCGCTCCGAAAAACGCCATGACCGCATCGCCGATGAACTTGTCGAGTGTGCCGCCGAACTCGAAGATCGCATCGGCGGCAAGGGAGAAAAACTGATTGAGAAAGGCCGCCACCTCTTCCGGAGGCAGACTCTCACAGCGAGCGGTGAAACCGACGATGTCGGCGAACAGGATGGAGGTTTCGCGCAGGGTCACCGATGGTTCTTCGTGCTCGATACGCCCGAGCACCGCCTCGATGACAGCGGGAGAGTGGTACCGCTCGAGGCGATCTCTGGCGGCTCGCTCGGATTGGATCCGCTCGTTGAGCCGGGCGCGCTCGATGGCGACCGCTGCATAGTTGGAAAGGGCCGTCAGCAGGTCGAGGTCGGTCGCCGAAAACGAACCGACGTGAAGCGGCGAGTCGATGTAGATCACGCCGATGACGCGCTCGCGGAGCCACAGTGGAGCGCACATGGCGGAGCGAATCTGGTGAATTCGAATGCTCCGTCCGGCCTCGAATCGCTGGTCCGACTGGGCGTCGTTGGTCAGAATTGCCACCTTCTGCCGGGTGACCGTATCGAGGATGGTCCTCGAGATCGGGACTTCGGGTGCGACGTCGGTCGATTCTCGGGTTCGGAAGCACTCGAGCTTGGGTTCTCCCTCACCATCGAAGAGCACGATAAACCCTCGATCGACGAGCAACTGCTCGAAGACCACATTCATGACCTGTTCTAGAACCGGCTCGAGATCACCGACTTCGATGAGGGTCTTGCCGACCTGCGCGAGGACCTCGAAAACCCGCTGCCGCCCACCGGCCTCGGCGGAGGATGTGGACGCTGCCGGGCCCTCGAGTCCATAGTCTTCGTTGAATTCGGAAAGGGGTCTGAGGAGGGTGGCCGATGACAGACCGGAGTCGCTGTCGAAGGAATCCTCGACCAGAAGAACAAAACTGCCCACGGACAAACGATCACCCGCCGCCAGGGGACCGGACGCCACCATGGTTTCGTTGATCTTGACGCCGTTGGTCGAGTCGAGATCGGTGACTCGGACGACGCCGTCCTCGAAATCGACTCGCGCGTGGTACCGGGAGACCGAGAAGTCGCGGAGCACGATGTCGTTGTCGCTCGATCGTCCGAACGTCAGCGCTCCTCGAATCGGCACCCGGTGGTTGCCGTCGGCGTCTTCATAGATGAGCTCGAGCATCGCTGTCATTGTACTGCGCCACGGCCCGGATCACACCGTTAGGCCATCGCCGCCCGCTCACTCATCTGTCGAGTCCGCCCGAAATGGGCTATCAGAGGACCACTGGTCAATCAGAATCGGGGCTAGGGCCGAGGGTTCCCTCGATTGAGGACATGGGCGGGGAGCAGGCGATACCACAGGATGAGTTCGTCCCTGTTGGCGATCTGGAGCGGCGAATCGGCCCGTAAGACCGAAAGCTGAGACCATCGTCCTCCGAGGTCGTAGAGCTGACGCGCGGCCATCATGTGCCACGGCCCGGCACCGTTTTTGAGCACATGCAACCAGAAGTCATACAACTTCGGGTCCAGCGGGGAGACCCCACTGACACCCATGGCGTTCATCGGGGCGGCGAGAATCGCATTCGGGTCAGTTGTGCACCGGACATCGATCCAATAATCGACAAACAGATCCGTAACCTCGAGGGCCTCATTGATGTGCTTCGATCCCCAACCCGCCCTCGCATCGCTCGGCAGGATCAGAAACTCCCGCAGGGTGATGGCTTCAAGCAGACGAATGAGGCCGACCCGGGTGTCCATGCCCTGGGCGCGGCGATAGGCCGTCGCCAAATAGTGGAAATCTTCAAAGCCGAGGACCCGTTCAACGGCTCGAAGGCCGATACCCTTCGGCCGCTCGAGCACGACCCCCCGCCAGCCCGGCATCGATGTACCGTCGGCCATGAGCACGCTCTGCAACCAGAACTCGACCAATGGCCGTTCGCGGAGAGTCCCTGCCACCGCATCCATCTCCGCTGCGAGCTGCCGGGCCGATTCGAGGTCGACACCGTTGGCCACATTCGGCGCAGCATCGCCGAGCAGCTCTCGATAGCCATAGGCGGCCGCCATTCGAATTCGATCGTTGTCGGACACCACCGCTTCACGGTAGATCGGCAACAAGACCGGATCGTGGGTTGCGGACATCCCGAGCAGGACCGCCATCTTCTCGTGCATGTCAAGATCGCCCGATTGCCATTGAACGACGATCTGCGAGGGCCCCGGCCATTGATCCATGACGCGTTGCTGAAGATGGGTCTTGGCCTTGGCTTCAAAAAACGATCCGGGAAAGTATGAGACCTCCGGGGAAACAAAATTGGTTGTCGCGAGCAGCATCGCCACCATCGACACGGTCAGGCTCATCATTGTCACCGCCCTTCCCCGGCATACCCCACCAACCTAGTGCGCCCGACGCGGCGCAGCACCCGGTGGTCTTTCTTCTTTTCGAGGTATTTACATCGGAGCCGGAGAGGTACGAGCCAGATCTCGATATGCGAGGATATCCGGGATGGGTATCCGCACCAAACTCACGGTGGCCTATTCCGGCGGCGGCTTTTCCGGCTGGCAGCGCCAGGATCGTGGCCGAACCGTCCAGGGGGAGCTGGAATCAGTTCTGACAAAGCTCTTCGGCCCTCAGCGCATCGTGGTCGTTGGAGCAGGTCGAACCGATGCCGGTGTTCACGCCGCCGCGCAGGTGGCTCATGCCGATCTTCCCGACGGCATTCCCCCTGCGGCTTTGCCCCGACTCCTCAACGCCCGTCTCGGCGATGACGTGAGGGTGCGCTCGGCAACTCGGGCGGCCGACGGCTTCCACGCCATCGGTTCTGCGCTCGGCAAACACTACACTTATCGCATCAGGTGGAGCGAACCCGATCTGCCGTGGCAAGGACTCCGCTCGGCGGTACTGCCCCCGCCGATCGAGCGGACGCTTTTAGACATGGCCTGTCAAAAACTGCCCGGACGTCGGGATTGGGCATCGTTTACCGTGCCCTACACCCACGACCGAAGCACGGTTCGGACGATATTCCGGGTTCAACCCGTGTGGCGACGGTCGGGTCTCGATCTCCACGTCTTCGGCGGGGGTTTCCTGCGCTACCAGGTGCGGCGAATGGTCGGCGCGCTACTCGATGTCGGTCGCGGAAAATTGACCATCACCGACATCGAAGACCTCCTCGAATCCCCATCCCCGGGCGCGCCCCTCTACACCGCACCCGCCAGGGGACTCACCCTCGAACGGGTCTACTACCGGGCGTCGCCCGGCCTCACGATGGATCACGGTGGGAACTCCACGCAAATCGGCCCATCGCCGTGGTAGACTCTCGCTTCCTCGAGGTCGACGTGAAAGTACCGCTCGATGAAATCGCTGAGCCGGGCACCGAGGCCCACGCCGTGCTCGAGCAACTCGAGCCCGGTCGGTTACCCAATCACGTTGCCATCATCATGGACGGAAACGGTCGATGGGCCACCGCTCGAAAACTCCCGAGGGTCGAGGGACACCGAGCCGGCATCCATGCGGTTCGTCAAACCATCGAGACCGCAGCCCGACTCGGCATCGATGTTCTCACCCTCTATGCGTTTTCCACCGAGAATTGGAAGCGCCCGAGGCATGAGGTTCTGACCCTCATGGGTCTACTCAAGGAGTACATCAACCGCGAGCTCAAGACCTTCCTCAAGCACGATCTCCGCTTCCGTCCCATCGGCCGCATCGATCAGCTTGACGCGTCGGTCAGACGCGAGCTCGATCGAGCCGTCGAGGCTACATCTTCATGCCGGGGTTCGTTGATCCAGATCGCCCTCAACTATTCCGGCCGGCAGGAGCTCACCGATGTCATGAGATCCGCCGTGCGGGAGGCGGCCGCCGGCGCTCTCAAACCCGATGACCTCGACGAGGCGTGGATCGAGGATCACTTGACGACGCGCGGGCAGCCGGATCCCGATCTTCTGATCCGAACTTCGGGCGAACAGCGAATCTCGAACTTCCTGCTCTGGCAACTCGCCTATTCTGAGATCTACTTCGCTCCGGTCCTCTGGCCGGATTTCACCCAAGAGGAATTCCTCAGGGCCCTCCTCGCCTTCCAGTGTCGAGAGCGCCGATTCGGAGGTCTTCCCCAAACCGGGAGTGTCTTCACCTCCCCCAAGGACAAGCATGGGAAAACGTGAGGCGTTCGCGGCTGTCGCGATTCCGCTCCTCGTCGCCGCCATCTGGTGGCTGCCGGCGATCGCATTCCTCGGTCTGTTGAGTGTCGCCGTCGCCCTCGCCGCCGACGAGTTGCTGGCCATGGCCCGAGGCGCCGGCATTCCGGTGGGCCGTTGGATTCCGCTGCTCATGCTCATCGCGGTTCTGGCTGGTTCGTGGTATTGGGGCCTGGTCGGAACGGCCGTCATGTCCATCGCGGCGGTCATCATCCTGCCGACGGCCCAACTGGGACATTCCCGAGCGCCGGACGGCGGTTTCGCTGCGTCCGCAGCCTCGGTTTTCACCGTGCTTTATGTCGGTCTCTGCGGCGCCTGCCTGGGCTGGCTGCGCATTCTCCCTGAATCGAATCTCGGGATCGGGCTCCTGTTTTTCTTTCTGGGCTCGATCTGGGTCGGCGACTCGGGAGCCTACTACGTGGGATCGAAATTCGGACGCCACAAGATGACGCCGCGAATCAGCCCGAACAAAACCTGGGAAGGATTGGCCGGCGGCGCCGCCGCGACCTTCGCTGCGGCCGTGGTTTCGAAGCTGGTCTTCGGTCTGCCCTGGTCTTGGGGCCATATGGCCGCCCTCGCAGCCATCCTCGCGGTCGCGGCGCCCCTCGGCGATCTGGTTGAATCGCAGTTCAAACGAGACACGAAAGTCAAAGACTCATCGACCCTGATCCCGGGCCACGGTGGATTCCTTGATCGAACCGACAGCCTGCTCTACGCCGCACCTCCGGTTCTCGGCTATCTGCTCGCTGCCGGTCTTATTGGATGAAGCGACTCGCAATCCTCGGCTCCACCGGATCCATCGGAACCTCGACCCTCGATCTCGCTCACCTCTATCCGGATCGCTTTCGGGTGATCGCGCTCGCTGCGGGCCGCAATCTCACAACGCTTCGCCGCCAGATCGTCGAACACCGACCAGCCTTGGTTTCGGTCGCTTCGAGCGCCGACGCCGACGCCCTGGCGACGGAGTTCCCCGAGATCGAAGTCTTCTCGGGCGCCGAGGGTCTCCGTAGAGCAGCCTGCCACCATGACGTAGAGATGGTTGTGTCGGCGCTTGTCGGCGCGGTCGGACTCACACCGACGGTGGCCGCCGTTCGAGCCGGCAAAGACATCGCACTGGCCAACAAAGAGACTCTGGTTATCGCCGGTGAGCTCGTCATGGCCGAGGTACAAAAGGCCGGGATCCGGCTGCTCCCGGTGGACAGCGAACATTGCGCTCTCCACCAGATTCTCAGCGCGAAACCGTCGGATACCGTAAGCAGACTTGTTCTCACGGCCTCGGGAGGCCCGTTTCGAACCTGGACCCGATCGCAAATGGAACGGGCCACCATCGCCGAGGCCCTCGCCCACCCGACCTGGCGGATGGGGCCGAAGATCTCCGTCGATTCGGCGACCATGATGAACAAAGGCTTCGAGATCATCGAAGCCCACCATCTCTTCGCCGTTCCGGAGGACCGAATCGATGTGGTGATCCACCCTCAGAGCCTGGTCCACTCTCTGGTCGAGTTCACCGACGGGACCCTCCTCGCCCAGCTGAGTGTCAACGACATGCGGTCGCCGATCCTGGCTGCGCTGAGCTGGCCGGAGAAACTCGCCTCTCCGGCCGGGAGCCTCGATCTCACGGCCATCGGCCGGCTCGATTTCTTCCCGCCCGATCACGACCGCTTTCCCGCCCTCGGCCTGGCCCGCGCCGCCCTTCGGACAGGCGGTGAAATGCCGGCCGTTCTCAACGCGGTCAACGAGGTCGCCGTCGATGCATTTCTCGCGGGAAGCTGTCCTTTCTACCGAATCGCGGCTACCATCGACGCCGTTATGGAAAACTGGCACAGCAGCAGTCATTCGATTACATCTCTAGAGCAGGTCATGGAGATCGATGTCGAGGCCCGTCGATTGGCCTTTTCGGCATTGGGAAATACCACGACCCCGTCACGGGTTCCGGTTAGCTGATGTTGCTGAGCATATTCGCATTCATTGTCGTCATCGGCGTTCTTGTCGTGATCCACGAGGCGGGTCACTTCGGGATGGCTCGTTTTCTCGGTGCACCAGTCGAGGTTTTCTCGGTCGGCTTCGGCCGCCGTCTCTGGGGTTTCGAACGCGGAGGCACCGACTACCGGATCTCGCTCGTCCCCCTCGGGGGCTATGTCCGGATCCCCGGTCTCGGTCCCGACGAGTCCGATGTCGTCGGTGAGACCATCGAGGAGATTGAGCTCCTACCACGATGGAAGAGGGCGTTGATTCTCCTCGCCGGACCCGTGACCAACATCATCGCGGCGGTCTTCTTCATCGGCGTCGCCTATATGATGGGCGTCGAAACTCCGGCTTTTCGCGAAGAGCCGCCGGTGATCGGATGGATCGATCCCGGTTCGCCGGCCGCCGAAGTGGATCTCGAAGTCGGCGACCTCATCGTCGCCGTCGACGGCAACGCGGTCACCATGTGGCAGGAACTCGAGACCTCCATCATCACCTCGGCCGAGAACGAAGTCGTGCTTGAGGTCGAGCGCGATAGTCGGCGGCACCAGGTCGCCATGGTCCCCGAGACGGTCACACGTTACGGCTTTGGCTACTCCGGCCTGCAGCCCCCGGTTGACCCCGTCCTGGTGCAGGTGCCCGCGGGCAGCGTCGCAAGCGCGGCCGGTCTGAAGGCCGGCGACCGGATCCTGGCCATCGACGACGTACCGGTGACGCAGTTCTACGATCTCATCCGGCTCATCTCGCCCCGCGCTGACCAGGAGATCATCCTCACGGTGCTCCGCGAAAACGAGACCCTCAGCATCGCTGTCACCCCACGGGGTGAGGCGGGTGCGGGCAAGATCGGCGTACCGCTGATTCCGCCCTCGAAGATCGAACATCTCGGCCCCATCGAGGCGTTTTCCACCGCCACCAGGGATTGTCGACGGATGACCGTTGAGACCTTCCGCATCATCGGTCGGTTGCTGACACGAAAGACCTCCATCAAACAGGTTTCGGGCCCCATCGGGATCGCGCAAATCTCGGGCGAAGCCGCACGCAGCGGCCTCGATACCCTGATCTGGTTCATGGGCATCATCTCGCTCCAGTTGGGTATCTTCAACATTCTGCCGATTCCCATCCTCGATGGCGGACACCTGACCATCCTCGCGTTCGAGTCCGCCATGCGCCGTGATCTCTCGATCAAGGTCAAAGAGCGGATCCTGGAAGTTGGGTTCTACGCCCTGATTCTCCTGATGGTGGTCGTCCTGTTCAACGACATCATCAAGGTCCTGCCGCCGAGTATCTACAACTTCTTCTTCAGCAGCTGAGAGTTCCCGGTCAGGCACGCTGGCCAGTCATGTTAAAGTTCGCATCGATGGCGGTTCGCTTGCTTGCCTTGGCGGTCTTTCTCCCGGTCGCGGCGGTTGTTTTCTGGTTTGCGCTGGTCTACACCGTTCACCAGGGAGCCATGGCCGTGCCCGATCTTCGCGGTTCATCCGTCGAGGACGCCCGCGCCGTGGCCCACGATCTCGGGATGGAAGTCGAGATCGAAGATCCCGGGGTCTACTCGGCTTCGATCCCGGCAGGCGGGGTGGCCGCCCAACGCCCGCACCCGGGATTCCAGGTCAAGGCGGGGGCAAAAGTGACCGTCCGCCTCAGTCTTGGAAACGAACGGGTCTCGATTCCCGACATCTACGGTGAGTCGCTCCAGAGTGCGCTGCGCGGCCTCGAGCAGCTCGGGCTGCCCGTCGGCGCACGAATCGGAGTCGAAGGTCTGGCCGGCCCCGACCAGGTCATCGCCACGGGCCCTCCCATGGCCACCGAGGTCCCGCCCGGCACCGCGGTCGATATTCTGGTCAATTCCACTCCGAGAGACGATCTGTGGGTCATGCCCTCGCTGATGTCCAGAAACGTGAGTCTCATCCGCCGCTTTTGCAGCGCCCATGGATTGCGACTCGGACAGGTCCACGAGGTGAGCTATCCCGGTCTCTCATCGGGCCTGGTGCTCCGTCAGTACCCCCCGGCAGGGTCACCCCTGTCCCGATCCGACATTATTTCCGTGTGGGTGAGCCGATGAATCCGTGTATCCGAATTGCCCCGTCGCTCCTTTCGGCCGACTTCGCCAAACTGGCCGAGGAGATCGCCGAAGTCGAGGCTGCCGGCGCCGATCTGCTCCATCTCGATCTCATGGATGGACATTTCGTACCCAACCTCACCTTCGGGCCCCCTGTGATTGCCGCGTTGGCCCGCCACACGACAATCGGGCTCGATGCCCACCTCATGGTGACCGACCCCGACCCGCTGGTGCTGCAATTGGCCGATGCGGGCGTCCTGCGAACAGCGGTCCACGTCGAGACCTGTCGACACCTCCACCGCACCCTCGCGGGCATTCGAGACGCCGGTATGGAAGCCGGGGTCACTCTCAACCCGGCCACTCCCCTGACATCCATCGACGAAATCCTCGGGGACATCAATTTCGTCCTCATCATGTCGGTCAATCCGGGTTTCGGCGGCCAGGCGTTTATCCAGTCCAGCCTGAGCAAGATTCGTCGCCTGCGAAATCTCATCGGGGAGAGGGGCTTGGACATTTCGGTGGATGGCGGGGTCGATCAAGAAACCGCGGGCCCCCTCGCCGCCGCCGGGGCGACCACCCTCATCGCGGGATCCGCCATCTTCGGATCCCCCGACCGCGCCCGGGCTCTAGCGGCGCTCCGACAGGCCGCACAACGAGGAACCGAATCATGAAACGATCCATCGCATTTGTGCTCGTCTTGCTCTCGGTCTTGTTCGCTCTCTCCTGCTCTTCGAAGTCATCTAAGGAGGAGCAACTCCTGGAGGAGCTGTCGAATCTGGACAAGGTCACCATTTACGAGCGCGCTGAAGCCCTCTACGACGACAAAAAGTACACCGAAGCGAGGCAGCTGTTTTCCTTCGTCTACGACTCGTTCCCAAACGATCCACTGGGTCACAAGGCTGCGCTCAGAGTGGCTGACACATACGCGGCAAAAACCGATGTGACGAACCTCACAGAAGCCCGGCTTCGCTATCGAGATTTTGCCAATCGGTACCCGAACGACCCGGACCGGGACTATGCTCTGCTCATGGTTGGACACACGTTTAGCGCTCGTAAAATGAGAGCTGACAGAGACTTGAGTCCAATACGAGAGGCCCTCGATGCCTACCAACAACTGGCAAACCTCTACCCCAACTCGCGGTACGCGGGTGAGGCACAAGACCGAATGGGGGGTCTCGAGGAGTTACTCGCAGAACATGAATGGCTTGTGGCGACGTATTACTATCGAAATAAGCGGTGGATTGGAGCCAAGTGGCGACTTGAATATATCCAGGAAAACTACCCGGATTACACCAAAATCGTTGCTGTGAACGATCGGATTTCAGCCATTCAATCAAAGCTCGACGAGGCCGAAGCTAGATACAAAAAACTCGTCGGAGAACGAACAAAGAAGATCGAAGATTGACGCCAGTTACGCTTTCGGTTACTCTCGTAGTGTGTTTTCTGGCACTGGGAGAGTACCCATGAATGTGAAAATCCCGGTTTTGGTCGTCGCGCTATTGCTCCCCACTATCGCGTTCAGCCAAGCTGTCGCACCGCCTCCACAACCACTCCATTTCGTTGACGGCCACTGGACGCCATACGATCCACCGGCGGAATTCCCCGAGGGTTCGACCGTCCACCGGGTGGTTTCGGGCGACACCCTGTGGGACCTCGCCGCGACCTATCTGGGCGATCCCTACCTCTGGCCGCAGATCTGGGAGCGCAATCCATATATCAAGGATTCTCACTGGATCTATCCCGGTGATCCCATCGCCATCGATGTGGCCGTCCAGGAGCCACCGGCTGAGGTCGAAGAAGTCTTTCCGGAGGAGACAGTCACCTCCGAGTTCGTCGATTCCAGTGGCTTTGATGAGTCCGGCATCAACGAAGGGGAGCCGCATCCTCTCGGTTCTTCGGCCGATGTTTACTGTTTTGCCGATCTCGTCCAGGACGAGTCGGTCTTCCCCTTCACCATCACTTCGGCCGAACGGATCGATTTTCAGGACTCGTTCTCTGAGGGCGATATTGTTTATATCGACGGTGGCGTCGAGCAGGGTGTCGCCGCAGGAGACCGCTTCTTCGTCATGACCCGGATTCGCCCGCTCTACCGCCTTTCCGAAAATATCACCATCAGCCGTCCCAACACCGGTGAGAAGATCGGCATCGTCTACAGCAGAGTCGGCCAGATCAAGGTTCTGTGTGCGCAGGAGAATTCCGCCATCGCCGAAATCACCTACGCCTGCGACCCGATCGATATCGGAAATGTCCTGCAGCCGTTCCGACCGATCCCGGTCCCTCTCGTGATCGATCCCGATCCGAGTGACCGTTGCGATCTTCCGAACGGCAAACCCATCGGACGAGTCATCTACACTCGCGACGACCAGCTCGAAATCGCTGGTGGCTGGCTGGTCTTCATCGATATCGGCGCCGCCGACGGCCTCTACCCGGGCCAGTTCGCAACCATTTTCAGGGACAACCCCGTCAAGGGCATGCCACGTCTGGTCATGGGTGAATTGGGCCTCCTCACCGTCGAGGAGCACTACTCCACCGCCATCATCACAAGGGGTTGGGCGTCGATCTACATCGGGGATTGGGTCGAAGCCAAATAGCGATATCGAGCACCACTTCAAACACCCGGAGGCGGAAACCGCCACCGGGTGTTTTTTCTTGGAACAGAAGTCGAGTCAAACTCGTTGGGACTGCGATTGACGAGCTTTCTGCCGTAGTTCAGAAGGCTGGCCTGGGTGCTATCTTAGGGAAGATGCTTCCTGACTGGGTTTTCGATGACGAGGACCGCCGCTTCATGGGGGCCGCCCTGGCTGAGGCAACAGCGGCGGCGGATCGCGATGAGGTGCCGGTCGGCGCCGTGGTCGTTCGTGCGGGAGAGATCATCGGCCGGGCCGGCAATCGCCGGCGCGAACTCCGCGATCCGACGGCGCACGCCGAGGTTCTGGCGATTCGCCAGGCGGCGGCGTTCACCGGCGATTTCCGGCTCGAGGACTGCACCCTCTATGTGACCCTCGAACCCTGTCCCATGTGTATCACCACCTGTCGACAGGCGCGCTTCGAGTTGGTGATCTGGGGGGCCGACGATCCCAAAGCGGGTGCATGCGGGTCGGTGATCGACCTGGCAGAGGATCGCCGCCTCGGGCCGCTCCTCGCTCACCGCGGAGGGCTCGAAGCCGAGAAGAGCGCGCAGCTCCTCGAGGTCTTCTTTGCGAAAAAACGACGAAGAGCGTAGAATGCCGATCCCCGTGTGGAGAGGTGCCAGAGTGGTCGATCGGGGCGGTCTCGAAAACCGTTGACCCTTCACGGGGTCCAAGGGTTCGAATCCCTTCCTCTCCGCCATGACAGAAAAATCTACTGGAGAGGTGTCCGAGTGGCCGAAGGAGCACGCTTGGAAAGCGTGTGTGGGGGCAACTCCACCGCGGGTTCGAATCCCGCCCTCTCCGCCAATGATCGCCGCAGGGAGCCCACCCTGGAGCCCGGGCCCTGTGCATCGTCGCCCTTCGAATCGTGTCAGGCCCGGAAGGGAGCAGCACTAAGGAGGATACGGCGAGTGCCGCAGGTAGCCTGGGTTCCATGGTGGGCTCCCCTTCAATACTGAGGCCCGGGAGAGTTGAGGATCAGTTCCGCAGCTTCCTTCGCGCCGTTGGGGCGAATTTCTCGAGAACGAGCCGCACCGAGCAGGTCCTCGATGACTCGGGAGGTAGCGGGGTTGTCGAGCCAATCTTCTGGTAACGGGGCCGACGGGATGTGCTCCTCGACAAAGGCCTCGAGGATCGGGCTCTCCGGAAACGCCGGGCGGCGGAGATAGGCGAAGGAAGTCCCGGCGTGGTACACCTCGGCGACCGTGCTGTAGCCGAGCTTGGCGACCACGAGATCACTCGCCGCCACCAGATCCGGGTGATACGGTCCGCCCATGGTCGGAATCCAAATCAGATTTCCTTCGGGTTTGATCCCATGGCCGCCGCCGGGCGCCACCAGGATCGTCGTCGGAGGAAAACGAAAACCATTGCCGATCGCACCGCCTGAGAGTCCGCCGACACTCAGAAGGACCAGTCGATGATCGGGGGCGATCCCGAGGGCTTCACGCACCTCGTCCCGTTCGAGACGCCGGCTTCGGCTCACCGGCGGCACGGTGTGAGCACCGAGTGCCGAACGACAGACCGGAACGGTCTGGATCCTGAGCGCGGCAGAGCCGAAGATCTCTCCCAACCGTCGGCTGAACACATCCAACCTGGGATCGCCATAGGCGCCGTAGATCCAATCCCAGGTGAAGTTCTCGATGAGAACGCCCGGGAGAGACAGCCGGTCGGCGACCGCAAGCCCCAGGGGGGCGATATCGCTGACGATCAGCCGGCTCCCGGTCGCCGAGACCTCGGTGGCGATACGCTCGAACACCCGACCTCCATCCATGGGGAGCCTTTCGAGACCCCGGATCGTCCCATCGACGTCTTCCACGAGCGGAGTGCGCTGGACCATCCCGATGTCGCACTCGAGGCTGTGGAATTCGAAGGAGACCCCTACCAGCGAATCGTCGAAGAATGCCTGCGGCACCGTCGTGAAGAGGTGGTGACGGATCCCGGCGCACAACCGAGAGACCGCGGCGATGACTGAACAGGCGCGGGCGGCGTGGCCGTAGCCATGGGGTGAGATGAACCAGGAAAACGCCGCCGATGGCTCCAAACTCGGCTCACGGTCGATTCGCGTCAACTCATTCATGACCAAAGAGTCTACCCCCCCCTGGATGCGGTCGACAAAGCCGCGAGGGTCGCCTTCCTAGGGGACATACGTGATAGGATCAGCCTATGAAGCTCGTCTCATTGACCAGTGCGATCCTGCTGCTGTGCCTTGCCCCCATGGCGCACGCCCAGAGCGGATCTCCTCGTGCGTGGCAACAACGGATCGCGGTCACGATCGATCTCCCGGTGCCCATCGTCGCCCTCGAGTCCACGAATCCTTTTGCGATCGCAGTCGACCAACCACCATTGCTTCTCACCTCCACCCCACCCAAGAAGCTCAAAGTTCAGGGAACGGCCGTTGTCGCCGCTTATGTCGACATCAAGGGTGACTGCCTCGGTGGTGTCCCTCTCGAACTGCCTTTCCCGGGGATGACCCAGACCATCCTCGACGAACTCAAGAATGTTCGGTTCGACCCGGCGAAAACCGGAGATAAGACGGTGGGGTCGTGGGTCGTCCTGGGTCTCGACATCGTCGGCCGGATCAAGGAATCCAGCGTCGGCGGTTCGACCTTCGAGCTCCCCGATCCGGCATCGCCACCGGAGCCGACACCGCCGCTGAGAGCGGCGCCATCGGGTCTTCTCCTGCGCGCCCCCTACGAACCTCTGAGCTCGCTGACGACCTTCGCGTCGCCTCGCAGGCTGAAGGTGAAGGCCCCCTCCCAGGATGCCGATATACCGGTCCGAGCTCTGGTGCACATCACCTCGGGCGGGAGGTGCGATCGTTTCGTACCGCTCAACATCGAATCCGGGCTTCACGGGTGGCTCTCGGCCTATCTCGCCACGTGGCGCCTCGATCCCGCCCTTTTGGATGGCGCTCCACACGAGGCCTGGGTGGTGTATTCGGCGCGCGCGCAACTCGAAATTTCGACCCTCGACTCAACCGGTGTGAAGGTCGTACGCAACCGAAGCTTCGAACCACCCAGCACTGAACCCTGAGGGTCGAGGCTTGGAACCTGAAGTCATCGGAAACTACGATCTTCTGATGATCTTGCGCTGATTGCCCGCCCGGACCGTCACCCGCTCGGAATCCAGCCACTCGAGCACTGGAATCGCCAACTTTCGAGTGAGCCCGAACCGCTCCTTGAACGTGCCGACATCAAAGGTCTCGCAGTCCCATTCTCGAATCTTGCGCGCAACCTCGTCGAGCACCGCTCGATGGATCAGGAACTTCCCATCGAGGCGCACCAGCCGGCCGCGCTGGACAAGGAAGGTACAGATTCCCTCAACCGTCGCCGGTCTCGAGTCGAGTAACGTTGCGGCCTCGCCCGGCCCGGGAGCGTCAAAGGCCTTCTCTCGGTACAAAACCTCCACCCGCCGAGCGAGCTCTTCGCCCAGGGCCGACATGTGGCGGTCGCTCCCGGGCGGAACGACCCGCCCCTCCGAGAGTTCGAGCACGCCCCTCTGCCGAAGCTCTTCGAGATAGGGGCCCGCGAGATCTCGAGCCCTCTTCGGTAGCAAGGCCGCCGCGAAGTCGCGGGTCGGAATCCCGGCCGATACTTCGACGCCTTTGAATCGACGCTCGAGCTCCGCCTTCGCCTCCTCGGTCAGGCCGTCGAGATGCGCCGTCCCGACAAGCGTTGCCGGTTGGGTCGGCAGCGCAACGACTGTCCCACCCTCGAGCAGACGCCCGATGGCGGCTTCCACGGCACCGTCGAGGACACCCAGACGAACGGCCAGGCGATGCGCAGTGGCGCCCTCGAGACCGGCCTGATCGATCCACCAGCCGAGCAGATCCGGCCACGCGCCTCGCCGGGATGAGGGTACGGCCTCCAGCCCCGCTCGGTCGCGACGTCGCCAACGTCTCAATTGAGCGTCAAGAACGATCCCGCCGGCGAAGGTGTTGACCGGAGCCGGCCGGCGCAGCACAACCCGGTCACCGGGAAAGAGCTGCATGGGTTCGCTCAGACTGATCTGGGCGGCCGCGGATTCCCCCGGCGCCAACGATGATCGTGAGAGCCGGTCGATCCGGGCGGGCACCCGATCGGCAAAGGCGTGCAACTCGAGCTCATCCCCTTCTCCGAGGGGATGCGGCGCCGAAGCGAGGAGCTCGAGCCGCAGGGTCACCATCCGGGTCGATTGCCAGTCACCGAGGGCCATCACCTGCTGCCCGCGCTCGATCTCGTTGCGTCCGAGACCGACCAGGTTCATGGCGACGCGCTCGCCCGCTTCCACCGCCTCGCGCTCCGCCCCGTGGACGTGGAGCCGGCGCACCCTCGAGCGGTCCCCGCCGGGCATGATCATGACCTCGGAGCCGACCTTGAGACGTCCCCACAAAGAAGTTCCGGTCACCACCGTCCCGGCGCCGGTCAGACTGAAGACCCGATCCACAGCTTCGCGATAGGGCCGGTCATCCATCTGCCGGGGGCGGGCCGAGCGCGCCTGAGAGACCAACACGTTGCGAAGTTCGTCGAGACCACGGCCCGAGACGGCGGAGACCGGCACAACCGGTGCATCGGCGAACGGAGTGGTGGCGAGGAACTCCTTGAGCTCTTCGGCGGCAAGTTCGGCCAACTCGTCATCCACCATATCGATCTTCGTCAGGGCCACGGCTCCGCCGGGAACACCCATGAGTCGGATCACCTCGAGGTGCTCGCGGGTCTGGGGCATGATCCCCTCATCCGCGGCAACCACGAGAAGGGCGAGATCGATCCCGGAGGCGCCGGCAATCATGGTGTGGACCAGACGTTCGTGGCCCGGGACATCGACGAAGTGGAGTTGCATGTCCTCCGAGGAAACCTGGGCAAACCCGAGGTCGATGGTGATACCTCGATCCCGTTCTTCGGGCAATCGATCGCAATCGGTCCCGGTCAGGGCCTTCACGAGGGTCGTCTTGCCGTGATCGATGTGGCCCGCGGTTCCAAAGACAACATGCTCCATCCCGCCATGGTACACAGCTTTTTGCCGTCACCACAGATCGGGCCTCGGATCACTTGGCCCGTCGGGTCCGACCGGCTAAGCTGACCGGGTGATCGAATGCGAACTCAAAATCCCCGTTGAAGACCTGGATGAGATCCGCCGTCGCCTCGCCACAGCCGAGGCCGTCCAACTGAACGCCGCTGAACACGAGGTCAATATCCTCTTCGACACGGCCGCCGGCCGGCTGGCCGCGAGCGGCCAGGCGTTGCGGGTACGGCGAGTCGGTCAACGCCATATCCTGACCTTCAAGGGCCCGGCAACCTACGACGGCGCGGTCAAACAGCGCCGCGAGATCGAGCTTGAGATCTCCTCGAGCGAACGCATCTCCGAACTCCTGCACGCCATCGGTTACGCACCGGCTGTGCGCTATGAAAAATACCGTGAAAGTTGGCGTCTCGGCGAGGTGCGGGTCGAACTCGACCACACACCCATGGGCGACTTCGTCGAACTCGAGGGCCCGACCGACTCCCTTGCTGCGTCCGCCCAAGGGCTTGGCCTCGACCCAACCCTGGCCGTAACGAAATCGTACATCAGCCTCTGGCGGGATCATCGCCGCCGGCACCCGGGTCTGGGGCGCGATATGGTCTTCGATTCGTGAAGATCGCCGCGGCGATGGTACTCGCCGCCGGCCGCGGCGAACGGATGCAGCCGCTGTCTCGCGTCCTGCCGAAACCGGCCCTGCCCCTGCTCGACCAGCCGGTCGTGGCTTCGGCGCTCCGACTCGCCACCACCATCGGCACCGAGCGGCTGGTGGTCAACACCTGGCACTTGGCCGAGGCCATGGAGGATGCGCTTGCGGACATCGATCTCGGCATCGAGATCGCGGTGTCTCGCGAGCCTGAGCTCATGGACACCGCCGGCGGCATCGCCCTGGCGCGCGATCGCGGCCTGCTCGGCGATCGGGGACCCGTCCTGATCATCAACGGTGACGGGTGGCTCAACCTGAATCTGGATCCGCTCCTCGAACGAATGACACGATCCGAGGATCTCGTCAGCCTGGCACTTCTGCCTCATCTTGATCCGCTGGGTTGGTCGCGGGTCATCCTCGATCCGGCCGGGTTGGTTCACTGCATCAAGAAACCGGGTCAGCCCGATTCGAACGAAGTCCCGTTTCTCTATCCTGGCGTGATGCTCGTCGCACGCGAGGCGTTGAACGACCTCACCGCACGCCCCGGGGCGGTCCCGGAGCACCTTTGGCGGCCTGCGCTGGCCAACCGTCGCCTCGGTGGCGTCGTCGTGTCCGGCGACTGGCGCGAGATCGGAACCCCTTCAGACTACCTCGCGGCGGTGCTCGGAAGGCTCAGCGGTGGCGCAGCGGTGATCCATCCGTCGGCGGAGGTCCACCCCTCGGCCTCGGTCAGTGCCGCACTCATCGGCCGTGGCGCTCGGATCGCCGAGGACTCAGTCGTCGGAGAGGCCGTCGTGGCCGAAGGCGCAACGGTTTCCCCTCGCGCCCGCGTCCTGCGCTCGGTCCTTCTCGGAAACGTCTCCACAGCACCGGGAGAGGCGGTTGTCGATGAGTTCCGCGCGGCTTGAGGCAATCGAGACGCTCAACCCTGCTTCCACTGACTCCAGCCGCGCTGCCACGAGAGACGGTTGATCCGCCCTGTCCCCCCGTAGATTCGGAGCACCACCATTCGCCGGGAATGATCGGTGAAGTACACCGAAGACGGTCTCGCGGTCCCGTTGGAAGAGAACGTGATGATATTTCCCAGACCGGCGCGGATCGGATCCCCGAGATCTCCCCCTAGGCGGCCGCTCCCGGAGGGATCCGGCACCGACCCATCCCCCAGAATCCCCGGCCCGGCACCCCCGGCGTCGATGACGATCGCCCCGTCCACCACGGGATCCGTGCCGCTCGAAATATCGACCCGACGAACCCCATCACCGTCGCCGTCCTCGGCAACAAAGCAGCGCCAGCTCCCGTCGACCTGTCGATCGAAGACGACGGCGCACCGCCGGCTTCGCAGGACCGCGACCGCCCGACACCGCACGAGCAGACCGTGAACCTGGGCGACCGACCTGGTCATGGCCGCACCCCGCCGCGCATCATTGAGCGAGGAGCCCCCGACAGTCGTTAAAAGACCGCTCACCGCGATCACCGCCACGAGCTCAGTGGTCGATATCCCCAGTTGTCTCCGGTTGGCTCTCCAAAACCAGTTCATTTCCCTCATTAGAACCTCCATCCTTCCTGAATCGAAAGGAAAAAACGCGGCCCCGAAGGGCCGCATCCCGTCCACGCTGTGTTGTGTTTGAGATCAGCTCGCGGCGGGCGAGCCGCTGGCGGACGAACGCGGGAGCCTCACCTTAGTGTCCAAGGTGGTTGCTCCCGTTGTCGCGATATAGGGTTCGAGTCTGACGAGCGAACTCTCCCCGATTCCCTTGACCGCGACGATTTCATCGATGCTCTTGAAAAGCCCGTTCGCCTCACGAAAC
>Ga0316198_10000537_pt1 | contig 20108 bp, 19 predicted proteins | sample OudBieAanoxic_MG_FD_204935 | JGI IMG/M metagenome (GOLD analysis project Ga0316198, IMG submission 204935) | Coastal sediment microbial communities from Oude Bieten Haven, Netherlands - site A anoxic | ecosystem: Environmental > Aquatic > Marine > Coastal > Sediment | place: Netherlands...
CGAGGTCGGGCTGCGGGTCGAGCGCCGACTGCTGCTGGACGAGCGGCACGGCCGGCTGCGCAACCCGCTGCTGGCCAGCAACCTCAGGGCCGCCCGAGCCGTCTACGCGCTGGGACGCCGGGGTTCCGCGGCGTAGAGCGCCTCGCGCATCGGGGTGAGCTTGGCGTCGGCCTCAGCAAGCTCGTCGGCTGGGTCGGACCCGGCGACGATGCCGCAGCCGGCGTAGAGCCGCAGCCGGTGTTCGTCCTCCACCTGGGCGCAGCGCAGCGCGATGGCCCATTCGCCGTCGCCGTCGGCATCGATCCACCCGACCGGTCCGGCGTAGCGGGCCCGGTCCATCTGCTCTAGCTCGCGGATCGTCGCCCGGGCCGCATCGGTGGGCGTGCCGCACACCGCGGCGCTCGGGTGCAGGTCTGCCACGAGCTCCAAGGCGGTGCGCCCGTCGTGCACTACCCCGGTGACGTCGGTGGCCAGGTGCATGACATTGGGCAGGTGCAGCACGAACGGCGTCTCGGGCACGTTGAGCGTGCCGTGCCTCGACAGTGCCTCGGCCACCGAGCGAACGGCGAACTCATGCTCCTCGAGGTCCTTCGACGACCTGGCCAGGGAGGCGGCCAGCGCCAGGTCGTGCTCGTCGTCGCCGCTGCGCCGGATCGTCCCGGCCAGCACCCGTGAGGCGGCCAGGCCGCGCTCGGTGCGCACCAGCATCTCCGGGGTGGCACCGATCAGCCCGTCCACCTGGAAGGTCCAGCAGCCTGGGTACTGCTCGGCCAGCCTCGACAGCGGCCAGCGGGTGTCGAGCGCCCGTTGGGTCTCGGCGACGACGTCTCGGGCCAGCACCACCTTGTCGAGGTCGCCGGAGGCGATCCGGGCAACGGCCTTCGACACCGCGCTCGACCAGGCATCGTCGCTGAGCGCGCCGGGCGTGAACGTGACCTCGCCCGGACCGATCGGTGCCGCAAGCGGGGCGGGGACCGTCGCCGGGGATGCCAGGTCGCCGCGGCTGATCGTGGTCACCCAGGCGACGCCGTCGCGTCGTCCGACGACGACCTCGGGGACGACGAGCACGGAGGTGCCGTCGTCGTCGAACGTGAACGACCCGAATGCCACTGGTCCCGAGCCGGCGACCGACGCGTCGTCACGCACGACCGCTCCGGCCAGCGCCTCGTGCCAGGTGCGAGCGGCCTCGCCGAAACGGTCGGGGCCGCTGAGCTCCCAGCGCGACACCTCGCCCCACGCGACCATGCCGTCGCCGCGGCGCAGCCACACCAGGCCGTCGTCGCGTGCGAGGTCCAGCAGCGGTCCGGGGTCGTCCACGACACGGCTGCGCACGACGAGCGGTGCGGGCCGAACCGCGGCGGTGACGGACACGAGGGGAAAGGGTACGGCTCGGCTGCGTAGCCTGGCGCGGTGAGCCAGCGCGCCGACCTGTCCAAGAGGCCCCACGAGGTCGCTGCGATGTTCGACGCCGTGGCCCGTCGCTACGACGTGACGAACGACGTGCTCTCGGCTGGTCAGGACCGTCGGTGGCGTCGAGAGGTGGTTGCTGCACTCGACCCGACGATCGGTGACCGGGTGCTCGACCTGGCCGCCGGCACCGGGACGTCCAGCGACGCGATTCACGCTCTCGGCTGCGACGTCGTGGCCGCAGACTTCTCCCTGGGCATGCTCACCGCGGGCCACGCCGTGCGCGACCACCTGCCCTTCGTGGCCGCCGACGCCTTGGCTCTGCCGTTCGCCGACGCATCGTTCGATGCGGTCACGATCTCGTTCGGGCTGCGCAACCTGACCGCCCCGGCGGCCGGTCTGGCCGAGATGGCGCGCGTCACCAAGCCGGGCGGCACGCTCGTCGTCTGTGAGTTCAGCCACCCGACGAACGAGCGGTTCCGCACCGTCTACGAGAACTACCTCATGCGCGCCCTGCCCAGCATCGCCCGCGCCGTGTCCAGCTCGCCGGAGGCCTACGTCTACCTCGCGGAGTCGATCCAGGACTGGCCCGACCAGCGTTCGCTGGCCGCCACCATCGCAGCCGGCGGGTGGAGCGGTGTCGAGTGGCGCAACCTGACGGGCGGGATCGTCACGCTCCATCGCGCCACCCGTTCGAACGCACTGCGCTCGGACACCTAAGATGCCCCCGGAGACGTTTGTGAAGGTCTTCACTACCTAAGGCACTACCTGGGTCACGACCCCTGGGAGGACATGGTGAACCCGTTCGTGCCGGTGCTCGGCGTTGCCGGTCTGGCAGCTGCGTTCGGCCTGTTCTCCATCGTCGCGGGCAGACTCACCGGTCCCAGCCGGTTCAACCGAGCCAAGCTCGACGCCTACGAGTGCGGGATCGAGCCGACTCCGCAGGCCCAGGGCGGTGGCCGTTTCCCGATCAAGTACTACCTGACGGCGATGATGTTCATCATCTTCGACATCGAGATCGTCTTCCTCTACCCCTGGGCCGTGCACTTCGATGCGCTCGGCCTCTTCGGGTTCTACGCCATGGCCCTGTTCCTCGTCCTGATCACCGTCGCCTACGTCTACGAGTGGCGTCGCGGCGGTCTGGACTGGGACTGACCGGGACCGAACGGAGAACACTGCATGGGAATCGAAGAGAAGCTGCCGAGCGGGTTTCTGCTCAGCACCGTCGAAGACATGGCCGGATACTTCCGCAAGGGCTCGCTGTGGCCGGCCACCTTCGGCCTGGCCTGCTGCGCCATCGAGATGATGACGACCGGCGGCCCGCGCTACGACCTCGGCCGCTTCGGGATGGAGGTCTTCCGGGCCTCTCCGCGCCAGGCCGACTTGATGATCGTCGCCGGTCGGGTGAGCCAGAAGATGGCGCCGATCCTGCGCCAGGTCTACGACCAGATGCCCAACCCCAAGTGGGTGATCTCGATGGGTGTCTGCGCATCGTCCGGCGGCATGTTCAACAACTACGCCATCGTCCAGGGCGTCGACCACGTCGTGCCCGTCGACGTCTACCTGCCCGGCTGCCCGCCGCGTCCGGAGATGCTGATCGATGCGATCCTCAAGGTGCACGACAAGGTTCGCAACACCCCCCTCGGCCCCAACCGGATCGCCGCTGAGGACGAGGCCGAGCAGCTGGCGCTGACCGCCACCCCGACCATCGAGATGAAGGGTCTGCTGCGCTAGTGAGCGAGAACGACAGCCAGCTCGAGCCGTCCACGCCGCAGCCGCTGCCGCCCCACCCGAACGAGCGGGGGGCCTTCGGTGCCCACGGTTCCGGTGACACCAGCGGGTTCGGGGGCCTGGTACGCCGCGTGGCCAACCCCGCCAACCTCGTGGCTGGGACTCCGGCGCCGTACGGGTCGTACTTCGATGGCATCGTCGACACCGTGCGGGCTGCCAGCGACGACGCGATCGAGAAGGTCGTCGTCGACCGCGACGAGCTCACGATCTTCGTCGCCCGCGAGAAGCTGCTCGAAGTCGTGCGCACCCTGCGTGACGACCCGACGCTGCAGTTCGAGATGTGCCTCGGGGTGAATGGCGTGCACTACCCGGACGAGACCGGGCGCGAGCTGCACGCCGTCTACCCCTTCCTGTCGATCACGCACAACCGTCGGCTGCGCATCGAGGTCGCCGCACCCGACAGCGACCCGCACATCCCCTCGATCGTGTCGGTCTACCCGTCCAACAACTGGCACGAGCGAGAGACCTGGGACTTCTACGGGCTCATCTTCGACGGCCACCCTGCGCTGACCCGCATCGAGATGCCCGACGACTGGGACGGACACCCGCAGCGCAAGGACTACCCGCTCGGTGGCATCGACGTGGAGTACAAGGGCGCGACGATCCCGCCACCGGACGAGCGGAGGAGGTACAGCTGATGAGCGACGACGTCACCTTCACCGCCGGGGTTCGTGAGACCACCGAGGGGCCGGTCTACACGGTCTCCGGCCAGGACTGGGACGCGATGACCGCTGAGATCGTCGGCAACGAGCGCGTCGTGGTCAACATGGGTCCGCAGCACCCCAGCACTCACGGTGTGCTGCGACTCATCCTCGAGCTCGACGGCGAGACCGTCACCGAGGCTCGCGCCGGCGTCGGCTACCTGCACACGGGCATCGAGAAGAACATGGAGTACCGCACCTGGACGCAGGGCGTGACGTTCTGCACCCGGATGGACTACCTCTCGCCGTTCTTCAACGAGGCCGCCTACGTGCTCGGTGTCGAGAAGCTGCTGGGCATCACCGAGCAGGTTCCGGACCGGGCCAACGTCATCCGGGTGATGATGATGGAGCTCAACCGCATCTCCTCGCACCTGGTGGCGATCGCCACCGGCGGCATGGAGATCGGCGCTCTCACGGTCATGACCATCGGGTTCCGGGAGCGCGAGGTGCTGCTGCACCTGTTCGAAGACCTGACCGGGCTTCGGATGAACCACGCCTACATCCGTCCCGGCGGCGTGGCCCAGGACCTGCCACCCGAGGGCCTGGACAAGGTGCGCGAGGCCCTCGCCTGGCTGCACAAGCATCTGCCGGAGTACGAGAAGTTCTGCAACGAGAACCCGATCTTCAAGCGGCGGACCGTCGGCGTCGGCTACCTCGACCTGACCGGCTGCATGGCGCTGGGCATGACCGGTCCGGTGCTTCGCTCGACCGGGCTGCCGCACGACCTGCGCAAGTCCGAGCCCTACTGCGGCTACGAGACCTACGACTTCGAGGTGCCGACCCGCGACTCGATGGACTCCTACGGGCGGTTCCGCATCCGCGTCGACGAGATGTGGCAGTCGCTGCGCATCGTCGAGCAGTGCGTCGAGCGCCTGGAGCAACCAGGACCGGTCATGGTCGAGGACAAGAAGATCGCCTGGCCTGCGCAGCTGTCCATCGGCTCGGACGGCATGGGCAACTCGATGGAGCACATCCGCCACATCATGGGCGAGTCGATGGAGGCACTCATCCACCACTTCAAGCTGGTCACCGAGGGCTTCCGGGTGCCGGCCGGGCAGGTGTACAGCGCGGTGGAGTCTCCGCGCGGTGAGCTTGGCGTGCACCTGGTCTCCGAGGGAGGCACCCGTCCGTGGCGCGCCCACTTCCGTGACCCGTCGTTCAACAACCTGCAGGCGGTCTCCGCCATGGCCGAGGGGGGCCAGGTGGCCGACATCATCGTCGCCGTCGCGAGCATCGACCCCGTCATGGGCGGTGTCGACCGATGAGCGAGCTCACCGAGCAGACCCGGCTGGAGATGCGTGAGCTGATTGCGCAGTACCCGCAGTCGCGGTCGGCCCTGCTGCCGATGCTGCACCTGGTGCAGTCCTACGAGGGCTACGTGACGCCGGCAGGCATCGAGATGTGCGCCGAGGAGCTCGGCATCACCGCCGCCGAGGTCACGGCCGTCGCGACCTTCTACACGATGTACAAGCGCCACCCGATGGGTACCTACCACGTCGGGGTCTGCACGAACACGCTGTGCGCGGTCATGGGTGGCGACGCGATCTGGTCGCGCGTCAGCGAGCACCTCGGCATCGGTCACGACGAGGTCAGCGAGGACGGTGCGATCAGTCTCGAGCGAGTGGAGTGCAACGCCGCCTGCGACTACGCGCCGGTCGTGATGGTCAACTGGGAGTTCATGGACAACCAGACCCCGTCCTCGACGGTCGCGCTGGTCGACGCTCTGGCTGCCGGGGACGACGTGCAGTCCACGCGTGGTGCGCGCATCTGCACGTTCAAGCAGGCCGAGCGGGTGATTGCCGGGTTCTCCGACGGACGAGCCGACGAGGGACCGGCGGCGGGAACGCCCTCCCTGCGGGGGCTCCGGCTGGCCCGGGGCCATGACGACGACGCCACCGCCGGCACGGGCAAGGAGGTCTCCCAGTGAGCAACCCGGTCACCCAACTGCTGCCCGTCCTGTCGGCCCACTGGGACGACTCCGATGCCTTCACCCTCGCCGGCTACGAGCGGGTCGGCGGCTACCAGGCTGCCCGCGCGGCGCTGGCGCAGGAACCCAGCGAGATCATCGACCTGGTGCGTGACGCGGGCCTGCGCGGGCGCGGGGGAGCGGGCTTTCCCACGGGCCTGAAGTGGGGATTCATCCCCAAGGACAACCCCAACCCGACGTACCTGGTCGTCAACGCCGACGAGTCCGAACCGGGCACGTGCAAGGACATCCCGCTGATGATGGCCACGCCGCACACCCTCGTCGAGGGCGTGATCATCTCCTCCTACGCCATCGGTGCGAACAAGGCGTTCATCTATGTGCGTGGAGAGGTGCTCCACGTCATCCGGCGCCTGCGCGCGGCCGTGGCCGAGGCCTACGAGGCCGGCTACCTGGGCTCGGACGTGCTCGGCACCGGCTACGAGCTCGACGTCGTCGTGCACGCCGGAGCCGGGGCCTACATCTGCGGTGAGGAGACCGCCCTGCTCGACTCGCTGGAGGGACGCCGCGGCCAGCCCCGGCTGCGCCCACCCTTCCCTGCGGTCGCCGGGCTGTACTCCTCGCCCACGGTGATCAACAACGTCGAGTCCATCGCCAGCGTGCCGGCCATCGTGCGGTACGGGCGCGACTGGTTCCGCTCGCTGGGCACCGAGAAGTCCCCCGGCTTCACCCTGTACTCCCTCAGCGGGCACGTCACGCGGCCCGGGCAGTACGAGGCCCCGCTGGGCATCACGCTGCGCGAGCTGCTCGAGCTCGCCGGCGGGGTGCGGGCCGGTCACGAGCTGAAGTTCTGGACGCCCGGCGGGTCGAGCACCCCGATCCTCACCGCCGAGCACCTCGACGTCCCGCTGGACTACGAGGGAATGGCCGGGGTCGGCTCGATGCTCGGCACCAAGGCGCTGCAGATCTTCGACGAGACCACCTCGGTCGTGCGCACCACGTTGCGTTGGGTCGAGTTCTACAAGCACGAGTCGTGCGGCAAGTGCACGCCGTGCCGCGAGGGCAACTGGTGGCTCGTGCAGATCCTGCGTCGCCTCGAGGCGGGCACGGGGTCGCCCGACGACATCGACACCCTGCTCGACCTGTGCGACAACATCGCCGGGCGGTCGTTCTGCGCCCTCGCCGACGGCACCTCGGCCTGCGTGACGAGCGCGGTCAAGCACTTCCGGTCCGAGTTCGAGGCCGGCATGCACACGCCGGCCGCCGAGCAGTTCCCCTACGAGCGTTCGGCCCTGGAGGCAGTGGCGGTATGAGTGAGGTCGACGAGCTCGTCACCCTGACGATCGACGGGTACCAGGTGAGCGTGCCCAAGGGCACCCTGGTGATCCGGGCCGCCGAGCAGCTCGGCATTGAGATCCCGCGGTTCTGCGACCACCCGTTGCTCGACCCGGTCGGTGCCTGTCGGCAGTGCCTGGTCGAGATCGGGACGCCGGACCGCGAGGGCAACCTGCGGTGGATGCCCAAGCCGCAGGCGTCCTGCACGATCCCGGTCACCTCCGGTATGGAGGTCAGGACTCAGCTCACGAGCGCAGTCTCGGACAAGGCCCAGCAGGGGATCATGGAGTTCCTGCTGATGAACCACCCGCTCGACTGCCCGATCTGCGACAAGGGCGGGGAGTGCCCGCTGCAGAACCAGGCGATGAGCAACGGCCGCCCGGAGGCCCGTTTCGACGGAGCCAAGCGCACCTACCCCAAGCCGATCGCCATCAGCACGCAGGTGCTGCTCGACCGTGAGCGCTGCGTGCTGTGCGCGCGCTGCACCCGCTTCTCCGACCAGGTGGCCGGCGACCCGTTCATCGAGCTGCTCGAACGCGGCGCCTTGCAGCAGGTCGGTATCTACGAGGACGAGCCGTTCGAGAGCTACTTCTCCGGCAACACCATCCAGATCTGCCCAGTGGGTGCCCTGACCAGCGCTGCCTATCGCTTCCGCGCTCGCCCGTTCGACCTGATCTCCACGCCGAGCGCCTGCGAGCACTGCGCGTCGGGCTGCGACCAGCGCACCGACCACCGTCGCAACAAGGTGCTGCGCCGCCTCGCCGGCGACGACCCGGCCGTGAACCAGGAGTGGAGCTGCGACAAGGGCCGCTTCGCCTTCAGCTACACCACGGCGCAGGACCGGCTCACCCACCCGCTGCTGCGCAAGGCCGGCGAGCTGGTTCCCGCCTCGTGGCCGGAGGCGCTGCGAGTGGCCGCCGACGGGCTGCGCGCGGCCGGGACAGCCGGCGTGCTCACCGGCGGTCGCGTCACGGCCGAGGACGCCTACGCCTACGCCAAGTTCGCCCGGACGGCGCTCGGCACGAACAACGTCGACTTCCGGTTCCGCCAGCACACCGACGAGGAGGCTGCCTTCCTGGCGTCGAACGTCGTCGCCACCACCCCCGAGTCCGGCGTCTCCTACGCCGACCTCGACATCGCTCCGTTCGTCCTGCTCGCCGGCTTCGAGCCCGAGGAGGAGTCGCCCATCGTCTACCTGAGGCTGCGCCGGGCGGTTCGCGCCGGCCGTTCCACGGTCGCGACCGTCGCCCCGTTCCTCAGCCGCGGCAGCGAGAAGGTCGCTGCGACGCTCGTCCCCGCTGTGCCCGGCACCGAGGCCGACGTTCTTGCCGCGCTGCCCGACGAGGTGCTCGACGGCCTGCGCGGCCCCGGCGCGGTCATCCTCGTGGGTGAGCGGCTTGCTGCCACCGAGGGTGCGCTGTCGGCTGTCGCACGGCTGGCGAGCGAGACCGGGGCCGGGCTGGCATGGATCCCGCGCCGCGCCGGCGAGCGCGGCGCGCTGGACGCCGGCGCCTTCCCGACGCTGCTGCCCGGTGGACGTCCGGTCACCGACCCCGCCGCCCGAGTCGACGTCGCCGTCGCTTGGGGGGTCGACAGCCTTCCCGCCGAGCCCGGCATGGGTACTGCGGCGATCCTGGACTCGGCTGCCAACGGCGCCGTGGGGGCCCTGCTGCTGGGTGGGATCGAGCCTGCCGACCTGCCCACCCCCGGCCTCGTCGCCCGTGCCGCCGCCCGCGCCTTCACGATCAGCATCGAGATCCGCGCGAGCGACGTGCACGAGCACGCCGACGTCGTGTTCCCCGCCGCCGCCGTGGCGGAGAAGGCCGGAACGTTCGTCGACTGGGAGGGCCGGGGCCGCCACTTCGCCCAGGCCGTCTCCAGCACGATGCGCAGCGACGCCTGGGTGCTCGACGCCATCGCCGACGAGCTCGGGGTCAGCCTCGGTGTCGCGGACCCGGCCGACGCCGCGCACGAGCTCGCCGAGCTCGGCCGGTGGGACGGCCAGCGTCCGAGCGCTCCCGAGGTGCCGGCGGTGACCGCCCACAGCGGCCACGTTCTCGCCACGTGGCGGCTGCTGCTCGACCTGGGACGTCTGCAGGACGAGGAGCCCAACCTCGCCGGGACGGCCCGTCGACCGGTTGCCAAGGTGTCGCCGGCCACGGCGCAGTCCCTCGGCATCGCCGACTCAGACCCGGTCTCGATCAGCACCGACAGCGGCACGATCGTGCTGCCGGCGGTGATCACGCCCATGCCCGACGAGGTGGTCTGGGTGCCGGCCAACTCGGTCGGCAGCAGGGTTCACCTCGACCTCGGAGCCACCGCCGGTGACCCCGTCCGGCTCTCAGCACCAGCCCTCGTCGCAGGAGGTGCCCGATGAACCCCGACGCCATCGAAGGGTTCGGAAACGATCCCTTCTGGATCATTGCGGTCAAGGTCGTCCTCATCTTCGCCCTGCTCGTGGTCTTCACGCTGTTCAACGTGTGGGCGGAGCGGCGCGTCGTCGCGCGCATGCAGCACCGTCCCGGCCCCAACCGGACGGGCCCGTTCGGGCTGCTGCAGAGCCTCGCCGACGGCATCAAGCTGGCATTCAAAGAAGACGTGGTGCCTCGCAACGCCGACAAGGTGGTGTTCTGGCTGGCGCCCCTCATCTCGACCGTGACGGCGTTCATGACCTTCGCGGTCATCCCGATGGCCGGTGAGGTGAACCTGTTCGGCGTGACGACCCGCCTTCAGCTCACCGACATGTCGGTCGCGGTGCTCTACATCCTGGCGGTCACCGCCATCGGCGTGTACGGGCTGGTGCTGGCCGGTTGGTCGTCCGGCTCGACGTACCCGCTGCTCGGCGGCCTGCGCTCGTCGGCGCAGGTGATCTCCTATGAGATCGCGATGGGCCTGTCGCTGGTTGCCGTGTTCCTGTACTCCGGCAGCATGTCGACCAGCCGCATCGTCGAGGCGCAGGACTCCCTGTGGTTCGCCATCGCGCTGGTGCCATCGTTCCTGGTCTTCCTCGTCGCCATGGTCGGCGAGACGAACCGGGCGCCCTTCGACCTTCCCGAGGCCGAGGGCGAGCTCGTCGGCGGGTTCCACACCGAGTACTCCTCGCTGAAGTTCGCGCTGTTCTTCCTGGCGGAGTACATCGCCATGGTCAACGTCTCGGCGGTGGCCGTCACCGTCTTCCTGGGCGGCTACCAGGGCTTCTTCGGGCTGCCCGACGGCGGCTGGCTCGGGCTCCTGTGGTTCTTGGCCAAGGTGCTCGTCCTGCTCTTCGGCTTTGTCTGGCTACGGGGAAGCCTCCCCCGGCTGCGTTACGACCAGTTCATGGCGCTGGGGTGGAAGGTGCTCATCCCGGTGTCCCTGGTCTGGATCCTCGTCGTCGCCGGGCTCCGGCTCGCCAGCGCCGAGCTCGGCCAGACGCAGCTGATCGTCGTCGTCGCCGGGGTGGCGGCAGGGCTGGTCATCGTCAGCTTCCTGCCCTGGGGTCGCCGCAGCGGCTCGGCCAACGAGCAGCCGGACGACCGAGTACCCGTTGCCCCCGGATACCCTGTGCCGCCGATACCGGGAGCCGAGGAGGACCAGCGTGGCTAAGTTCCTCGACCCTGTCGCCGGGTTCGGTGTCACCTTCCGGACGATGTTCCGCAAGGTCGTCACCGAGTCCTACCCCGAGGAGAAGGTGCCCACCGCACCTCGCTTCCACGGTCGCCACCAGCTCAACCGCTGGCCGGACGGCTTGGAGAAGTGCGTGGGCTGCGAGCTGTGCGCCTGGGCCTGCCCGGCCGACGCCATCTACGTCGAGGGCGCCCCGAACACACCGGACGGGCAGTTCTCCCCGGGCGAGCGCTACGGCCGCGTCTACCAGATCAACTACCTGCGCTGCATCTTCTGCGGACTGTGCATCGAGGCGTGCCCGACGCGGGCGCTGACGATGACCAACGAGTACGAGCTGGCCGACACGAACCGCGCCGACCTCATCTACGAGAAGCAGGACCTGCTGGCCCCGCTCCTGCCCGGCATGGAGGAGCCTCCGCACCCCCGTCGTCTCGGCGACAGCGAGAAGGAGTACTTCTTGGGAGCAGGTGAGTCGCGGTGACCGGCGAAGAAGTGGCCTTCTGGATCATCGCGCCCCTCGTCGTTCTCGGGGCCATCGGGCTGGTCGCCTCGCGCAAGGCCGTCCACTCGGCGCTGTGGCTGGCCGTCACGATGATCGGCCTGGCGATCCTCTACATCAGCCAGGACGCACCGTTCCTCGGCGTCGTGCAGGTGATCGTCTACACCGGTGCCGTCATGATGCTGTTCCTCTTCGTCATCATGCTGGTGGGCGTGGACGCCTCGGACTCCCTGGTGGAGACGCTGCGCGGGCAGCGGGTGGCTGCCGTACTGGTCGGCCTGGGCTTCGCCGCCGTCCTGGTCAGCGCCGTCAGCCGCGCCACCCTCGCTGATCCGGTTCCCGTCGAGGAGCTCAACGCGGGCGGCAACGTCGAGGGGCTGGCCGAGCTGATCTTCACCGACTACCTGTTCGCGTTCGAGGTCACCAGCGCCTTGCTCGTGACGGCCGCGGTCGGCGCCCTCGTGCTGGCGCTGCAGCCGAGGGTGTTCCCGAAGGTGAGCCAGCGCGAGCAGGCCACCGAACGCTTCCGCCCGCTCGATGGCGACCTGAGCCACGCCGCCGGGCTTCCGGCGCCAGGTGTTCTCGCCCGGCACAACGCCGTGGGCACGCCGGCGCTGCTGCCCGACGGGACACCCAGCGAGGCGTCCTACTCCAGGGTGCTCCGCGCCCGCGAGGCCCTCGAGGACGAGGGGGGCGAGAAGTGAACCCCAGCAACTACGTCGTCCTGTCGGCGATCCTGTTCAGCATCGGCGCCGTCGGCGTGCTGGTGCGGCGCAACGCGTTGGTCGTCTTCATGTGTGTGGAGCTGATGCTCAACGCCTCGAACCTTGCCTTCGTCACGTTCGCACGCACGAACGGGACGCTGGACGGCCAGGTGACCGCCTTCTTCGTGATGGTGGTCGCCGCGGCCGAGGTGGTCGTCGGCCTGGCGATCATCATGATGATCTACCGAAGCAGACGCTCGGCCTCAGTCGACGACGCCAGTCTGCTGAAGCTGTAGCGCGACGGACGTGAGGGTGACCACGTGACCGTGATGACCAGCCTGCTCGCGAGCGAGCAGGTACCCAGTGCTGCTGAGGGCGTGTTCTCCCTCATGTGGCTGCTGATCGGCTTCCCGCTGGCAGGGGCGGTGATCCTGCTGCTGATCGGCAAGCGTGGCGACTCCTGGGGGCACGTGCTCGGCACCTTGACCGTCCTGTCGTCGTTCATCGTGGCGGGGTTCCTGTTCTTCGCCGAGGCCGGCCGCGGCGACGAGGACCGGGCGATCGAGCAGACCCTCTACCAGTTCTTCGCCGTGGGCGGGTACGAGGTCAACGTCGGGCTGCTGCTCGACCCGCTCTCGATGGCGTTCGTGCTGCTCATCACCGGCGTCGGCACGCTGATCCACGTCTACTCCATGGGCTACATGGAGCACGACCCGCGCCGTCGGCGCTTCTTCGGCTACCTGAACCTCTTCGTGGCGGCGATGCTGCTGCTGGTCCTGGCCAACGACTACCTGATCCTCTACGTCGGGTGGGAGGGCGTCGGTCTGGCGTCCTACCTGCTCATCGGCTTCTGGCAGCACAAGCCGTCGGCGGCCACCGCGTCGAAGAAGGCCTTCGTGGTGAACCGGGTCGGCGACGTCGGCATGTCGCTGGCGATCATGGCCTCCTTCGCCGCCGTCGGCACCAGCGAGATCCTGGCCGTGACGGGAGCCGTCGATCGCATGTCGACCGGGTGGCTCACCGCGATCGGCCTTCTCCTGCTGCTCGCCGCCTGCGGCAAGTCCGCGCAGGTGCCGCTGCAGTCGTGGCTGCTCGACGCCATGGAGGGTCCGACCCCCGTCTCGGCCCTCATCCACGCCGCGACCATGGTCACCGCCGGTGTGTACCTGGTCGTGCGGTCCGGACCGATCTTCGAGAGCGCGCCGGTCGCGCAGAACGCCGTGATCGTCGTCGGAACGGTCACCCTGATCTTCGGGGCGATCATCGGCACGGCCAAGGACGACATCAAGAAGGCGCTGGCCGCCTCCACGATGAGCCAGATCGGTTACATGATGCTGGCTGCCGGCCTCGGCCCGGTCGGCTACGTCTACGCGATCTTCCACCTGCTCGCGCACGGCTTCTTCAAGGCCAACCTGTTCCTCGGCTCCGGCTCGGTCATGCACGCCATGAACGACGAGGTCGACATGCGCGTGTACGGGGCGCTCCGCAAGGTGATGCCGTGGACGTTCGTCACGTTCACGGTCGGCTACCTCGCCATCATCGGGGTGCCGCCGTTCTCCGGCTTCTGGTCGAAGGACAAGATCATCGAGGTCGCGTTCGACACCAGCATCCTCGCCGGCATCGCGGCACTCATCGGCGCCGGTATCACCGGGTTCTACATGACCCGCGTGATGCTCATGACCTGGTTCGGCGACAAGCGGTGGCGCGACGACGCCCACCCGCACGAGTCGTCGCCGATCATCGTCGGACCCCTCATCGCGCTGGCCACGCTCTCGGCGCTCGGCGGTGCCCTGGAGCTCGGCTTCCTGCCCGGTGGGGGAATCGAGCCGTGGCTGGAGCCGGTGACCGGCTACACCGAGTCCGAGCACATCCTGCCCACGCTGGCCTACCCGATCATGACGCTCGTCGTGGTGGCCATCGGCGTGGTCTGGGCATGGATGGTCTACGGCCGGGACCCGATTCCGGTGACCCCGCCGGCCGGCTCCGCGCTGACCCGCGCCGCCCGCGCCGACCTGTACGGCGACACCGTCAACGAGGCCGTGTTCATGCGGCCCGGGCAGTACCTCACCCGCACGCTCGTCTGGTTCGACAGCCGAGGCATCGACGGCGCCGTCAACGGCATCGCGGCCGGTATCGGGGGGCTGTCCGCTCGCGGTCGCAAGATCCAGACCGGGTTCGTCCGGTCGTACGCGCTGTCCATGCTCGCAGGCGCGGCGGTCGTCATCGCTGCCTTGCTCCTCATGGGAGGAAGGCTGTGACGTTCCCCGTGCTGACTGCTCTCGTGCTCGTCCCGCTCGTCGGGGCGATCGTGACCGCACTGGTGCCTGCTGCCCGCACCGCCAAGCTCACGGCCATCGGCTTCTCGCTGGTCTCCCTCGCCCTCACCATCGTCGCGGCGCTGCAGTTCGAGCTGGGCGGTCCGCTCTACCAGCTCACCGAGCAGGTCTCCTGGGTCGCCCCCTTCGGCGTGTACTGGTCGCTCGGCCTGTCCGGCATCTCGCTCGCGCTGATCGCCCTGACCGCCGTCGCAACCCCGATCGTTCTCGGCGCCATGTGGAACGAGGCCGACGCCAGCGGACGCAGCGTCAAGGCTTTCTACGCCCTCGTGCTCGTGCTGCAGGCCATGACGGTCGGCGCGTTCCTGTCCACCGACGTGCTGCTCTTCTACATCCTCTTCGAGGCGATGCTCATCCCGATGTACTTCCTCATCGGGGTCTACGGCGGCGACAAGCGCCAGTACGCCGCGATGAAGTTCCTGCTCTACAACCTGTTCGGTGGCCTGCTCATGCTCGCCGCGGTCATCGGGCTGTACCTGCAGGCCCCGGCCGGCGAGCGCTCGTTCCTGCTCGCCGACCTCGTCGCCCTCGACATCGACGCAACGACGCAGAACTGGCTGTTCCTCGGGTTCATGATCGCGTTCGCGATCAAGGCGCCCCTGTGGCCCCTGCACACCTGGCTGCCGGACGCCGCGACCGAGGCGACGCCGTCCCAGGCGGCCTACCTGTCCGGTGTCGTCGACAAGGTGGGCACGTTCGGAATGGTGGCTCTTGTGCTGCCGCTGTTCCCCGACGCAACCCAGACCTTCGCCCCGGTCGTGGTGACCCTCGCGGTGATCAGCATCCTCTACGGCGGGCTGCTGGCCATCGGGCAGACCGACATCAAGCGCATCATCGCCTTCAGCTCGATCAGCCACTTCGGCGTCATCGTGCTCGGCATCTTCGCGCTCACCAGCCAGGGCACCGGCGGCTCGACCTTCTACATGGTCAGCCACGGGCTGTCGACGACGGCCCTGTTCCTCGTCGCCGGAATGATGATCGCCCGCCGCGGCTCCCGTCAGCTCGCCGACTTCGGCGGCCTGCAGAAGCCGGCACCCATCCTGGCCGGGTTCCTCCTGGTCGCCGGCCTGAGCGGGCTGGCCATGCCCGGTCTCGCGACCTTCGTCAGCGAGTTCCTCGTCCTCGTCGGCACATTCGGCCGCTACCAGGTGGCGGCAGCCCTGGCGACGTTCGGCATCGTGCTGGCTGCCCTCTACATCCTGATCATGTACCAGCGGACGATGACGGGACCCACAACGCCGGAGACGGAGAACACCCCGGACCTTCGCGGCCGCGAGGTGCTCGTGGTCGCCCCGCTGTTCGTCCTGCTCATCGCCCTGGGCGTCGCGCCCGCGCCGCTGCTGGACCCGATCAACGACTCCACGCGCCAGACGCTGGAGGTGGTCGGGGTGAGCGACCCCGAACCGGTGTTCGCAGCTGAAGGGGGCGACGAATGATCGCCGTCCAGGACTTCGTCGCCCCGACCATCGACATCGGCGCCGTTCTGCCGATCGTCGTGGTGCTGGGGGCAGCCATCATCGGCGTGCTCGTGGACGCGTTCGCCCCAGCGAACCGTCGAGCCGTCGTCAACGCCTCGCTCAGCGCGGTCGCCGCCACTGTCGCCTTCGGCTGGACCATCGCGCAGGTCGGCGGTTCTGCGGTGGTGACGTTCAACGGCGCCGTCGTCATCGACGGGCCGGCTCTCTTCGCCCAGGCAGCCATCGCGCTGTTCACCCTGCTCAGCGTGCTGCTCTACACCGAGAGGCGGCTCGACCCGGCAGGCGACCCGTTCACCCCGTCCGGTGCGGTGATCCCGGGCGGCGAGGTCGAGCGGGTGCTGACCCTGCAGAAGGTGCAGCAGACCGAGGTCTACCCGCTGACCCTCTTCGCCTCCGGCGGCATGATGATCTTCGTCGCCAGCAACGACCTGCTGACGATGTTCGTCGCGCTCGAGGTGCTCTCCCTGCCGTTGTACCTGCTCTCCTCGCTCGCGCGACGCAAGCGGCTGCTGAGCCAGGAAGCCGGCATGAAGTACTTCCTGCTCGGCGCGTTCGCCTCCGGCTTCTTCCTCTACGGCGCCGCCCTCGTCTACGGGGCCACGGGCTCGCTGAACCTGGCACAGATCGACGCCGGAGTCAGCGGCCGGGTAGGCGTCGACAGCCTGCTGCTGGTCGGCATGGGCATGCTCGCCGTCGGACTGCTGTTCAAGATCAGCGCCGTGCCGTTCCAGTTCTGGACGCCTGACGTCTACCAGGGTGCGCCCACCCCGGTGACCGCCTTCATGGCCGCGGCCACCAAGACCGCCGCTGTCGTCGCGCTGATGCGGCTGCTCTACGTCGGGCTCGGTGGGCTGGTCGAGGACTGGACGATCCTGCTGTGGGTCATCGCGGCCGTCACCATGCTCCTGGGGTCGGTGCTCGCGCTGACCCAGACCGACGTCAAGCGGATGCTGGCGTACTCCTCGATCGCTCACGCCGGCTTCCTGCTCGTCGGCATCGTCGCCGCGGACGAGAACGGCACCGCCGCGGTGCTCTTCTATCTTCTTGCCTACGGCATCGCCACCATCGGCGCCTTCGCCGTGGTCACGCTCGTCCGCGACGCGGGCGGCGAGGCCACCCACCTGTCCCAGTGGGCAGGGCTGGGCAGGCGGTCGCCGGTGCTCGCGTCGGTGTTCGCGCTGTTCCTGCTCTCCTTCGCCGGTATCCCCCTGACCAGTGGGTTCATCGGCAAGCTGACGGTGTTCTCGGCGGCGTTCGATGCCGGGCAGGGCGCACTGGTGATCATCGGTCTGGTGTCGAGTGCCATCGCCGCGTTCTTCTACGTCCGCGTCATCGTGCTCATGTTCTTCTCCGACCCGGCCGAGGGAGGGGCCGCAGTCGGCGTCCCGAGCGCGGGCACGACGGCAGTGATCACCGCGACCGCGCTGATCACTGTGCTGCTCGGCGTCGTGCCGGGCCCGGTGCTCGAGCTGGCGCAGATGGCGTCGGAGTTCGTCCGGTAGTCGTGGAGGACACCCGCTCGATCGCCGTCCCCGACGTCGACGACCACGTCTCCTCGTGGGTCGGCGACGCGCTGGTGCGCGTGGAGGACGGGCTCGCCGTCGCGGTCTCCTCCGACGACGGGCTGCTCGACTCCAGCGCCCGCCACCTGCTGGACGCCGGCGGCAAGCGGTTCCGTCCCATGATGGTGCTGCTCGCCGCGCACCTCGGGGATCGTGACGCGCCGGGGGTCGTTCCGTCGGCGTTGGTCGTCGAGCTCACCCACCTGGCCACGCTCTACCACGACGACGTGATGGACGAGGCGGCCGTGCGTCGCGGGGTGCCCAGCGCCAACACCGAGTGGGGCAACACCATCGCCATCCTGACCGGCGACTACCTGTTCGCGCGGGCCTCGGAGCTGGTAGCCGACCTCGGGCCCGAGGCGGTGCGGCTGCAGTCGGCCACGTTCGCTCGGCTGGTGCGCGGCCAGATCCGCGAGACCATCGGCCCCGGTCCGACCGACGACCCCGTCGAGCACTACCTCGACGTGCTGGCCGACAAGACCGGGTCGCTGATCGCCACGTCGGCACGGTTCGGCGCGTGGCTGGCGGGCGCTCCGCAGGACCAGGTGGAGGTCGTCACCCGGTTCGGCGAGGCGATCGGCATCGCATTCCAGCTCGCCGACGACGTCATCGACATCGCCAGCGACGGCAAGCAGTCCGGCAAGACGCCGGGCACCGACCTGCGCGAGGGCGTGCCCACGTTGCCGTCGCTCTACGCCCGCCGGTCGCTTGCGCCGGATGACGCTCGGCTGGTGGCGCTGTTGAGCTCGAAGGTTGCCGAGGAGGACGTCGAGGAGACCCTGGACCTGCTGCGCGCCCATCCGGCGCTCGACGAGTCGCGTCGTGAGGTGCGTCGCTGGGCCGACCTGGCTCGCGAGGAGCTCCTCAGCCTGCCCGACACGCCTGCCCGCGACGCGCTGCTGCAGATCTGCGACTCGGTGGTCACGCGGACGACATAGCCACCCTTCGGTGCCGCACGCCCTCGGCGGTGAACAGCGCCAGCGAGACCCACACCATGACGAACCCGGCCAGCCGGGACGCCGGCATCGGCTCGTCGTAGAGGAACACCGCGATCGCGAACTGCAGCGACGGGCCGATGTACTGCAGCAGCCCCAGCGTGGCCAGCGGGATGCGAGTGGCTGCCCCCGAGAACGCCAGCAACGGCAGCACCGTGACGAGCCCGGCTCCGACGAGGAGAAGCGAGTGGGTGGGCGTCAGCCGGCCGAACGTGCCGTCGCCGCCGGCGTCCAGCAACCACAGGAAGGCGACGGCCGGCACCACCAGCACCAGCGTCTCCACGGTCAGGCTCTCCGCAGCCCCGACGTTGGCCTTCTTCTTCAGCAGCCCGTAGAAGGCGAACGAGAAGGCCAGCGTCAACGCGATCCACGGGGGTCGGCCGTAGTCGAAGGTCAGCACCGTCACGGCCAGTGCAGCCAGCGACAGCGACGCCCACTGCGCCCGCCGCAGCCGTTCGCCCAGCACGACGACGGCGACGAGGACGGTCACCAGCGGGCCGATGAAGTAGCCCAACGACGTCTCGACCACCTGGGCGGAGTTGACGCCGTAGATGTAGGTGCCCCAGTTGACCGAGATCAGCACCGCGGCGATCGCCAGGTAGCCGACCGAGCGTCTCGGCAGCCGCAGCATGCCGCCCAGCCGCCCGCGCACCAGCAGGATCAGTGCCAGCAGGGCCAACGACCAGACGATGCGGTGGGCCAGGATCTCCACCGGCGCCGCCTCGTCGATCAGCGGCCAGTACAGGGGGAACAGCCCCCACATGACGTATGCCGACGCGCCCAGGAGCAGTCCCAGGCGGTGCTCGCTCACGTGGTCACAGGGCAGTCGCCATCAGCACGTCGTCCACACGCTCACCGTCGATCACGAACTCCCCGACCAGAACTCCCTCGACCGTGAACCCCGCCGCCTCGTACGCCCGCCGCGCGCGGGCGTTCACCGACAGCACCCGAAGCGACAGCTTCGTGCCGCCGCGACGCCGGGCTGTGTCGGCCGCCTCGTTGAGCAACGCCCGCCCCACCCCGGTCCCTCGGTGCGCCGGGTGCACGGTGAAGCCCTCGATCGCGAACACGTGGGCATTCTCCGGCAGGGGCGTCGGGTGTGTGAGCGTGAGGTAGCCGACGAGGTCCCCCTCCTGCTCAGCGACCAGCGTGGCCGACGGGTCGGCCGAGCCGAAGAACGTCGTGCGCTCGCGAGAGAACACCGACGGGAAGCCGGTTCCCGGCTCGCCGACGTCCAGGCGCAGCAGGGCGGCGTCGTCAGCGGCTGAGGCCGCTCGGATGGTCAGCGTGCTCAGGAGACCGTCCACGTGTCCCGGCCGCGCAGCAGGGCGTCGAGGTCTCCGTCGTCGGAGACCTGGGCGTTGAGCATGTCGTCGTACACCGGTCGGGTCACGTCGCGGAACACGCCGATCGGCGTCGTGGCCAGAGTCGTGGGGTCCGACAGCCGCGACAGGGCGAAGGGAACCGAGACGTCGGTCTCGACGTCGTGGACGAGCACGTCCTCAGCACTCACCTCGGCGGCCGGACGAACCTGCAGGTTGCGGGTCACCACCAGCTCGCCGAAGCGGACCGGCTGGCCGTGCTCGAGCGGGATGACCGCCGACTCGCGGGTCTCGCGGTCCTTGAGCACGTCGAACGCGCCGTCGTTGAAGATGTTGCAGTTCTGGTAGATCTCCACCAACGACGTCCCGCGGTGCTCGGCTGCCGCGCGCAGCACCGAGGTCAGGTGCACGCGGTCGTTGTCGATCGTGCGGGCGACGAAGGTCGCGT
>Ga0316198_10000538_pt1 | contig 20104 bp, 18 predicted proteins | sample OudBieAanoxic_MG_FD_204935 | JGI IMG/M metagenome (GOLD analysis project Ga0316198, IMG submission 204935) | Coastal sediment microbial communities from Oude Bieten Haven, Netherlands - site A anoxic | ecosystem: Environmental > Aquatic > Marine > Coastal > Sediment | place: Netherlands...
CGGAAAACTGGAATCCCTGGCATGGCTTCGTCGAACTGGACGAGAAATGATGCTGAACACACAACCTGAACAGGATTGATCACATGAGCACAAATAACGACCCCATTGGCTTTTTGGGAAAGATGAACGCAAACGTACTGATGGTTGTAACGCCAGAGTACAAGTTGGTCAAGGCCAGCGGCAGTGGCAACGCCGGTCGGCCTGAAGCGCGGCCGGCCAACCTGAGAATGAAACCGGAGTTCCGCACGATCGACGGTACACGAATTCGCTTTGCCCAGGGCGGCAAGCAGGACGGCCCCACGGTGCTGTTTTTGAGCCCGTTACCACAAAGCATCCTGTGTTTCGACGCCGTTTGGGCCCGCCTGGAGACACATTGCCACCTGGTCGCGCTTGACCTGCCCGGATTCGGCCGCAGTGAAGGTGGCCTGGACTTCATGAATTTCCGCGCCCAGGGTGACTTCGTGGAGAAATTTGTTAATGAACTCGGGCTCGAGAATGTCCATGTTGTCGGGCCTGATGTTGGCATGGCGGCGGCTTTGGATTACGTGATCCATCACCAGCATAAGGCGGCCAGCATCCTGGTTGGAGACGGGCCGGGAATCGTGCCCTCGTTGAACGGCAGTATCATCAACAAGGCGGTGGACAGCGGCTTCTGGCGGATGGTTTTCCAGGTGGCGGGATCCGGGGCTTTCGTCGGAGGGGCCTATTTGCTAGCGTGCGTGAACTATGTTCCCAATAATGAAGAAGTGGCCGATTATGTTGCCTCTTATGACGGCCGTATCGGGCCGGTCTGCCACTGGTTCAAGACCTACCCTGAGAACCTCGCCACGGTCGATCCACACCTGGCTTCACTGGACCTGCCGGTGCAGGTGTTCTGGGGTGACCTTGATCAGTTCCTGGTGGTGGAAAACGGCGAACGACTGGATCAGAGACTCCCGCATAGCCAGCTCAAGGTATTTAAAAACTGTGGTCACTTCAGTTACCAGGACAAGGCGCAAGAATTTGCCAAGATGGTGCTGGATTGGGTCAACGGAGCTTACAAGGCCGTCTGATCGTCACCTGAAGTTACAGACCAGGCATTTTAGGCTGGGCGCAGAATTTACTGCCCCAGCCAGCCTCACCAACCAGAAACCGCACTTTTTGTCATAATCGCCTCGGTTCTATATTTACCCGGTCAGCAACGGCAGCATCAGTGAGGCAGTTCCCAGCAACAGGAAGAACCCGCACATGTCGGTAATGGTTGTCAGGATCGGCCCGGAAGCGACGGCCGGATCGACCTTCAGGGACTTGAGGATGACCGGCACAGTGCCTCCGATCGAAACCGCCAGCACCGTGTTGATTGCGATAGACAATAGAGCGACGCACGCCGGACTCGTTAGGTTGTAAGAGTCCGCCTCGCACCCACGCTTGCCAGCGTCGATAGTACGCCCCAAGATGCGCCAACCATTCGGGGGTCGCTCTTCTTTTGCTCATAAAGCCGGGTAAAAGTGTCCAACGTGTTGGCACCACAGAGCGGTGATTGGATTTGACGGAAACAAGTGTTACTGGATACCGTAAATACCGACTGCACCCGCCGTCAAATAGTAATTAACCCAATTCAAAAAAAACGGTGGATATATTAAGTATCTGTTCATTCTTTTTGGGCCGCTATTGGCCTATTCTGTTGAAAAACTCCCGCAAGAAAGAGGGCGACATGAGATAATAAGCACATCGATTTCATGGACGGAGTGCTTACCCATGATGGGCAGCAGCGATACCCCTCAGAAGCCATTTTTCTATGCCTTTAATCTTGATGATGTGGTTCCGCAGGATCATCTGTTACGCCACATTGACCGCTTTCCGGATCTCTCTGATCTGCGGCAACATCTGGCACCTTATTACAGCCATAGCGGTCGCCCGTCAGTCGATCCAGAGCTGATGATCCGCATGTTGCTTATCGGTTACTGCCTGGGTATACGTTCGGAACGCCGGTTACGCGATGTATGTTCGTTAAAGCAACGCTGTTGTGCTAATACGACATTCAGGAAAATAGCCAGAAGCATTCATGAGTCGGCACGTGATGTGGCCCGGGAAGTAGCAAAGACTCCGGCCTACAGACGCACCCGGCGCCAACGCAAACAGGTCGAGATGCTCTTTGGGCATATGAAACGCATACTGAAGGTGGATCGATTGCGACTACGTGGCCTGAGTGGTGCTCAAGACGAGTTCCTGCTGACCGCAACCGCTCAGAACCTCAGACGAATGGCCAAGAACCTCGGGACAGGTCCGCCTGTTGTATCTGGAATGACCTGAAAGTGACTGGAAACACCTAATAAACGAACAAAAGCACCAATAAAAAACAAAATCCGGCATCAACCGGAACGCAAACCTCGCATCGAAACCCGTGCTCCAAAATCGCTCATCTCACAAACGAGTTTTTCAACAGAATAGGCTGACTGCTGCTCGTCAACGGTGTTGGGAGTTACTGCCTGGGAGGGGTGTATTCGGTAATCAGTCTTGTTGCGAATGCTGTCCAGTCCGCGCCACGGCATTTAGTGATGAGCCGATCAATCGCTTCCAGATTGATTTCAAAACAGCTGCGCAAGAGCATGACTATTTCGGACATTGCAGCTGCAATGAGTATCAGTTCCGCTACCGTTCGCAATCACACCCAGCACGTTCTGTCAAAACTTCATGTCCACAACCGCCTTTAGGCAGTCGTGCTAGGTCACAAACTCGGTTTACTATAGTCTTTTTTACCTACTAACCGATTAATTTACATCACATAAATGATGAAATTTGTGGATTGTTTCCGAGCAAATCCTGTGACACTATTTTTGGGCTTCAAAGTATAAATTCGCACGGACGCATTCGGCAAAAATGCTGAGGAGCAACGTGCTGTTCTATAGCAATTCTCCAGTCTCCTTTGGTAGGCCCGGTTCGCATGGATGCTTGTACGTCATTTAGGAGCTAAACCATGATTGAGTTGCATTATAAATATAGCGGTTGTTGGGTTGAGAGATCAGTCAAATCTATTGAATGGATCATCATCACTTTGATTGTGGTGTTTCTCGGGGCGACATCTACAAGCTGGGCACAAGACCAAGGGCAGCGCCCTACCTGTGACGAGGGTTCGGTAGGGGGTTGTATCAATGAAGTACTCGTAGAACAAGATGGCCTGATCAATGAAGTCGATGGGTTATTGGGTGAAATGGCAGATTCAGGCATGTTCTCAATGGGACAAAAGCAAGTAGGTCTGTATGCCCAGAGTGATGACATACCCATAGAACTCTTCGACAGGGTCGAGAGCCTGCGTAGTCAGAATTCGCGGGCCAAGGCATCCAATGACGCGATCACAGACGTTGAGTATGACGGTATGATTAAACACGGCGATAAGGAGAAGGCGAAGCAGGGGAAAGGTTGCAAGGATTCAGACATCACTTTCTATAATTCACTTGAGGGCGAGCTTCCAGCCGGCTATTCATTAGTGGAGACAGGTGAAGGTAAGAATAAGTTCGGAAACAATAAATGTGATGTTTTTTATGCGGAGGATCTTGACGGTAACCCCGTGACCGTGAACGAAAGAAAGGAAAACATGTGCGAAGTGGCGTGTAAGGAAAAGGAGAATGAAAAAGGAAAGAGCAAACAAAGATTGGTCGAAGGCCTGCGTGACGTAAAATTCTCAGTGAGTGTCGCGAGGAAAAACCTCTCCCTCCAAAGACCACAAATTGCTGCACTGGGAGCCCAAATGTCAAAATTCCAGGCATCACGGGTTAATTACGCGTTATCGTCAGAAGATCGCTGTGCTGACGGGACCGCCCCGGGTCCGTCGGCGGACCTGGAGGCCATCCTTGCCCTGGACATTACAATGCTCGCATTGGATGGTATTAGTACGGTCGGAGATATTGTGACGGAAATTCTGGAGCTTTCGAGAGATGTCGGCGACAAAACTTGCAAACAGACCGTTGGTGGTTTCAATGCGAGTTCGGTTTGTGTCCCGTTTGAAGTTGCCTTTCATGTGGTCAAAGGGCTTAACGGTGTCGTTAAGGGCACCAGAAGCATACTGGATGACTCGAAAAATATTGTTGAAAGTAGCGTAGCTATACACAAGTCAAAAATGGATAATGACTCTGAAGCCTGTCGTAAAGAAATCAGGGACAATACTGCGAGCTTGATGGTCGATACAGGTATTCTGAAAAAATCAGCGGGGGATGCAGCTGCTGCGTTAGTTAGAGTAGAAGAAGAGCTGGCCCTGATGAAGACTCTCTTGATTGAGAACCAGGAACTTCTTCTGACGCCGCATGGCCAGCGAAAACGAGTAGACTCAGATTAAAGAAACTGCGAACAGGGTTGGGGCGCGACGAATGACCTTAATCTGAACCTCATTGAAAAAGGGCCTGGTTCCACCACGGAACCAGCACCCTGAAAAGTTAATTTCGGAAGATAAATAGTCATAGCTAAGTTAATGCGTGTGTTACCAGTGAGCCGTCATGTTTGGCGACTCATTGGGTTGACCCCTATTTCCCGGACCACCCAATTAAGCGCGATAATGCGCTTGTAGGTGAGTTATGGCGAGAAGGGAACGATATAGCGCGGAGTTCAAACGACAAGCACTCAGGCGAGCAAACGAACCCGGCAAGCCTGGCCGAACTTCTCCAAAACCGGATGACGCTACGGGGCGCTATCGTTTGGCGTGGGCATTTGGGCTAATCTCAGTATTTCCCCGGTAGCAAGGCGACTGAGTTCCAAAACACTCTTGCCCGAATTTGCGATTGCCTGGTGAATGATAAATCTGTGGAACTCGTGAAAGGCTGCCCATGTGGTATGGTGTGTTTCGAGCAATCCCAACTAACAAAATCTCGAGAGAACCTCTGTCGTGCAAAAAACCTGGATTAACCAATCGCGTGCGGTTTATGAATAGATGCTTTTCTTTATCTCTCCTGGTGTTTTGCACATTCGGGTGTAGTGAAACCCAGGATTCGTATGTCGAGGGAAATCCATTTGGTAGAGGCCCATACTCAGTGGCGTCAACCAATATGGAGGTCGCTCCCGAGCATGCTGACATGGGTGACGATGCGATGCACTCGTACCTGGTCGGCCGCAGCACAGAAACCGGGCAACAGCGATTCTTCGCAGACATCCTACGGTACCCGGAGGCAGCATGGGTGACCGGTGTGAAGGTTCCTGGCGCAATAGATCTATATGGCCCGGCAAGCGGAATGACCTTGCCGATTGTGACATTTATTGCGTATCCGTCAGGCGAAGAGAGCACTCAGAGCCGCTATTCATTTCCCTATCACGGTGCTGCATACGGTAGTTTCGAGGACATGCTGGGTCCCGGCGAAATACCGAATTTCGCGAACCCGAATGAACGTTATCCATTGATATTTATTTCTCATGGAAGTAATGCGCATGGAATATATGATGTTAAGCATGCGCATGACCTCGCCAGTCACGGGTACATCGTTGCGGTCATAACCTATGGCGACGAACTAACAATGAAGCCGGAAGACACAAACAAACACCTGAATTACTTGAGGCCACTCATAACAAAGGCTGTTTTGGACTCCCTGCTCAGTAGTGATTTTTTTGGGCCTCATATCGATGTCAACAACATCGGGATCTCGGGTTTTAGTTTTGGTGGGTTCACTGCGCTGGCAATAGCGGGCGGGGCTATCGAAGGAAATAGCAATTCAGTAATCGATAGACGAATCACCGCTGCGGTAGCCGCGGCCCCATGGGTTGGTGGAACCTACGGACTCAAGAAAATCTTCGCATTTGGTCCGAACAATAATGGTCTGAATAGAATCGACATTCCCGTGATTGGCCTATTTGGCACAAATGACGAGGTCACGGATTCATCTTTTATCCTGCCGGCCATGAAAAAACTCAGTGGACCTGCTTATGTTGTAGAACTTATTGATCAAACGCATGCCCTTGAGGAAGGTTCCTGGGAGGATAGAAATAACTGGGAATTATTGTTCTTCTCGGCCTTTTTGAAGCACGATCATGCGTCGCTCGAAGCACTGAAAAATACCAGGTCAATGAGAGGGGGTAATGAGGACGTTCAGCTGTTCGATTACCAGGTTTTGAACGGTAGCCCCTGACAGGAAATAAACCTTTCAGGTCAGGTCAGGCTTGGACTTATTGAACTCCGCGCCATATCGTTTCCTTCCCGCCATAACTCACCTCCAAACGCATTATCGCGCTTAAGTGGGTGGTCCGGGAAATAGGGGTCAAACCAGATAGCAGCGTATCATATCCGGATGTCGATCCAGACGCGCTTGTGCCGCTTCAAGCACTTCTTCGTGTTCCCAGCGTGCTATTCGTCGCTCTTTGCCTGAAGTGCATTCCGGTTTCATCCGGCACTGTCTGCAGACAGTGGCCCAATAGCGGTGCGGTGTTTTACCCTTTTCCTGCGTGGTCATATTCGCCAGTTGACGACGGTCACTACCCTGGTTGGTAACCTCGTGAGCCACGATCATGTGATGCTGAGTGTCTACGGCAGTCTGCACGTTTCATTCGGTTGGGTCTTGAACCCCATGCCGGACAGATCCAGTTCATCGATGAAGACATCGATCACGCGTACCGAACTGTCTTCAGCAACATAATCATCGAGTCGTTCGGGAAATAAGGTGGCCTGGGAATGGTCTTCGCCCTGAATAAATCCACTCACCCTATGAGTCTTTCAGCGGGTGAGTGTGATTATATCGTGGGTGGGGTTTTCACACACCCTCGGCCAATAACTGCCTTCAGGTTATACTGGATCTAAGTAGCAGGAAATTAACACCCGCGAACACTTGGATTTCTAGTGGTTTGGAGAATAAAAAATGAGCAAGATTTTAGAACTAGCAAGACAATTTTTTGAAGCCTGCGAGACAGGAAAAGGGTGGGCTGTCTGCAACACATTTTGCACGCCTGACGCAACATTTTCTTCACAGGCTACAGCCCTCGCTGAAATTTCCACCCTGGAGGGATACTGCGAGTGGATGAAAGGATTGCTGACACCAATCCCTGATGGGCACTACGAACTGAAGTTCTTCGCGGCGGATGCTGCTGATGCATCCGTAGCAGCATTTGCCGTATTTCATGGCACGCAAACCGGAGAGGGCGGTCCGGTGCCACCGACAGGAAATAGCATTGCTGCAGACTATGTTTATCATATGGAATTTGATGGGACTCAAATAGAGCACATGACAAAAATATGGAATGACACCATCAGTCTCCAACAGTTGGGTTGGGCTTAAACTCGATTTCACAAATGGCTGCTCAGCAGACTTGGTTCTCATGGAATAGGGCTTTAATGCGTTCTATACTCGTCAAGAATCGGTGGAGCTACGGGTAGGTAATTTGTCTTTATTGGCTGAATTGAAACGGCGCAACGTGTTTCGCGTAGGAGCAGTCTACGTGATCGTCGCCTGGTTGTTGGTCCAGGTGTCGGATGCATTGGTGCCAGCATTGCACTTGCCCGACTGGTTCAATACCGCCGTTGTATTCGTGCTCATCATGGGATTCCCGATCGCACTGGTTTTCGCCTGGGCCTTTGAGTTATCACCCGACGATATCCTTACCTAGCTCGCCAAGATTCCAGGTCTAAAAGTCATTTCCCGGACCTCGGTCATGCAGTACGGTGAGCCGAACCGGAATATCCGTGAAATTGGTCAGGAACTCGATGTCGCTATGATTCTCGAAGGCGGTGTGCAGCGTGCCGGGGACTCGGTGCGTATCAACGTGCAACTGATCGATACGACGACCGATCAACACCTGTGGGTGGAATCCTATGACCGCGAGCTGTCCACTTCCAATATATTCTATATTCAAAGCCAGATCGCCAGCGCGATAGCCCGTGAACTGCACGCCGCGCTGACACCTGAACAAGCCGACACCATGGCGACCGCGCCAACTGACCACCTGCAGGCATATGATCTGTTTCAGCAGGCGAAAGGGGTGCAGCAATCGTGGGGCACATCCCCGAAGGCCCTGGACTTGTACCGCCAAGCCATCGAGTTGGACCCACAGTTTACCGAGACACACATCAGCCTGGCGCAGATTTACATTGGGCGATTCTGGTTTTTTGGACAGAATGAGAAATACCTCGGCCTGTCACGCCAGCACCTCGAGCGGGCATTTGAGCTGGAACCGGACTCGGCTAGAGCACATCTGGTGCTCGGAGATTATTACTACAGGGGCTTTCTGGATTTCGACCGTGCACTGGAGCAGGTCAACCGAGCCCTGGAGTACGGGCCGCAGCTGTCATCTTCGTACGCGAAGCGCGGCTTTATTCTGCGGCGCACCGGCAAACTGGACCTGGCCATTGCGGACCTGAAGAGAGCGTTAGAGCTTAATCCGCTGTCGGCGAGTATGAACTACGGTGTGGCGCAAACGCTGGATATGCTGGGCGAACATGAGGAAGCGCTTGCACTGATTGACCGTGCTATCGAACTCACGCCCAACGACTTCACATTCCGCACGGCGAAAGCCCACCTACTTGTGGCGCAAGACCCACAGTCCATAGCCATGCGGGAGTTACTGGACAATCCGGATTTTCAGGACCATAGAGGCATGTTCTGGGTACTCTATCGATGGCGCATCTCACTGTTTGAACGAGACTACCAAAAAGTGTTTGAAACCCTGTCAGGTTTTCCCAAGCAGGTGTTGGATGTCCGCACCGTCTACTTTCCGATCGAACTGATGCGGGGCCTGACCCCTTTTTCTCGGGATTGCGCAGGGAATACCCGGGGATTCAATAATCTGGGTAGGTGTCAGAAAGGCTGCAGTTTGTTCTGTCGCTAACTCTGAGCGCCGTAAATGAAACAGCACCATCACGCTGGTAGTAAACTTTGCGGTTTATTACATTACCCTGCGTGTCTGCAAAAGACTCAACCAAAGGATTGGTTTGTCCCCAAAAAAGTATCGCCAAATCCGTGCTGCATGGTACCTGGCCAATCGTCCACTCATCCAATATAGGGTTGTAGGGAATTTTACCTGCAGTCAACAAGGCAAATGAGCCGATAAAACCCCATTCACCAAAAACGTAGTAGGGTGGGTCAGGATCATGTTTGGCCTCTTCGGCTAAAAGTGTTTGTGAATCTGAATAGTATTTAACCCCCCCGGTCTCAACCAGCTGTTTCTGGAAGATATTCTGCTGTTGTAAATTTAGAAATGCGAGAAAAAGTACCAGCGATATTAAACTTGCAGAAGCGATCTTCCCGGGAAGTTCTTTCACACCCTTCAAATAACATGAACCCGCCTGATGTAGCGAAGCACCCAGTGTTATATACAAAAATGGCAGCATGGGAATCATGTGGTGGGGTCCGATACCACCGGCGAAAAAGAGCGAGACAACAAAAAACGACATGATCAGTAGCAATATAAAGCCCAGCGACGCAGGCAAACGTTTTCGAACTGCCAAAGCTACAACAGCAATCAGAATAATGGACACCATCAGTATAAACTTAACCACACCATGGGCAGTGGGCAGGATGCTTTTGAATATGGCGCTGTAGTGAAAATCACCCGAGAGCGACGAAACGGTGTATATCAGCAAATAATACGGTCTCTGGAAAAACTCAAAAGGGTTACCTGCCATATCTAAACCGGCTACGCTTCTTAAGATTTCAGATAATCCACCTAATTCCTGCCAAAGCCTGGCATAGCCCAGGAAATACAAAGCGGCACCCAAGGCAAAACCAGCCAGCCAATACAAAACCATTTTGAACGCGGGGTGACCGGATTTACGTGCAATAACAACATTGATGGCAATAAATGCCGGCAGAAAAAAGATGTAGATGAAATATCCGTAGAATGCCCAGCCGGAGAAAACGCCAGATATAACCAACATGACACGGTTCATATCACCATGATCGGACGTGGTGTGTTTGTCGCGAACTAATAGCAGCAAATAAAGTGAGATAAGTAGAAACAACACCGGCGACAGGGTGATGTAATTTTGAGTTCTGAATGCGAAGATAAAGGCCGGGTCTAAGGCTAAAAGGCTGATTATTGCTAAAGATAATACCCGTGAGCCGGTGATCTTACTTAGTATGCTATTAGATATAAGCAAGATGCCAAAGCCGAAAATTGCTTGAGCAATACGTACCGAAAATACGCTAAACCCGAATATCTTGAAAAAGACCAGGCCGAAATAGGTATGCATCTGGCCGTGATAATAATTGCCCAGAACGGGGAAGTTATCCCATGGCGGAAAATGGCTGATATAGGTATTGCCGGCAAGAATTTTTGCAGCAAGATAATCTGGATTCACTGCATCAAGAAATAGCCCCGGCAGGTGTATGTTTCTAAGAACCCCGATAGAAAATACAAGCAGAATAATAGTATGTGACACCAGTCCATGTGACTCAATGGCAGCGACAAAACTCCGGTGCATGGTGGCGAGATGCTTGAAAATCACGTTAATGACTAACTTCTATAACCAACTTCATAAGGAGGTGCGTATCTGACTACATTGCCTTGCGGGGAATGATCGCACCGCGATTGTCTTGTTGTTAGCCATGCTTGGATAGCGCTTTTGCCTGGGTCCGTCTTATTATTGCGCGTTAGCTTTTGCTGAGCAATAAATCCGCCTACAATGCGCTTAGGAAATTTTGCCACGATCAACCTCATCCCAACTCCACTTAAAGGAGAGATGAGGACACTTATAGCGCGTATTAGTACGGTATTAAACATGTCCAACTCAGAAAGCTTCGAAGACCTACTGGCCCAGTTCGATGAATCCCGACCGACACGGAAGCAGACGGAGCCAGGTGTCGGCGACAGGATACAAGGCACTATCGTTAGCATTGGCGAAGAGCACGTCTATATCGACCTTGGCTTCAAATCCGACGGGGTGATGGATATCGACGTGTTAAAGAACGAAGCAGGAGAATTGACCGCGAAGATCGGTGACAAGGTTGAGGCCGCGGTGACAAGCAAGGATAAAGAAACCGGTGCGCTGGTCCTCGGCACCCAACACGGGCTCAAGGCCCACGACCTATCAGGACTGCGGGATGCTTACAGTCAGGGACTGCCGGTCGCGGGTCTGGTAACCGGCGTCACCAAGGGAGGCGTCGAAGTACAAATCGCCGGTCTGCGTGCCTTTTGCCCGGCCTCGCAGATCGACATTCACTTTGTCGAAGACCTGTCTGAGTTAACCGGCCAGCGGCTGGATTTCCGTATCATGAAAATCGAGGGTGGGCGGCGCCCGAACCTGGTGCTATCCAGGCGCGCGATACTCGAAGAGGAGCAGCGCGCCCAGGCCGCACAGATTCGAGCCAGCTTGGAGGTCGGAGCGACCCTGCCCGGTAAGGTTACGTCGCTGCAGAATTATGGTGCCTTTGTCGATCTCGGCGGTATCGAGGGCATGATCCATATCAGCGAGATGTCTTTCGCCCGGCTCGGCCACCCGAACGAGATGCTCCACGAAGGGCAGGAGCTTGAAGTGGTTGTATTACGGATCGAGAAGACGGACAACCCAAAGCGGCCGGAGAAAATTGCCTTGTCACTGCGTGCCCTGGCAAAGGACCCCTGGCAGGAGGCGTCAGCGGCTTATGCCGTCGGCACCAGGGTCAGTGGGACCATTAGCCGGGTGGAACCTTTTGGCGCCTTTGTCGAGCTGACCCCGGGTATAGACGGACTGGCTCACATTAGCGAGCTCGGTGCCGACAAACGCGTGAATCACCCGAGTGAGGTCGTCAAGATCGGCGAAAAAGTCGAGGCAACCGTACTTGGCGTCGACATAGAAAAGCGGCGCATCAGTCTTTCATTGGATGAGAATAAAACCGCCGAGGCTGGGGTAAACATCGAGCAGTACAAGCAAGAGCCGAAAGAAGCAGGCGCCATGGGCAGCTTCGGCGAGCTGTTACAGCAGAGTATGAAAAAGCAGAAATAGGTGAGCGTCGGCGGTTAACCAAGGCACAAGTAATTCAGGACACTCAATACTACTGGTGCTTAAAGGTGTGGGTGGCGGCGAAAATACATTGAATTTCAGAGCTTGTTGGTAAAAAGGATCTAACTCATGTCACTATTGACAGTCCCGACTACTGACAAGTTATAAAAGTCATGTTCATAGAAATCGTCAAATATTCTGGGACCATATTAATCTCAGCGGTCATCATCTGGTATGCCTGCGATCACCTTGAATTAGCCGCACACAGGTTATCAAAAAACTACGGATTACCCGAGATCATCAAGGGATCCATGATAATGGCGATCGGCTCGAGTTTCCCGGAATTGGCTACGGTAGTTTTGGCCGGTATGGTACATGGCGATTACGAACTGGGATTCGCCACGATCGTGGGATCCGCGATTTTCAATATACTGGTCATTCCGGGAATGTCCGTGTTTTTTCGTGCGGGAAGTTTCGGCACCAATCGGGATATCATATTTCGCGAGACCCAGTTTTACTTAATCAGCGTCCTGCTGATGATTTTGGTTTTGGCCCTCGCTGTGATTTTTTTCCCAGTGGGCAACACTGGCTTTAAGGGCGAGTTGTCCTTGCCGTTGGTCATGATTCCCCTCGGGCTCTACATCCTTTACGTTTTCATTCAGTTCCACGAAGCGCTCGATCACGAACCGAGCGAGGAAAATCAATCGTCACCAGTCATGTTCGAGTGGTTACGACTACTTGTGTCGATGGCCGCTATCACCATCGGGGTCGAGTTGCTAGTCCGCACCGCGATTGGGCTAAGCGACGTGTTGGATACGCCGAGTTTTTTCTGGGGCGTAACTGTTATCGCAGTTGTCACCAGCGTTCCTGATCTTTTCCTGAGTGTAAAGGCAGCCAACCGGGACACCGGTGTATCCAGTCTGTCTAATGCCCTGGGAAGCAATATTTTCGACCTGCTGGTCATTGTGCCTGTGGGTGTACTCGTCGCCGGTGCCGTTATCGTTGATTTCTCGCGCATCTTTCCGATGATGTCTTACCTGGCTCTCAGCTCCGTAGTAATTCTCGTACTGATGCGCTGGAACTTCGCATTAACCAACCGCGATGCCTTGCTATTACTTTTACTTTACATCGGTTTCGTACTATGGATGGGCCTAAAGGTCTTCGGTGGCGCCGACATTTCCAGCTGACTCGCAAAAATATATGGGTACATCAAGATGTCATTAAGCAAGCTTTCAAACAATCCTTCAAAATCGAGTATGAATAATACTTTCAACCTCGAGGATGCGGCCCAGGTGGCCATCGGTGCTTTCGCACTGGCCGTGCCGGTTTCGTTTTCGGAGGAGGCGTGGAAAATTGGCGAGACGTTACCTCTGTCGAATCTGTTTATGCTCTTCACATTGTCCGTGGTATTCCTGGGTTTCTTTGCCTATGAAAGCGTGTTTCAAGGCGACATAAGGTACCGGGTTCCTGTCTTTCTCTGGCGTATATTAATCGCCTACCTGATTGCGGCTCTGATCGTGTCTATGGTATTGATCTCTCTTGATAAGTTTCCATTATTTTCGGACACACTAATCGCCGTCAAGCGACTGGTCGTCATTACGATGCCGGCGTCAATGGGTGCGATCATAGTGGACAGTTTCGACAAGGAATGAATCCACGACCAAAAAGCATCTTGCTTTGACCCCATAATTACATTTGAGCCTGCCAATTGGCCGGCACCAGTCGCTGTTCAATATTATGGGGAGGTAGCGTAAACTGGATTGGCTGGGGATCAGTGATGTCTTGCATGGCTCACTTGCTCCTGGAGTGGAGTGAAACCGATTGTCACATTTAACCGTAATTGGCCGACTATTCTCATGAAGACAGGAAAATTTCAAGCGCTGATACTCGACCAAGACTGCGGGCATACACAGTCACTGAAATCCACGCTGGAATCCATCGGCTTCCAGGTAATAGTCACCGATTCAGATATTGATCCTGCGCTCGACCCCAAAATCGTTTTTATCAACATGGATCTCTCGCAAGTTGACACATTGCGTCTGATTTCGGACGATGAATTTCGTCATGCGATCGAAATTGTGCTGATGGCTGATGAGGATGATCCGCAGTCAGTTCGGAAGGCCATTGCAAAAGGTGCAACCTATTTTTTCTGCAAACCGTTTGATCCAGGGTTCCTCAAGCACCTGGCGGAAGATGTATATACCGAGGTTGCCGGGGATAAGGACAAACAATACGAACGAAGTGTCGGTCCACTGGACCAGTTTGGCCTGTTGAGGGGGAGTTCTAAACCCATGCGCAAGCTTTTCCGTGTGCTACGCAAAGTGGCGCCAACCAACACCAGTGTGTTGCTGGTGGGGGAAAGCGGGACTGGCAAGGAGTTGGCAGCTAATACGCTGCATCAAATGAGTAATGTTGCCAATGGGCCGTTTGTCGCTGTCAATTGTGCGGCCATCCCGAAGGATCTTTTTGAGAGTGAACTGTTTGGTCATGAGAAAGGCAGCTTCAGTGGAGCTGAACAGCAGCACAAGGGCTTTTTCGAACGGTCCGAAGATGGCACGCTGTTTCTTGATGAACTGGTCGAAATGCCGAGCGAACTGCAAGTCAAGTTGCTACGGGTTCTGGAGGCTGGGGCTTTTCGGCGGGTCGGCGGTGAGGCGGATATCAAGAGTACCGTGCGTATTATTGCTGCCACTAACCAGGATCCAGAGGTGGCCATTGGCGAAGGTTTGCTGCGTGAGGACCTGTATTATCGAATCGCTCGTTTCCCGGTTGTTTTGCCGCCGCTTCGTAACCGTGGTAGCGACATCCTTGGCCTGGCGCACTTTTTTCTTGACGCACTGAATGACCAGCATGGCACTTCGGTGGGTATGGAAGCTGGTACCGAAGAAGAACTCGAACAGCATAGCTGGCCGGGTAACGTGCGAGAACTCAGAAGCGTGATTGAACGAGGCTATATCATGACGAACACGGTAATCTCGCCAGAGCAACTACCCAACCTGAGTGATCAGTTCAACCATGACCAGTTGCGTATTTCCGTGGGTGAGTCTATTGAAGATGCCGAGCGAAAGCTGATTTTTGCGACGCTGGACGCGCACGACGACAACAAGAGTGATGCAGCCAGGACCCTGGGGGTTTCTCTCAAGACACTCTACAACCGCCTGCACAAGTACAGCTCCGGTGACAGTGATTAATCCCGCCAGGCTAGGCCTGATTACTTTCTGGACAAGCCCAGCGTAGCCACGCAAAACCTAATACCCCACCCAGTACGGATGTCATGATTACGCTGAGTTTAGCGATTTCAAGCAGGTCTTCACTGTCAGCGAAACTTAGATTCGCAATAAACAACGACATGGTAAACCCGATGCTTGCGAGCATGCCCAGTCCGAGTATATGGCGCCACGTAAGCCCCACTGGCCTTTCCACCCAGCCTAAGCGGTTACCCAGCCAAATGCCGGCCAAAATGCCACTCGGCTTGCCGATGAGCAATGCAAATGCAATGGCCAGGCCCAAATCACTGGACCACGTCAATTTCACTGCTTCAGTTGAAAGCAGCAGACCAGCGTTCATGAATGCAAATGTGGGCATAACGACAAAACTGATGGGACTTTCCAGGCGTTTTTCCCAACGTTTTAACGGTACGGTAGCCTTTTCGGCAACCATTGAAATATCCTGGGCAAGCTCCAGTTGCTCGGGTTGTTCAAAAACATTCCTGGTTTCTTCATTGTGGGCGTCTTCAAAATGCCACAGCTTGTCCTTCAGGGTTTCAAGAAAAGTTTTGCGTTGGATTTGTGGCCGAACCGGGGCAGCCAACGCTACCACCACACCAGTCAATGTACCGTGCAAGCCCATCTTGAGGAACAAAAACCAGAGAATCACACCTGCCATCAGGTAGGGGAGGCCATGGCGGACCCCGATCAGGTTCAGGGCCGCCAGGATCGCCAGCGTCAGCAGCGTGGGTAAAAGGAACGCGGTGTTGAAGTCGCTCGTGTAAACAACTGCAATCACCAGGATGGCGCCAAGATCATCGATAATGGCAAATCCAACCAGGAATGCCCGTGCACTGGTTGGTATCTGCTTGCCCAGCAAGGTCAGTATGGCAAGTGCAAATGCGGTATCCGTTGCAACGGGAATTGCCCAACCATGCATTGTGGTTGCACTGTCGGCGATTATTAAAAAGAGGGCTGCTGGCAACAGCATTCCACCGGCTGCTGCAAACAGAAGTGCTGAGGCTTGCTTTAGCCGGCTCACCTGACCAACCAGGAACTCTCTTTTCAGTTCCAGTCCCAACAGGAAGAAGAAGAGAGCCATCATCCCGTCATTCACCCAATGCTGAAGGGTCATGGACAACGAAAAATGGCCGAGCAGTACGCCGAAATCAAGGTGTATGAAACCAAGGTAAATGTCTCTGGCAGTAGAGTTGGCTGCGGCTATGGCCAGGAACGTAGCGGCCAGTAGCACCCAGCCGGATGCACTTTGCGCCCGTACGAAACCCAGGAACGGGTCGGCGAGCCGTTTGACAGGTTTTTCCAGTGGTGCTTTGATCAGGTCCGATTGAGAATTGGACATTTTCAGGATGGGACTTTTCTTTTCATGACAACTTGATGGCCCCTGATAACCAGCTCTGTCCAATAGAGGCTGAACCTGCTTCGATCCCGGGTTTTTACTATGACACGATCTACTTTTCCAGTTTTGCAGTTGAGGACCAGTTCGTCGACGAAGCCAACGGTTTCGCCGCTTGGATCAACGACCTTCGAGTCTACGAGTTCTGATAGTTGTTTCATGGGTTGAACCTCATTGTTATCAATCAATTGATGCAAGATTTGTTCCAACCATGTTGCCGATGGTATCGCCCGCGAAATCCACCTTTGGGACAAGATGTTCATTGAAGTTGCTGTAACTCTTTCAAACGAATTCACCTATTTACAAATCACCGTGGTTTTTCCGCTTCATACTCTTCGAGTCATGACCTGGAACTCTGGTATGGGTTTTGCATCTTTTGTTACTATTGGGAAATGGGAATTCAATGACAGCCAGCCAACCTGACGAGTGCAAGATCCTGAGTCCGGGAGCCAACTGCTGGCGAATGGAGCCGGCAAACCGTGTTACTCCACTGATTGACGCGGAAGCTTACTTCGAGGCCCTTAGCGCCGCGTGTACCTCAGCTGAAAACAGCATTTTTATTCTTGGCTGGGACTTTGACCGCCTCGAACCGCTGGGCCGTGGCGATAACACACCCACGCTGGAGCAGTTTATTCGTGGCTTGCTGGATCGGAAAAAGAATCTGCACATCTACCTGCTGATCTGGGATTACAGCATGATTTACGCCGCCGAGCGGGAATGGTTTCAATCCTGGAAGTTACGAATTAACAGCCATGAACGGTTGCATGTGCAGTTCGATAATCAACATCCCCTGGGTGGCTCACAGCATCAGAAGATCGTTGTGGTGGATGATGCGGTGGCATTTTGTGGTGGCATCGATCTGAGCCGCTGGCGATGGGACACGCCTGATCACGCGGTTGAAGAGCCGCGCCGGACTGACCCCGATGGAAAGACCTATCCGCCTTTTCATGATGTCATGTGGCTGGTGGATAGTGAAGCTGCCCTTGCCCTCGGCGAACTTGCGCGAACCCGGTGGAAGGATTCAGGCAATAGTGAGACACCGCTTGATCCGCGGGAAGTCCAGTCGAGCCGATGGCCAGAAAACCTTGAACCCTTGTTTGAGAAAATTCCGGTTGCCATAGCCAGAACGGTTCCGGCTTTCAAGGACCGCAAGCAAACGCGGGAGATTGAACAATTGTTCATGGATTCAATCGCCCAGGCCCAAAAATATATTTATATCGAAAACCAGTATTTCACTTCACGCTCGATCACGCAGGCGCTGAGTGATCGGTTGAAAGAGGACGAGTCACCCGAGGTTATCCTGGTGCTGCCATGTCATACCGGCGGATGGCTGGAGCAAGTCACGATGGATGCGTTGCGCCGGGCTCAGCTGCAAGAGTTACGTAAGGCTGACCGGGGTCAGAACCTAAAAGTTTATTATCCGGACCAGCCGGGATTACCGGAAGGCGAATGTATCAGTGTGCACGCCAAGTTGATGATCTTGGATGACTATTTCATCCACTCGGGTTCAGCAAATGCCAGTGAACGTTCGATGGGCATGGACAGTGAATGCGACCTTGGTTTGGAAGCCAGGAATCACGATGGCGTGCGTTGGCTGTTGCATCGCCTGTTGTCCGAACACCTGGATTGCCCGATCGCGGATGTTGAAAAGGCCCGCGCCGAGAATGCTACGCTCATCGAGGCCATAGAAAGCCTGCGCCAACCCGGTGAGCGCACGCTGCTCGAACTGGACACGAGTGCCGCCGATGAACCGATCGATATCAGCTCAGAAGCGGACCTGGTGGACCCCGCCGAGCCAATCAATCCGGATTATTTCCTGCGCCGCGCTGTTCCAGATGAACAGGCGTCTGGCGGCCGCAAGCGGCTGACGTTGTTTCTGGGTTTTATTGGCCTGCTCTTACTGTTTGCCGCTGCCTGGCGTTGGACACCAATGGCCGATTGGCTGGCAATTGAAAATTTGGCCAGGGCGCTGGAATGGTTCAAACAACCATCCACCAGGTTTCTCGCTGTGCTGTTGGTTTTGGTCATCGCCAGTATCATGATGGTTCCACTGACATTGCTGGTAGTGGCAAGCGCGGTTTTGCTCGGGCCATGGCACGGGTTTGGCTGTTCCATGGCCGGCTCCCTGATAAGTGCATGGCTTGGATTTCAAATTGGTCACAAAATGGGTGGCAGGGCGGTCAGAGGGTTGAGCAGTTCACAAATCCACCGCCTGAGCAAAGGCTTGTCAGACCGTGGAATCCTGGCAATCGCCGTGTTGCGGATGCTGCCGATTGCTCCCTACACGGTGGTCAACCTGGCGGCCGGGGCGTCACATTTGCAGGTGGGTAAATTCATGCTGGGATCACTGCTTGGCCTGGCTCCCGGAATTGCCGCGGTTACGGTGTTTTCCGACAGCCTGTTCCAAGCAGTGATGAACCCTTCGCCCGAACGCATCGGGATTCTCATTGGCGTTGTCGTCCTCATCGTAATTGCCACACTGGTATTTCGCCGCTTACTGAAAACCTCCTAAATCCAGTTCGGCAACCAATGGCAAATGGTCGGAAGCTTTTCGCGTGAGCGGATTGTTGATGGCCTTCACATTGACGAGTATCTCACCTGGGTCTACCCAGATCCGGTCCAGTGCAAACAGCGGAAAGCGGACCGGAAAAGTCGCCGGTGCAGGGGAGGGTTTGAAGCGTCTATTGATATATCGAATGGGCTGGCCGAACATGAACCACTCATTCATGTCACCCATCAAAACGGTAAACATACTGCCGTTTAACCTCGCTGTGCCTTGCTGTATTTCTCCGAGCAGGTGTTTGACCTGGGCACGCCGTTCCGCTGACCGCAGACCCAGGTGTGTGGCCATGAGATCAAAAGGCTGGTCCTGATGGCTCAGCCTGACATGAAAAGCCCCGCGGGGCTCGCGCCGGTCCTGGCTGATATCAATCCGGCGTATCGACTCAATTGGTAATGAGGTCAAAATGGCATTCCCATAATTTCCATCATCCCTTTCCAGTGTGGGTCCGTGGATGTATTGCCACGGGCGGTCTTCACACAGGTAGTCCAGCAGGCCCGGCTGGTCGTTAAGCGTCTCTACTTCCTGCAAGGCCATGACATCGGCATCGATCTGTCTCAGAACATCGCGAACCCGGTCCGGTCGATGCTCTCCGTCGCGTCCATAGCATCGATGTATGTTGTAGCTCGAAAGGACGATCCGCCGGCCGCTGGACTGCTCACCATGTGCCATGAATTTATTGGTTTATCCGCGCTAGTGTTTCTTTGGCCTTGTTGATTTCCATCAGGGTTTCTGCACACCGCGTCGAGGTTCTTCCTCACCAACCAGCGCGCTCAAGCCCTCGTCTTCCTTGACGTAAATGACATCGCAGTTCACGGAGGACAAGATCCGTTCAGCGGCAACTGACCTCAGTAACCGCTCCCAACGACCGAGGTTTCTGGCGCTCGTGATGACCAGGCCGGCATTCAATGATTCTACCTTTTCCGGAATAATGTCAGCCGGATGACCATTAGCAACCTCGACCTGGTCTACACCAATTTCGAATTGCTTCGCAAATTTCTGGATGGCCAGACCATGCATTCGGGCAATTTCATCGCAACTTTCCATTTGGTTTGGCACAT